>Ga0209726_10005322_pt1 | contig 15684 bp, 13 predicted proteins | sample Subgrocontami54m_FD_187453 | JGI IMG/M metagenome (GOLD analysis project Ga0209726, IMG submission 187453) | Subsurface groundwater microbial communities from S. Glens Falls, New York, USA - GMW46 contaminated, 5.4 m (SPAdes) (version 3) | ecosystem: Environmental > Aquatic > Deep subsurface >... | reverse complement strand
CAGCGAGCGCACGGAGGCATAGGGCACCTCCTCCATGGTCAGCAAGGCGGCCCACCGCATCCGGCCGGAAAACTCCAAGGCCCTCACCCGGACCGACCATGGCAACTTGGTTTTCCCCGATGCGAACGTCTCCAGATGCGCAGTCTGCTCAGGCAAATTCAAATTCCCGCGGTAGTCCAGCCCCCACGCTCCCCGCGTCGGAATCAGCCATCCGGACCGTTCAATCTCGTCCAGTTCCATGTGCCCGGTGATGGAAATATTGGACAGCGGCCCCTGCAACCTCGCCCGCGAAGCCACAAAGCCGCCTAACCCGCTGCCGCGCCCCCGCGCCAGCGTCAGGATCTCGGCGACGGAGGAGCGTTGTATGGCCAGGTTCAGGTCCAGGCTCGCCTCACCCGAGACCGGCCGCCGCAGCCACCCGCGCCCGCTGAGTTCACCAAAGGCACGCGTCGGCCGGTCGGTTCTTGCCGGTTCCCCCGTGAACCGAAGGTCGATCTGATCCGGATTGGACTCGGATGCCTCCACTCGCAGATCCGTATCCGCCAGGTAGAGGACAGACTTCACGTCCCCAGTCTTCAGGTTGATCCGGCCTCCTTGCATCTCAATGGCGGGAATGGCTCCGCCTGAACCGGGATTTTTCAGTACATGGTCCAGCAGACGCTGCACGTTCCATCCGGCGCCGGTCTGCATTAGGTTGACGCTCGGTTCCATCAGGCGGATGGACGCCATCTCCAGCCGTCCCAGCAGCAAGGCGCCAATCCCGGCATCCATCCTCAGGCTGGCCACGTAGGCGAACGGTTCCACACCGAATTTCGGGTCCTCATGGATCACCACTTCGGAAGCTTCAAAGCCGGGGCGGGGAAGCAATCGAACCCGCACCTTGCCCTTGATCTCTACCTTCCGTCCCAACGTCTGTTGGAGTCGCGCCTGCAAGCCTTGAGAGAATCGATCGGCCGCCCAGAACGGCAACAGAAGAGCAGCCAGCAAGCCCCCCGCAGCCAGGGCCGCCAGTACTCGGATGCTCCTTTTCATTGCCCGCGGGCCGCCTGCCGCAACTCCTCGTAGTCGGCCGGAACGTCCACATCGCGCAGGATGCCCGCATCCACCACATCGCAGTACCGCGCCGACGGGTAGTGCGGGCGCAGCGCCTCGCGCGCCTGCCCTTGCGGCGCCAGCGCCAATAGCTCTTCCAGGATGTCTTTGCCGCACACCACCGGATGGCCTCGCCTGCCTTCATGCCGGGGGATCACCAGCGCGGCTGGCGGTTGCGTCAAAAACGCGGATGCGAGTCTTCCCACTGTCTCCATTTTCACCGCCGGATAGTCCACAGGCAGAAAAAGGACGCCCTCCACGCCCCGGTCCAGCAAGGCCCGCAGCCCGCATTGCAGCGAACTCAACTGTCCTTGCTCCGGGTGAGGGTTGACCACCATCATCACCTCCCCCGCGCGCCGCATATGCTTCCGGATCGCGGCGGCGTCGTGGCCCACAACCACCGCGACAGGGGCGCAATAGGCCAGCAGTTTTCCGGCCAGCGAGTCCACTACGGTTTCGCCTCCCCAGTCCAGCAGCGCTTTGGCCGATCCCATCCGCGAGGAGGCGCCACCGGCCAGTATCAAACCTCCCAGGCTCACTTCAGTGCGTTCCGGTGTACCGGATTCTGATAAATGGACTTGGATACCGTGCGCCAACCCGAGTCCGGATTCCGCCGTACCGCAATCATCTCCGCCACCACCGACACCGCGATCTCCTCCGGGCTGATCGCGCCGATGTCCAGGCCCATCGGCGCGTGCAGACGGTCAAAGGCCTCCCTTGGAATCCCGGCCTTCTCCAGCTCCTTCATCACGCCAAGCACCTTGCGCTTGCTTCCGATCATCGAGATGTAGCGCGCCGGAGTCTCCATGGCCAACTGCAGCACCCGCATGTCGTCCTTGTGCCCGCGCGTCACGATGATGACGTACCCCGATCCGGTGATGGTCAGCTTGCCGAAGATCTCCTCGTATTCCCCGGCGTAAACATGATCGGCGTCCGGGAACCTCTCCCGGTTCGCAAACGCTTCCCGGTCATCCACCACCGTGACCGCGAATCCAGCCAGCGCCGCCACCTGCGCCAGGCTCTTGGATACATGGCCGGCGCCAAAGATAAATGCGCTCGGCTGCGGCACGATGGGTTCCACAAACACGTTCAATTGGCCTCCACAGATCAGCCCATTGTCGTAGGCCGCATCCTGGCTCAGGTTGAAGGTCAAATGCTTGGGCTGCTCGCTTTCGATCACCTCGCGCGCCGCATTCCAAACCTCCGCCTCCACGCAGCCGCCTCCAATGGTTCCCGTCATCGACCCGTCTTCCCTTACCAGCAGCTTCGCGCTTTCGTAGCTGGGAATCGAGCCGTTCACCTGCACGATCGTCGCCATGGCGCACTTCTGCCCCAGGCCTCGCAAGCGGACGACCTCATCGTATATGTCCATCCAAAGCAATTATACCCTGTGCTATCATCACCATCTACTCGTGAGTTCCACTTTTCCCTTTGCTTTCATTTTTGACCTGGATGGCGTCGTCATTCATTCCACTCCCATGCACAACCTCGCCTGGGAGACCTATCTGGAACCCTACGGCATTCCCCGGGAACAGGTGCAGACCCGCATGCACGGGCTGCGCAACGACGAGATTGTGCGCGGCTTCTTTGGAACAGAACTGGATCCGGCCCAGGTGCTGGCCCACGGTGCCGCCAAGGAGGCCCTGTTCCGGAAAATGATGGCCCCGCAACTGGACCAGCACATTGTTCCGGGCGTGCGCCGCTTTCTGGAACTCCACGCCAAGGCTCCCATTGGCCTCGCCTCTAACGCCGAGCGAGCCAACATCGATTTTGTGCTCGATGGGGTAGGCATTCGCCACTACTTCCAGGCCGTCGTCGATGGCCATCAGGCCAAGCGCCCCAAACCTTTTCCCGACATCTACCGCATGGCTGCGGATCTGCTGGGCCGACACAGCCGCGACTGCGTGATTTTTGAGGATTCCCCGGCCGGCGTTCAGGCCGCCCGTGATTCCGGCGCCCACGTAGTCGGATTGACCACCACGCTGGCCGAGTTGACGGGCGTGGACCTGATCATTGATAATTTTGACGACCCGCGCCTGCAGACATGGCTGTGGCAACTCGAACCAAGCCGGTAACTCGGGACAGTCCCGCTGCTGGTGAGAAATGAGGGCTAGCATCCCGCTCTATCTTTGGGCCTTGCCCGCGATGTTGGCAGCCATGATCGTTTGGCTTCGTCGCGAAAAGCGGTTGACCGGGCAGCGGAGAGGGTTGCGTTCGCTCTATCGTCTATCGGAAGAGATTTTCGCAATCCCGTCCTCGGAGGGCATTCAACGCCACCTCGAATTGAGCCTTCCGCGCGTCGCTCCCGTAAAGGCCGTGACCATGTATCTGCACAACAGGCTCAATGAGACGCTGGACCCGGCCTCGTCTGACTCGCCCGAGCGCAGTATTCCCATTCAATCCACGCCAGGCAATCCCGGTGCCGGCGTCGCCGCTTGTTTCCAGGACCGCACGCTCCTGGCCGTCTCCGATATTCGCAGCAGCCCTTGGTTGCCCGGCCGCGATCTCGATACCAACCAGGTTTTGTTCATACCCATGCTCGCGCGAGGCGAACCCTTTGGAGTTCTGGAAATCGGCCTCAATGCCAAAATGCGATCGTTTCAGGTGGACTATCAGGCCGCTGCCCAGCACTTGGGAAACCAGATCGGATTGGCGCTCCAACTGCTCGAACAGCAGAGCGTTCGCGAGCAGTTGTTCCGCAGTGAAAAACTGGCCGCCGCAGCCAATCTCATCTCTGGTGTGGCCTCTGAGCTGCGCGTGCCGCTCGAGGTGATCGCCGGTAGGGCCAAACAGCTTTCGCTCAAGGAGGGCGCAAGCCCGGAGTTGGAAGCGATCGTGCAGCAATCCGAAAAGGCATCGGACCTGCTCTCCCACCTGGTCTCCTTTAGTAACCGCGGCGCTGCCCCTACCACCGCGCTCGATCTGCATTCCCTTCTCCGGCGTCTGGTCGAGTTCCGGGAAACGGAATGGAAGGTCCGCGGCGTACGTCACCAGCTCTCCATCGCCAGCCATGCTCTACTCGTCAACGGCGCCGCCAGCCAGTTGGAGCAGGCCTTCCTGGACCTCTTCATTCAAGCCGAATGGCCCAGCACGGAGGCTGTCGATCGCGCCATTGAGGTCACCACTTCCATGCTCGGCAAGCTGGCCGTGATCCACATTGCCTATCCGGCCTCCAAGCCGCACGAGGATTCCCAGTCCCTCCAGGTCGCCCGCGGCATCTTTCTGAGTCATGGCGGCTCACTGCGCTCGATGGCGCCGCGCCCCGGATGGCATGCCTATGAGGTCCAGCTTCCGCTCGTGGATGCTCCCGCTTCCCAGCCCGGAGGCAGTCCCGACCCGCCCCAACGCCAGTTGACCGTCCTGCTTGTGGAGCCCGATCCGGACGCGCGCCGTCACATCCTCCCGCTTCTGACGGCAAGAAACCATCGCGTAATCCCAATTCTGAATGCGGAAGAAGGCGCCGATCTGCTGGATCGTTTCCCTTTTGATGCCGTGCTCTGTTCTGACCGCCTGCAGGGTGCCAATTGGGTGGACCTCCACCGCCGCTCTCGAAAAAAAGCAGGCAGCTTTATCCTCCTCACCGAAGGCTACGACGAAGAGGTGGCCAGTTCACTCCGGCTGGAGCACGCCCGGCTTCTGCGCAAACCCATGCTCGACGCCGAACTCGACAAAGCCTTGCGCGGCATCGACGAGGAATGACCGTAACACGCACTCCTGCGTGCCGCGTCGCCACTCTTGGCGACGCCACACCGTCGCCAGTGCGTGAGAAAACCAAGGCTACTAATGCCCCGGGATTTCCGGCAGCGGAATCTCCATGTAGAAGAGTTCTTCCCCCGTGGTGGCATCGATCATGCCGCTCACATAGAGAAGCGCGCCGGCGCGGTGGTCGGTGGGGTAGTAGAAGAACCCGTGCGCGGACTCGCCCGGAGGCAGCATCTTGGCCGCAAACGCCCGGCCCTCAATCTCCACCGCCGCCAGCGGGTTCTTCTTCTTGAACTTCGGAAGTCCGCTCACGTTCGGCTTGGGCTGCTCGGGAGCTTTTAGAAACTTGACCTCGTTGGCCGGGATCGCGGAGAGCTTGTTCCGCGATGCGTCAATGTAAACGGCTCTCATCCGTTTCAGATCGATGGTGTGGGAAGTGGTGTTTTCAATCAGGAACAGGATCGGCAGCGCCCCGTGTTCATACGGGTGTACCTTGTCAAAGGCTTGTTTGGACTGCTCCGATGTAATGTAGGGCACCGCGGCGGCGACGATCCCGGCCATCTTTTGACGGTTGCTATAGGAGGATGCCGGGCCGGGACGAAACCCTTCGTCTTTCTTGTCGGCGCCATCGAGTGCCGCTATACTGATCGATGCGAGGAAGACGGGCCCGTATTTGCGTAGAAAGTTCATTTTTTTTCTCTATCGCGCGGCACTGGCCATCGCGTTCCCCTTTCTTTTAGTCTACCTTCTCTGGCGCGGCCTCCGGGACCGTGCCTATCTGCATTCGCTTCCTGAGCGCTTTGGCAGCTTGCCGGAGAGAATGCAGCAGACGGTTTCCGGGTGCATTTGGTTGCACGCCATCTCGGTGGGCGAGATTCAGGCTTCGGTTGGGCTGGTGAGCAAACTTCGCGCTGAGTTTCCAAAAACGCGCGTGTTTGTTTCGGCCGGTACTATAGCCGGGCATGCGTTGGCGCGCCAGCGTTTCCAGGGGCTGGCCGATGATGTTTTCTTCGCGCCCTTCGATCTTGCCTTTGCCGTGCGAAGAGTCTTACGGCGGCTTCGCCCCGCGCTTGTGATTGTCCTCGAGACCGAGATTTGGCCCAACCTGTGGCGCGAGAGCAAACGCGCCGGCGCATCCTTGATCGTGTTGAACGGGCGGATCTCGGACCGCGCCATCGTCCGCTACCGGCGTCTTCGTTGGTTCTTCCAGGCTGTGCTAGGCTGCGCCGACGTGATTCACGCCCAAAGCCGTGTCGCATTCGAGCGCTACGTGGAGTTGGGCGCCGGCCAGACAAAGGTGATCGAAGCCGGCAATCTGAAGTATGACTTTGAGCCAGGCCCGCCGCCCGCCGCCGTGACGGACCTGGTGCATCGCTTGGCGCCTTCCCATGTCTGGATCGCCGCAAGCACCATGGGCCCGGCCTTGGCCGGTGATCCCGACGAAGACGAGGCCGTACTGGACGCCTTTGAGCAACTGGCCCGCTATCAGGAGCGGTTGCTGCTCATCCATGTGCCTCGCAAGCCGGAGCGGTTCGACCACGTCGCCTTGCTCCTGGACGCGCGCCGCATCCCTTATCTCCGGCGTTCCAGCTTGTCCGCGGAATCCAGTCTCAGGCTGCCCGGCGTATTGCTGCTGGACTCCATTGGCGAGCTCGCCGGTCTGTTTTCCCTCGCCGATGTCGTCTTCATGGGAGGCACCCTCGCCTCTCGCGGCGGACATAACCTGCTCGAGCCGGCCTATTGCGGCAAGCCGGTGATCGCCGGACCGAACCTCCAAAACTTTCCCGACATCGCCCGGGATTTTCGCGCAGCCAAGGCTCTGCTCGAGATTGAATCAGCCCGGGATCTGCCGGCCGCTGTCGATCGTTTACTGCGCGACGCCGGCCTCCGGCGGGAACTGGGCGAGCGTGGCCGCGGCTTGTCACGCGCCAGGGCGGGGGCCACCCGGATCGCCATCGAGGCGGCCAGTGAGTGGCTCGATAAATCGCTGCCCGTACGCCCTGTCCCGCTGCTCTGGCGCTTGCTGCTTGTCCCGTTCAGTTGGCTTTGGATCGCGGGAGCGGCCCTCCGGCGGGCCCGCCAAACATTGAATCGCCGTAAGCTTCCCGTACCCGTCATCAGCATCGGGGGCCTCAGCATGGGCGGGGCGGGCAAGACTCCGTTCGCCATGTTCCTCGCGCACCTGCTTTGCGCCGAGGGCCGCCGGCCTGGCTTTCTGACGCGTGGCTACAGGCGGCGTACACCCTCCCCGTTCACAATTGTTCCCCCCGGCGGCTCGGCGCCGGTGGATGTGACAGGCGATGAGGCCCAGTTGATCCTGCGCGCCGGCTTGTGGCCGGTGGGGATCGGCTCCCGCAGGTATGAGACAGGCCTGCAACTGTTGCAGCAGTGCCGTCCCGACGTGCTGGTGCTGGATGATGGATTTCAGCATTGGAAACTCCAGCGGGATCTGGATCTGGTCCTGATTGATGCGCTCGCGCCCTTCTCCGGCGGAGCCGTATTTCCCGCCGGAATGCTGCGCGAGCCTCTTTCCGCCTTACACCGCGCCAGTGCCTTTGTCATCACCCGCGGCAAGCCCGGAGCCACCTATCCCGGCATCCAGGCCGTGCTGCGGCGGCACAATCCAACCGCTCCCGTCTTTGTTTCGCGGCTGGTCCCCCAAGCCTGGGTGGATCTGGCGACGGGTGAGCCGCTGCCGGCCGATGCGATGGCCGGAAGGCCCTCCATGGCCTTTTGCGGGTTGGGGAATCCGGACTCTTTCTGGTCGAGCCTGGAAGCGCTTGGATGCAGTCCTGCGGCGAGCGTGCGGTTCCCGGACCATCATCACTACCGTCCCCGCGAGCTGTGGCGGATGGCCGCCCAGGCAAAGGAGGCGCAGTGGGAAGTGCTGCTCACCACGCAGAAGGACGCGGTGAATCTGCCCGACTCGGCGGTATCGCTTTTGGATCCCGTGCGCATTTACTGGCTGCGCATCGATGTGGAGATGGCCCAGCCGGAAGAGTTTCTTGCCTGGCTTCGGCAGGTACTCAAATAGATTCTCCGACTACCCTTCGCCAAAGCTTGCCTGCCACGCTCTGATATACTTCTAAACAGGTGGAGGCTTGTCCCGCTGGGGGCGCAATTTATGAACCGCCGATTTAAATATGTGATCGTGACCGCATCCACGTGCCTGCTGGTGGTGCTGATGCTGGGGACCGTACTGGGCCGCGGTAACGCGGCAGAGGACGCCTACCGGCATTTCGCCGTGTTCGCCGAAGTCATTTCGCGAATCAAGAGCGACTACGTGGAAGAGCCCGAGATGAAGAATGTCACCCTCGGCGCTTTGAACGGGATGCTGGAATCGATTGATCCCTACGCCAGCTACTTAAGCTCGGATCAGTACAAGCAGTATTTGAAGTCCAGGGAATCCAAGAAGGCCAACGTTGGATTGCTCCTCTCGCGCCGCTTCGGCTATGTCGGGGTCATCAACTCCATCCCTGGATCGCCCGCCGATGTTTTGGGGCTCACCACCGGCGACGTGCTGGAGACCATCAACGACGTCAGTACCCGCGATATGCCGCTTGCCTATGCCGAAATGCTGCTCGAAGGCGAGCCTGGCACCAAGCTGGAACTCACGGTCCTGCGCGTCCGGCGCGGTTCCGAGGCGCAGCGGATCGCGCTGGTGCGCGCGCCGGTGAAGTATCCCCCGGCCACGGTCAAGCAGGTTTCCCCCGATGTCGCCGTCTTGCAGGTGCAAAGCCTGGAGCCGGCCAAGATCAAGGAAGTGGCCGGCAGGCTGGGCGAGATCAACAAGCAGGGCGCCAAACGCCTCGTGTTGGATCTGCGCGGCAACTGCACCGGATCGCCGGAGGACGGCATCGCGCTCGCCAATCTGTTTATGGAAAAGGGACTCGTTACCTTCCTGCAGGGACAAAAAGTTTCGCGGCAGGATTTTCAAGCCGAGCCCGGCAAGGCGGTTTGGAAGAATTCCATGGTCGTCGTGACCAATCGCGGCACCGCCGGTGGAGCGGAAGTGGCCGCTGCCGCCCTGCTCGACAGCAAGCGCGCGGAAGTGGTCGGGGAGCGCACCTATGGGAATGCGGCGCTGCGTAAGGCGATCACTATGGACGACGGCGGCGCAGTGCTGCTCTCGATCGCCAAATACTACGGGCCGGCCGGGAAATCCATCCAGGACAACGCGGTCACCCCTTCCGTGCCTGTCCTGGAATCCGAGCAGGCCGCCGAGACCGAAGAGGACAATCCAACCGCGCCCGCAACCGTGGAACCCAAGCCCAGCGAGGACAACACGCTCAGGAAAGCCATTGAAGTGGTGACCATCGGTGTGGCCGCTTCCAAGGAAAATGACCGTAAACGCACGGCGCAGGGCGGCGCGCGAGGCGAGAATCCGGATGTTCCGCTGCAATTGGGACCGTTGAATGTTCCGCGGCCGAAACAATAAATTGCTATTTTGGTTTAGGAGTTTCACTCTCGATGCCGCTTTATGAATATCAGTGCCAGGACTGTGGCAAGGTCTTTGAGGTGATTCAGAAGTATTCTGACGCGCCTATCACCTCTCATCAGGGTTGTGGCGGGGCTGTCGAGAAGCTGCTTTCGGCTCCATCGTTTCAGTTCAAGGGCACCGGCTGGTATGCGACCGACTACGGCAAGTCTGGATCGAAGTTGGATAAGGGCGGGAAAACGGAAGCTTCTCCTGACGCAGCCCCCAAGACGGAGACCAAAGCGTCCGAATCGACCAAGCCGGCAGCTACGCCCCCGCCCGCGGTAAAAACGTAGGCCTGGCCTGTCCGGCCGCAGGTGCCCGTACCGTCAGCCCCGGCCGTGAGGCCGGGGACGTCTTCAACCCTGTCGCGGCTCTGGCTGTTACGGCTTAGATTCCACGCGAACGCAAATCAGGGATTGATCGGACCGGAAGAAAATCCCTCCCCCGGAAATGGCCAGCGAAGCCAGGATGCGTTCTCCCAGCGCGTTTTCCGCAAGCACCTTTTTCTCTTTCCCGGCCGCCAGAACAAAGGTGACGCCTTCCTCATTGACCAGGTAGACCTTTCCGTCTGCGGCCACCGGTGAGGCCGAGAACACGCTCCCGAACCGCTCCTTCCATAACGTTTCTCCCGTCGCCGCATCCGATGTCGACAAAATGCCGCGCTCGTTCGCCATGTAGAGCAGACCCTGATAGTAGAGCAGGGAAGAGACGTAGGGCCCGCCTGTCTTCACCTCCCATTGGACGCGCGAGGAAGCATCGCCGTGGCCGCCGGGCTTCAGCGCCAGATACGGACTGCTCGAGTAGCCCCGGTTCAGATAAAGCACGCCGTCGTGGAAAACCGGAGTGGGCACCGGAACCCGATTCGGCTCGCCGGTCCACCACAGCAGCTCGCCCGTGGTCGGGTCTACCGCATCCACGCGTTCGCTGGAGTTGAGGATTAACTCGTCGTGGCCCGCCACGCTGACAACAAATGGCGTCGTGTAGGATCGTTTTTCTTTGCCGCGATCCTTGCGCCAGCGCTCTTTGCCGGTGCGCTTATCGAGGCTCAGCAAATAGGCTCCGGGCGGATGATCACAGAGCATCAAGAGAGTCTCTTTGTAGAGAGCCGGAGAGCTCCCGTGCCCCCATAGGACGTCGAACGGTGCGATCTCCTTGCCGAGGTGCCGCTGCCAGATCAGCTTGCCCGCCATGTTCAGCGCCACCAGTTGGCCGGTGCCAAACCATGCGTACACGCGTTCGCCGTCGGTAATGCAGCTCGGGCTGGCCAGGTTGTGTTTGATGTGAACCGGCTGCAGCACGCCTTCCGCATCCAGGCGATAATCCCATAGCAGCTTTCCGTTGCGGCGGTCAAAAGCCTGTACGGCGAACTGGACCTTGCCTCTGGATCCGGTCCTCCGCGCCACCGCCGCATCGTCGAAATCACGGCTGCGGCCCTCGTAGGGGCCGTCTCCCATTTGCGATGTCAGAAAGATGCTGTCTCCCCAGATCACCGGCGTCGAAGTGCCCTGTCCTTCCAACGGCGCGCGCCAGGCGATGTTTTCTGTCTTGCTCCACCGCACGGGTAGGCTCTTTTCCGTGCTGATGCCGTCGGCGGTCGGACCCCGCCATTGCGGCCAGTTCTGTCCAAATGCCGTCGTTGCGGTGAGAAAAGCGAAAAAAAGTATGTGTTTCATTGTCCTGTGGCGGGTTCGATAATCGCGCTCATGGAGCCCTTGCATTTCGGCATGCGCCAATCGGCTCCGTAGGCATGGATCTGGTCGCGCGCAAATTCTGCCTGCGTCTGCTCGCAGGTAATCACGATCGTGCGGCCGGCCGAGTCCACTTCCACCGCGTGTTGATAGGCTTCCGATTCGGATTTGATAAACAGCCGGACCATCATCTCGACGACATAATCGTAGGTGTGATCATTGTCGTCCAGCAGCACCACGTGAAACAGAGGAACCTTCGCATCCCTTGTGGCGTTGTCTGTTTCTTGAGCCGTGCCTATATCCGGCAGGGTGATGGTTTCAGGCATCTATTCTGTTGAGCGCTCCATCGATAAGTATATTTGCCCGACGTTGGTCTTCACCGAATCGGACAGGACTTGGGCCACTGTCGGGCGCGGCGGCGGTAACCGGCGAAACTTCAGCACGGACTCGGCCGTGCGATCTCCGAACCCTCCATCGGCCACTGTTTTCAGTGTAGCTGGTGTGACTTCGGTTTCCAATTGCGCCCGCGTCTTCCCGTTGCGGCGTCCCACCACCACACGCTCGGTGACCTCTTCAATATAGTTCGCCATTTGATAGAGGCGGGTTTGATCACGAAGAACGCCCCCGTGGCCTCCGGCCGCCTGCGAGAAGGGGAATTGCGCCACATGCAGCAGCGTCCGCGGCCAGCTCAGCGGAAAGCCGTCGCCGATGAACGGGAAGAAACCATGCAGCAGATCGCCGGTCGCCACCGTCTTTTTCTGCGGACACCATACAACGATGTCGCCGGCCGTGTGGCCGCGGCCGCGGAAGGCCAGGTGCAGATCATGCGCCTTGTCATGCAGTATGAGATCACGCTCCAGCGTCATATTCGGTAGTTCCGGCGTGAAGTTCTTCATCTCCTGCAAATAGTCCTGCGTTTCGGTGATCATCTCCCGGCACAACGCCTTGTCCTCCGCCGTCGTTGCTTTGGCCAGGCGCTGCTTGTAATCGTCGATGGTCTTGGCGAGCTCCTCAAAGGAGGCCTTGAGCCGCGGCATGGTCTGCTCCCCGATCAGTTTGCGCGTGGTTTCGGAAGCGATCAGATCCGCATGTGGGGCGATGCGCCGGTAGGTAGGCAGTCCGTGCGAATGATCCCAATGGAAGTGCGAGGCCACCACGTAGCGCAACGGCTTTGGGCTCACCTGGTTCCGGATCTGCCGGACCAGGCTCACCACCGCTGACGGCTTGGAATGCGTGTCGATGATCATCAGATCGGCTTCGTTCTCGATGATCACCGCGTTGCAATTGATCAGTGTGGACGGTCGCGCCAGCGCCACATGGATGCCGTCCGCAACTTTCTCGATGTCGAACAGCGTCGGAAGGGTGTAGTTGCCGGTAGCCTGCGCCCGGGCGCGCACCGCCCGGAACATGGCCTGGTCCAGCACCGATGCCCCGATCCAGGCCGGGCCCAGCGCTCGTTTGAGGAAACCGCGTCGCGAGTTCATGTTAGATATCGTAGCAGCCGCGGGCGAGGTATAATGAAGGGGAAAGGGGGGCGTAACGGATTCGACGGGATCGAATCGACGTAAGAAGGCGTGCCGGGTTCCGAGCTCCCGTTAAACGATCGGAAAACTAAAACTGCCAATTCGCAGTTTGCATACGCAGCCTAAGTAATTAGGCCGCCGTTCCGGCTTGCGGGCTCGCACGCAGGCTAGTGAACGTCATCTTGCGGGATAGGCTGAAGGCTTCTGCTCGTAGCCGCAGGCCGAGATCAATCGGGCTGGACCGCCGTGGTCTTGCCGGTTTCAGAATCGGTGGTCGAGACAAATAGAACCGGATACGCACGTAGTCGTCTTATGAAGAGCTTTCTCGGACGCGGGTTCGACTCCCGCCGCCTCCACCACTTATTACTATGAAGATTCACGCCATCGTACACAAAGCCGAAGAGGGCGGATTCTGGGCCGAAGTCCCATCCATCCCTGGTTGCGCCACACAGGGCGAGACGATGGAGGACCTTCGTCTCAATCTGCTGGAAGCCATCGAAGGGTGTTTGCCGGTTCCAGTGCAGGCTGCCTCCACGCCCAGCCGATGATCAGGTGATTGAACTGGCGCTGTGAATGCACTGTCCGGTAGGGAGTTCGCCAGAACTGGTTTGACTGCCGTAAGAGGTTAACAACCACTTTCAGGAATCCCACACCAGTCCGCGCCACGCGAACTATTCCTCTGACTCCCCCTTATGGTTATCCAGAAAATCCTGGTCAATAGGCTTCCGTCCCCGGAATCCCTCTTCGGTGGAGTGCCAGTACTCAATCGCGGTTTCTCCAAGCTTCCAGCAAAGACAGACCTCCTGTCCCCGGTAAAGCGTCAGAAAATCGAGAAGCCCCGTGTCCAGATCCTTGATCTGGCAGCCCCGATTCTGGATCTCTTCCAACAGTTCCTTTAATCGCAACAACGTCGCGTCCCGCCGCGAGCGCTGCGCCAGCAATCGGTTCCGGTCCACCACCATCCCGCCCATCATGTGCACCTTTTGCGCGAACGCTTGAATCTCCCCCTCCACGCGGTCGTACTCCTGTTTGAGATGCACGGCTTGACGCACGTCCGGAATCAACTCGGCAAGCGCTTTTTCTGCCTGTGGATGAGTGAAGTAACGGGGCATCGGAACCTCTAGTGTACTGCGGACGGCGGCCGCCGCGGCGGCTACTGCCTTCCCGCCTTCATTTCCTCCGCCAGATGATCCGTGGCCCGCCACGCCAGCGCGAGTATTGATGTGGCTCAATGATGATCCACCCGTGGTTCAATCACTCGATTACGCAAATCCCGGATCAGATCCACCATTCGATCCACCACCGCCTCGACAAACTGCCGGCCTTTTTCTGCCGTCGCTTTGGTCGGATCGCCGGAGGTGCCGGTGCGCGAATACCGGCTGAAGAACTCCTGGAAAAAGATCGGCGACGGTTTTTGCAAATCCCAGTAGAAATATTCCGACGATTGCGCCGGAAAATCCGGCTCCGCGTGTTCCATCTGCACCAGCTCCGGACTCAGATGCAGCAGCACCGAGGTCTCCAGTTCACAGCCGTGCGCCATGCCGCCCGGGAAATCGGATTCCCGTAACTTCGCCAGCAGCTCGCGCGGCACCAGGTTCCACCACGGCACCATCGCGCAGATGGCGTTCGAGTGATTCGTGATGTTGCGCGCCGCAATGTCCAGAAACGGCACGTTGCTGCCGTGCCCGTTCACCAGCAAGATCTTCTGGAATCCATGGTGCGCCAGGCTCTTGCCGATATCGGTGACATAGTTGACAAAGGTGGGGCCTTCCACGGCGATCGTGCCCGGGAAATCCAGATGATGCTCGTTGAAGGCGTAGTAGACCGACGGCAACAGCACCGCTTCGTCCGGTATCCGCTCCACCGCGCGCCGCGACATCTCTGTCGCCGTGAGGACATCGGTCACCAGCGGCAAATGCGGTCCGTGCTGCTCCACGGTGCCGACCGGGAGAACCGCCACGCGCCGGTCGCTCACCGCTTTCCGGATCTCGGGCCAGGTGAACTCTTCGTATCGGTATTTGGCTGCCATTATGGTATGCTCCTCCATCAGGAGGCTTTTATGCAAACCAGACGCGCTTTATTGGCTTCGGCGATGGTGGCGGCTCCGGCTATTCTCCGGGGCGCAAAGGGCTACTCGTGGGCCGAGGTCGAAAAACTTCTCGCTTCCGGAAATGTGGCCGGCAAACTCACCAAGGATGATCTCCCCACTCCGGCCCTGCTGCTCAATATGGATCCGTTCGAGGCCAACGTCAAGAAGATGGCCTCTTTCGTGACTTCGCGGGGCCGCGGCTTGCGGCCGCACGGCAAAACCCACAAGTGTCCCAACATCGCCCATTACCTGGTGAAGAACGGCGCCGTCGGGACCTGCGCCGCTAAGCTCAGCGAAGCGGAAGTCTTTTCCGCCAACGGACTGCAGAACCTGCTCATCACCACTGCCGTCGTGGGCAAATACAAAATTGAGCGCGCTATGCGTCTGGCCTCGCGCCGCCCCGACACCATCTTCGTCGTCGACAACGCCCAGAACCTGCGCGACATGAACGACGCCGCCGCCGTCCGCAAAATCAAACTGAATCTGGCCGTGGATCTGCTCGTCGGCAATCGCACCGGAATTCGCCCCGGTGATCCGGCCGTCGGTCTGGTCGAGGCCATGCAATCGCTCCCCAACGTCAGGTTCCAGGGCATCCAATCCTACGCCGGCCACGCCAGCCACGTCATGGGATTTGACCAGCGCAAGAAGGTTTCCGCGGAACTGATGGGACAAGCCGTGGAGACGCGGCGCATGCTCGAAAAGAAGGGCATCGCCTGTAATTGGCTGAGCGGCGGCTCCACCGGGACCTACAACATCGATTCCGAAATCGACGGCGTCACCGAGCTGCAGCCCGGCAGTTTCATGTTCATGGATGTCGACTACAACCGCATCGGCGGCTCGGACGGCAACACTCGCTACAGTGATTTCGGCAACTCCCTTACCGTCCTGGCCACCGTGGTCAGCAAGCCTGCCGACGCCACCGCGATCGTCGATGCCGGACTCAAGGCCTTCTCCACTGACAAGCCCTTTCCCCCCGAGACCAAGGACAAGATGCCGGTCACCTATGCCTTTGGCGGCGATGAACACGGCAAGCTGACCCTGGGTCAGGGCGCTCATCCGTTCCAGGTCGGCGACAGGCTCGAGTTCATCATCCCGCACTGCGATCCGTCG
>Ga0209726_10005320_pt1 | contig 15696 bp, 13 predicted proteins | sample Subgrocontami54m_FD_187453 | JGI IMG/M metagenome (GOLD analysis project Ga0209726, IMG submission 187453) | Subsurface groundwater microbial communities from S. Glens Falls, New York, USA - GMW46 contaminated, 5.4 m (SPAdes) (version 3) | ecosystem: Environmental > Aquatic > Deep subsurface >... | reverse complement strand
CGTAATATCCGGTCCACTCCCCGAAAGGCCCCTCCAGCCTGCGCTTCCCCGGCTGCACATAGCCCTCGATCACCATTTCGGCGTTCGCCGGAATGGGCAGGCCGGTCACGGGTCCCCGCACCACTTTCAACGGCTTGCCGCGAAGCCCGCCGACGATGTCGAACTCGCATACGCCGTACGGCATCTCGCTGCAGGCCACCAGGAACAACAGCGGATCCCCGCCCACCACGATGGCAACGGGCATGGGCTCGTTGCGCGCCTGGTACTTGTCGCGGTGAATGCGGCCGTGCTTGCCCGGGGACATGTAGAACCCCAGCGTGTTCTTGTCATGGATCATCACCCGGTAGGTGCCCACGTTGATCCACTGCTCCTCCGGATCGACGGTGATGTTGTAGCTGCCCGTACCGATGTAACGCCCGCCGTCACCTTCGTGCCATAGCGGCACCGGGAGCTTGGTCACGTCGATCGCGTCCCCCGTGACGATGTTCTCGAAGACCGGGCCTTTGTCGACAAAAACGTGCGGCACGGGTTTCAGGTCCCCAAGGTAGTTGTCGAGGCACGCCTGCGAGAGTTCCAGCTTGTTCAAGTGCCGCGGAAAGCCCAGCGTCATGTTCCTGCGCTTGCCGCCGAAGAAATTGACGAGCATGCGGTGCCCCGGGGCGCAGCCGGGCACCTCGTCGAAGATCACGCACGGCGCATTTTCGTCATGCATGATGAGCTCGCTCGCCATGCCGATCTCGTCCTGCCAGGCTGCGCCCTTGACTATCCTGATCTCGCCCAGCTTGTCTGCCTGCGTGATCCACTCGCGCAGGTCTTCGTATTCGAACTCGAGCCCGAGTCTCTGCTTTGCAGACTCGGCGGCTGCCTGGCCCATCGGGCTGCCCATGGCTTTGTCCATTCCATCACCTCCATACTGAATTTCCTATAGTGGCTATTCTCCCATGGACTGCCCCAATTGATGTAATCTGGCGCGCACATTCCCGAATGCAGGACGGGAAACCGACTCGAAGGATCACGGAGGCCAGCAGTGCGCACCGGCGACCCCGCTCCCGCGAATCTCCCCTGGACCGCCCAGCGCGCCATTCGCCGGGCGAAGGAGCTGGGCGCGGACCTCGCCGGCATCGCGAGCGCCGCTACGCTCAACGCCTTCCCGCCGGACCCGCGCTGGCCGCAGACGCCCGAGCGCATCTCGCCTTACTGCAAGAGCGTGATCGTGGTTGCCAATCGCATTCCGGCCGGTGCGTTCCGCTGCAAGTCCAACGTTCCGGTGCAGTACCTGGACATGCTGGTCATGCGCAAGATGGACAAGCTCGCCTACCGGCTCGCCGAGGAACTGGAGCGCGACGGGCATCCGAGCTTCGTCACTGCCGGGCAGGAAACCGAATGGACGTACAAGCGCGCGAGCTACGGCAGGCTCTCCACGCGGCACTTGGGCGTGGAGGCAGGACTGGGCACGCTCGGCCTCGAAGTGAACATCCTCACCCCCGAATTCGGGCCGCGCCTCTACCTCACCGGCATCCTGACCGAGCTCGAGCTCGAACCGAACCAGCGCATGACCGAGCAGGTCTGCATCGGCGAATCGTGCAGCCGCTGCCTGCATTCGTGCCCCGCCGACGCGGTGCTGCACTGGGGCATCGACAAGCGCAACTGCGCCGAGGAGGCGCAGGAATTCGGCTTCGCGCAGATCCTCAAGTTCTTCGACCGCATGTTCGACCATCCGGAACAAGACAAGATGAGGACCTTCGCTTCGCGCGACTTTTTCGGCTTCTGGCAGGGCCTGTTGCGCGTGGTAGGCTCCTTCGGCGATTGCCCGCGGTGCCTGGCGGTGTGCCCGGTCGGCGACGACTATCACGCCCATCTCGCGGAGGTGCAAAAAGTGATCCCGGAGAAGACGCCGGAGAAGGTGGCACTCGCCAGGAAGTACAAGGAAGCGCGCGCAGGGCACGACCGCGGCGAAGGCGAGAAGCTCCCGGGTCTCTCGGACTGGAACTCGCGCTGGATCGGACCCGAGGGCTACCGCGGCATCGTGGCCAGGCGCATGCAGGCGCTGAAGCAGCAAGGCCGGCTGCCGCGGGCCGCCGATGAGCAAGGGGAGGATTGAGCGCGTGGCAAAGGCATGCAAGGCACCCTTGACGGCGGCGGAAATCAAGGCGAAGGCAAAGGCGCTCGGCGCCGATCTCGTCGGCATCGCCGACGGCGCGACGATGGACGCGAACCCGCCCGACCCAGCCGACCCGCGGCGGCCGTCGGACATCACCGAGCTGGATGCCGGGCGCGTCATCGTCCTCGCCAAGAGGCTCTCGAGCGGCGTGACGCGCATCACCGCATGGGGCGACCGGCACAAGTTCTACAACGACGAGCTTGCGCTCACGCGGCTCGAGGAAGCCTCGCTCGAGCTCGTCTACTGGCTCGAGGACTGCGGTTATCCCGCCGTGATCGTGCCGCCGACGCACGTCGATCCGTGGCGCTACAAGGACAACCCGAAGCAGCACATGACCACGCTGCTTTCGCTGCCGCATGCCGCGGTCGAGGCGGGTCTGGGCACGCTGGGACTGAACCTGCAGCTCCTGACGCCGGAGTACGGCCCGCGCGTGATTCTCACCGCGGTGCTGTGCTCGGTGGAGGTCGAGAGCGACAAGCCCCTGCAGCAATCCCTGTGCCTCGGACCGTCCTGCGGGCGGTGCCTGAAGGCCTGCCCGGGCGACACGGTCGGGCACTGGGGTCGCGACTGGGAGGTCTGCGACGAGTACCGCTCGCCTTACGGATTCGCCAAGCTCGCCAGCCACATCGAGCGCATCGCCCGATCAGGAGATGCGAACGAGCGCAAGGAACTGCTGCGCTCGGAGACCTCGTTCAACCTCTGGCAAAGCATCCTGCGCGGCTCGGGCGCGATCACCGGGTGCCGCCGCTGCGCCGATGTCTGCCCCGTCGGCGCCGACTACGAGACGATGCTCAAGGAAGCCCTCGACGGCATCGCGGAAAGCACGCCGCAGAAGGAGGAACGTCTCGCGGGCATGGCGGCGGCCGAGGCGCGCGGAGAGACCGGCGAGGGCTACGCGGCGCAGCGGCGCTGGATCGGCGCGCTCAAGGTCGTCCCCCGGGCGCAGTGACCCCGTCGGCGATCGCGCCGGGCTCAGAACATCGTCGACAGGATGCGGCGCCCCGTCTCGAGCGCCGGAAGGAGTTGCTCGACCATCTCCTTGCGGCCCATCCTGGAAGTCTGAACCGATAGACTCATCGCCGCGACCACGTCGCCCACTGAATTGCGCACGGGCACCGCAATCGAACGCAATCCGAGTTCGATCTCTTCGTCGCTGATCGCATAGCCCTGCGAACGTGCCCTTCGCACCTCCTCCAGGAGCCCCGCCGTGGCAGTGATCGTCTTCACGGTGAGCTTCTTCGGCGGGTCCTGCTTGAACAGGCTCTTCACCTTCGCGTCGGACAGGTTCGACAACAGCATGCGACCCGTCGCGGTGCAGTAGGCAGGCAGCCGCGTTCCCACGCCGATACCGGCGGAAAGACTTCGGCGCGAGGTGGAACGCGCGATGAACACCATGTCCGTTCCGTCCAGAATGGCGACCGATGCGGACTCGTGCGTTCGCTCGCTGAGCGTTTCGAGAACCGGCTGAACGACCCTGGGCAAGGACGTCGACGTGACGTACGCGTGCCCGAGCCGCAGGGCCCTCGGCGCCAGGCGAAAATACCTGCCGTCGCTGTCGGCGTAGCCGAGCTTCTCCAGAGTGAGCAGGCAGCGCCGCGCCGTGGCGCGCGACAGCCCCGCGAGGCCTGCCGCCTCGGAAATCGTGAGCCGCGGATGACGCGGGCCGAATGCCTCGATGACCGCAAGGCCCTTCTCCAGACCGGCGACGTACTCCTTGTCCCCCCGCGTGGCGCTGCGCATCTGCGGCAAGCGTCTTCCCCCATGTTCGGATAGCGAACATTTTATCGGGTTTTTTGACATTGCGAGGGGAATCTCCTAATCTGGCCCGGGCTCGCGTTCGAGCACCCCGGACACCGGATTCAAGGCAAGCTCGGCGCGGACCGACTGCACCGCCGACCGCAACGGCAAGGAGAAATGCATGGCATACACGGACCTGAGGGGCTTTCTGGCGAACATAGCGGCCTCGAAAGACCTGCTTACGGTCGAGGACCCGGTCGACTGGGACCAGGAACTCTCCGGAATCGGCCGGCTCGGCTGCGAGCGCAACGGCCCCGCCTTCATGTTCAACAACATCAAGGACTACGCGGGGTGGCGCATCGTCGCGAATCCGATCGCCACCTGGCGCCGCTACGCCGCCGGCATCGGCCTGCCGGCAGACACGCCGGTGCGGCGCCTGTACGAGATCTACGCCGAGCGCGAAACCAAGCCGATTGCCCCGACCGTGGTCAAGGGCAGCCCATGCAAGGAGGTCGTCATCCCAGGGGACAAGGTCGACCTCTTCGACCTGCCGGTGCCGATGGTGCACGAAGGCGACGGCGGTCGCTATCTCGGCACCTGGGACCTGGTGGTATCCAAGGACGCGAACAGCGACTGGGTGAATTGGGGCATGTACCGGTTCATGGTGCACAACGAACGCCTGCTTACCGGATATCCGCGACCGAACAGCCACCTGGGCAAGATGCTGCTCGACGGTTACGTGCCGCGCGGACGGCCGATGCCGATCGCGATCGTGATCGGCGCCGACATGCCGAGCCATCTCGCGGCGACCGCCACTTTCCGGATCGGGGGAAGCGAGGCGGAACTCGCCGGAGGGCTGGGCCAGCAGTCGGTCGAACTGGTCAAGTGCGAAACCTCCGACCTCTACGTTCCCGCGGGAGCGGAGATCGTCGTCGAAGCCGAGGTCTATCCGGATCGGGTCGCACAGGAAGGTCCTTACGGAGAGTATCCCGGTTATCGCAGCGGCGAGATGGGCAACGCCCTGTGCGCCAGAGTCACGACCATCACGCACCGTCGCAACCCCATCCTCACCCTGGACACCACCGGCTTCATGGACTCGAGCGCCTGCACGACTTCGATCTCGGGGGCCATCGCCATCAAGCGGCGGCTGGAAAAGCACGGCGTACCGGTGGTGGACGTCTATGTGCCACCGGAGAGCGGCGTGCACATGGCCATCGTCTCGGTGCGGCGTGGCGGGGGCGCGATCGCGCAGAAGATCGTCGAGGTCCTGACCGCGCGCCGCGCCCTGATGTCGAAGGTCATCGTGGTCGACGAGGATGTCGACGTCTTCAACATGGCGGCGGTGATCCATGCGTTCTCGACCAAGTGCCATCCCGTGCGAGGCTTTCATCCGACGCAATACGAGGGTCGCGCCAATGCGCTGACTCCCGCCTACAGCCTGGAGGAGCGGGTCGCGCATTCGGGCGCGAGCGTGGCCTTCGACTCGACCTGGCCGCCCGAATGGCCCGTGGAAACCACGCCGGTGCGCGCCACGCTCGACGCAATGTATTCCCCCGAAGTCCAGCGCAAGGTGCTGGCGCGCTGGAACGCGCTCGGGCTCTGATCAGGAGGGATGGACGAATGGCAAGCGAATACGAAACCTTTGTCCGCAACGCCGCCCGGATACTCTCGGGCCGCGAAGTGGTCCTGTCGCTGCGCGACCTTACGCCGGGCCGCAGGAAATACCGCGGCATCAACGTGCGGGCGGTCGTGTCGCGCCCGCCGCGTCCGGGCGAGCCGACGCTCTGGATCCGCTCGGTGGTCGGCGTGAAAGACCCGCTGCCGTGCAGCGTGCGCGTCGTCGAGGAGTTGCCCGAGGCGTTCGAGGCCGCGCCCTACAGCGACTTCTTCCAGGTCATGGAAAAGGCGGAACGGCGGTAATGGAGACCATCACCGAGGCCGTTACCCGCCAGGCTCGGGAACGGCCGCGGGCCGTCGCGCTCGTCGACGGCGCTACCCGCCTCACCTGGGGTGAGGTGAAATCCTGGGTGGATCGGGCCGCGGGATGGTTGCTTGCGCTCGGGCTGGCGCGCGGCTCGACGGTGCTCGGCTGGCTTCCCAATTGCGCGGAATGGTATCTGGTCAGGCTCGCCTGCGAGCAGGCGGGCCTGTTCTGGATTCCGGTTCCCGCGAGTCAGGGACAACGCGAACTCGCGTCCATCGTCGAACGCGTGCGCCCCTCGGTACTGCTGACCAAGGCGAGATTCCGCGACCGCGACTACCGCGCCGAGGCGGACGCGATCTGCGCCCGGCTCGATGTCGCGCCGAAACGCATTACGCTGCCCGACGACGCGCTGCTGCACCTCGACGGGCCGCCCGCCGACCAGAGCGCGGCGATACGTCCGAACGAGATGGCGCATGGCCTGTCCACGTCCGGCTCCGAAGGAATTCCCAAGATCGCGCTGTACTCGCTCGCGGCGGCCTGCGAGCGCGCGCACGCCCAATGCCAGCTGCTCGGCTTGTTGCCCGAGGACATCCTCCTGGTCCTTTCACCCGGCGCAGGGCCGGCACGCGCCGCCTGGCTCGCCTCGCCGGTGGCGGGCTCGTGTGTCGTCGCCATGCAGGTATTCGGCACGGACGCGGCGCTCGACCTGATCGAACGCGAGCGCGTGACGGTCGTCTGCGGCACCCCCGCGCAACTCTCCATGCTCGCGGCGAAGCTGGGCAACGCCGACACCTCCTCGATCAGGATCTGGTACACGGCCGGATCGGTGTTGCCGCCCACGCTGGCCGAGGAACTCGAGGCGCATACCCGCGGGATCGTGGTATCGACCTACGGGGGGGCGGATTTCGGCGGCTGGGCGGCACCGGACCCGGCCGATCCGCCGGCCGTGCGCCATCGCAGCGTGGGCAAACCCCGGGGCGGCACCGAGTTCAGGATCGTCGACGCGCAAGAACGGGACGTAGCGCGCGGCGACGTGGGCGAATTGATCGGCCGCGGACCCTGCTGCGTCAGCGGCTTCGTGGGCGAGCAGGGCCGGGACCGATGGCGAGGCGGCTGGTTCCACACGGGAGACCTGGCGTGGATCGACGAGGAGGACAATATCGTCATCGTCGGACGCCTTAAGGAGGTGATCGTCCGTGGCGGAGACAAGATCAGCCCCGCGGAAGTGGAGGCGCTGTTGCGCACCCATCCGTGCGTGGCGCAGGTCGCGGTGATCGGGGTCCCGGACCCGGTGCTCGGCGAGCGGGTGTGCGCCTGCGTCGTGCAGGCGGCGCGGGCGCCCCGCATAGACCTGGAGGCGCTGCGCCTGCACTTGCGCGCACAGGGGCTTTCGCCCTACAAGTCGCCCGAGCGGATGGTGATCCTGGAGTCGCTACCGGTGGTCGGTGACAAGATCGATCGGCGGGCGCTTGCGGCGATGATGGCGCAACCCGCGACCATCTAGACCGGCACCGGCCAACAAGCACCCGGGCAGCCTTGAAGGAGGAGATATGAAGAGAATGCTACAGACACTGATCGGCGTCATGCTGGCCTGCGCCGCCGCCGTAGCCTCGGCGCAGACCTACCCAACGAAGGCGGTGCGAGTGGTCGTTCCCTACCCCGCCGGCGGATATTACGACCTGCTCGCGCGCGTGATCGGCGCGAAGCTCGCGGAGACCTGGAGCCAGCCCTTCGTGGTGGAAAACCGGGTCGGTGCGAACGGCATCATCGGCACGGATTATGTGGCCAAGAGCGTTCCCGACGGCTACACGATCATGATGGGCGGCATCGGCCCGCACGGCATCAACCCGAGCATGTACCCGAAACTTCCCTACAACCCGATCCGGGACTTCGCCCCGATCATCCACGTCGCCTCCGCGCCGAACGTTCTCGTTGTCCATCCCTCGGTCAACGCGCGCTCGGTCAAGGAGCTCATCGCGCTCGCGCAGTCCCGGCCCGGCGATCTGACCTTTTCCTCGGCCGGCACCGGTTCGTCGCAGCATCTCTCGGGCGAGCTATTCAAGTTGAGCTCTGCCGTCAAGATGACGCACGTACCCTACAAGGGCAGCGCGCCCGCCGTGACGGCCGTGCTCGCCGGGGAGGTGACGTTGCTGTTCGGCACCATGGCCGACGTCGTCGAGCATGTCCGCGCGGGCAAGCTGCGCGCGCTCGCGGTAACCGGCGCGCGGCGGATTCCGGCGCTGGCCGACGTGCCGACGATGGTCGAAGCCGGCGTCCCCGGCTACGAGGCGACCGCGTGGTTCGGCATGCTCGCGCCGGCGAACACGCCTCGCGATATCGTGGTCAAGCTCAACCTGGAAATCAATCGAGTGCTGCAGCTACCCGAGGTGCTGGCGCGCATCTCCCAGCAGGGATCGGCGGAGATCCTGGGGGGCTCGCCCGAGCAATTCGGCGTTTTCATCCGCGACGAGGTCGCCAAGTGGGCCAATGTCGTGAAGGAAACGGGCGTGAAAGCCGAATAGGGTGCGATGGGCCCGCGCCCTCACCCCTGTCCCCCGTCATCGGTGCCCAGGTAGGCCTCCTGCACCGCCCTGCTCGCGCGGATCTGCTTCGGCGGACCGGACTCGAGCACGCTGCCGTTGACCATCACCGTAAGCACGTTCGCAACGGTGAACACGGCATCCATGTCGTGCTCGACGAGCAGGATCGCGTGATCGCGCACGAGCTTCTGCAGCAGCTCGACGATGCGCGCCGATTCCTCGGCGCCCATGCCCGCGAGCGGCTCATCGAGCAGCAGCACCTTGGGATCGGTGGCGAGCGTCATGGCGATCTCGACCTGGCGCCGCTCTCCGTGCGACAAGGCCGCGAGCGGCGCGCCGGCGCGCGCCTCCAGGCCCACTTCGGCTAGCGCGCGCTCCGCCGCCTCGGCAGGAGCGCGATAGCGCAGCGCGGGCCTGAAGAAGCGCATCGACGAGGCGAGCCGCGACTGTGCTGCGAGCCGGCAGTTCTCGAACGCGGTGAGCGACAGAAAGACATTGGTCTTCTGGTAGCTGCGCCCGAGCCCCAGCCGGGAAATCTGGTGCGACGCGAGTCCGGTGATATCGCGGCCGCGCAGCTCGATGCGGCCCGATGACAAGGGCAGGTCGCCCGAGAGCAGGTTGATGAGCGTGGTCTTGCCCGCGCCGTTGGGCCCGATCACCGCCTGTACTTCCCCCATCCGGCACTCGATCGAAACGTCGTTGACCGCGGCAAGGCCGCCGAAATGCCGCGCCACGCCTCTTGCGCGCAGCAGGACCTCGCCCGCTGCCGGCTCAGCCATGGCCGTTCCCTCCACCGGCCTGACCGCGCGCCCTCAGCAGGCCGATCAGCCCGTAGGGCAGCAGCAGCGCCACCAGCACGATGAAGCTGCCCATGAACAGTTGCCAGTGCTTGCCGAAATTCACCCCGCCGAATTCGGGCAGGGATTGCAGCGCGAGTTCGAGCAGCATCATCGCCATCGCTCCCACCGCGGGGCCGATGAGCGTGCCCATACCGCCCAGGATCACCATCATCATGACCAGCCCGGACACGTGCCAGCCCAGCATGTCCGGGTTGACGAAGCCGAACTGGATCGCCGCCAGGTAACCGGCGAGCCCGGCGAGGGCGCCGGAGATGACGAAGCAGGCAAGCTTGTAGCGGAACGTCGGGTAGCCGAGCGAGCGCATCCGGTGCTCGTTGATGCGGATGCCTTCGATGACCCGCCCGAACAGCGAGCCGAGCATGGTCCGCAGCAGCACGAACACGCCCGCGAACAGCGCGAGCACGACCAGGTACAGGTGCGCGACGTTTTCCAGGTCGAACGGCTTCCAGCCGAGGATGTCGGCGGCGGGCCGCACGTAGACGTAGATGCCGTCGGTGCCGCCCGCAATCTTGGTGTCGTGAAACAGGTAGAACAGCATCTGCGAGAATGCGAGCGTCACCATGATGAAGTAGATGCCCGAGGTGCGCAGCACCAGGGCGCCTATCACCAGCGCGAGCAGCGCCGAGACGCCCATGGCGACGGGAAGCGTCGTCCACAGGCTGGCGGCGGCGTATTGCGGCGAGATCAAAGCGAGCACGTAGCCTGCGACGCCGAAGTAGGCGGCGTGGCCGAAACTCACCAGGCCCGCGTAGCCGATCAGCAGGTCCAGGCTCATGGCGAAGATCCCCATGATGAGCATCTTCGTGAACAACTGAACGTAGAACTTCTCGGCGACGAAGGGCAGCAGCGCCAGCGCCGCAAGGCATGCGAGCATCACCACGATCCTCAGCTTGCGCGAGCCCATGCGCGCCCTAGAGCCGCCTGCCGAAGATGCCCACGGGCCGCCAGACCAGCACGACGGCCATGAGCAGATATACGGTCATGCCGGCGAGCTCCGGCAGCAGCTTCACCCCGCCCAGCTCCACGTGCAACACCTTGCCGAAGGTGTCCACCAGTCCGATCAGGATCGCCGCCACCATCGCGCCCTTCACCGATCCGATGCCGCCGATCACCACCACGACGAAGCATATGATGAGCACCTGGTTGCCCATTCCGGGGAACACCGAGGACACCGGCGCCGAAATCATCCCGGCGAAGGCGGCGAGCGCGATGCCGAGCGCGAACACGATCCGGTACAGGAGCTGGATGTTGATGCCGAGGGACTGGATCATCTCGCGATTGGAGGCCCCGGCCCGGATCATCATGCCGATCCGCGTGCGCTGGATGAGCAGGTACATTCCCACCGCAAGCACCAGGCACACCACCGAAATCCACAGCCGGACCACCGGATAGGACAGCGTCTCGGTGAGCGGGATCGACGCCGCGAGCATGGAAGGCACCTGCACCCCGTGCACGTCGTCGCCCCAGATGACGCTGCGCAGTTCCTCGAATACCAGGATCAGGCCGTAGGTCAGCAGCACCTGATAGAGGTGGTCGCGCGCATACAGCTTCTTGATCAGCAGCCATTCGAGCAACATGCCGAGCAGGACCGCCAGCACCACGCCGACCGCAATGGCCGCCCAGAGATTGCCCAGGCGCTCCGACAGCGACCAGGCGAGGTAGGCGCCAATCATGTAGAAGCTGCCGTGGGCGAGGTTGATCACGCCCATGATGCCGAACACCAGCGTCAGCCCGCTCGCCACGAGGAACAGCAGCAGCCCGTACTGCACCCCGTTCAGCAGCTGTATGAGGAAAGTTTCGAAGCTCATCAGGAACTATACGCAAACAAGCCGACGGCCTCGCGGCCGCCGGCTTGCGGTTTCCGCCTCGCCGATTTCAGTGCGGCGGCATTTTGCACAGGGACGCCGGCGGGTAATCCAGGGCACGCTGCGCCACGCCGATGACCTTGTTCTCCAGCCCCACCACCTTGCGCAGGTAGATGTCCTGGATCGGATTATGCGCCGCCGACATCCGCCACTTGCCGCGCGGGCTGTCGATCTCGACCTTCTCCATCGCGGCGATGATCTCCTTCTTCCTGCGGATATCGCCTTTCACCGCCCTCATTCCCGCGACCAGCAGCAGGCCCGCGTCGTAGCCCTGCACCGCGTACACATCGGGTTGCATCTTGTAGGCCTTGGCGAACGCGAGCCGGAAGGCCTTGTTCTTCGGCGTCTCGATGCCGTCGCCGTAATGCAGCGTGGTCTCGATGCCCTCGGCTGCGCCGCCGACGGCCTCCAGCACCCCATCGGTCAGGAACCCTGCGCCCATCAGTGTAATCTTGCCCTTCAGGCCCGCGGCCTGCCAGTCACGAAGGAACTTGGCCGCTCCGCCTCCGGCGAAGAAGACGAACACGCCGTCGGGCTTGAGAGAGGCGATCTCCGTCAGCAGCGCCTGGAATTCGACGTTCGGGAACGGCAGCCACAGATCCTTCACGATCCTGCCGCCGTGCTTGACGAAATTGTCCTTGAAGCCCTCCACCGATTCCTCGCCCGCCCCATAGCGCCAGGCGAGGGTCACCACGTTCTTGATCCCCTTGTCGACGGCGATCTTGCCCATCGGATAGGCAGGCTGGGCGTTGGCGAAAGAGGTGCGGAAAATGTTCGGGGCGCACAACCCAGTCGTGGCGGCCGCGACCCCCGCGTTCGGAATGATGTGCAGCACGCCGGACTCGCGCGCGATCTTCACCATGCCCATCTGCACGCCGGAGTGCACCGTGCCGACAAGCACGTCCACCTTGTCGCGATTGACGAGACGGTTGGCGTTGTCCGCGGCCTTGGACGGTTCGGATTCGTCGTCGAGGGTGACGTATTCGATGTCGCGCCCGCCGAGCTTGCCTCCGTTTTCCTCGATTGCCAGCTTGAAGGCATTGGTGATCCCCACCCCGATCTGGCCATAGGTTCCGGAATACGGGAGCATCAATCCGAGTTTGATCTTGCCCGCGCCCTGCGCCATCGCCACCGAGGGCAGGAGTCCCGCGAGCGCCACAGCCCCGCCAACCGCCGCGCCGTCCTGCAGGAACTTGCGCCGGCCGGCATTCGTCTTCCGGAATTCGCTCATTGTTTCCTCCGATTTAGATTCGTTGAATATCAGCCCCGGGGAGCTTAACACTGCCCGAGTGGATTGCACCATACATGGGCACCCGTAAGTACCCGGTTGCAGGGCGGCTCTTCCGGGCGGCGCGCCCGCTTGCGGGCATCAGACCTTGCCCCGCAGCTTGAAGCGCTGGATCTTGCCCGTGGCCGTCTTCGGCAATTCAGGGATGAATTCTATCCAGCGCGGGTACTTGTAGGGCGCGAGCTTGCTCTTGACGTGCGCCTTGAGTTCCTCTTCGAGCCCAGGGGTCACCTTCACGCCGGGCTTGGTGACCACGTAGGCCTTGGGCTTGATCAGTTGATCTTCGTCGGGCTCACCCACCACGGCCGCCTCCAGCACCGCGGCATGGGTGGAGAGCGCGGCTTCCACCTCGAAGGGCGACACGTAGATCCCGCTCACCTTCAGCATGTCGTCGGAGCGTCCCGCGTAGGTGTAGAAGCCGTCCTTGCCGACGCTGTACTTGTCGCCCGCCCGCGTCCATACCCCGACGAAGGTTGCCTGCGTCTTTTCGCGGTTGTTCCAGTAGCACGCGGCCGACGTCGGCCCGTTGATTTGCAACTCGCCGATCTGGTCCGGGCCCACGTCCATGCCGTCCTCGCCGGCGAGCCTGATCCTGTAACCCGGCACGGGTTTGCCGGTCGTGCCATAGCGCACTTCCCCCGGCCGGTTGGAAAGGAAGATGTGCAGCATCTCGGTGGACCCGATGCCGTCCAGGATCTCGACGCCGAAATGATGCGTCCAGCGCTCGCCGATGTCCGCCGGCAGCGCCTCGCCCGCCGAAGTGCACACGCGGATCGCGACTTCGTCCTTCTTCGGCAACTCGGGGCTCGCAAGCAGCGCCGCATACAGCGTAGGCACACCGTAGAAGATGGTCGGCCGGTGCTCCTTCAGGCGCTTGAACACCGACTGCGGCGTGGGCCGCTCGGCCATGAGCACGGTCGTGGCGCCGACCGCCAAGGGAAAGGTGAGCGCGTTGCCCAGTCCGTAGGCGAAGAACAGCTTCGCCGCGGAGAACACCCGGTCGGACTCGCGGATGCCCAGAACCGGCTTCGCGTAGAGCTCGGCCGTATAGATCGGGCTCGCGTGCGTGTGCACCGTCCCCTTCGGCGTGCCGGTGGAACCGGAGGAGTACAGCCAGAAGCAGGCGTCGTCGCGGGTCGTCTGCGCCGCCTCGAAACGGGTTCCCGCCTTCGCCATGAGTTCCTGCAGGGACAGGTGTCCCTGCGCGTTCTTCCCCGATACGATCACATGCCTGAGATGGGGCAGCTTGCCGATGAGCGGCGCGAAAGTGGGATACAGCGCCTCCGAAACGATGAGCGCGCGCGCCCGGCTGTCGCCCAGCATGAACTCGTAATCGCTCCGGGTAAGCAGCGTGTTGACCGCGATCGGGACGATCCCGGCCTTGATCGCACCGAGGAAGACGCTCGGCCAGTCGATCGTGTCCAGATGGCAGAGCAGCACGCGCTCTTCCGTGTGCAGGCCGATGTCCGTGAGCGCGTTGGCCGCGCGATTGACGCGCTCCGCCAGCTCGCCGTAAGTGCACGTGCCGGCGTCGTCGATGTAGGCGATCTTGGCGGCCCGACCCGCCGCGAGGTTGCGCTCGATCAGGTCGTGCGCCGCATTGTAGTCTCGCGGCACCGTGACGGCCGGCGGGCTGGTCAGATGATCGGCAGAACTGAGCGAAGGCATCGCGTCCTCCTCGTTTGCGGCACCCCGGCGGGTACCCCTTGCTGCCCATCCTGTGAGACCGGGGCCTGATCGCAGCCTGTTATTTTATTGTCACTTCAATGCTACGTCACGCCGCGGGAATCACATAATCGGGGAGCGTGCCTGATCGAACGCCTCGCGCACCGGGGCCGCGGCGTCGCACACACGCGCTTCGGCCCTGCTATCCTGAGACTAGGCAGGGAGACTTTGAGCTTGCCTGCAGAGTGCGATCCAGGGTCCGGCCCACTCCGACGCGACTTCCTCGGGAAGTGTACCCGCGCTTGCATCATGCAGCATGACTTCGCCGATCCGCGTCGCACCGAGCTCGGTGAGAATGGCGTCAAAGCGCTTCCCGCCGTTGCAGAATGTCTCGGCGTAGGTGCGGTCCCCGAGAGCGATGACTCCGTATCGGACCTTGGAAAGGTCGGGACGGTCCGCCTGCAGCGCCGCGTACAGCGCTTTTGCGTTGTCGGGCACGTCTCCCTGCCCGTAGGTGGAGGTGCAGATGAGGAACAAGCCGCCCCCTTCGAAGGCGCTCGCGTCCAGGCCGTCCATGAGCCGGGTCCGCACGCGCGTGCCGTCGTCCTCGAGGCTCAGCTCGAGTTCCTGCGCGACCAACTGCGCAGTCCCGGTCATGGTGCCTACCAGGATCGTCAGGTCCAGCATCATCGCCATCTCCGCGCGGGCTTGCATTTGCATCGAAGTGCATTATAATGCACTGATCGTCATTTGCAAGCATTATAATGCATAAGAAGCCCCGGCCTCCCGTCAAGCAAGCGCGCAGCGTGCAGTCCCCCTCCCGCAAGGCGGACGAGGGCGAAGGTCTGCTGCACGCCCTGGGCGAGCGCGTGCGCGAAGCGCGGGCGCGCAGAGGCATGACGCGCAAGATCCTGGCGCGGGATTCGGGCGTGTCCGAACGCTACCTCGCTCAGCTCGAGACGGGCCAGGGCAACATCTCGGTGCTGCTGCTGATGAAGATCGCGCATTCGCTCAACGTGCCGCTCGCCGACCTGGTGCGCCAGAAGAACGGGCAGGAAGTCGAACTGGCGCTGATCGAACAGTTCCTGAAGCGCCTGCCGCCGCAGAAGCTATCCCAGGTCCGCGCCCAGTTGATCCGCGACTTCGGCAGTACCCAGGCCGACCGCATGCGCCGCATTGCGCTGATCGGCCTGCGCGGCGCCGGCAAATCCACGCTGGGCGCGCGGCTCGCGCGCGAGCTCGCCTGTGCGTTCGTCGAGCTCGACCGGGAAGTCGAAACCGAGGCGGGAACGAGCCTGAACGAGATATTCCTGCTCTACGGCCAGGCGGGCTACCGCCGCTACGAACGGCGCTGCCTCGAGAAGGTGCTCGAGCGCAACGATACGGTCGTGATCGCAACCGGCGGCAGCATCGTCTCCGAGCCCGCAACCTATGACCTGCTGCTGACGGCCTGCCGCACCGTGTGGCTGCGCGCCGCGCCCGAAGAGCACATGGCGCGCGTCGTCGCGCAGGGCGATACGCGTCCCATGGCAGGCAACAAGGAAGCCATGGACGACTTGCGCCGCATCCTCGACGGACGCGCGACGCTCTACGGACAGGCCGATGCCATCGTCGACACGGCCGGCAAGACCATCGAACAAAGCCTCGCCGAATTGA
>Ga0209726_10005317_pt1 | contig 15698 bp, 17 predicted proteins | sample Subgrocontami54m_FD_187453 | JGI IMG/M metagenome (GOLD analysis project Ga0209726, IMG submission 187453) | Subsurface groundwater microbial communities from S. Glens Falls, New York, USA - GMW46 contaminated, 5.4 m (SPAdes) (version 3) | ecosystem: Environmental > Aquatic > Deep subsurface >... | reverse complement strand
CGTCGGGATAGCGGGCGGCGAGCTGGCGACGCAGGTCGAGCGCCTCGTCGTAGTGGCTGCGGGCGGCCTCACGCTCACCGAGGTTCGCCAGCAAGGCGCCCAGGTTGTTGAGCGTCGTGGCCACGTTGCGCAGATGGGCGTCGGGATCGAGCTCCGCAAGGCGACGAAACGCCTCCAGGATTTCTCGGTACAGGACCTTCGCATCATCCCAGCGCCGCAGCTTGCTGAAGACACCCGCTCGATTGCCTCGCCATACGAGAGCCGCAGGTTCATCCGCAATCCGATCTGCCCACCTCTCTGCCAGACCAAAGAGTTGCTCCTGTGTGTGCCACAGAGCACGGAGGTCGAGAAGTCGATCCACGGCTCCAAGCAAGCTAGATCCTGCCTTGTCTTCGGTGCCGAGGCTCCACGCGGTTGCGTGGACGATGTTTTCGACCTCGGTTGAGAGGAGGCCGAAGACCTGTTTGCGCAACGCTTCTAGCGCGATGCCTCGCGTCTCGGCATCGTCCGTCAGATGGAGCGCGGCCAGTGACTCCGTGCTCAGCTGAGATGGCGCAAGCAGTCGGTCATACGCCGTAACCGCGCCCATCCAGAGCTGCACAGCTTGGTGTCGGAATGCGTCGGCTTCTGAGGCATCTAGCTTCTCCTCAGCAAACGCGAAAATTGGATAGAGCAGGGTGTATCGATCTTGTTCGCGGTCGTAGCGGGCTAGCGCGAAGTCAGCCAACTCCTTAAGCCGTTGCTGCCATTGGTCACCCAGAAGTTGCTCCAGGGGCTCGAACGAGCGGGACAGCCCGCTGGGGAAAAAGCTCATCCGCGCAAAGAGCTCTCGAGCCGGCTCGGAGAGCCGCTCGAAGGAGAGTTCGAGTGAGGCGCGAACGGAGCGCAGGCGGGGAGGAAGGTGTCTAAGTCTCTCGTCCTCACAGACCGACAGGAGGTCGTCGGATGCGCCCTTGATAAGCGTGGCGAGGTCCTGGCCGGGGTCCGTCAGCCGTCGGGCGGCGAGTACCAGAGCGAGCGGCATCCGCTCGGTGGCACGTAGAATCCCGGCGAGCGCCACGGCTCGCTGCCGTGCTGGCGCTGCGAGCAACTGGTCTCGTAAGTCCTGATGGTGGACGGACATGATGAACAGCTCGACGGCCTCGTCCTCGCTGAGCGGGTCCAGCTCGAAGGCGTTCTCGTCGCTACCCAGATTCAACGGCCAGCGACTCGTCGCCAAGACGCGAAGCTTCGGCGCCTGCGTCAGGCACTGCTTCAGCAACATGCCGGGAACGACGACGGCGAGAGACGTTGCTGCATCGTCCTGGTTTGCATCGGGATGGGCAAAGGCGGTTTCGAGATTGTCCAGTACGAGGAGGCATGATTCGGTGCCCTCGCCCAGAAGCTCGGCCAGGGTAGCGGCAGGATCCGGAATCCCTTCGGGCCGATCCACACCCAGCGCGGTGAGGATTGTCGTGGCCAGCTCGACACCTGTGCTCGCTCGCTCACAGTCCACCTCGATGATGCCACCGGGAAACTCGCCGCGCTCGGCGAGCCACTCGGCTACCGCGCCCGCCAGGCGGGTCTTGCCGATGCCCCCCTCCCCGTGGAGCGTCACAATTCTTGGCTTCCGCTCCACGATGCCCGCGCGTGGAGGTGCTAGCGCCTGAACCGTCGCCGCGATCTCGCGATTCCGCCCTACGAACAGCTCGTCGGTGCGGGGCAGTTTCCGGTGCGTGTCGGGGTCACGAGGAACTGGATCTTTGCTTCAACCTGACCGTCGGGTGACCAGGCAAGGACATCATCACCATGGCGGCGAAAGCGATTCCAAGGGCTCGGCATATCGCCATCTGCGCCGTCCGGGATGGCTCGCTCCCCTACGAGATCGTCGGTGCGCACGGCTTCGAGTCCGCCACTGAAGCTGGTCGCGACGTCGCAGCCGCGGGTCAGCGATGCGAAGAAGGCGCGGGAGAAGAGCTGGACGGCTCGGCTGGGGATCGGATATTCGCCGTCAATCGAGACGGCGGCTGGGATGAGCGCGCCATCGGCCCCCCCAGGGAAGAGGGCGGCCACGGCGTCCGCCGAGTAACAGGCGCCGGCATTCAGCAGCTTGACCTTTCCTCCCAACAAGTCAGCGAGCTCCGTCGGCATCAATCGCCGTGCGGGGCCCCGCCCATCCTCGAAATAGAGCCCCCCGTGGATGTCGCCATGGAGGGCGAGCTGCAGCACGTCGACATCGTTGTCACGGAGGAAGTCGCGAATCGCGGCGGGTGTCGCCGCGGGGTGAACGGAGATCTCCACCCCGGGGAGCCGATCGATCCCTTCCATGATGGCTACGAGCTCTTCCCCAGGGCGAAGAACGTCCTGTGGAATGTCTTGCTGATCGACGAGGCGGAGCTGGGCGAGTGGCACTACCTTGTTGAGCCAGCCGTGTAGGGTATCGGGGTCTGGCCTAGGGGGATACAGTTCGAACCACAGGGTGCGCCCGACCGCGACCACGCCAGCGACATCCACGAGCTCGCGCAAGGCTGTTTCAGCAGGGCCTCTGTGTGGCGCTGCCGTCTCCGTGAGCTCGGCTGCCCACCGTTCCTTCTTGAGCACGAGCGGCCGCGCGCAGGCGAGGAGGATGCGAAGAGGAGATCGGCTCGCTGCGGGGGCCATGGTCAGCCTCCTTCGTCCGATGAAAGAGCCTGCCCGGCCCTGGCCCCAAATACGTAGCCGAGCAACAGGGTGAGGAGCGGTACCAGCGTCTTGATCACGACCTGGTCGAGCAAGGTGGTAACACGCTGGAATGCGACATCCGACGCGCGCTGGTGGAGCGCAAGCGATTCCGCGGTCACTGGGCTTCCAAAGGCGGAGAGGGACGGTAGCGTAATGGCCAGGTAGCCGAGCAGGCCGACGAACAGCAATGCGATCAGACCCAGAATAGCCCACAGTAGCCGGTATCCTGCCCACTGCACGAAGGTCGGCCTTTCGCGGATGTCCGGCCCACGGTGGTCGGGCGCCGCTTCCTGCCGTAGATCGTCGGTGAGCTCGCTCAGCTCCTGCCGCTCGACTTGCCCTTCCATGCTCCTCCCTTCTGCTCGTCGTAGGAGCGGCTACCGCAGGACGATCTCTTTCACCACCTTGTCGTTCTCGGTGATAGCGAGTCGTCGCTTGTCGTTCTCGCTGACCTCGTCATCCACGTACTTCAACAACGCCAGGGCGCGACGGATGACGTCCACTCTCGTGGTACCCTCCTTAGCGGCCAGCTCCTCGAGCATATCCCTCATGCGGTCGTTGAACTCCACGGTGAGCTTCGGCATCAGGCACCTCCGTACAGAATTAGTAAGTAATTCGTACAGCTAAAATACATCAACTGTACGTATTATGCAACGTCAGAGTCCGGTCGCCGTGATACGATGAGGCGCTTCGCACGCTGGCTGGAGGAGGCAAGCATTTGACCGAGACCTACGCGGGATATCGTCCGCGACCCCGAGCGCCTGGCACCTCTGCGCGGTACCTGATCTCCCCGCCACCCCAGCGACTGTACGATCGCGCCGTGGCCGGACTTGCCGAAGACTTCGTCGGTATTACCACCGACGGCCACGCCTTGCCCGATCTCTTCCCGGTTCGCCAGACAGGTGCGTCGACGGAGCCGATGCTCCGCGCCGCGAAGGCCTACCTCGAGACCCTGAGCCCCGAGCAGCGGGCCAGCGCCGTCTTCGACGTTGGGGATCTGCGCACCTGGCGCTCGTGGAGCAACGTGCACCCGTTCCTCATCCGCCACGGCGTGGGGTTCGAGCAGATGAGCCCCGAACAGAGCGAAGCAGCCCTGAACCTCCTTCGTGCGAGCCTGAGCGCCGATGGATACCAGACCGCGCGCGACGTGATGCGGCTCAACGACTTCATCGGCATCATCACGGGTCGTCCAGAAGAGTACGGCGAGTGGGTGTACTGGCTGAGTATCATGGGCTCTCCGTCCACGAGTGACCCCTGGGGCTGGCAGATCGATGGCCACCACCTCAATATCAATTGCTTCGTCCTGGGCGACCAGGTCGTCATGACGCCGATGTTCATGGGGTCCGAGCCCGTGTCGGCGGAGACGGGCAAATACGCGGGCACACGTGTGTTCGCCGCGGAGGAGGCGGACGGCCTTGCCTTGATGCAGGCGCTGCCGAGCCGTCTGCGGGACCGAGCGACCATTGGGATGGAGTTTCCGGCTTCAGCAGCCGGCTTCACCGATAACCTCGTGATCCCATACGCCGGCGTCCGCTATGACGAGCTGCCGGCGGAAGGGCAGGCGCGCCTGACCGACCTGATGAGCCTATACCTCGGTCGCATGCGGCCCGACTACGCGCAGGTCAGGATGGACGAGGTGCGCCAACACCTCGCGGAGACCTACTTCGCCTGGGCGGGGGAGTGCGCCGACGACAGCGTCTTTTACTACCGTGTCCAGAGCCCAGTCATCCTCATCGAGTTCGATCATCAGGCGGGCATCGCGCTGGACAGCGACGTGCCGACTCGCACCCACATCCACACGATCGTGCGGACACCCAACGGCAACGACTACGGCGCCGATCTGCTTCGCCAGCACTACCAGCGCTTTGACCACTCTGGCGGAGGCCATCGGCCCACAGGGGCCTGAGACAGAACCCTCGGGACCTTCTAGCTCGACGTAACGGAAGCGGCGATGCTGGGGGTGGTTGTGTGCCCCGCGTTTGTCCCGCGGAACTCGGGAATAACACGCTCCGCGAAGAGCCGTATGTTCTTGAAGGTCAGCTCCTGGGGAAGCCCCCCGAAAAAGAACGTCCCAGAGATCGTCGTTAGCCCGAGCGTCTCGCGCCAGCGGTGGATGATCTCGATCACGCGCTGCGGGTCGCCCGCAATGACGTTCCCTGTCTGGATCTCGTGGTCGATGTCGTGGCGGTCGCGGAGCGGCACGTTCGTCGCCCCGCGCACGAGCATGTTCCGCGTTCGCGTCACGCCCTCGTAGTTGGCCAGGTAGGGTGACGCCTCGGATCGCGCTCCGCTATCGCTTTCCCCCACATAGATGTGGAACTTCCCCAGGATCTCGCGCGTCGTGGGATCGTAGCCCGCGTCAGCCAGCGCCTCCTTGTACACACCGATCCAATGCTGGAGCACCGGCGGCTCGTACATGTACGGAAGGGTCATCAAGTGGAAGCCCTTCTGGCCCGCCCAGCGGAACGTGTCGTCGCTCCGAGATGCGCCCACCCAGATCGGCGGATGCGGTCGCTGCACCGGTTGGGGCAGAACGCGAACCGGCCCGTAGTTGAAGATCTGGCCGTGGTACTCCAGGGTCTCCTGTGACCAGGCCGTTTGGATGACCTCGCCCGCTTCTTTCATTCGTACGGCGCTGTCGTCCTGCGTGAGCCCGAATCCCTGGTACTCGGGCGGAGTCGAACCTCGACCGAGGCCGAACTCGAGCCGCCCGTTGGAGATCACGTCCACCATGGCGTAGGACTCGGCGATCTGCACCGGCTCGTGAAACGGGAGCACGCTGATCGCGACGCCCAGGTGGGCGCGCTTGGTCGTCCGCGCGGCCGCGGCGAGGAAGGTGGGTGGGTGCGGCACCATCCCGCCGTACTCGTGGAAATGGTGCTCGGTGACCCAGATGTCGTCCATCCCCACTTCGTCCAGCAGCTCCATCTGCGCGAACATGTGCTGATAGAACTCGCTGGGCGACCCGTCGAGCTCCGGTATGTAGGTCGGGAGATAGTGCGCGCCGAACCGCATGGAGGTCCTCCTACCTGGGGCCGCCGGATTGCGACGAGTATGCTCCCCATCCAGCCGCCGCGCAAGCGAGGATGTGAGGTGCGTGTCCCTGATCTTGTTGGGTCCATCGTCCGGGCACGCCCTCACCCCAGCCCTCTCCCAGAGGGAGAGGGGGTAACCCATCGCCTCTCTCCCTCTGGGAGAGACCGGCGAGAAGCGCCGAGTGAGGGCGTGCCCCGTTCGAGCGTAAGAGCTCAGGGCAAACCCTCAGTCCGCTTCTGTGAATCAATCGGCTCCGTACGTGGCCAGGGTGACACCCGTCTTCCGCCACTGTTTTAGCGGGCGACCCTCCTGGAGCGCGCGAAGCTCCCGCTGCCAGATCCGACGGAAGTAGGCCACCATGTGGTCTGACCGCCCGAGGTGCTCGATGGATCGGTCCACGATGATGCCCTGCCCAGCCTGGGCCACGTTGTCTTGGACGTTCACCGCGTCCGGTCTGGCGCGCAGGTCGTCTACGTGGAGCTCACCGCACAGAACCGCGTCGGTCACCTCCTGGGATGTTGGCAATCCCTCGAGGGACTTCAGGCGGGCGGCCTGCCGCTCGCGGTGTCGCTCCACCGCCTCGCCGGTGATCGGCAAGAACGATGCGTTGAAGCTGCGGTGACGGGCGTCGTCGATGGGTACTCGCCAGGCCAGGTTCTGCGAGATGCCTGCAGGGCCTGCCGAGAGCGCGATTAGCAGCGAGTTCGGCCAGAAGAAGTGTGAGACGCGCACCGGCTGGTCTCGGCGGTGGCCGTACTTCACGATGCGGTATTCGGTCTCCTCGCCCGTGATCGTCGGAATGTCGTTGTTGAGTCCGGTGTCGGTGAAGTCCGATGCGCGATGGACGAACGACACGTGGACCTCATCCATGTTGCTCTCGAGCTGGTTGAAGTAGTTGCACATGCGAACGTAGCTGCTGTTCTCGACGATCCCCTCGCCTTCCATCTCGGGGAAGCGGGTGAATTCCGGAGGCTCACCTTCGCCAAGGAAGGCAAAGATCAGTCCGAGATACTCCCGGACGGGATACCTCCCGATGTGAATCCGTTGGCAGAACGGCTCCGGCTCGGCCGGCTGCTCGACGCATTGGCCGTCCGGCCCATAGACCCAGCCGTGATAGAAGCAGCGAAGGTTATCGCCCTCCACCCACCCTGTGCTGAGCTGGGTCCCGCGGTGCGCGCAACGGAAGTCGATGGCATGGACCTCTCCACCCTGGCCTCGGTAAAGGGTGAAGTGCTCTCCGACCATCTCGATTGGCAGGGCGCGTCCGACGGGAATCTCGCTCGCTAGGGCGACAGGCTGCCAGAAGCCTCGAAGATACCGGCCCGCCAAAGCTCCAGGTCCGATGCGGGCGACGTCGAGCCATTCCCCGTCCGCCGTGCCTGGGCGTTCCTGCGGACTGCTCGGTTGCGCGACGATCGTTGCCATGTTGGTCCTCCACTGTTCGACGGGCTTCGGGCCAGCCAAACTCACGGCTCCACGAATCCGCGGCGCAGTGAGTCAGCTCGCATCGTAGATACGCATCACCCGCGTGTCAATTTCACGGCGTGCGGCTTGGGACCAGCGTGCGCTGGCTGCTCGCCTGCCAGAGGAGGCCCGCCAGGACGAGCACGCCGAGGAGCCAAAGCGCCGGCGGCGCCCAGCTCGCGATGTCCCCGAAACCGGGCGCGCGATCGAACTGGGTCGCCACGATCCCAATCCGGAAGAGCGCGGCGACGGCCTGGGTCGAGAACCACAGGCCGGTCATGGACCCTTCGCTCCCCGTGCGTCCGAGCCACATGAACGTCGCCATGGCCGCGATGAAGATGGCGCCCCAGGCCGCGCCAGCCAGAAGCTGGCCGACGATCGTGAGCGCTAGGTTGGGCGCCAGCGCCGAGAGAAGGACGCCGAATACCCCCAACGCCGCGGAATAGAGCATCACTCGGGCACCGCCCCATCGCGGGGTCATTGCGCAAGCTGGGAGGCTCAGGAGATTGAAGCCGACGAAGAAGATCGGATTGAGGTACTGAAGATCGGCCTCGCTCGCGAATCGCAGGTAGTGGTTGAACGCGACGAATGAGATGTTGGCCTGGTAGCCGAGCCCGAGCACCAGGACCGTGAAGACGAACGCCGCGACGGCGAAACCAGCGCGCGTCCCCGGCTGCAGTGGTCCCAAGGCTTGCGGCGATGGTTGCGCCATTGCCGTGGCTGGCGCGCCGCGCGCGAGACCCCGCTCGACCCAAACGAGCCCGGCGGTGGTGGCGAGCAACACGCCGCTCGACATTGCAAAGGGGATGCGGGGGTCGATGTCGCGGAGGACCAGCCCAAGGTAGGGTGAGATCGCCGCCGCGGCCGAGACGCCGACGAGGACGATCGCCGCCAGCCATGGGATGGTCGGGTTCGCGGCGTACTTGATGATCAGCACCCACGGGGGCGCCCTGAGGGCCGACGAGGTGACGGCCCAGACCACGAGGAGGAAGACAAAGATCGCCGTGGTCGTGGGGCTGGCGCTCCCAGGTTGCGCGATGAGCGGAAGAGCGAGGAACGAGAAGCAGGAGACGGCGGTGATCGCCGCGATCGCTGGACCGAGCCGCCCGATGCCGCGCTCCACCCGATCCGCGGCCAGCCCCATCGCGAAGTCGGTGAAGGCGAAGACCACCTGGTCCAGGAGGAGAATCCAGATGGCGAAGCTGCGCGGAATCCCCACGGACTCGGCAAGCTGCGGTAGGAAGAGGACGTAGACGATCCACATCGCGGCGAAGAAGAACTGGATGACCCCCAGGTACATGGCAGCGCCGCGTGGTACGGCGGACGATGCTGCTATCGCCGTAGCTTCCTCCTCGATCAAGGCGCTCTGGCGCGTTTGCTGGCCGCGATAGTACCATGACGGCCGGATGCTCAGTCGATCGGGAGGCGCGTCAGGCCGCGTTCATCCACACGAGGCAGTCCAAATCGCACTATCCGCCATTAGATCGTGAGATCTTGACTCGCCGGATGTTCGCGGACGTCTCGGCCTCCGCGAGGACGCCCGCCTCAGCTCGCAACGCAGCAGCAGCCTTGTCCGCCTCGGCGCGGATCGCGGCACCTGGAGTGGGTCATAGGAGTGGAGTTGTTTCGGCCAAGGCCTCGAGGTCTGAGGGGAGCGAGAAGAGTTTCAGCTTCCCGTTGCAGGGGATGGAGATGGCGAGCCGCTTGGGGTTCGAGAGGCGCCACGCGTAGAGGTCTGCCATCCATTGGCCAAAGAAGGCCCCGGCGGTGCGCATTTGCTCAGCGATCTCAGGCGTGAACGGCTCGCAGCCCGCGATTTCGACCACGCCTACGAGGGTACCCCGAGGAAGGTTCTGAATTGCCAGACCGGCCAGCGCTACGTTTTGGGGATCGAAGGTCTTGCCGGCGTGGATCCAGATTCGGCCGCGATGGTTGGGCTGCCACGAGCGGATTTCGTACTGCTTCCGGCCGAGCAGGATCAACTCTGGCCGGGCTGGCGGATCGAGAGTGCTTTGATTAGACAGGACTCCAGAGCGGGAGGTGGGGCTTCAAGAACACTGTGACGTCAACGCGGGGCGGCTCCTCGGGGTACACCGGCCAAATCGCGGTTCGGTTGACTGCTCGGCCGCGGTGGGCGCTTTCGTGGGACCCATTCTGGGCTCAACACACCCAGGTCTCATGGGCAAGAGGAGCACGGTTCAGCTCGTCGCGGTGGAGGCGCCATTGGGGGAGGAAGGCGTCCATGTAGGCCTTGAAGCGATCGTTGTGGTGGCGGTCCAGCATGTGGACCATCTCGTGGACGATGAAATATTCGAGAAGGGGGGTGGCTTCTTGGCGAGCTCGAGGTTGAGCCAGATGCGTTGGGCCTCGGCGTTGCAGCTTCCCCACTTGGTTTTCATCTGCTTCACGCCCCACTGGGCTACCTCGACGCCGATGACCGGTTCCCACTTTTCGATCAGCGGTTTGATGAGGGCCTTGAGCTGCTGGCGATACCAGGCGCGGATGATCTTCTCCCGCCCGGCGGGGTCGCTTCCTTCGGGGACGAATAGGTCGATCGTGCGGCTGTTGCGGAGGGCTACGTGGGGGCGGCCGGGCCGGTGGACGACGTTGAGGCGATAGCGCCTCCCCTGGAAGTAGTGGCTTTCGCCGCTGACGTATGAACGGCGGGACTGCCGATGCTGGGACTTGAATTTTCCTTGTTGTCGCCTGATCCACGGCAGGCGGGTGAGGACCGCCAGGCGGACGGCATCGTCGGTTATGTGCAAGGGCGCGGAGCGCTGGCTGCTTGACGCTCGCCCAGCGACTGACGTTCACTAGCGTTGGTGCCCGGTCCGCAGCGGCGGCGGGTTTGCCGCGCAGGGGACCGGTCAGGCTGGCGTTTGACGCTCACGACTAGGGGTTCGAGGCGTATAGGTTGGGCTTTCGGCGTGTCTGCAGCGGTTCCCGACAACGAGATAACGTCCACGAAACGGCCAGCGGAAGGGTTGTGACAATTCCCAGTGGCCGGCCAAATATTGAACGCTTTGCATCCAAGTTCATAGAAGGCTACTTGTTCCACGACCTCGCTGCGATGGCGAAGGTTGAAGCTAGGCCTCCTCCCGATCGCTATGGAGACCTCAGCTATCCCATAGTGCAGACTTGCCTTGCCGGGATAGAGCTCTTGGGCGGCCTTCTCAACACCGAGCCATTCAAGGGTTGGAAAAGGAGCGAGCATTACTTCTGCTCCTATTGGAGCGACTACATGTCGCAGGTGGACCGTGCCTACGGGAAGGCGCTTCCGAGCCCCAAGCAGATCTATGCCCTGGCACGAAATGGCGTGGCGCACCAATTTCTGACGAAGCCGGGCATCGACGTAGTCAAGAGGCGAGACCGTGCGGGGCACCTCACTGTAGACAGCGCGGCAGAGTGGACCATCACGGTAGACTGCCTGCTTTTGGCAGAGGACCTGCAGGACTCCTATCTCCGGTTCGTTCGACCGCTTATCTACCCGACCGCGGGAGGGTCGCCGACCGCTGTGGTGCCAGGTCGGGACTCGATTAACGACCGCCTTCAGGAGATGCTCGAAGACTACGAAACTGAGGGGAAGAAGTTTATGGGCAGGCTGCCGCGCTACCAGGGTTAGGTGGCTTGTCCCCCGGCCCGGACACGGGCCAGCGTGGCGTCGTAGCTCCGGGCGTGCCGGACCAGTTGCCTCGGCAGGCGGGCTCTTCGCCGGTTGGGATAATGGACGGCACTGCAGGAAGACGAGAGCGGCGAGGCTGAAATCTCGGCGGACAGGTGGGGCGCCGGGCTGTTCACGCCCGTTACAGCGACGCATCACACTCCACGCAGGGTTCGATCATATCCCGGGCGGCTTCGGCTGCAGGATGTTTGCTTGCTGCGCATAGATAACGACATGACGAGAGTTTCCATTGTCGAGTGCAACTGCAAACCGATAGGCTCCGGGTTTCGCAAATCGGAACGGTGCCTGGATCGCGAGAATTGATCGGAACGACTGCCCGGGAATTGCGTTCGCCGGTCGCCCGCTCTGGAAGGCTACGGGGCCAATGGTGGCGATATTTCCTCCGTCGTCACTTTCCAAGACTAACGTGAAGGAATGCTGTTCGTTGGTATCGTTCCACGGTATGAGCAGCCCGATCGCCAAGCTGACCTCTACTTCGTGCGCGAAGTCGATAAGGGAGAGGCGGTCCCAACCTCCGCCCATCATGTAGAGCTTGCCGTTTATGCCCTCGGCGCGGTCCGCAACCATGATGAAGTCCACCTCTGCCCTCTCAAGAACCCAACTCGCCGGCGCCCGACTCATACAAATTCACCTCCGTTCTCATTGCTCTTTCGGCCTATGTAAATGAAGTATACAATGTATACAACACAAGTACCTTGATCGGCGGCGGGTAATCGATTGGCGGAGAGTGGGGACTCAGAACTCGTTTTCGATGAATTGGAGGTCGACGACGAGTTCCGTGCGCACGTGGCTGAGCGCCGCCATTTCGTCAGGTCGAGCGAGGTGCTCGAGGTGTTGCTGGGCCGGCCGATCTTCCTGGATAATGCCGACCCCGATCAGGATCACCGAGCGCCGGTTATGATGGTCGGAGAGACGGTGCAGGGCAGACTGCTGATTGTTCCAATTGAACCTACCGGTAGGCCGGGAGTCTGGCGAGCAGTGACGGCATACCAGGCAAGCCTGAGTGAAAGACGGCGCTACGAAGAGGAGCTCGAAAACGATGGAGAATGAAGGGCCTGGCGAGCAGTACAAGCTTGGACGACGGATTAGCGGTCGGCTGGCTCGCGGCGTGAAGAAGGCTACCGCCGTGTTCTCGGTTCGGTTGCCGCTGGAAGATATCGCTCGTATCGAACGGATAGCCGACGAGGAAAACCGGACGCCAGCACAAGTCGTGCGGGATGCGGTGCGACTCTACACGTCACATCAGAAGTCGAGCCCATCCATAACGATCACCCTGGCCGGCGGCGCTAGCGTGACGACGGGGGGATCGGCATCTAGAAGCCAGCCGGCGACGGCGTCGACGTATCCGAGCAAGTCATTCCAGGCAACAGCCTAGAGGTTCTGCTGAGCTCCGGTGCTCAAGTTCAGGAGGAAGTATCCGTCTGTTGGAGATTCGTCCTCCCGTATGATTGTCCGAAGCACCCCATGGGTCTGATCGAGCAGATCCTGGATCTGCGGGTCCGTCGCGACGAGCGGCGCCATGAGCAAGCCCCACTCGAGGTCCAGGATCCCGTTCTCCTGGTCGCCAAGCATCACGCTGGCGATTCCTCGACCAAGCGGGGTTGCCGGACTCACGTTCGAGGTCAAGCTGATCGATGCGGTGAAGTCCGTCCGCGCGTTGGCATACTGCTCCAGCTTGAGGTAGGCGTAGCCGCGCGTGTCCATCACCCCGGCCACGTCATCCACCGGGGTGCTGACTCCAAATAGCAGCTCGAAGGCTCGCTGAGCATCTGCAAGCCCACCTTCGTAGTCGCCCATACCGATACGAGCGAGCGCGCGATGCCTATAGGGCTTTGCCCAATCAGGACGAACCAGGATGGCCTGCGTGAGCGCGGTGACAGCGTCCTCGAGCTCCCCGCTGCGCCAGAGCTCCAAACCCGCCGCATCCAGCTCCTGAGCTTGCCTGGCCGCGTCCGCGGGACCACTCTGAGCGTGCGCGACGAGCACGAATGCCAGAGCCACGGCCATCGAAGCGAGCGGGGCGAGCCTGCGAAGCCATCGGTGCGCGCCGGCGTTCGGTCGCACTCTTCGGACCTGGGCTACACCGGCAAGGCAGTACATCAATTGATGCCCTCGGCTACTGGCGAAAGATTCGCGCGAGGACGTTGAGGATCACCGTCCACACGGCGCTGATGATAAGAGCGGCCACGCCTCCTGTGCTCACTGCTCCCTCGTAATTGGGCAGCCAATTACGATGCACCATCCCCCAGCAACCACGACTTACGAGGCACTGGGTCGCCTTGACGATCGCAATGGCGTACTCCTAGACTCGCACACCTGAGTGTGGCCAGAGCGAAGAGCCCGAGGTCGCCGCCTTCGAACCTCCGACCCCATCGAGCGGCAAATTGGAGCGGCTCGGGACCCACGGAACACCAGATAAAGACAAGGTGGCACATGAGCTTGGTCCCCGGCTGGATTCATTGGCCGTCGATCGTCGTCACAGGCCTCGTCATCTTCGCCAGTGCGTTTCCGTCGGCTGCTTCGGAGGTGTGGAGCACTCCTTCAGCTCGTGTTTTCACACAGGAGGCCATCGACGGCTCACCCGCTGCTAGCGGAGTGGCTGATGCGTTCCTGACCCAGCTCGCCGCGCGACTTGGTGTGTCAGAGGACGCATTGCGCACAGCCGTCGAACAAACCCATGAGGACCTGCGCCCCCTGTTGGGACAATCGCTTTCCGCGAACACGTCGCTGTCAGCCGTTGCGGGCCAAACTTCGGACGGTAGCCAGAGGGCGCGGACCGAGGCCCCAACGTTGGTCTATGAACGGGTCAGTCCGGCCGTCGTGACCATCCGGGTGACTGGCGAGGGCCGCGACTTTCTTGGCGCTCCCTTTCGGCAGCATGGCTCCGGCTCCGGATTCATTCTGGATACCGAGGGGCACATCGTCACGGCGCTCCACGTGGTGAGTGGAGCACAACGGGTAGACGTCATTTTGGCTGATGGCGCCGTGTTCCCAGCGGAGCTGCTCGGGAGCGATGCGGGGAACGATCTGGCAATCCTGACGCTCCAGGCTCCCACGGAAAAGCGCCGCCAGCTCGCCACCGTGAAGCTGGGCGACTCGAGCCGCTTGCGCGTTGGAGAAACAATCGTGACCATCGGCAATCCCTTTGGGCTGGAGGGGACTTTGACGCTTGGCATCATCAGCTCCCTCGGGCGCATGCGGACGGGAGTCGGTGAGCGCCTGATCACCGACATGATCCAGATCGACGCGCCTATGAATCCGGGTAATTCTGGTGGGCCGCTCCTGAACCTGGACGGCGAAGTGATCGGCATCAACGAGCAGATCGAGGCAACCACCCTGGGCGGTGGTGGCATCGGATTCGCAGTTCCGGTGAATAGCCTGAAGCGATATCTACCGGAGCTCCTTGCGGGGCAAGAACCGCGCCATGCCTGGCTGGGGATAGGAGGTCGCGCGTTGTCCCCGGTAGCCGCCGATACGCTTCAGATGCCCGGTCAGAGAGGAGTGATCCTGGACGACGTCGCCCCCGGTGGGCCGGCGGCCTTAGCAGGCCTCCAGGGGGCAGAGGAGACGGGCGCCTCGGGGGACATCATCACCGCCTTGGATGGCCATCCGGTTCGAAGCGTCGAGGACATTGCCCAGTACGTCGACCGGAAAGAGCCTGGCGAACCAGTCCAGGTTACCTATCTGCGTGGGGGACAAACCCGCGCGGCAGAGGCGGTTCTCGGCACTTGGGTAAATAGCCCAGCGCCTACCCGATAGCGGCCCGCTCTAGCGCCGACGATGCTGCAGAATATGACAGCGAAGGAGGTGCGCTCGATGCTTGATTTCAAGATGAAGCGGTTGGACGGCAAAGAGGAGTCGCTGACCGACTACCGCGGCAAGGTCTTGATGCTGGTCAACGTCGCGAGCCGGTGCGGCTTGACGCCGCAATACGAGGGGCTGCAGGAGCTCTATCAGCGCTATCAGCACAAGGGATTCGAGATCCTGGGCTTCCCCGCGAACAATTTCGGGTCGCAAGAGCCCGGAACCGATGCGCAGATCGCCGAGTTCTGCCAGGCGAATTACGGCGTGACCTTCCCGATGTTCTCGAAGATCAGCGTCAAGGGCGCTGACATGCACCCGCTCTACGAGGAGATCACCTCCCAGCCAGCGTCGATCGGCGGTGAGATCACCTGGAATTTCCAGAAGTACCTGGTGGATCAGAACGGCAATATCGCCGCAAAATTCACGCCGGAGACGGAGCCGAGCGATCCCCGCCTGGTATCGAAGCTCGACGAGTTACTCGCATAGGCACGCCGGGGACGCCCTCACCCTAACCCTCTCCCAGAGGGAGAGGGGACAGATTAGGCCATCAGGAGCTGGGACAGGTGGCTGACGTCGGCTAGCGTCTCCAGGTTCGCGAGCATGTCGATGCTCTTTGCCACGGCGGCATCACTCATGGCGTGACTCGCGTTCGAGACGAACTTCACGCGGAGCTCGTCCGCCGTCATGTCGGCGCCAGGCGACCCCTTGGCGATCCGCACCTCGCGAAAGAACGAGCGGCCGTCTTTCAGGTGAATGCGCACCCGTGACGGCCGGCTGATGGTGTTCTGATCTTTCAGGTCCGGGTCCACGGTCATCGTGATCCGTTGGGCCAGGGCGGTGGCCGCGGGATCTCGGACGGCCTCTTCGGTGAAGGAATCGATGGTCACCTTCCCGTCCAGCGCCGCGCGCGCCAGGATGTACGGGATGCTGAACTTGCCCTGCAGTGCGGTTTCCGGTATGCGATAGATGATTCGGGCGGCGACCCCGGCTGTCACGCCCGCCTCGATGCGGT
>Ga0209726_10005315_pt1 | contig 15705 bp, 11 predicted proteins | sample Subgrocontami54m_FD_187453 | JGI IMG/M metagenome (GOLD analysis project Ga0209726, IMG submission 187453) | Subsurface groundwater microbial communities from S. Glens Falls, New York, USA - GMW46 contaminated, 5.4 m (SPAdes) (version 3) | ecosystem: Environmental > Aquatic > Deep subsurface >... | reverse complement strand
ACTCCAGAAACGCGGCGACGACAGGATCGTCGCGGCGCACCGGTAGCGATGCGACCGTGAAATGAGGAATCCAATGTGCACCGACGAACGGGAATCCGTACCGGCGCCAGCTCTCGAGGAACGGGGCGCGCCGCAGCGGCGGCGGCAGCTCTAGGTCTGTCGAGGCGGACCGGTGCATGCGCAGTGCATCACAGAAGAGCTGCTGCAATCGGATCAGGCTTGACACCAACGTCGCCGCAAACGCACAGGTCTGCCCGCCACCGGCCAGCGCATCATCATAGAAGACGCAGGGCGACTGAATGGACATCGAGAACGCCGGCACCTGAGCGGCGGCCTCTTCCAGCGCGGCCCGGACCGCGTCGCCGTCGTGCACATCGCCGACCCACATCGTGCTGTGGGGTGGATGCGTCACGTACGCGGCGCCGGGCCACTGCTTGGAGACACGATCCTTCCACGCGATCACCATGTCGCGCATGGCTCCCTCTGGCTCGATGAACACGGCGTGGCGGACCGCTTCACTCACGGTCCGGCCATCCGACGAACCCGTCCAGAAGTCGCGCTTTCACTGTCGATCCCCAATCAGGCAGCCAGCGGCCGCCGATCCGACACACGTCCAACGACTCAAGGTGGGCAATGGGAATACGGTAGGCCTGGCGAAAATCCAGGCCCAGCAGATCGGCCGCGATGACACGCAGGACGACGTTGTGAGTGACCGCCAGCGCGCGATCCGAAGCGTTTGCGAGCGACCCCAGGAAGGAGCGCGTTCGCTGCAACACGTCTTCGGTCTTTTCGCCGCCAGGAAACGGCGGGTCCTCGCCTCGCGCCCAGGCCTCGGCGATTCCGGGAAACGCCTCGCGCAGCTCCACGGCGGTCAGGCCTTCCGCCTGGCCGTAGTCGATTTCCGCGAGCCGCTCGTCAATCTGAATCGCGGCGCGCGGGGCAAGGGCCCGGGCCGTCTCCACGGCACGGCGCAGTGGACTCGAGTGGACGGCCTCCCACGCCTCCTGCGCCCGCGGAATGGCGCCAGCATCGACGAGTGATGGATCGCGGCGTCGGCCGAGGAACGTGCGATCGTTGAGCGAGGTCGGTCCGTGGCGCATGAGCCGGAGCCGGCTCGCGCTCGCCATCGCCCGACCGAGCGACGCCGAGAAGGCCCTGAGGAACCCGCGCGTCAGGGGCAGCGTGTCGGCGGGAAAATCGTCCCGCCGGGCGATCTTCACGGCGCGGACGCGATCGTAGAATGGCCACCAATCGGCCAGATCCGGCAGCCCGCGCGTCCAATCCTGCTGCAGGCTTGCTTCATGCCACAGTCGGTTCTGTCCTGTCCGCATCTTGAGCGCATTGACGATCAGGTTGCGGACGATGTGATAGGCGTACTCGCCCTGGTGCCGCCGATCGAGAGCGACGCAATCGGCGACCTCTATCATGCGGTCGCCGTCGGGTTCAAACCGGCGAACACTGAGCGTGCCCGACTCCAAATCGTTCACGTAGTTCGCCAGGCCTCGTCGCGCGACGACGAAATCGCGCGGCTCGAGGCGCCCGACCGGGTAGAGGTCCACGAGTCGCTCTCCCCAGCACAGCGAACTGCGTTCCCAATCGAGACATGTGAAGGGGCTTTTCAGCACGTGCTGACGGTGCGATGCGCGGTCGTACAGCATCAGGTGCACCACGGCCTGGTCGGGACCATCGCATTTCGACGGCCCCAACGTCGCGTTCACACGGAGCCGGCGTTCCGGAAATCCCAGCGCGCGGCCCGTCAGCGCGCTGACCGCCGCCACCGCCCTGGCAAAGCACGCCGGCGTCAGCTGGTCAAATACCACGACCGTGTCGATGTCGCTGATCCCGGAAAGATCCTCGCGGTCGACGAACGACCCGACGAACGTGACCGAACAGATACCCTCGACATCGGCCAGGGCGTCGAGGATGACTTGCGCGATGGCGCGCTTGACTGGATCCAGCGACGCGAGTGCGTCAGGCCTGTTCATAGTTGCTCGACGTCTGCAGCCGCATGATCTGCCGCCGTGGATCGGCGCTCGTCAGCACGGACGACCCGGAGACCACGATCTCGACGTTCAACAGGCCGACGTTGGTTTCCGTCACGCCGCCGTCGACGCAGACATCCAGACGAGACCGTTCCGCCCAGCGATTGAACTCGCTGATGCGCTCGAGCGCCGACATCTGAAAGGACTGGCCGGAACGGCCGGGCTGGAGGATGGCCAGGAACAGGACGCCGCCCACCTTGTCCAGATGGCGTTTGGCGGACTCGAGTGGTGTGTCCATCGAAATCGCGACACCCGCTTCCTTGCCCGCATTCCGAATGTCCTCGATCACCGTATCGATGTCTTCGTCGATCTCGAGGTGCACGTAAATCCTGTCCACGTACGGAACGACCTCCTGGACATAGCGTGACGGCGTGCGGGACATGAGATGGACGTGGATTGGCGTGTGGGGCCAATACGCGCGTACGACTTCCAGGCGGTACGTGCGCACCTCATGGTCTTGCCGGCCGTAGCTCGCATCGACCACGTCGACATGGATGATGTCGGCGAAGCTCTCGATGCGGGCGTGGATGGCCTTGATGTCCTCGATGCCATTGGCATACACGGCGACGCCCACCTTCTTGAAATCGGAGAACGAGAACCGGCGGTGCAGCAGATAGGCGACGAAGAACGCACTGCCGCTCATGGCGAACCGTGCCTGCTCATAGCTCCATCCGCGGTCCTGGATCTTGCGCTTGAGCAGGAACTGCGCGCTCCACGAGCAGAACGAAATGACAGAGAAGTAGAAAAGGGCCCGGTGGCGCTTCGCGACCGGCACCTTGAACGTGAAGCGGACGTTGCCCCAGTAGGCCAGGAGAATGCCGCTCAGTACGCCTGTCATCGCGCCGAACGGGTACGCCAGCCCCAGCCGCTCCAGACCACGGTAGACCACAATCTCCCAGCACAGGGACGTCACGCCAATCATCACGTAGACCAGCAGGAAGCGGTACCGGTAGGCCGCGAACGCCACCGACGGTATCAGGTCGGGGTTGAAGAAACGGCGCATCAATCGCGGGATCGCGGCTGGCCGTAATAGGCGCTGGGACCGTGTTTTCGAAAGAAATGCTTATCCCTGAGCGCATCGTCGATCGCCGGCACATCGGGTCTGAGCGCCCGCGTATAACACGCCATGCGGGCCAGCTCCTCCACGATCACCGACGTGTGCGCGGCGCTGGCGGCCGAGGGGCCCCAGCAGAACGGCCCGTGGCTGCGAACGAGCGCCGCGGTGATCAGATCGGGGTCGAGCTGCTGAAAACGCCGAGTGATCGCGGCCCCGGTATTCGCCTCGTAGCCGCCCGCGATCTCCTCTGGCTTCAGCCGGTCGGTGATCGGAATCGGCCCGGGAAAGTAGTCGGCGTGCGTGGTGCCGAGACACGGCAACTCCAGCCCGGCCTGCGCCCAGACGGTCGCGAAGAACGAGTGGGTGTGAGTCACGCCGCCGATATTGGGAAATGCCCGGTACAACGCCAGATGCGTCGGCAGGTCGGACGACGGGCGCAGATCCCCGTCGACGATGCGCCCGTCGAGCGCGGTGATCACGAGTGAACTCGGTGTGAGGCGCTGGTAGTCTATGCCGCTCGGCTTGATAACGACCAGGCCCTGCTCTCGGTCCACGCCGCTGGCGTTGCCAAAGGATTCGATCACCAAACCTCGGCGTACAAGCTCCAGGTTGGCTTCACACACTTCCTCGCGCAACAGCGCTAACTTCAGCAGTCGGCGCTCGCCGAAGCGCGACACGGTATCTCCGATGGACTTCGGTCCAGCTGGCTTCAAGTCGGCCACTCGTTGACTAGGTGCCTTCCATGTCCAGGGGCTTCACAAACGGCTCCATCGCCGTGATGGGATGGCCGAAGGCGATTTTGGGATAGGCGTTCGTGAAGGTGTCGATCGCCACCTCGGCGAGGAACGGAACCGACGGATCGTTCCAGAGCTCGCGGAGGCCACGGTCAATGTCTTCCGGTTTGCCAATCGCGCAGGCATCAATGCCATAGGCCTGCGCCACGCGGCGAAACTCTGGCGCCGAGTAGCCCCAGTACGTGGATGGATAGCGCTCGCTGAAGTAGCTTTGCTGAAACTGCCGGACCATGCCGTGACACCCGTTGTTCAGGATGACCAACTTGACCGGCAGCCGATTGCGAACGATTGTCTGCAGTTCCTGTAGGTTGAGCTGAAAGCCGCCGTCGCCCGCGATCAAAACGACGGACCGGCCGGGACTCGCAACCGCCGCGCCGACTGCCGCGGGCAGCCCGAATCCCATGGCGCCCATGCCACCCGACGTCAGGAACCGCTGGTCCGCGCCGAGCTCGAGCGACTGCGCCGCCCACATCTGATGCTGTCCGACGTCGGCGACGTAGGCGACCGCGTTGCCAGAGACGCGTGAAATCTGGTGCATCAACTCGTTCGGGTTGATGCCGGGCACGCCCGCGAGCTCCTGCGTATCGGGCCACTCACGACGAAGTGCGGAAATCTCGGACAACCACGCCGATCGATCCCGCGCTGGCGGACCATCCCTGGAGCGGAGCGCTTCGTTCAGGAAGGGACGCAGGTGCGACAGGATGGTGTGACATCCCGTCACGCGATTGTTCATTTCGCCGGCTTCGCAATCCACGTGATAGATTGCACGGCCGCTTCTGAAGGCGTCGGTCTCGGCTCCGGTCTGCCGCACATCGAGGCGACTGCCGATCACGAGCAGGAAATCACAACGGCCAATCGCGAGATTGGCCCAGCGATTCCCGTAGGAACCAATCAGACCAACGCGCAGCGGATGCGTGTACGGCAGCACATCCATGCCCATCAGCGAATGGACGACCGGCGCCCCAAACTGATCCACGAATTCGCGGAAGAGACCGGCGGCCTGCGCTGAGCGGATGCCTCCGCCGCCGAGGATCAGGGGCCGTTCGGCCCGCCCCGCGGCGTCGAACAGCTGCTCGACGGCATTCGAGTCAGCGACCGATTCGACCGGTCCGTCGGACACGGAAAGGTTCGGGTCCGCGGTCACGTCGAGGCGCTGGACGTCCATCGGCACATCGAGCAGGACGGGGCCCGGACGCCCGGACGTGGCGAGCGCGAACGCCCGTGCCAACAACACCGGGAGATCCTCCGCGGACGTCACACGCCAGGCCGCCTTCGTAATCGTCGTCGCCATAGCAACGATGTCGGTCTCCTGGAAACCCAATTGGCGGATCGCCCGATCGCCCTTCTGCTCGCTGCGATTCACCTGTCCCGTGATGAAGACGGCGGGCACGGAATCGAAATAACAGCTCCCGATGCCGGTGAGGAGGTTCGTGGCGCCGGGACCACTCGTCGCCATCGCCACACCGGGGATGCCGGTCATGCGTCCAGCAGCCTCCGCCGCGAAGGCCGCCGCCTGTTCATGGTGGACGCTGATGACCCGCACCGCCGGCAGGCGGTGGAGCGAATCGACGAGGTGCGTGATCATGCCTCCCACGACCTCGAAGACGTGATCGACGCGTTGGGCGTGCAGGAATTCAGCGATGTAGTCCGAAGCCTTCATCTCATGTAGTCCGCGCTGCAGCGATACGCCGGTGCCACGCGAGCGTCCGTATCACCGATTCTCGAAGATCGATCCGCTCCCGCAATCCCAGTTCGTCATATGCGCGGCGCGTGTCGGGCACGTACTGGTGCATCGCGGCGGCGGAACTCGGCTTCTGCTCGATGACCACCTGCGCCTCCGGCGTCACCGACGAGGCGACGAGGCTGGCAATATCCGCGACCGAGACATCCACCGAGGATCCAACGTTGTAGGCACGCGCCGGCGCGCCCCTGAACAGAATGGTCCAGAGCCAAATCGCCAGATCGGCCGCATACAAGTACGACCGGCGGGGAGTCCCGTCTCCATTCACGCGAACGGGACCTCCCTGCAGTGCGTCACGAACAAAATTGCCGATCGCGAATCGTTCATTCGTCGGCAAGTAGGGTCCGACGAACGCGAATCCTCTCGCGATCTTCGCTTCAAAGCTCGAGCGCCGGCCCTCGAGTACGCACATCAACTCGCCAACCCGCTTCGCCTCGCCGTACGTCGAACCCGGATCGGTCGCTTTAGGACCGCCAACGTACTCTTCAGACACATGAGATATCGACGGGGGCTGGCGTCCGTACACCGCGCCGGAACTCACGAACAACAATTTCCGCGCTCCGCTGCGCCGCGCATACTCGAGGACCCGGCGGGTCCCCATGACGCCGGTATCCAGCATGGCAAGCGGATCGCCAGGCGCTCGGCCGGTCGCGACGTCCGCCGCCGCGTGAATCACGTACGCGCAAGCCGTTTCAGGAAACATGAACGTCCGGACATCCCCTTCGATGAGCCGCACGGCGGGATGGCCGGCGACGTGTGGCGCGATCGAACGGAACGCGGCTGGCCGGCGCGTCAGAACGACCGCTTCCGCGTCCATACCGAGGACATCGTACGCCCACGTGAAACTCTCGAGCAGCCAGGAGCCCACGAATCCCGTACCGCCCGTGACGAACACGCGCTGTCCTCGCAGTTCCTCCCAGAGGTCAGTCGTATGCGTCAAGACGTGTTGCAGGTCGGCTGACAACGGGTTGGCCGGATGATCCGGCACAGGAGTGCCGCTGGTGAACAACCGCGTTACCGGCTCACCAAGTCGTGAAAAGACTCAATCATGAAGTCGAGCATCTCGCCACTGAGCCCTGGGTACACGCCAATCCAGAACACACTGTTCATCACGAAATCGGTCTTGGGCAGGTCTCCCACCGCGCGCCACTCCACATCACGATACGCAGGCTGCCGCGTCAGGTTGCCACCGAACAGCAGGCGAGTGCCGATCTGCCGCTCGTCGAGAAACCGGATGACTTCGCGACGCGAAAAGGGCGCATCAGGCCGAACACCGATCGGAAAACCGAACCAGCTGGGATCACTGCCCGGTGTGGCCTGAGGGAGGATGAAATGCGCCTCGAGATCCTCGAGTCCTTCGAACAGCCTCTGAAAGTTGCGCCGTCGCGCCTCGATGAAGCCCGAGAGCTTCTTGAGTTGCGCGACCCCAACAGCCGCCTGCATATCGGTGGCTTTCAGGTTGTAGCCGATGTGCGAGTAGATGTACTTGTGATCGTACCCATCCGGCAGGGTACCCAACTGCCAGTCAAAGCGCTTTCCGCAGGTGTTCGCCATGCCCGGTTTGCACCAGCAGTCCCGTCCCCAGTCTCTGAACGATTCGACCAGCTTGTGAATCGCCGGCGAATCGGTCAGCACGCATCCGCCTTCCCCGGTCGTGATGTGATGCGCCGGATAGAAGCTCGTCGTCGCCAGATCGCCGAACGTCCCCACGGGCCGACCTTGATAGGTGGCGCCGACGGCATCGCAGCAGTCCTCGATGAGCCACAGATCGTGCTTCCGCGCGAACGCCGTCACGCGAGCCAGGTCGAACGGGTTGCCCAGCGTGTGCGCGAGCATGATGGCGGCGGTCTTGTCGCTGACCGCGCTCTCTAACTGAGAGACGTCCACGTCATAGGTGGATAGTGTGACATCCACGAAGACAGGGACCAGCTGGTTCTGAACAATCGGATTCACCGTGGTCGGAAAGCCGGCCGCCAGGGTGATGACCTCATCACCGGGACGAAGGCGATGCTCCCCGAGCGTCGGAGACGTCAAACACGAGAGCGCCAACAGATTCGCCGACGATCCGGAGTTCACGAGCATCGCGTGACGCACCCTGAACACGTTCGCGAACTCGCGCTCGAATTGGTCCGCGAACCGTCCCGTCGTCAACCAGCAGTCGAGGCCAGCATCCACGAGCAACTGCTGTTCGGTCGCGTCAAACACACGGCCGGAGACCGGAACTGGTGTTTCTCCAGGGACAAAGGGGCGCGGCACAGACGTACTCTCGTAGTACTGAGATACCAGCTCACGGATGTTCGTACGAAGCGCCTCGGCAGTCGGGTTCATGCGAGGAAACCCTTGTACCAATCAATCGTCCGTGTAAGCCCCTCGCGGAGATCGAACAGGGGCGACCAGCCGAGTTGCGTTCGGGCTTTCGCCGCGCTCAGATACTGATGACGAATCTCGTGGCTCGCCTCGTTGCGGATGTCAGGCGCGAGCGTCGATCCAGTCAGGGCCAGCAGGCGATGGACGAGATCGAGGACGGTAATCTGGATCTCGTTCGAGAAGTTGAACGCTTCGCCGTAAAGGTCCGGGCGACTGGCAAGCTGCTCGGCCAGCAACATGTAGGCTGCGGCGCCGTCTTCGACATAGAAATAGTCGCGGACGAAGCTCCCGTCGGAGCGGACGACTGGCCGCTGGCCGCGAACGATGGACCGGATCGTCCCCGGGACGATCCGATTCCAGTTCAGATCTCCGCCACCGTAGAAGTTACCGCAGCGGGTGACGGCAACCGGCAGGCCGTAGGTGACTGCGTACGTTCGAGCGATGAGATCGGCGCATGACTTGCTGACGTCGTACGGGTGCCGCCCCTGGAGCGGTGTCTGTTCCTCATATGGCAGCGTCTCGTGATCACCATAAGCCTTGTCGGATGAGGCAGTGACGATTTGCTTGACCGAGGGGCTTCGGCGGCACGCCTCCAGCAACGCCCATGTGCCTTGCACATTGGTCTCGAACGTCGAGATGGGATTGTGATTGGCAACGGCGACAATCGCCTGAGCAGCCAGATGAAGCACGGTGTCAACGCGGTACTCCGCCAGGACGCGCTCGAGAAGCGCCTGATCGCATACGTCGCCGCGGACGACCTTCACGCGGTCGATCAGACGTGCTCGTACGAATTCCGATTGGGGCACCCAATCACGAACGAGACAGACCACGTCCGCCCCTGAGTCGAGCAGACGGGCCACGAGGCAGCTTCCGACGAGACCCGTCGCACCAGTCACGAAGGTCGGACGGTCGCGCCAGAACGGCGTCGTCACGACCAGCTTCTCCAGCCGGCGCGGCCGTCAGCCCACAGACTTTCGAGCAGCCGAACGTCCCGAAGCGTGTCCATGGGCTGCCAGAAGCGATCGTGCCGGTACGCGACGAGCTGGCCGTCGCTGGCGAGACGCTCGAGCGGATCTCGCTCGAACAGCGTGTCGTCGCCTTGAATGTACTCACAGACCTTCGGCTCTAACACAAAGAACCCCCCACTAATCCAGCCCTCGCCAATCTGCGGCTTTTCCGTGAACTCCTTCACCATCGGGCCGTCGAATCGAAGACCGCCGAAGCGCGCTGGAGGTCTGACGGCCGTCACGGTGGCCAACTTGCCGTGACTGCGATGGAACGCGAGCAGTGTGTTGAAGTCGAGATCGGCGAGGCCGTCTCCGTACGTGAGCATGAACGTTTCGTTACCGATGAACTCGGATATGCGCTTGACTCGCCCTCCGGTCTGGGTTTGCACGCCTGTGTCCAGCAGGTGTACCGTCCAGTCTTCGCTGGCACCGTCATGCACGGTGACCTGCCCGCTCGCCAGACCAACCGTCAAGCTTCGCACGCGATGGCGGTAGTTGATGAAGTAGTCCTTGATCACTTCGCCCTTGTAACCAAGTCCGATCACGAATTCCGTCAAGCCGAACGTCGCATAGCACTTGAGGATGTGCCACAGAATCGGTCGTCCTCCGATCTCGACCATCGGCTTCGGCTTCAATGCCGATTCCTCGGACAGCCTGGTCCCCAACCCGCCCGCAAGGATTCCCACCTTCATGCAGTCTGGTCCATTCCGCGGGGGCGAACTCGGCCCTGGCCTTGCTCTTATGACCCCGTTCCCGCGAATACCGTCCATACCGTCCGCATCAAGATGCGGACGTCCAGCCAGATGCTCCACCGGTCGATGTACTCGAGGTCGAGTCGGACCCAGTCGTCAAAGTTATTGATACGGTTGCGCCCGCTGACCTGCCACAAGCACGAGACGCCCGGTTTGACGCACAGCTTTCGCTTGTGCCACAGCTCATATCGATCGAGCTCGTGTCGAAATGCCGGGCGCGGCCCTACGAGGCTCATGTCACCTTTCAGAACGCTCCAGAGCTGCGGCAGCTCGTTCAGGCTGTACTTCCGCAGAACGCGTCCGAGCGGCGTCACCCTCGGATCCGCCTTCACCTTGAACACCGGACCGCTCATCTCGTTTTCCCGCAGCAGCTCGTTTCGCTTTTCGTCGGCGTCGGCTACCATCGTCGTGAATTTGAAGCCCGTGAACGATCGGCCTTTCAGACCGATGACCTTCCAGGGATAGAACACAGGCAGCTGCGGTGTCGTGAGTTTTATGGCGATGGCGATGAGCACGAACAACGGGGCCAACAACAGCAGCAGGCAGGTGGATACGGCAATGTCGATCAGACGCTTTAGAAACAACGCGTCCGATTCGAGATGCGGTGGTGCGAGCACCACCTCCGGTAGGCGAAGCGGCTCGGATCGGAACATCAGCTTCAGGTCCCGTAAATTGCCGACGAGAAGGGCCTCGGGCACAATGCGCAGCCTGACGCGAAAGTAGTCGCAGTCTTCGATCACCCGGCGCAACCAGTCACGCTCGCCCGACGACTGCACGGCGATGACTTCGTGAACAGGACTGTTGATCAGGAGAGCGCCCAGATCTTCCACGGCGCCGAGGGGCCCGAGGTCCACCTGATCGAACTCGTCCACCGGGCCGAGCGTGAGCCAACCGGCAAGTTGATAGCGGTGTAACGGAACGTGTTGGCGGAAATGCTGCGCCATCCATCGAATGGCCGACGGCCGACCGATCAGGAGGACGTTTTTCGCGTACACACCCGCAGCCCGCCGACGCCGCTTGTACGAGCGCAAGGTGGACCGGTACGTCAGCAAGCCGACGACGCTGGCTACGCCAAATGTGAAGATGAGCACGCGACTTGAACTGGATGCCTTGAGGGCAAAGAACGCCAGCGTCAAGAAGCTCAGCGCAACCAAGGGCGACAAGACGCTGCTGAGCAGTAGTCGTGCACGGCTCTGATCGACGAGCTGCGTGTACCCGCCGAACAGCTCCATGAAAAGGACGGTTATTGGGCTCGTGACGATGAGAACCCAGGCAACTGATGTCAGGGGCGCAAACTGGTCGAAAGTCGGGCCCCCAGGCAGAGCCATCCACGTCGGCAACGAAATCCGTAGAGGACCAGAAGGCAGCAACAGCCACTGGACCCATGGCGCAATCAGGCCCGCCACGATGAATGCCAGAACGAGGGCGCCGACATCTGCGACGGCGAGAAATGTTCGCGGGATCGTTTCATCGTGGCCGGCCGCGGCGGAGGCCGGAGCGGTAGTCGCGCTGTTCTCGAGTGAGGCGGCCGCGGCGAGCGAACCGACACATTCAGGCGTCGAGGGATAGGTTGGAATGGGGGGCATCTGAAGACCCGCACTACGCAGGGGCGCTCTTCTGGTAGTAGTCGCTGTACTCGCGACGGTAGTACTGCGAGTAGTAGTACGCGTTCCGATCGAGATCGACTCGATTCAGGACCGCCCCAACGAACATGGCCTGCACCTGCTCGAGCTGATCGAGGGCTCGCCTTGCCGCGTGGCGGCTCGTCATCTCGGCGCCGACGACGAAGAGCACGCCAGACGCGCTGTGCGCAACCAGCGCAGCGTCCGTCACGGCCATGACCGGCGGCGAATCGATGATCACCCAATCGAAGTGATTGGCAAGCAACACGAGAAAGTCACGAAAGCGCTGGGAGCCGACGAGCTCGGCGGGATTCGGCGGAGTGCGGCCCGCGGGCAGCACCCAGAGGCCAGCGACCGAGGACTTGCGGACCGACTCGCTGGCCTTGGCGTTTCCCACGAGCACATTCGAAAGCCCTGGCTCTTGCGTCATCCCGAAGATCTCCTGTGCCTTCGGCTTGCGCATATCGGCATCGATGAGCAGCACGCGCTGGTCCGCCTGTGCCAGCGCGGTGGCAAGGTTACTGGCGACCACGCTCTTCCCCTCACCGGGGCCGGTGCTGGTGACCACGATGGACCGGGACCCGGGCTGCGCGGTCGAGAACAGGACATTGGTCCGGATCCCGCGAACGGCCTCGCTGAAGTTGGGGGGGACGCCGTTGCTGACAAGCGGGTACCCTTGCGCAAGAACCTTGCGATTGAGTGCCGGAAGCAGCCCGAGAAACGGCAGGTCCAAGTGATGTCTGATCTCGTCGGGGGACTTGATCCGGCTGTCGACATACTCGAAGAAGAAGGCGAGACCGAAGGCGAACATGCCGCCGCCAAACAGCGCCAGCAGAAGGTTCAGCCGCTTGTTGGGCGTCACTGGCAACCGCGGCCGCTCGGCCGGATCCACCACCCGGATGTTGCTGGTCTTCAGCTCCGAGCTGACGCCGGTCTCCTTCGCGCGCTGCATCAGGCTCTCGTAGATCTGCTTGTTGCTCTGCATGTCGCGCTCGAGGACGTTGTACGTGATGGCCTTCCGGTTCATCGACAGCGCGTCTTGCTTCTGTAGATTCAGCGCAGCGACGAGGCTGTTCTCCTTGGCCAATGCGGCCTGGTATTCGTTCCGCACCGACTGCACCACCTTGCCGATCTCGCCGTCGAGCTTGGCCTGCGTCACGTCGACGGCCGACCGGAGCTTCACCATATCCGGATGCCGATCGCCGAGCTTCTCCGCCATCTGCGCGTGCTGGCTCTGGAGCCGCGCCAGCTCCGCCTTCTGCTGTTGAATGAAATTGTTGGTGAGAATGGCCGGGTACGTGTCCAGAGCGGCCGCATTGCCGCGCAACGCTTGCAGCTGGTTGGCGAGCGCCTCTTTCTGAAAGCGCTCCGTTTTGGCCTGCGTCACCGCCGCGTTCAGATCCGTCAGCTTCTGCACGACGATGTTCTCGCTGTTTTTCAGCGAGATGGTGTCGTTCGTCTCCCGATACTGCTGGAGTTTCACCTCGGCCGCCTCGACCTGTTTCCGCTGCTCCGCCAGCCGCTCACCCAGCCAGTCACTCGCCTCCTTGGACGCGAGGAACTTGTACTCGAGGTTCTGCTCGATGTAGTTCTTTGCGAGCGCGTTGATGATGGTGGTTGCCATCACAGCGTCGGGCAACCGGAACTTCAGATCGACCAGTCGACTGTTGCGGATAGGCGTGACATCGAGGTTCAACAACAAGACGTCGATCGCCTCCGACTGCGCTTTGGTTTCGTCCGCGCCTGGGATCTGATTCTCGGCGATTGCCTTGGGTGAGGCAGACCCAACGATCTCCGCGACGGCTGAAACCGCGCCTGAGACAGCTCTCGTAACCGATCCGGCAATGTTCATGCGGGCGGGCGCGTCACCGCCGAAGGGTTGTTGGTCCCAGAGCTTCAGAGAATCGAGCGTCTTGCGCGCCAGGGCGCGGCTTTGCAGGAGGTTGTACTGCGTCTGGTAGTAGTCGGCCTTCGCCTGCTCCTCGTTGAGGACTTCCTTGAAGCTGACGACGTTTCGGGCGTCCGACTCGATGAGGAGCCGCGTCTTCGCTTCGAAAATGGGCGTGGCGGTGAACGTGTAAACGGTCACGCTGACGACAATCAGCAGAAACGTCGTGGCGGCGGTCCAGCGGCGCTTGTGGAGCACGCGGACGTAGTCCAGCAGGTGCACCTCGGTCTCGCCAACACCGTCAGACGAGTAGTCGCCGCGGCGCACCGAGGCGGCGCTGGGACTCGGAGCCGCCGGGTCTATCTCGAGCCGGGGCGCGGGCATGTCCAGCTGCTTGCCCGAAAAGTTGTCGTCCATCACAGAATCCTCTCCGGCACGGAAATGACATCGCCAGGCTGCACGAGATCGGTCAGCTTGGCGCTGATTTCCTTTTTCTGACCGTTGACCATTCGGACGATCTTGATGCGCCCGGTCGCGCCGCGATTGGTCGGGCCGCCGGCGAGCGAGAGCGCCTGCATCACGGTGGTGTTCCGCTGCGGCAGCGAGTAGGCATTCGGGTTCTTCACCTCGCCGTAGACGTAGATCGTCTCCGCGCGCGGCAAGAAGATGGTGTCGCCGTCCCTCAACGCGGCATTCTGGGCGAGCACGCCGTTCTGGAGATCCCGCAGGTCCACTCGCACGATGGTGCTGGCATCGTCTGATGTCGGCAGCGTCGGACCGATGGCGTTGGAGCCAGCATGGACGATGATCACTTCGCCGTTCGAGCTGGGAAGCGTTCCCGCCCACGCCAGAGCTTCGACGAGATCCGTGTCTCCGGAAAGCGTGTAAGGTCCCCCTTGGCGGACCTCCCCCATGATGAAAATCTTCTGACTCTTGTACTGCTCGACCGCGACGGTGATCTGAGGATTTCTGAAGTAACCCTCGTCGACGAGCTGCTTTTTCAGCTGCGCCTCGAACGCGCGCAACGTCACGCCGCCGGCTTTCACTCGACCGATCATCGGATACGTGAACGTTCCGTCCGCCTCCACGCTGAATTTTCCGGTGAGATCGGATTGATCGTACGACGTGATCATCAAGACATCTTTGGGGCCAACGACGTAGTCCGTGACCGCCGCAGATGGTGCCGTTGTCTGGGCGTCGGCGGTCGCCCCGGCCATGACCATCAGCAGGAGGGCAGCAACGGCAGGCAGGGCAGACCCGAGAGTCCGCGCGACACGTGTGAACGGGTTCTCAAGACCCATATATCACCGCTGTTCCATAGCGAAACCCGCTGTAACTCCGCCGATCGACATCCGACGTGCGTGTCTGGTGATCGACATTGAACGCGAGCCGAAGCTCACGTCCCAAGTGATAGCTGACGCCGACACCGTAGGTGCGGACGTAATCGACGCGGCCCGACACCGCGACCGCCGTGCCTGTGCGCTCGCGGTACGACAGGCGTTGCCTGCCGATCCGCCCCTCGCCGGCGACGGGCCCAATAATCTGCTGCGCGACCGATCCGGACACGCCGGTCAACAGGTAGTACGGCTGATTGATGTCGAACGAGTACTGAACGTCCCGCGTCACCTGTGTCGTGACCTTCGCCCTACCGCGAGCCTCGTATGAAACGTTGACAGCGGCCGTGCTGCCGTTGTACCCGGGCACATCGGAGACGAGCGGCGTGAAGTGGCGATAGCCGACCTGGGCCGATCCGCTGATGATCCCGTCTGGATCGAACTTGAGGCCGAGAGAGACCTGGCTCGAGTCAGAATCGCGGAGCGGCGAGAACTCAAAGCGATCCTGCTCCTTCGACACATCGACCGTGAAGCTCGTCAGTGGCGTCAGCTCGCGCCGCAACGTGAGGGCCTCCGTCGTCTGCGTGCGACTCAATTCATCGTGCAAGTTGCTGCCGAGGAAGACTGCCGCCTTGTCGAAGCTCACCGTTCGCCGTTCGCCGCGCGCCCCGATGAAGGTCTTCGCCAGGGCGCGCAGTTCCACTCCGCCGCTGTAGCCCCGGTCGTTCCGCTTCGACCGCGCGTCGATCTCGAAGCCGGGCCGCTCACGCGTGTTCAACCAGTTGGCACCCATGGTAACCGTCATCCGTGTGAGCGGCACCGTCCATCCGAGGATGTAGCTGCTGTTCACGGAACGCTCGCTCGCCAATTTCCTGTACCAGACGAGATCCTCCTTGATGACGGCGCCAACCCACGTACGTCCCACCCGCAGCCATAGGTCGCTTGCCGGTGTAGCCGTGATGGTGAAGTCGCTCTGGGGCTTCTCTGAATCGGCCTCGTTGAACACGTTGGTGTCCACACCGGCATTCGTGAGCGACAATGTCGGGTTGATCAAAAGTGGCCCGATATGCACACGGACACTGGCGGGGTCTGGCGGGGCAG
>Ga0209726_10005308_pt1 | contig 15719 bp, 16 predicted proteins | sample Subgrocontami54m_FD_187453 | JGI IMG/M metagenome (GOLD analysis project Ga0209726, IMG submission 187453) | Subsurface groundwater microbial communities from S. Glens Falls, New York, USA - GMW46 contaminated, 5.4 m (SPAdes) (version 3) | ecosystem: Environmental > Aquatic > Deep subsurface >... | reverse complement strand
CCGGCGCGCGGAGTACCGCGTCGCCGGACGCCACCCCCGCGCCGCCGGAGTACCGGCGTCGCGACCCGCACACGACACTTTCCTCCATACATTTTCGTATTCCCCCCGCCAAAAAAATTCAGTGAGTGGAACGGGGAAAGTGTCGTGTGCGGGTCCGCCTTCGGCGGTTGGGGGCGGCGCAAACCCCAACGGCTCACTTCTTCCCATTTGAGCCGTTGGCTAATGGAAGTGAGCCGTTGAAATATAGAATCCTGAGCCGTTCGATTGGCTCAGGATAGCAAGTTGATGAGCCGTTGAACGGCTCAAGAAATACAGAACTCAAATCAAATTGTGCCTTCGTTCATTCTGTCTATTGTCGTCCAGCCCATGGAGTCCATCCTCGGCATCCGCCTCGGACATTTCCGCTAGGGCTACTCGGGCCTAGATGTCTAGGTACGCTGCTTTTCCGCGCACTTCCCGCCGTGCGCGGCGGGAGCGCGGGCAGCGCATCTGTTTGGGGGGAGGAAGGAATCCTCCCCCCAGCTTCGGTCTCCTCCTCGCAGTGGTCGATTTGAGTTTCCGGTGCCGTACTGTGTTTGTGGTTCGTCGAGATTTTGTCGTTCGCTTTAACGTGCCTTCGGAGTCCGCCCTCGCACAACCCCCTTCCTCGTTTTCACCTCCGAGTTTTTCTCAAGATTCTTGGTTTGGTAGTGCTAGTTAACGGCGGCCCTCATCCAAGGGCGTGGACGCCCTAGCGGAAATGCCCGAAGGCGCATGCCTTACGCGCTTGCCCCTCCCACCCGTGCGCGCGCAAATGCCCCCGCAAAAGTCGGCAAGGGTTTTGCAGGGGCACTCCCCGCAAACTCAAATGCGAGAATACGAAACTGCGTGTCCGGTTTTTCCGACTTGTTTTACTTTTCCTTGCTTCTCTAATTCCGAAAGATACCTCGTCGCTGTCGCGTCCGAGACATGCAAAAGTTTCTCGACTTCGTCGTTCGTGACGTTGGGTTTGGTTGAAAACATTTCCAAAATCTTTTCGAGTTTCTTTTGCTTCTTGTTCTGGATTGTTTGTCTTGCTTTCGTGAGGAGATCGCGCCCGCTTCGCCCTGCTCCCGCAGGGCTTGGCGCGGGAATTGGAGATTGAGGAAGAGGAGTTGGAGAGTTATCAAAAGGAGGAATATCTAACGGCTCATTGTCCGTTGTTTGAGCCGTTCCTGCGCTCACCGGCTGCGCCGGTTCGCTTCCGTTCGCCTTTGCCTCCGGCAACGGCTCACTTGGTGCTGTTTGAGGCGTTGGGGTGTCGGGCGCAGGAGTTGTATCATTGACTGCTCCGCCTACGGCGTCGCTTGTAGGGGCTTCTGGTGCGTCAGGGGCACCGTTTTGGGCTTGTTCGTCAGACATTGTTTTTTCAACGGCTCATATAGTCTCGCGCTGCGCGCTTGACAAGGGAGCCAAACGGGTGTATAATGGAGAGTAAGTTAGGGTTTTTTGAAGATGATGCGAAAGACGTTTTCAATAAAGTCTCCCCCTGCGTAGCCGACAATTAGTGCGATAGGCGGCGTAACCATTTCGCCAAAAAACGGGATACCGGAACCGTTCGCCGCGTACGCGGCTGCGAGACCAACAAGACCAGAAACTCCTACGGTTACACCAAAGTATATGTAATCAAACCCTGCGTCTTTGCCGGGCCATGAGCGAACCCAGCCGGAGAGACCTCGCACGGCTCCGCCTGCGAAACCGGCGAGCAAGATTTCAAAATATAATTGATCCATCATTGGCATATGTTTTTAGTGAGTGCTAATAAATGCTCTTGTTTTAGAACCGAAGTATCCGGCGGCGGGCGCGATACCGTTTGCAGACTGGAATTTAATCAGTGCGGCTTGCGTTGCAAGACCAAAGTAGGCTGTTTCGTTTCCTACCGACCCCGCGCCTGTCGGCGCTATCACGGCACCATGTGCGTTGAGGTACTTTTGTAATGCGCGCACGTCTTCGCCGGTGCTATAGAGTTGCAAGTCACGCGTAAACGCTGTTGGTGTTGACGTTGTAGGAGTTGTGGGAGTGGATGCAGAACCAGCAAGCGCAAGAATTTTTGCGCGTGTTATCGGCCCCATGCCGCCGAGCGGCTCGATGCCGTTTGCGGTTTGGAACGCGGCTACCGCCGCTTTCGTGGCGTTGCCGAAGTAGCCAGTAATTTGGGGGTAGGTGTAATAGCCCCAAGTTTTGAGAAGTGTTTGGAGTAAAGAAACATCGCTGCCGCTCAAACCAAAATACAAGGTGCGAGGGAATGAAATTGTAAATGCTGGAGTCGTCGTGACAACAGGCGTTGAAGTCGCCGTTGCCGGAGTAGAAGACGCGGCATACTGACAAGTCGAAAGTTGCGTGCCGTATGCGTAGCGTTGGTAGTTGAGTGCTTTTGGATCGGTGCAGCCGGTGATTGTGCCCCCGCCACCTCCTCCTCCACCACCACCGGACGATACAGGATTTGTACAAATCGTTGCGGAAGGTGTTATGACGTTTGTTACTGTGCCGCCGCTTGAATACGCGAGAGTGATTGAGGATTCAGAACCGGTGCAAGTGTTGCTCGTTACATCACTGGTTACGTCCGAGTTAAGTTGGTTGAGAGTTGGAGAGGAAACCTTAAACGAGGAGCCGGAGGCGAGTGTTACAGAAAAACTGCTGGAGTTTACAACAATAGACTGAACGGCGGCTGTGGAGCCAGTGATATTTAGTGTGTAGCCGCCGACAGAAATGATTGCATCTGTGGTAAGACTTACATCGTTAAACGCGGCAAACGCGGAGAGTGGCGCGAGAGAGATTACTCCTGCAAAAACTAAAGTGACGATTTGAAATAATTTTGATTTCATAAATTTTTAAAAATTACTTACGTTAGCGCACGCAGTGGTTGTTAATGTAAACGTGGTTGCACCAGCGGCGATGTACGCATAAATCGCGCTACCGTCTGTACGATATAGTTTCAAACACGAGCCCTTATTTTGTCCGCCACTGCCGACCTCCATTGTCGTCGTGGCGTTAGTTCCGTTTGCCACTTGAAAGTTTGCGACTGGAGTACTTGACCCGACCGCGACACTACCGATCGAGTTCGTTAAACCCGTACCTGTGATATTCGTGCCATAAATTATATTGCCGATGTTAAGCTGGCCGGAGGCAGTGGCGGACGGGAGGGAAATATTATTGCCAATGAGAATATTTTGCGAACCCGTTGTTAAATTGGCGACTCCTGTCGATGTGGTGGCAGAGCCTATCCAAATGTTGTTATTGCCGGTTGTGATGCCATAGCCCGCTTGGTATCCGAAAAGTGTATTGTAGTGCGACCCCGTTTGAAATGAATGTCCCGCTTGATACCCGACAACTGTGCCTCCTTGGTTCGAATACAAAGCGTCTCCCATGCCTGCCTGGTATCCAACGGCCACCGTATTGGTAGCCGAACCATTGTTATACATGACTTCAAAACCGCTTGCCGTATTGTTTGAGCCGGTGATGTTGCCGAGCATAGCTTCAAGACCGTCGGCGACATTATTAGAGCCGGTGATGTTACGAGCGAGGGAGTAATGACCTGCGGCCGTGTTCCACCGGCCAGTCGTGTTGCTAAAAAGCGAAAGAGCCCCGACCGCTATATTGGCGTTGCCGGTGGTGTTGTTTATAAGAGTCCATTCACCGATGGCAACGTTAGAGGCACCAGTCGTATTGTAATAGAGCGCATCGCCACCTATGGCGGTATTGTTTGCGCCAGTGGTAGTGAAGTAGAGAGCGTCCCAGCCGACAGCAGTATTTAAGTTGCCGGTGGTGTTGTGATAAAGAGTATTTGCTCCGATTGCAGTGTTGTAAACGCTGTCGTCTCCGGCAAGGCCCAGCGCGTTCCATCCCAAGGCAGTGTTAGCACCTAAGTCGTTGCCGAGTGAGAGCCATGGTTTGTTGTCATATCCCTTCACGACAAGCGCGGGAGATAGATCGCTGACTTCTTTAATAGAGACGTTGCTCAAAGTCCAAGTTTCTCCGGTCGGATTGCCAAACATATAGTTGTACCACCAATCGCCGTCCCAATAGTCAAACGTTATTGTCTCGGTTCCCGTGTAATTGGTTTTTAGAGCAACGCTGTGAGTACCGTTTTCAAACTGGCCTTGCGCGCCAGTTGCACTGCCAAGCGTGTCGTGGGTAAGGTAAATGTAAAGTGGCCCCGTCTCTGCCGAGACGGTAAAGGTTAGTAAATATGTTTTGCCCGCTACAGTAGGAAAAGTAGTAGAGACAGTGCGGTTCGCTTTTGTACTGCTATATGCACTGGTTACACTATGATTGCTGTTGTAAGTTACGTTGCTTCCCAATGTCCACCCGCTGGCTGACCCATTGAATGTTCCGTTGGTAATGAGTTCACTTCCCGTGGTTGATGCGGTTCCACCAGTCGTGAGTTTTGAAAGAGAACTTTGGCCGGTAACGCTAAGTGTGCCATCCGTCGAAAGATTCATACTTACGGTACTTGCCGCTTGCGCGGAGGTAACTACAAAAAATGCAGAGAGTACAATTACAACAAACGCAGCCGATCTATTCGAGGGAAAATATTTTTTCATTACGGTTTATCATTGGCAACTTGTGTTCGATATCACAAACGCATTGCTCTGTATTGACACATATTTCACTGCACCTGTCGCGTCATACATAACGAGACATGAGCCTTTATTTTGACCTGCCTTTCCTACCGCGATAGAAGTGGTTGCATTACTCGTTGAGGTGGCTACTTCCAATACTGCAATCGGGTTTGTCACGTTAATGCCAACTCTCCCCAGTGAGTCAATACGCATCCTTTCTGTGAGAAATCCTACATCCTGGGCAGTTTGAAAAACAATTCTTCCAGGGTGAAATGCTATACCTGCCGAGTCGGAAAAAGCTGCATCAGCCTGAAAATCTATGGCCGCTGCATCATCTTTTATGTTTGAATCGAAGTCTGTTGTACCATAGCCTCCTGCTCGAATAGAAAACAGGGCATCGCCAGCATGAATTGCTAGAGGCGACGCCTGCGTACCGCGTGCTGCAAGTCCTTCAACAACACCGTGAGTCGTTGCAGAATTTCTATAAGAAGTCATTTGAAACTGAGCAAACGTTGCACTCGACAACAGGCTCAGAAGATTGCTCGAAACCGATTGTACGTCAATAAGTGCCGATGGATTTAATGTATTAATTCCAAGTTTTCCCGCACTCGTAAATGTAGACGTTGCTGTCGCTCCAAAATATGCAGGGCCATATGCCGAAAAAATTGTAGTTGAGGCATTGCCGAAAGTTGCAAGACCTGTATGTGTACTCGTGCCGGTGACACTAAGTGTCCCGTCCGTCTGAATATTTGTGCTAATTGTACTCGCCGCTTGCGCGGCGCTAACGACGAAAAACACTGACAAAATTATTGCAAAAAATGACGCAACCCTATTGTTAAAAATATAATTTTTCATAGTGTCTTAATGTTCCCCCCCCCCGCTATTCTGGCAAGCCAGATAGCGGGGGATAAGATGTGGATAGAAACGCCGCCCCACCGCCCCCAAGGGCGGACCCGCACACGACACTTTCCCCGTTCCACTCATTGAATTTTTTTGGCGGGGGGAATACGAAAAAGCAGGGAGGAAAGTGTCGTGTGCGGGTCGCGACGCCGTACTCGGCGGCGCGGGGGTGGCGTCCGGCGACGCGGTACTCCGCGCGCCGGAGAGTCACCACGCGGTCGAATCGTACGAAAAAGTACAAAGCCACCACGCGCGCGGAGCGCGCGAAGATCAGCGTTGCCGCTGGAAAAAGGTTCGAACTTCGTCGTACAATGTAGCCCTTCAATTTTCGCGGACTCAAATTTTCAGGGTCTGCGACCGCTAAGCGCAAAAAAACGCCATCTATAAACTTACCAAAATATTTAAAATTGAAGGTGCCGAACGAGCCTTTGGCGAGGAGGTATGGTTTGATAGAGTAGGAGGGTGACTTACTTTGTTTATATTTTGGAATGTACCGACAAATCTTTGTATGTCGGTTGCACCAATAACTTAGAAAGACGGCTCGCACAACATAATGATTCGAAATGGGGTGCACATTACACAAAGATCCGCCGACCAGTATTGCTTAAGTATTCGGAAATATTTTCTGATTTAAAAACTGCCCGCAGACGTGAATCAGAAATAAAAGGTTGGCGCCGAGAAAAGAAGTTAGCACTATTCAACATCCCAGCTTGAATTTTTAGTAATCCCGGTGTAACTTATCTTTGGATACGCTCGTCTTTTAGTTGGGAGGGTCAGATGAAATATCGTATTGAATACCGCTCGTCTCGATACGAAGGCGAGGTCGGAAGAAGTTATGTTGCGCAAAACACCGGTGGCAACTTCCATGAATTCGAGGCTGTCGACGACACCGATGCGCGAACAAAGGCACCTGCTGAATGGCAAGCAGTGCTCACCAAAGCTCGCCAGTCCAAGCTCCGCTCTGTCGGCTTTGTGCGGCTCGAGCGCGTGCCCGACCCGACCCCTGTCGACCTTCAGTGGACACCCGCGGCTGCGTAATCCGCTCGACTTGTGCAATAGCCGGCGCCTCACAGGTGTCTGGCTTTTTCTTTTTACAAAATAGCTCAAACGCTGTATCAAACGCCCGGCAAAAATTTTACCGCTCCTATTTTATTCTGACGAGTTTTTGGAACAAGCCGCCGAAGTAGGACTCTTTTTGCCAATCATTGCCGGCCATTTCCGGCAGGACTTTTTGGAGCCCGTTGTTCCATACCTCGACCGCATACGGCTTGAGCCGCGAGTATACAGGAATAGAAGTAAAGCGCGCGGGATGCCACCACACCGGATGCGCATAATCAATCACCACCATTTTTCCGCCCGGCTTCAGCACCCGGAGCGCCTCGTGCAGAGTCCTCTCCCGGTACGCTTGCGGCTGTTCGTGCAGTAAAAGAAAGATGACCACTCGGTCGTAGGTGTTATCCGGCATCTGGAGCGCCGCGGCATCCATAAGAGATATGCTGACCGGTTCCCCCGACCGGACCTTTTTGCCGAGGTTCTTTACCTGCATCGGCAGAATATCGATGACATCGATAGTACCGCCGCTACGCGCTACGCGCTGTGCCAAGCACGGCGTCAGATTTCCGTAGCAACAGCCGACCTGCAGAGTCCGGCCGGAAAAGTCAAAGCCGAGCTCTTTAATCGCCTCATCCCGGAGCCGGTTGTAATTTCCCAGCAAAATTGCGTTGACCATAAACTGATGGTCAAACACGCGCGCCGCCCACGGACGCGCGTACGCCCACCAATAATACTTTTCCACATAGGCCGGAATTTCTTTTGTCGCTCCGGGCATATCTGATTATTTTTTCTCCCCCGCAACTTTAATAAATGCCATAAAAAGAGGGTGCGGCGAAAGCGGACGGGAAAGAAATTCCGGATGAAATTGCGTACCGAGCATAAACGGATGTTTTTCTTTTGGCAGTTCGGCAATTTCCATCAGCGTGCCGTCGGGCGATGCGCCGGAGAACACCAGCCCGGCATCGGTAAGTTTTTGTATGTATGACGGGTTTACCTCGTAGCGGTGGCGGTGGCGCTCCTCTATCGTATCGGCGCCGCCCGCCTTGCCTGACGCAAGTCGAGGCAGGTACGCGGTAGCGGCAATGGTACCGCCTTTCAATACGCACGGGTAGGTACCGAGCCGCATGGTGCCGCCGTACTGGCCTTTGGCGATTTTTTCCTTCTGCTCGGGCATAAAGTCGATGATGGTGTGCGGCGCCTTCGGATCTATCTCGGCGGTGTTGGCGCCGGCAAGCCCGGCCACATTACGCGCGTACTCGATGCACATAAGCTGCATCCCGTAGCACAGTCCGAAGTACGGTATCTTGTTTGCGCGCGCGTACTCTATAACTTTTATTTTACCCTCGATACCGGTCTCGCCGAAGCCGCCGGGGATAAGTATGCCGTTAAAACCTTTTAACTCCTCCAGACCCTTTCCGCCGTTTTCAAACTCTTTGGAACTCAAGTATGAAATTTTGAGCTTGAGGTCCTGGTGCGCCGCGGCGTGCTTGAGCGCCTCGAGCACCGATATGTAGGAGTCGGCGAGCACAAACTCGCCGGAGTCGAAATACTTCCCCACCACCGCTATGGTGACGATTCTGCTTCCGTTTTTGACTTTTTTTACAAAATCTTTCCATTCGCGCAGGTCCGTTTTTCTGCCCGGCAGGCCCAATACATCACACAGTATATCGCCCATACCGTCTTTTTCGTAGTCAAGCGGCACGTCATAGATACTGTCGCGGTCAGGCGCCGAAATAACACGCTCGGGTAAAATATTACAAAAGGTTGCGATTTTTTCCTTGCGCTTTTCGTCTACCGGTCTGCTCGCGCGCGCAATGATAACATCAGCCTGCAGGCCCACCGAATTCAGCGAGCGCGCGGCGTACTGGGTCGGCTTGGTCTTCATCTCGCCGATATTGCCGGGAATAGGAATATACGAGAGCATCACCACCGCCACGTCACGAGGAAACTTGTTCTTGAACATGCGCGCCGCTTCCAAAAAGATGATGTTCTGATACTCGCCTATCGTGCCGCCCACCTCCACCAGCGTCACTTCCGCGCCGGCGGTTTTCTGCGCGAGGGTTATGCGGCGTATGACCTCCAGCGGTATGTCGGGCACCACCTCCACATTTTTGCCCTTGTACTCAAGGTTGCGCTCGCGCCGTATGACCTCCTGATACACCCGGCCGGTGGTCATGTAGTTGATGCTGGGCAGTGTCTCGCCCAAAAAACGCTCGTAGTTGCCCATGTCTTGGTCGCACTCGTAGCCGTCGTGGAGTACAAACACCTCGCCGTGCTCGGTCGGGTTCATCGTGCCGGCATCGACGTTGATATACGGGTCGATTTTTATCGCCGTTGTTTTAAATCCTTTCGACTTAAGAATCCTGCCTATCGCGGAGGAGGCCACCCCTTTGCCGATGCCCGACATAACGCCGCCTACGACAAAGATGTATTTCGGCACCGTTACTTGCTTCTCTTGCATTGATTCGATAGTAGCATGAAGGCTTTCCCAGTGGCTAGCCACTAGTCCCTAGCCACTAGATTTTAAGATACCGCTGCATACTGCTCATTTTAACACCCAGAATGGATGACGTTGTATTTTCTTGCACTTCAAGGTATTTTTCACCCAGCACATTTGTCCCTCGAAACCAAGAAAGGAATAGTTAGATGACCCTGGAGAAAAGTCTGCTCGTCCATGTCGGCGGTCCGCGCGGTGCCGGTAAAAGTTCCGTGTTGAACCTCATGACCCAGACTGTCACAGTTGGCCTGCCCTTGGTGGTAATGCCCGCAAGCGCTTTTGTGATGGAACTCGGTCGGGAGCGGTTCGCCCGCAGTTGGGATGAGCTGACTGTCGCCGAGAAAGAAGAGATGCGAAAGGCCTTCGTCGAGCATCTCAAGCAGTTCTGCCAGGGCATCTGCGTGCTCGATAGTCATTACGTCGACGTGCTGCCTGGCGGCAAGGTGCGTCCCATCATACCAGCTGAACTGTATCCACTCATCGGCTGCCATGTTGTTATCAACTGCAGTGTTGATGCTTTGCTTGCCCGTCGTAGAAGCGACTCAATGAAGAAGCGGCCGCTCAACAGGCGGCATATCGAACAGGAACGGCGCGGCGAACTATCGGCCGCCCAACGCATCGCCAAGGAAACGGAGACACCATGTCATATAGTGCCGAATGAACAGGACGCGCATTACGCCGCCGAGTACCTCGGTGGTATAATCAGGGCGCAATGGCGGCATGTCTCGATTTCATAACCTCAAACCCCGCTAAAGTGAAGATGGGGGCCGAACGTCTGGAAAAGTACGGCATCTCGGTCACTCAAAAGAGCCTAAAACTGGAAGAAGTGCAGAGTTTCGACGTGGCGGAAGTCGCGGAGAAGAAAATCCGGCAGGCCATGTCGCAGCTCACCGAGCCATTCTTCGTCGAGGACTCGGGCTTCTACATCAAGGCGCTTAAAGGCTTCCCGGGGCCGATGATTAAGCCCATCATGACGGCCCTCGGCGACGAGCGTATGACCAATCTCGTCGGGCCCAACGACTCTCGCGAGGTTGAGGTAATCAGCGTCATCGCGTATGGCAACCCAGCGACTGGCACAGTCGAGACGTTCCAAGGTTCTTACTTGGGCACCATTGCAGAAAGCCCGCACGGCACCAAAAGCCGTGGCTGGCTCTTAAGTAAGATATTCATCCCGCACGGATGGAACCAGACGCTTGCTGAACTCGATGATATGGAGTGGCAGAAGTTCCTAGACGACTTCCGCCATAACGACCACTTCGACAAACTAGGCCACTGGCTCCAAGAGCAGAAACAGTAAACCACCGGCTTCGCAGCCGGTGGTCTTTGTTTGTGTGGGTTACCGCCCTGTGACGGCGGACGGGTACCATGGTATGGCCCGCATGAGGTCGATGTTGACGTCGAGCCCCGAGTTGCGGAAGGATGCAAGCATCTTATTTTCCTCGCGGATGTACCATTGCCGGAACTTCTCCTGCGCCGCCGACCCGAACTTCGCTTCGAGGCCTGCCATGAGATTGGCGTTGTCCTTGGCACGGTCGACGTCGTAGTCGCGCAGGTCATCCGTGAACTGCGTTAGCGATCCGAGACGGAACAGTGCATTCTTGAGATTAACCGCCACTCGGTGATTGAACACGTCCTCCAGGCATAGCATATCGGCGATCATGCTGGTCGCCACACCCGACACTTCACGCTCCTTGATCTGTAATATCCACTCGGGGGTGGACTCCGCCTGCTCAAACAGGAAGAAGTGCGTGAACTTGCCCAGGTTCGTGACGAGGTCGAGGAATATCCGGTCGCCGTTCTTGGCGTACCGACTATCCCCGGCGATCATCCGGTAGATGCTGAGTACCGAGTTGAGCGTGTAAGAGAAGGGCAGGACTTCCTTGATGACCCGCTCCTCGAAGCGGGCGTACCGCTGCGCCAGCGTGAACTGTGCGTAGAACTTCGGGTAGTCCTCCGCGAGGTCGTCGATGACATGGACAGCCAGGTAGAATAGCGAGAAAATCTGCATCGGTATAGAGCTGTCCCTATCACCGATGCCGAGCATACGCGCAACGGCGAGACCGTCGAGCGCATATGTTTTTGAATCTTCCCGCAACTCGTAAGGTAGTTTCAATCTCCTGCCGTCACGTCCTAGACTGCGAGTCGCCTGCCTCCATATTTTCTTTGACGGCTGAACCAGCTTGGCGAGGCCGTCCCTCAACCGCTCGGTAACTCGCTCCTCGCACATCGCCTTTGCCAATTCTGCGTGCTTGCGGTTGATGGTCTGCCTGATGAACACGGCCATGATATGTCTCCTCTGAAGCGTTACGTCTGAGCGGGAGTATGCCCTCTATATCTCTATATGGCAACTACCAAGTCCTCACTACAGCGAACCAAGAATAGTCACTCATCTGCATTAAAGAGGCTCTAACGCCGCCTACGACAAAGATGTATTTCGGATTCTCCATTTTATATTTAAATTTTTAAATGTTTAAATGTTTAAATCTTAAGGTACCGCCTGACCGCAAGGAAGCTTGCCAAAGCGCCGAGGACAACACCGGTGCCGATGATGATGAGGAAGAAATAGAAGAAATGACTCAGGTAGTAGGTAAAAATGTTGACTCCGCCGAAGAAGTTGCCCGTCGCTCCGCCGAGCCACCAGGTAAGAGGATAAAAGATAAGCAGGGTGACTATGCCGGCGACAAGCCCGTAGAGCACGCCCTCAACCATAAACGGCGCGCGGATGTAAAAGGAGCCGGCACCCACGAGGCGCATGATCTGTATCTCATCTCTGCTGCTGTAGATAGCCAAGCGCAGGGTGTTAAACGAGATTGCGAGCGTGGTGAGTATCAGTATCGCCACAATCCACTCGCCGAGGACCTTTGCGGAGTTGGTGATGTATTGGAGCCGCTCGAGCGCGGCGCGGTGCTGGGCGTCATAAAAGTTAATTTTGTCGATGATTGCGGCACCGCCCGCCTGCGAGGACTGCTGGTCCTTCAAAAAAGCGGATATAGACTCGTACTGCGATATGTCTTTGGCCTTTATATTGAGCACGGCGCCGAGCGGATTACTCCCCAGCTCGTCGAGCGCGGAGAGCGTCAGCTGGTCGTTTTGATGACGCTCCCTAAACTGCGCAAGCGCCTCGTCGCGCGAAAGATACTCGACTTTTAAAACCTCCGGCAGAGCCTCGAGCGAGGCCTTCAGTTCGAGTATGCGGTCTTCGGGAGCATTTTGCGTAAAGTAGACATTGACGTCGGCTTTGTTGCGCAGTTCGGCGAGCGCCGAGCCCAGTATGACTCCGGCAAACAAGGTAACTCCGACGGTAAACAGGGTCACGGTCATGACCAGTATGGACGCAAACGACACAAACGCGTTGCGGGAGAAGCTGAGTATCCCGGCGCGGAAGATTCGTTTTGCGGTGAGCCATTTCATCGTATTACAGTATATACTTTCCCTCCTTATCGTCTCTGATGACCTTGCCCTTGTCCATGGTGACAACGCGTTTTTTGAGGCTGTCTATGACGCCCTTGTTGTGGGTCGTCAGCAGGATGGTCGTGCCGAGGTCGTTTATCTTTTTGAGTATCTGCACAATCTCAAACGTGTTGACCGGGTCGAGGTTGCCCGTCGGCTCGTCGGCCACGATGACATCGGGCTGGTTGACGATGGCGCGCGCGATGGCGACGCGCTGCTGCTCGCCGCCGGAGAGCTCATGCGGAAAGTTGTTCATTTTGTCGCCGAGGTCAACCAACTCCAGCACATGCGGCACGTCGGAGTGTATCTCCGCCTCGGCCCTGCCGGCCGCCTCCATGGCAAAGGCTATATTTTCGTACGCGGTTTTGTTCGGCAAAAGCCGGAAATCCTGAAAGACCGTGCCTATTTTGCGCCGCAGGTCGCCTACTTTGTTTAAAGGGATCTCGTGCACGTTTATCGATTCAAAAAAAACCGATCCGGTGGTCGGCTTTTCCTCCGCTAAAAGCATCTTAACCAGCGTTGTCTTGCCCGCGCCGGAGTGTCCGACGACGGAAATAAACTCACCCGGCTCAACGGAGAAGGAAACGTCTTCCAGTGCAATAGAATTGTCAGCGTAAATTTTGCTTACGCGGTCGTAATATATCATTGCCAACGTATCCTATTGTACCTTATTTCGGTATCTGCAAAAAGGGCTCGAGATTGCCGTTCAGTACGCCCTCGGCGTCGCGGACCTCGACACCGGTGCGGTGGTCTTTAACCAGTTGGTACGGATGGAGCACGTAGGAGCGGATTTGGCTCCCCCACTCGATTTTGCCTGCGCCGACCTGCAGGTCGGATATCTTTTCCTTGCGCTCCGCCTCCAGCAGGCGCATAAGTTTGGCTTTTAGTATCGCGAGAGCCTTCTCTCTGTTGGTGCCCTGCGTGCGCTCGCCGTCGACGTGCGCGCTGATGCCGGTCGGGGTGTGCACAATACGCACGGCGGTCTCGCGCTTGTTGACGTTTTGCCCGCCGGGGCCGCTTGAGCGCGCCATCGTAATATCCAAATCCTTCTCATCAAGCTCAATTGCGCCAACCTGCTCGATGACCGGCAACACCTCAACCAGCACAAACGACGTGTGCCTTTTTTGTGAAGCGTTAAACGGCGACATGCGCACCAACCGGTGCACGCCGTACTCATTTTTTATCGTGCCGTACACGTTCTTTCCGCCTACCTCTATCGACATATTGCGGAACCCGCCGTGGTCGTTTTTGTTTTCGTGCAAAATGCGCGCGCTCCATCCGCGTTTTTCAAAAAATTTCCGGTACATCTCAAACAGCATGCGCGCAAAATCCTCGGCGTCGTCGCCTCCCGCGCCCGCCACCAGCGACACAATAGCCCCGCCGCGGTCGTACGCATTGCCGCCTTCCGCCTCCTCCCTCAAATCATGCAACTCTTTAATAAGCGCCTGCGCGTCGTTTTTGTCAGACCAAAAATCCGGCTGTTGCATAGCCGCCTCAATCTCCTTAATACGCTCCTGTATCTGTTCCTTTTCCATTTGTTTACACTGAGCCTGTCGAATGTGGAGCCGCCTCCCAGGATTGAACTGGGGACCTCGTCTTTACGAAAGACGCGCTCTACCAACTGAGCTAAGGCGGCAATGAAGTCACAGAAAATCTATCATACAAGCAACCGAGCGGCAATTGCTCGTTTGCTTGGTGCGCGATGTTTTCTACCATTTCCTTTATTTAAAGCGGCATAGGTTGGGCTAAGCGAGTCGCAGTTAGGACAAACGAGCCGGAGGTTGTCTTCTGTATTGTTCCGCCAGTTTCCATCAATGTGGTCTGCAACTAGAGGTACTAGTCCTGTTTTTGGGTTTACTTTTGACCATCCGCAAAAACAACAAAAAAACCACCGGCATCTAGCTGGTGGTTTTCCCATAGCCAAGAGTTACTAGTGGCAACCGTACAACTGGTTAAGTTTTGCTCTCGTTGTCGGACCGACATAGCCGGTTTGCGAAATTCCGTACTTAGCTTGGAATTGTTTAGCTGCAGCCACTGTCGACGCCCCAAACCACCACACCCCGTTTGCTCTTTCTGTAGCATTTATCGAGTATCCCTCTTTTATTAACGCCTGCTGCAGCGCATCCAGATCATTATTATCCGCTACCATTTTTGACCCGGACTGTTGGTTGTAGGTAAACGTGTGGCAAAAACCACTGCCGTTCGTGGAACCCATACCCGACGTCGCTTGGCCACGTAGTGCCGCACTGACGTTGCTGATGGTCGCTTGGTCAGCGCCAAAAGAGGCTACCAGGTTAATAATCGCCTGTATCTGCGTTTCGGTCAGACCTGATGCGCGAGCCGGCATGGCAAAGGACAAAAGACCCGCTGCAACAAGCGCCACTACAGCAAGTTGCAACGCTACTGATTTGAGAGTAAGGGTTTGCATTGATTTATAACTACGTAAATAAAGAGAACTAACAATAACTATACCCTATATTTTCTTGAGTGCCTTTTCAAACAGGCACGAACCTACTTTAGCAAAAACTGCTGATTAAAACCATTCCCACGCGCGCCAGAGGCGCGCTCAAGCGCCTCGATGACTCGGCGCTGGCCCGCCGAGGACGGCGGGCACGGAGCCTCCCCGCGCTCCCTGCCGTCTTCTCCCTGCCTGCAAGCAGGCAGGCCTTTCTTTCTTTTTTGCGGGGGGTAGCGGAAGGGTCGGGCAGGGAGCGCGGGGTCGCCGTCCTTTGGCGGCGAACGGCTCAAGACTTTTTGTAATCGGCTCATATAGCGGGTATATGAGCCGATTGGCTCGCGGAGAAAGATTAGCCCGGGCATTTGTTTGTGGGGGTCCAACGCCCCAAAAGACAAGGCCACCCTCGGCATCCGCCTCGGGCATTTTCGCTGGGGCTGCTCGCGCCTAGCATGGTCTGTGCGGCGCTTTTCCTCGCACTTCCGCGCCTGCGGGCGCGGTGCTCGGGCGCCGCTCCTTTTGGGGGAAGGACGGACTCCTTCCCCCAGCGCCCGCCTCGCCTCGTGCGTCCCTTGCAGGGCGCACCCAGCATAGCTGGGCAGGGCTCAGCCAACCGGCGGTCGCCAACCCCCTTCCTCGTCTTCGTCATTGTGTTAGTGGCAAGTTTCTTTTGTCAGTAGCTTCGGTTATCGTCGGCGCTCACCCGTTGGGCGTTGGACGCCCCAGCGAAAATGCCCGAGGCGGAGCTCAGGGCTCACAGCTCGTGCTTGCCCCAGCCCGCGCG
>Ga0209726_10005305_pt1 | contig 15723 bp, 14 predicted proteins | sample Subgrocontami54m_FD_187453 | JGI IMG/M metagenome (GOLD analysis project Ga0209726, IMG submission 187453) | Subsurface groundwater microbial communities from S. Glens Falls, New York, USA - GMW46 contaminated, 5.4 m (SPAdes) (version 3) | ecosystem: Environmental > Aquatic > Deep subsurface >... | reverse complement strand
AGTGGGGAGCCTCGACGTTCCGGGTTTCGTTCCACTCGGGGGGACGCGCACCTCGGACGGGCTCAGTCCCACCCTGCTGGGAGAGGAGGCAGGGCCCCATCAACAACCGGACAGATCACTTGCTACAACAACTGGACATCTTGACTTGCTATGAACAGATAATAGTGTCTGTCCCTATTTATCTATTTACTATTTAAGCCCCTCGCCAGGCCATGAACCTCGCGTGAGCCCTTTGCATGCGAGCGGAAATCGGTTGCCGACAGAGGAGAACGTGATAGGATTGGAAGGGCTGGAGACCTAGCGAAGAGTGGAGGCAACGCGATGGCACGATCGCTGGCGAAGGGCGCCCTCATCCATTACCACGAGATTGCCCTCAAGGGAAAAAACCGAGGCTTCTTTCTGAGGCGGCTTGAGGCCAATCTTTTGCTGGCCACGCGCGATCTCGATTGCGGCCCACTCCGGCGGCCTGCCGGTCGGCTGTTCCTGGAGATGCGCAAGGAGAGCCCATGGGAGGCCGTGCGAGAACGGCTCAGCCGAGTCTTCGGAATTGCGAATTTCGCCCCCGCCTTCGTGATGGCGCCGGACCTTGAGCTGCTCGCGAAACGGATCGAAGAGGAGGTCTCGGGCCGTTCGTTTCGCAGCTTTCGCGTGGCGGCCCGTCGTGCCTTCAAGACCTTTCCCCAGACCTCCCAGGAGATCAACGAGATAATCGGGGCCAGGGTGCAGCGCATCTGTGGCGCCAGCGTCGATCTCACCAATCCGGACCTGACCATCTACATCGAACTGCTCCCCAACGAGGCGTTTGTCTATTTCGAGAAGCTCTCGGGCCCTGGGGGCCTGCCGGTGGGGACCAGCGGGACTGTCGCGTGTCTGCTATCAGGCGGAATCGACTCTCCGGTTGCGGCCTATCGGATGATGAAGCGGGGCTGCCGTGTCGTCTTCGTCCACTTCCATAGCCAGCCGTTCGCCGACCGAACCTCACAAGAAAAAGCGATCGAACTGGCGCGACTCCTCACCCGGTGCCAGTTTGCCTCTCGCCTCTACCTGGTGCCATTCGGCGAAATCCAACAAGAGGTGGTCTCTCGCGTCACGGGACGCCTGAGGGTCCTTGTGTACCGACGGCTGATGCTGCGGATCGCCGAACAGATCGCCCAAAAGGAAGGTGCCCAGGCCCTGGTGACCGGTGAGAGTCTCGGTCAGGTGTCGTCGCAAACCCTTGAAAACATCGCCACCATCGAGCAAGCCTCCACCCTGCCGATTCTGCGGCCCTTAATCGGAATGGACAAGGACGAGATCACGCAGCAGGCGCAGCAGATTGGTAGCTACGATGTCTCTGTCATCCCCGACCAAGACTGCTGCTCAATGTTTCTGCCAAGGCAGGTGGCGACGCACACGACTCACCACGAGGTCGAATTCGCCGAGCGCCCCCTTGACCTGGACCGATTCGTGGCGCAGGCGCACTCTGTTGCGCGCTCCCTTGAGCTGTCGTTTCCCAGTTAACTAGCTACCTGACTTTCAGCAATCAGCGATCAACTGGCTGAAAACTGAACGCTTAAGAGTTGCTTAGTACTTCTTTAGCTGGTACTTTGGGAGGGCCAGTGAGCGGATATAGGTGACGATCTCCATGACCTCCTCGTCAGAAAGCTGACCTGCCCACGTTGGCATGAACGAGCTCAGGCCGACCGCTGCGCCGCCTTCTTTGATAGCCTTGATCAACTGCGCGTCAGTCTTGGCATTCATTAACTTGCCGTCCGTAAAGTTCCGCGGCTTGGGATTCAGAGCAGCCGCTGCCGGCCCATTCCCTTCACCCGCCGGACCATGACACGGAGCACAGAGTGCCGTAAACTTCTCCGGAGCCTTGGGCTCGGCGGTAGCCGGCACGGCTGTCCAGGCCCCTGCGCAGCCCACGACCAAAGCAGCTAGCAGGATCACTTGAACGGTCGCTTTTCTCACCATCGATTCCTCCTGTAAAGTGGTTCCCGCTCATCGCATGCAATGAGTAGCTAACACCTTGTTAAATTCTGCGCTCCAGATTTTCCTATGTCAAGAGGAAGTTGACCTATCCTTGAGAAGCCCAAAACCTGTTGACTTTTCATTTGATTCCGGCTAGGTTGAGCCCGGTATGCGGGTATTGTTTGGTGGTGCGGAGAGAGGGGCACGATGACGTACGCCTATTTCAAGGGGCAGTTCGTTCCGCTTGATCAAGCCAAGGTCAGCATCCAGAACAATACCTTCCAGTACGGGACCGGCATCTTCGAGGGGATCCGCGCCTACTGGAACCCGGATGAAGGGCAGCTCTACCTGTTTCGCATGGTGGAACACTACGTCCGACTGCTCAGGAACTGCCGAGTCCTGAAGCTCACTATCGGTAAGGACGAGAAAGAGTTGTCGGAAATTACCCTCGAATTGCTCAAGAGAAACCATCCCGAAACCGACACCTATATCCGGCCGATTGCGTATGTCGATTCTGATGGGATCGGCCCGAAGTTCATTGGCTATTCCACCGGTTTCGCCATGTACACGCTGCCGCTTGGCGACTACATCGACGTCTCAAGGGGGATCAAGGTGGGCTTTTCTTCCTGGCGCCGGATCAACGATAATACCATCCCGGCCCGCTGCAAGGTCACGGGCGGCTACGTCAACTCCGCCCTGGCCAAGACCGAGGCCCTCGAACATGGCTACGATGAGGCGATCTTTCTCACCGAGGGGGGCTTTATCTCTGAAGGATCGGCGGAGAACATCTTTCTCATCAGGGGGGGGAAGTTGATCACGCCTGCCCTGTCCGAGGATATCCTGGAAGGGATCACGCGCGAGACAGTGATCGAGCTAGCTCGGGAGGAGCTGGGCATCGAGACGATCGAGCGGCCCATCGGCAGGACGGAGCTGTACGTCGCCGATGAGGCGTTTCTCTGCGGGACGGGCGCCCAGATCTCGCCCATGATCGAGGTGGATAAACGGCCGCTGGGCACCGGTAGGATAGGGCCGATCAGCACGAAGATTCAAGCGCTCTATTTCGACGTGGTCAAGGGAAAGCAGAAGAAATACGCGCATTGGCTAACGCCAGTCTATTAAATACCAAGGTGTAGGGTGTAGGGTTTAGGAAGATCCCCCCATTTGCTTGCGGAAGTACTCGATGGTGAGCGCCAGCCCTTCAGCGATCTGCACCTTCGGCTCCCAGCCGAGTTTCGCCCTTGCCAGACCAATATCCGGTTGACGGACACGAGGGTCGTCCAGCGGCAACGGGCGGAACTCCATGCCTGTGGTGAGCCCTGTCGAACCAGTGGACGGACCGCCGACCGCCTTCAGGACCATGTGGGCGAGATCAATGACCGTGAATTCCTTGGGGTTCCCGACGTTGACTGGGTTGACCTCGTCCGACATCAACAGGCGGTACAGCCCCTCGACTAAATCGGAGACGTAACAGAAGCTTCGGGTCTGCCTTCCGTCGCCATACACCGTCAGGGGCTCGCCGCGCAGCGCCTGGTTGATGAAATTGGACACGACCCGGCCGTCGTTGGGTCGCATTCTGGGTCCATACGTATTGAAGATCCTGGCGATTCGGGTGTCGAGGCCATGATACCGGTGATAGGCCATAGTTATTGCCTCAGCGAACCGCTTCGCCTCGTCATATACCCCACGTGGGCCGACCGGATTCACGTTTCCCCAGTACTCCTCACGCTGGGGGTGGATCACGGGGTCGCCGTAAACCTCTGAAGTTGACGCGAGCAGGAAGCGGGCGCCTTTGGCCTTGGCCAGACCCAGGGCCTTGTGAGTCCCAAGGGAGCCCACCTTGAGCGTCTGGATCGGGAGGCGCTGATAATCGACGGGACTGGCCGGAGAGGCGAAATGGAGCACATGGTCCAGCGGGCCATTGATGTACAGGTACTCGGTGACGTCCTGCTTAATGAAGCGAAAAGCCTCATGCCCGATCAGGTGGGCGACATTGTCCATCCGGCCGGTGATCAGGTTGTCGAGGCAGACGACCTCATGTCCTTCCTCGATCAAGCGGTCGCACAGGTGGGAACCCAGAAATCCGACCCCGCCCGTAATCAGTGTGCGAGACATGGAACCCCTCTCATCGCCCGATCCCCAGGTATTCGAACCCCATGGCCTTCATCTTTTGGTGATCGAACAGGTTCCGGCCGTCCAGCATTAGGGGTCGCCGCATGAGGCTCTTGACCCGTGTCAGGTCAAGGCTGGTAAACTCTTTCCACTCCGTTGCCACAACCAATGCATCAGCGCCAGAGGCCACCTCATACGGGTTCTGACAGCAGACGAGCGAAGGGAGTTCCTGCCGCGCCCTCTCCATCGCCTTCGGATCGTAGGCCTTGACGGCCACGCCCTCCGCCAGGAGCCGCTTGATGAGGACAAGCGCAGGGGAGTATCGCACGTCGTCCGTATCCGGCTTGAACGCCAGCCCCCAGACGCCGATGACCTTTTCCCTCAGAATCCAAAGCTGATCCTTCAGTTTCTTGATCACCTGCGCAATCCTCGACTCGTTAATTCGATCAACCTCCCGAAGCAGACCAAAATCGTACCCGCACTTCTCCGCAATTTTGACAAACGCCTGAAGGTCTTTCGGGAAGCAAAACCCTCCGAAGCCGAGCCCCGCGTTCAAGAAGGCGCGTCCGATCCGCCGGTCGAGCCCCATCCCCTCCGCCACCAGTTCAACGTCAGCGCCGACCAACTCACAGAGGTCCGCCACGCTATTAATAAAGGAGATCTTCATGGCCAGAAATGAGTTCGATGCGTGCTTGATCAGCTCAGCGCTCTTAATGTCCGTCACCAGGAATGGAGCAGGTCCGGCTTCCCCACAGTTGCTATGCATGGGGCAGGTGAAGGTGCGGCTCACAATCGGTTCATACAGCTCCCGCAACAGCCGCTCCGCTCGAGGATGCCCCACCCCAACCACGATTCTGTCGGGGTGTAGGAAATCCTCAATGGCAGAACCCTCCCGAAGAAATTCGGGGTTGGATGCGACATCGAACCGATCCTCCTCGCCTCCTCCATAGACCTTGAGCGTCTTCTCAATCCACATCCCGGTTTGAACGGGCACTGTGCTCTTCTCCACCACCAGCTTATAGGCAGACGACAGCTCCCCGATCTGCCGCGCCACCTGTTCCACCGCTGAAAGGTCCGCATCTCCATCCTCCAGTGGCGGCGTCCCGACGCAGATGAAGATCACCGTCGCGGCCTCGATCCCTTCCTTGAGGTCGGTAGTAAAGGACAGGCGACCCTCCCGCCGGTTTCGCGCGACCAGATTGTCAAGTCCAGGCTCGAAAATCGGCATCTGGCCCTGCTTCAGGGTCGCGATCTTCTCCAGGTCGTCATCCACACAGACCACGCGGTGACCGATCTCCGCGAGGCATGCCCCGGTGACGAGGCCGACGTACCCCGTCCCCACGATGCAGATCTCCACCAGCCCTACCTCCCCTCGCTATGCCCCGATCCGGACAGGCCAGCGGCGTAACGCTCCAGATCGGCATCCACCATCATCTCGATCAACTCGCGAAAGCCGACCTCCGGTTGCCAGCCCAACACACGCTTCGCCTTGGATGCGTCCCCCTGCAGCAGATCGACCTCGGCAGGTCGTTTCAGCGCAGGATCTTCAACCACGTGCTCCCGCCAATCGAGCCCTGCCCTCGCGAACGCAATCTGGACGAGCTCCCGGACTGAATGGGTCTCGCCCGTGGCAATGACGTAGTCATCCGGGCTCTCCTGTTGCAGCATCAACCACATCGCCTTCACATAGTCACCGGCATACCCCCAATCCCGCCGCGCCTCCAGGTTTCCCAGCTTCAGCTCTGTGGCCAAGCCGCGCTTGATGCGCGCGACGCTATCGGTGACCTTCCGACTCACAAACTCCTTGCCCCGGCGAGGGGACTCGTGGTTGAACAGGATACCCGAACAGGCGAACAGCCCGTAGCTCTCCCGGTAGTTGACCGTGATCCAGTGGCCGTAGAGCTTGGCCACGCCGTATGGGCTTCTCGGATAGAACGGCGTCCGCTCGTGCTGCGGCACCTCCTGGACCTTGCCAAACATCTCGCTGGTACTTGCCTGATAGAAGCGGATGCCGGGATCCACAAGGCGGACCGCCTCCAGGAGGCGGGTCACACCTACGGCGGTGAACTCCGCCGTGAGGACTGCCTGCTCCCAGGAGGTCGGGACGAACGACTGCGAGGCGAGGTTGTAGATCTCGTGCGGCCGGACCTCCCGGATGAGATGGATCAGGGACGCCTGGTCGAGCAGGTCTGCAGGCTTCAGCGTGATCCGCTCGCGAAGGTGCGCGATCCGCTCGAACGGCTCGGTGCTGGCCCGCCGCACCATCCCGACCACCGCGTACCCCTGCTGCATGAGGAACTCGGCCAGATAGGAGCCGTCCTGGCCCGTAATACCGGTGATTAACGCCCGCCGCGCAGTCATCGGGGCTCCCCCGCAAGCCTTCTGACCTCCTGGGCCCGCCCCTTGGGACAGACCAGTACGCCGTCCTCGGACGCTACCACGATCATCTCCGACAGCCCAACGGTTGCCACCCGTAGCCCGGCCGAGACAATGACCGACTGCGTCGTGTCCAAGAGCTGCACCTTACCCACGATCACATTGCCGTCATCGTCCACGGGCAGCACTCGAGCCAACGCATCCCAGGTCCCCAGATCATCCCAGGCGAAATCGGCCCTGACCATCGCAACCCTCTCCTCCATCCGCTCCAACACGCCGTAGTCCACCGACTGCTTCTTGAACGCGCTGTACTCCCGGACCAGTGCCTCCCGTACCCCCCACGCTTCGCGGATGCGACAGAGGCCCGCCCACACTCCTGGCATATGCCGGGCAAGCAGGCTTTGAATGGTAGCATTCCGCCAGAGGAAGATGCCGCTGTTCCAGTAGTGGCACCCGTCTGTTGCCAAACGCTCGGCCGTCTGCCGATCCGGTTTCTCCAGAAATCGACGGACGCGGAAAGCGCTAGGAGACGGGGCAAGCGGCTCACCGACCTCCAGATACCCGTACCCGGTCTCTGGCCGGGTAGGGGGGATCCCGAACATCACGACCCAGTCAGGGTACGAGGCGAGCAGCTCTGTCGCCCGCCGCAGAACTGCCGCAAACGCCTCGCCGTCCGGGACGTAGTGATCAGCCGGCAGGACGATCATGATCGCTTCGGGATCAAGCCGCTCGATATGCAGTGAGGCCAGGCCAATGGCCGCCGCAGTGTCCCTACCCTGCGGCTCGAGCAGGAGATTGGCTGCGGGGAGCTCGGGGAGCTGCTCTCGGACGAGGTCGGCATGCTTCTTCTCAACCACCACGGCAATCTGCGCCCAGGGCAGCAGGAGCCGCACCCGCCGGACCGTCGCCTGCAGGAGCGACTCGCTCCCGACCAAACGGAGAAAGGCCTTGGGTTGTGCTTCCGTGCTGAGCGGCCAGAAGCGCTCGCCCCTCCCGCCGGCAAGCACCACCGCGAAGACATGGGGGTTACTGCCCGTCGCTCCGCCCGTAGTCATCCTGAAGTCGGACAATGTCATCTTCCCCGAGGTAGGCGCCGTTTTGAATTTCAATAATAGTGAGCAGGTGTGGCCCGGGATTCTCGATCCGGTGAACTGTCCCTGCCGGCACGAATGTCGATTCCTGGGCGGAAATGACCAAGGTCCGGTTCCCGATTATCACCTTGGCCGTGCCGGCCACGACAACCCAGTGCTCGCTCCGGGAAGCGTGTTGCTGCAAACTCAGACGGTGCCCGGGATTGACCTCAATCCGCTTGACCTTGTACCCCTCTCCCTCCCCAAGGACTGTCCAGCGTCCCCAGGGGCGTATTGAGGTCAGCGCAGTTTGCATGTGATCCTTCGTCTGTTGTGAAGGCATCAGGCTTCCCGGCTTTTCCTACAGCACCGAACAGCGGGTCCAAGGAGAATACTGATGCCTTACAGAACTACCGGTGGAGATCAATGACATTGCGGAGATACGTGCGCGAGGTCCCCGTACGTCTTCTGGTAATACTCCCGATACTCCCCCTCCTTGATACGCGTCCACCAGGTCACGTGGTCCTCATACCAGCCGACCGTTTCCTTGAGCCCCGTCTCAAAGGGAATGCGGGGTCTCCAGCCCAGCATCCGCTCCAACTTCGACATGTCGAGGGCGTACCTTCGATCATGTCCAAGCCGGTCTTCGACGTGCACGATCAAAGAATCAGGCTTACCAAGGGTCTTCAGGATATAGCGAGCCACGTCGATATTGGCCCGCTCGCAGTTGCCGCCGATATTATAAATCTCCCCAGGCACTCCGTTTTTCAGAATCAGCGCTAATGCCTCGCAGTGGTCCTGCACGTGCAGCCATTCGCGGACCTGGAGGCCGTCGCCGTAAAGCGGAAGCACCTCACCGGCAAGGGCATTGGTGATGAAGAGCGGAACCGCCTTCTCTGGAAACTGGTAGGGGCCATAGTTGTTGGAACTCCGGGTGATGATTGCCGGTAATCCGTAGGTGCGAACGTAGGCCGCAACCAGAAGGTCCCCCGCCGCCTTGCTGGCGGCATAGGGGCTGTTCGGAGAGATGGAGCTATCTTCCCTAAAGCGCCCTGAGGGCCCGAGCGAGCCATATACCTCGTCAGTCGATACCTGAACTATCCTTGGGACCCGATGCCGACGGCACGCCTCCAGAATAACCTGCGTCCCAAGCGCATTGGTCTCCACGAATGCCCTCGCGTCCTGGATGCTTCGATCCACGTGCGATTCGGCCGCGAAGTTCATCAGCGCATCGAATCCTTCCTTGAGCAGTCCGTCTACCAACTCAACGTCGCAGATACTCCCCTTGATAAATCGGTATCGAGAATCGCGCTCAACGTCGGCCAGATTTTCGAGGTTGCCGGCGTAAGTCAGCCTGTCGAGATTCACGACGCCGCAATCCGGCTCTGTCGCTAGAATGTGGCGAATGAAGTTCGACCCAATAAATCCGGCTCCACCGGTCACAAGGATCCGCATGGCTACCCCAGTTTCACTGCCCAATCGTATGGGATATCCGGACTGTCAGGGGGGATTCGAAACTCATCCGGCTCCTGGTAATTGTAGAGCTCGGTCGGGAAATTCATAATCGCCGACATCCGGTCGCCTACCGCCTTGTACCCATGGATCACCAGGGGCGGGATCTTGACCAACATCGGATTCTGCTCACCGATGAAAAACTCATTGAGCAAGCCCTTTGTGGGAGAGTTGTCGCGGGAATCGAACAGAACGACCTTGGACATTCCGAGGACCCCGACAAAGTGGTCGGTCTGTTTCTTATGATAGTGCCACCCTTTCACCACCCCGGGATAGGCGGCAGTGATGTAGGCCTGCCCAAATCGCTCGAACTCCTCCCAGTCGCTGCGCAGCAGTTCTGTGAGGAAGCCTCGCTCATCTGGGACCCTGCGTAGCTGTCTGGTTTTCACACCGTCAATAAGCGTCATCGCACCTCGCGCCCTGTACTTCAACCTTGGACCTTGAACGTTGAACCTTGAACTTTTTTTACACTAACCCCACCTGACTGCTATCCCCGAGCATCAGTCGATAGGCCTTCGGCTTCCCGTCAGACCGGAACACCTCGACGTTCTTTCCGATCAGACTATCCTCCAACCTCCCGCCGATATCCGTAATCCGGCACTGGTCGAGGATGATGCTATGCTCGATCTCACTGTTCTGCACCAGTGTGTCATGATAGATGGAGGTGAACGGTCCAATGTAGGAGTTGATGATGCGACAGCACTTGCCGATGATTACCGGTCCTCGAATGGTGCTGGCCGCAACGCTCGCCCCCTGCTCCACGACCACCTTTCCGATAAGGTGAGAGGCCTCGTCCACTTCCCCCTCCACCCTGGGGGTGATCTCCTCCAACATGATCCTATTTGCTTCGAGCATGTCTTCAAGCTTCCCCGTATCTTTCCACCAGCCGCTGATGATATGGGGATGGACCTGATATCCTTTGTCGATCAGGTACTGGATGGCATCGGTGATCTCCAACTCGCCCCGCTGCGAAGGCTTGATGGCCTCCACCGCCTCAAAGATCGTGTGGTCGAACATGTAGACACCCACGAGCGCCAAATCGCTTTTAGGGTGCTCCGGTTTCTCCTCCAGGGAGATCACCCGGCCATCCCTAAGCTCCGCCACGCCGAACCGCTGCGGGTCACGAACCCTTGCCAGGAGGATCTGAGAGTTGGCGCCCAACCGTTTGAACTCTTCTACCAGGGAGCAAATCCCGTCCTTGACCAGGTTATCCCCCAGATACATCACGAAGGGATGATTCCCCAGAAACGGCTCAGCGATCTTGACTGCATGGGCTAGTCCAAGGGGCGCTTCTTGCTCGATGTATGAGACCTCGAGGCCCCATTGCGCCCCATCCCCCACCGCTTCCTGAATCTCGCGTTTCGTGTCGCCAACTACGATCCCAACCTCCCGGATCTTGGCCTCCGCCATTGCTTCCAGTGCATAGAAGAGGATCGGTTTATTGGCGATAGGCACGAGCTGCTTGGCGCTGGTGTGGGTAATTGGACGCAGGCGGGTCCCCTTGCCTCCGCTCAAGATCAATGCCTTCATGGGGTTTCCTTAGCCGCGCTCAGCACCACTCCATCACACAGGCTGACACGCAATGAGTTTTATAGATGTTAAAGTCTGATCTGGCGAGAAGATTCAACGCTTTTTTGAAAGACGGAGAGAATTGTACGGAAGGAGCCTCGGCTTGTCAATTTTGAAATATCGGGTCACTGCTAGTATGCAAAATTGGCTCCTCCGGATTCGGTGTGAGTCACCGGAGGATCCACAGAAAAGCCGGAAGAGCCCAAAAAAAAGAGGAGGGGATGTGCATCCCCTCCTCATAATGACCGAACCCCGATGAACGACTTACGGCGTCCACGGCGCTGAGGCAGGTCGTACCACAATACCCTGGGCGCCTGTGTTAACCCCAAACTCCAGGTCAAGCGTGACTTGCGTGTTCAGGTTCCCCACTTCTACTCCTTCGAATGGGATATTATTACAGTTGTTGGCCCCCCAAGGCGCATCCCACGGTCATGGTATCCACCCACACCGGCTCTTTGAGATAGGCATGCTTGGATTTGGCACCGCTGTATGTCACATGACCTGCAGGGCGCCCAAAGCCTCAGTTGCGACGAACCAAGGAAGCAATCGATTTGCCTGATGCGGCTCAGCGACGGAGGCGTTGCCTGAGCCACTCATACCCTTCTCGCCCACTCAGGTAGGAGCCGATACAAAAGGTCCCCCAGCTCACAAGCGAAGCGAGGAGAATGATGCCTAACTTCATCGTGTCAGACAATGGGAGGAATGGGATCACAACATAGGCTGGGTAGACCAAGAAGCTTGCAGCAATAAAGATAACGCCTGCCTTGAACCGAAAACGTCGGTCAGGACCGCCTAGTGGCACGACTGGTCCCCGCATGGCGTTGCAAGACCTGCTCCAGCTCTCATGACACACTGTGCCTCGCGCTATGGCACCAAAAGGGCTGGAAGAAGAAGCTGGGTAAGAGGGCGAAGAAGGTCTCGTTAGCTCTCGCTGAGGCGGATCATCAGATCCTGACCCGCTCGGAGCTTGGCCTGACGCCCAAGGTCATTCCATCGGCGGAGTTCTTCCGGCGTGACATCGTGGGTTCTGGCGATCTCCCACAGGGTATCGCCTCTTTTCACCCGGTGGTACATGGCAGGGGCTGTGGAAGCTGGAGCGCCCCGGCGAGCCTCACGGTTGCCCTTGACGGCCTGAGCGACCACCTGTAATGACTGCCCAGGTCTGATCTTCGCCTGGCCTTTCAGATCGTTATCGTTCCATCGTCGGAGTTCCTCAGGCGTGACAGCGTAGGCCCTGGCGATCCCAAAGAGCGTGTCGCCAGGCTTGACGATGTGGACGGTAGAGCGGGAGGAAGGTGGAGTGACCTCCGGAGCCCGCGGTGCGCCTGTCTGGAAGCGGGTGGATCTTGCAAAGGTTGTGACCCGATCACTCGATGATTTGGCTGGCGATAATCGGAGCAGCGCCCCCACCTTCAGCCTGTCGCCAACCTTTACCCCGTTGAGACTGGCGAGCCCGGCGGCAGTCATCTGGTGCTGCGACGCGACTGACCCCAGACTCTCCCCTCTTTTCACTCGATGCCGCCGGTCTGCGGCCTGAACCACCACGCGGGAAGGGGATCGAGGTAGCTTATCCAGGTTGGCCAAGAGGATCTCCTTGGTACCAGGCGGCAGAGAGATCTCATGCCCAGCGGAGGTCACAGGGGTCACCCCACGCATCAGGGCTGGATTGAGATCACGGATGACATCGGACGGAACGCCCACCGCCCGAGCAATGGCGCGAAGCTCAATGGCCCCAGGCACCGTCACTCGCTCTACCTCCCATGGCGCCTCACCCGGTGCAGTGAAACCGTACCGAGTGGGGTCCTTGGCAATAATGGTGATCGCCATGAAGGCCGGAACAAAGAGCTGGGTCTCTTTCGGAAGCCTTAATGACCAGAAATCGGTGGTTCCCTGCTGTTCGATGGCTCGCTGAATCCGATGCTCGCCTGCGTTGTATGCGGCCAGCGCCAGCGGCCAGGAATGAAACATCGCGTACAGCTCTTTCATGTAGGCGGCTGCGCCGCGGGTCGCTTTTTCCGGATCCCGCCGTTCATCAAGCCCGTAGCTCACCTTCATTCCATACCGATTCCCGGTCGCTTTAATGAACTGCCAGATCCCGGAGGCCTTTGCCTTGGAGTAGGCGCGATAGTTGAAGGTACTTTCGATGTACGCCAGATTGATGAGATCCAGCGGGAGGCCCTGATCCCGAAAGATTCCGCGCATCATCGGCAGGTACCGCCCTGAACGCTCGAAGGCCCGGTTCATCACCCCCTGCTTTCGAGTTTGATAGTACAGGATGTACGCCTTGACTTGCTCGTTGAGCACGATCGGCACGTCAAAGTTGCTCAGATCCAGTTCAGGCATTGAAGCGATCTCGCCCTGTGCAGGCGCCAACCTCGACGCCTCTTCGGGAGCCACAAGGTCAGGGGCCGCCTCCGTATCGGCTTCGTCCTCCTCCTGTTCGTTTGCCTGGCTAATTGCTTCTTGACCTGGAGGGGCGCCAGAAAGCGCCGCTTTGAGGAGAGCTGTTTCTTCGATGAGCTGGAGGCGAAGGCCACCTGAGGTCGCTACCTCTGAGATCTTCGACAGGATACTCATTGAGATCTCCAACTCTTCCTGAGCCTTGGCTCGATCCCCTGCCGTCAATGCTTGCATTCCCCTGGAAGAATGGACCAACCCATTCCTAAGGGCCCCCTCGGCTTCGCCTGGCTTTCGAGGCGTGCTGCCAAGGGCCGCGCTCTGGGGTTGGACGCTCTGAACACCAGGGGGCAAGACGACAGCGGCTGTGAGCCGATTATCAGAGTGGCTCAGCGGCTGTAGGGCCATGGCTAGGCTATTACCACGGGTCGGCTCCTCGGAAGGTGAGGCTGGAGTAGAGGCAAGGAGCGATACGCTCAACGAAATGGCGACCGCTACCCCTGGGAGCCTTCGGGAGAATCGCTGGTCCATCTTGACCTCCTGTTCGGGTTGTTAGCCCAAAGCTGGCATAAATCAAGGAGTCGTGACGATCCATTCTTTCTGAGGAGCCCCTACAGTAGCGAGCAATTGCAGACTCTTATATCCTTCTTCGATTGGTTTGTCAAGCATTTCAAATACTAAGGATACGCTCTCCAGTAAGAACCTACACCTGAAGCAAGGGTCGTGCTAAGGTCAACTCAGCCTGAAGATGGGGAAGCCGGGTCGTCGTGGCTGGTGACCTCTGGCGAGCCTCGGGGCGCTCACCTTAACGACTCGTCCACCCAAGCGAGGTAGTCGGGGGACCCGGCGAGAATGGGTAATGCCACCACTTCCGGTACAGTGTAAGAGTGTAATCTTTTTACGACCTCAATAATGGAGGGAAGGAGATCGCTTCGGCTCTTCACCAGCATGAGCACCTCCTCCTGGTGTTCGATCGCTCCCTGCCACCGGAAGAGGGAGGTCACGCCAACCGAGATGTTCACGCAGGCTGCCAGTCGGGACTCAACCAGCACCTTACCGATCGTCTCAGCTTCCTGTCTGGAGCTTGTTGTAATCAGGACGACGATATGAGTAGTTGTCGGTTCCATTCTCCCCTCCTCGAATAAAGACCGTAAACCGAGTATTCTCCCTTACGATTCAATAGATTATAGCAACATTACCCCACGCGGTACGGTGGGTCAAGGGGTTTTCCAATTGGAGATCTAGAAGAGAGTAGGTACAAATCTAAAAGAATTCTTGCAATAATAGTTGACAGACATCGACTAATGTACTATCTTTTCGTGTGAGAATAGTGAAGAGCAGATCCACTCTTGGTTCAATTAACTGTGACAATTTCTTATCAGGAGGGTAAGAGGTGCCAAAAGTTCTCGGTATTGACCTCGGAACGACCAATTCAGTAATGGCCATCATGGAGGCTGGAGACCCAGTAGTGGTCCCCAATGCCGAGGGCGGTCGGTTGACCCCTTCGGTCGTGGCCTTCTCGAAGGAGGGGGAGCGACTGGTGGGTCAAGTCGCCAAGCGGCAGGCAACCACCAACCCTGAAAACACGATCTTTTCTATCAAGCGCTTCATGGGTCGACGTAATGAGGAGGTCAGTCAGGAGATTAAGCTGGTGCCGTACAAGGTGGCTCGGGCCAGCAATGGCGATGTCGGGGTTGAGGTAAGAGGGAAGGGCTATTCGCCACCAGAGATTTCCGCCATGATCCTCCAGAAGATGAAGACGGATGCCGAGGCCTATCTCGGGGAGAAGATCACGCAGGCGGTAATCACCGTTCCCGCCTATTTTAACGACTCGCAGCGCCAGGCCACCAAGGATGCCGGCAAGATCGCCGGCCTCGAGGTGCTCCGGATCGTGAACGAGCCTACGGCGGCGGCGCTGGCCTACGGTTTGGACAAGAAAAAGGATGAGAAGATTGCCGTCTACGACCTGGGAGGGGGGACATTCGACATATCGATCCTGGAGTTGGGTGAAGGGGTCTTTGAAGTCAAATCCACCAACGGCGATACCCACCTCGGAGGCGACGACTTCGACGAGCAGATCATCACGTGGCTGGTGGATGAGTTCAAGAAGGATCAGGGGATCGACCTGCGCAAGGACCGGATGGCGCTTCAGCGCCTGAAAGAGGCTGCGGAAAAGGCCAAGTGCGAGCTCAGCACAGTGCTGGAGACCGAGATCAACCTTCCATTCATTACGGCCGACGCCTCCGGCCCGAAGCACCTGAGCATCAAGCTCACGAGGGCGAAGCTCGAACAGCTGGTCGAGGACCTGATCCAACGGTCCATCGGGCCCTGCCGTCAGGCATTGAAGGACGCCGGTCTCGATCCAAGCAACATCGATGAGGTCGTGCTGGTGGGCGGACAGACCAGGATGCCGAAGGTTCAAGCGCTCGTGCGCGAGCTCTTTGGAAAGGAGCCGCATAAAGGGGTCAATCCCGATGAGGTGGTCGCGGTCGGTGCAGCCATTCAGGCCGGCGTGTTGGTCGGTGACGTCAAAGACGTGGTCCTCTTGGACGTGACACCTCTTTCGCTGGGGATCGAAACCTTGGGTGGGGTGATGACTCGACTGATCGAACGGAACACCACCATCCCGACCCGTAAGAGCGAACTCTTCACGACGGCGGCCGATAGTCAGACCAGCGTGGAGATCCATGTCCTCCAGGGGGAGCGGCAACTGGCCAGAGACAGCCGGACGCTGGGC
>Ga0209726_10005296_pt1 | contig 15741 bp, 14 predicted proteins | sample Subgrocontami54m_FD_187453 | JGI IMG/M metagenome (GOLD analysis project Ga0209726, IMG submission 187453) | Subsurface groundwater microbial communities from S. Glens Falls, New York, USA - GMW46 contaminated, 5.4 m (SPAdes) (version 3) | ecosystem: Environmental > Aquatic > Deep subsurface >... | reverse complement strand
CTCCGGCCCCCGGCCGGCGAGCGCCTGGAGGAGGCCACGCAGGTAGGAGCCGATCCCGTGGTGCCCCTGCCGGATCTGCAGCATGGTGACGTCGATGCCGATCCTCATCGCGCCAGCGCTTCCCTCTTCGACCCCATCCGCGGCGGGCCCAGGCCGGTGGAGATCAGCAGCCCGGGGCGCCGCTCTCCGTCGACGCGGTCAGCAGCCCCAGGTACACGTACGGGTACATCATCCAGAGGGCGTGAGTGAACTGGTAGGCGAACAGGAGCGCGACTCCGACGGCGAGCAGGGGCACGAGCACGGAGCGCGTCGCGTCGTCCGGCCCCCGGCGCAGCGCGCGCTGTCCCGCCCGGGCCACCACGGCCAGCAGCGCCACGAAGGCGGCGAGGCCGAGCAGCCCGGAGTCGTGAAGCACGAAGAGGACGATGTTGCCGTTCCACACGTCCTGGAGCAGCGCCCCGAACCACCTCACCTCGACGTTCTTGGTCGAGCCCGCGCCCTTGCCGAGGATCGGGCGCTCCCGCCACGACTCGATCGTCCTGCTGTTGATGGCGACGCGCACCGCTATGTTGTGGTCCCAGCCGATGCTCAACGGCCTCAGTATGCGCGGGTACAGCGGCGAGGCGCCGATAACGAAGGCCTGCACGAGGAATCCAAACGCCACGAGGAGGACGAGGGCGGCCACTCGCCGCCACGGCGGCCGCCGCGCCCAGAGCCAGAGCGCCGCGAGCGCCGCCATGTCCACCCAGGCCGCGCGGGTTAGGCCGAACACCAGTCCTTGAACTATGCCGCCGACGGAGAGCAGGCCGGCCCACCGGCGAAGGTCGCCGCCCACCTCCGACCGCCAGGACCAGAGGGCGAGCGCGAAGGCGACGACCAGGAAGCTGCTGTAGAGGTTCCACTCCTGGAAGGTGACCTTGGCCGCGAAGATGTCGCGACGGGACGTGGCCGCCGCGAGGACCTCGGCAACGCCGCTTCCCCAGATGGGGCTGCGCCAGAGGTTGGCGAGGACGCCGATGAACGCACCCACGACACCGAGGACGGCGCCCACCGTGATCCACAACCGCGCGCCCTGTCTCGCACCGGCGGCGCCGCCGGCGCACGCGGCGGTGAGCGCGAAGCAGGCGAACCCGAGGACGTAGACGGTGGCGAACTTCGGGCCTTGCGGCCACGCGGACATCGCCAGGATCGAGGTGAGCATCTGGATGCCCGCGAACAGGGCGAGCGCGGCATGAACGGGGGTCCAGCGCAGGCCGCCGCGGAGGGCGATGGCGGCGACGGCCATCACGGCGGCCAGGCCCAGGAGCCGATCGCCCGTGAAGGTGACGCCGCCGATGCGGAAAAGCGGCGCCGTGCAGGCGCTGAGAAGGATGATGGCGAGCAGCCCGGCCTGCCTTCGCCCCGACGGCCGGGAGATGATGCTCATCGCCACGGAGTGTAAGGGCCGCCGGCGCCCGGCGGCAAGGATCCTCGCGGGATTCGCTGGTGCTCTCCATCCGCCCTCGGCCGATCACATCAGGCCGGCCCGGGCCTCGGATGCCCAGCGCACCACGTCCTCATCATCGGATCAGCAACCCTCGTTACGAGACGTGGGGGGCGGGGAGGCGGAGCAGGGCGGCGAGGCCGCCGAGGAAGAGGGTTGCTTCGAAGGCGAGCGCGAGCGGCAGGGCAACCGCGAACCGCGCGCCGACGCGGCGCCGGTGCTGCCACACCTGGGCGAGGTCGCGCAGGAGCTTCACCCCGACCAGGAGGGGCCAGCCGAGCCCCGCCGCGCGCACCATCGCGCTGCCGGGCAGATCGGGCTCGCGCTGCCGGGTCCGCACCATGAAGTAGCCGACCGCCCATGCGCGAAGGAAGAACCACGGGATGCCCACGCGCGCGGTGCCGGGATAGCTGTGGACCATGCGGAGGCGCTCAGAGAGCAGGACGCGGTAGCCGGCGCGGGTGAGGCGATGGAGGAGCAAGCTGTCCACCGCGGTGCCGAACGAAGGATGCTCGAAGGCGAAGCGGCGGATCACGTCTCGCCGGAAGGCCAGATTGTCCGTCACCAGCCGGCCGGCGTCGCCGCCATGTGCGCCGCTCCGGATCCCGTACAGCAGGGCGGAGACCTCGCGCGAGAGGAAGCCACGGCTGAGGTCGGTCACGCCCTGGACGCCCGCCACCTCGGGCGGCGCCGGCTCGAGCGCGTGGACCATCGTCGCGATCCAGTCGGGCGGCGCCGCGCAATCGGCGTCGAGGAGCGCGACGATCTCCCCGCGCGCCGCCTTCATCCCGAGGTTCTTCTGCTCGAACTTGGTTCCCCCCGGGCACTGGATGATCACGGCCGACGGGAAGCTCTTCCGGACGACGGCGGCGAGGGCCGGGACCTTGCCGCCGTCGACGACAATCACCTCGACCAGATCGCGGGGATAGTCCTGTCGGGCGAGCGCGGCGAGACAATCGGTGATGGTGAGGTTGTCGAACGGGTGAACGCTGTCGGTCTCGAGGACCACGGATACGGTCGTCATCGCGCGAGCCTCGGCCATGGGATGTCGCGATGGTAGCATGCCCGCGCCGGATGTCCGACTTCAGCGGCGATGGGTTCGGACAGCAGGACAATGAAGCGATCGGTACGCCAGGCCCGGTGGATCCGTGCGGTCAGTCTCTCGGTGCGGGCAAAGGCGCCGCGCAGGAAAACCTGCGTGTCGAGAACGACTCTGAGCCCGGACAGTGCGGACCGCCTCGCCGATCACAGCTGCAGCGGTGGTCTCAGGAAGATCGGCCTGGGCTCGTGCACGCTCGATGAGGGCGTCGGGCCGCGTAAAACCCGAAAGCCGCGAGCGGGGAAGATGGCAGGGCAGGGGAGCGCTCTCCCGGAAACGCCAAAAGCGCCCCGGCAGAGGCCAAGCCCCTGCGGGCGCGCTGCGCGCGGCCTCGACCGTGCAGCCCTTCCGCGGCCTGTCCGTGACCGCGGCTGGCAAAATTCTTGGCGTGACCAGGCCCGCCCTGTCCACCCTTCTGAACGGCCATGCTTCGCTTTCGCCCGATATGGCCCTACGCGTCGAGAAGGCTTTCGGCCCGAAGATGGACACGCTGGGCGAGCGCGGCGAGCTGGGGGATGTGCTCCCGGCAGTCGAAGGCCAGAGCAATTCTGCCAGGACCGCCTCACAGGTCAAGAGGGGCTCGCTACGAACGCGCGAACCCCTTCCGGGAGGACAGGTCCCGCGGGCCCCGGACCGAGCCGGCCAGCCGCATGGACGACTGCCGGGGGCTCCCGGCCTTGGCCCTCTCGAGCTGGTCGCGAACAATCTTCCCCTGGCGAACGCCGGTCTTCGCCGCGACCTGCTCCAGCCAAGCCGCGAGCTCCTTGGGAAGACGAACAGTGATCGTATGGCTCATATGCCAAAACCCGCATTTTCGATTTGAAAGACGAACGGGCCGGGCGATAATCGCTCAACGCTTGCATGAAATGTGGTTCTCGGGGGCTCCTCGCTGGTATGGAGGGCACCACCCAATGATGGGTGACGCGAAATCGGACCCGGTTCGCCTCTCGTTCAATCCCCAACTTCGCGTCGAATTCCGCGGCTCGATGGTGACCTCTGACGCCGGGCTGCTGTTGCTCTGCGAGTTGGACGAGCAGCTCGACCTGGGCGCGCTGACCTGTACCGGCGAAAGTTTCTAGTGGAGCAGACGGCCGGCCACCCTTTGTCCCCAAAACTAGCGCAGTGGCCTACGCTGTCCGATGGACATCTTCCGCAAGGTCAGATTCGAGTGGTGGCACGCCGCCGAGCAGCGTTTCACCTCGTGACGAGAGGGGAAATGCCCTGGCCGGCATAGCCCTCGGCGGGGTGCGGCGCCCGGCCTGTCTGGTCGCCGCGTTCCTGGGCGTGGTCGTCCTCGCTCTCCTTGCCACCCACGAGTGGGACCCACGCTTCTTTGCCACCCGCGGTCCCCAGTGGGAGCGCCACGACCCGGGCTTTCGCAAGCAAGCCGACGGGACGATCTTCTTCGAGTTCGCCGCCGATCCGCGGGCTGCCGCCGAGCGCTTCCCTCGATTTCGCACGACCCGTATCTTCTATCCCCTGACCGCGCGGGTCCTCGCGCTCGGGCGGGCAGAGCTGGTGGCCTGGACTCTCGTCTTGATCAACTTTGCGGCGATCGTGCTCGGGACCGAGGTCGTCCACCGTCTCCTCGAGGGACGGGGTCTTCCCTCCTGGCCGGCGCTGGCGTACGGCGGCTGGGGCGGGCTCGGACTGGCCCTTCTGCACGACACCTCGGAGCCGCTCGCATACCTGTGCGTGCTTCTCGGCATCGCGTTGCAGGAGCGGGGCTGCACCGTCAGCGCGGGAGCCGCCTTCCTGGGGGCCCTGCTCACCCGTGAGACCACCGTCCTCTTCGTCGCGCCCTACTTGCTCCTGGGCCGACGGGCAGGCGAAGCGCCGCCGTGGAGGATGGCGGGAGCTGTCTTCGGCGCGTGGGGGGCATGGCTCGCCGGGGTGGCCATCCTGGGCGTCGGCTCGACGGCCCCCGATCTGCCTCCGGTCCTGCCCCTCGCTGGCTATCGGGCCACGCGGGCCCTCGATCTCCCCGCCACGATTCTCTACCTCGTGGCGCCTTCCATGGTCGTCATCGCTCTTGCGCTTCCGGGACTCCGGCGCCGGCCGACCGACGCCTCCCTCTGGGCGGTGGTGCTCAACGCGCTTCTCGTGCTGTGGCTGCCCCTGAAGACCGCGGAGCTCCTCTGGCACAGCGGACGCATTGCGACCGGCCTCGTGGGAGCGATCCTTCTCGCGACACCCCTGGCCCTGTCGACGCCGCGTGTCTGGCGCGCTCTCGCCGTGCTCTTCGCGAGCTCGGCCAGCTGGACCGTCGCGGTCACGGCGCGATACCTGCTCTGGGACGTTCGCTCCTGGTAGCCGACAGGTCGTTGAGGTTCGTGAACACCCCAGTCCTCGGGTCTTTGTAAAGGAACGACAAGGTTGGCGGATTTCACGATAGTTGGAATTGTGAGGGCTGAGTCCCAGTGCCGATCGCACCATTGATGCGCTTTCCCGCGACGTCGTCACAGTTCGCATGGATCCCACAGGCGAACGTCATCGTAGACGCGGGGGTTGAAGCGTCCCATCGCTCCCCGCCTGCTCTCGATGATGATACCGACCAGTAGCGCCCGCGAGCCGCGCGGCGGCCAGGTCCTGATCACGACAGACCAGATCCCGACGGACACCTGAGCGCAAGCGAGTTGCGAAGGACCTCAGGTGTATCGGGATCGATTCCCACAGCGCGGAGCATGAAGGGGAGAGGAACTCCACTTACAGCCGGAACCTGATCTCGGCCGTCTTCGCGACGGAGGGCCCGGAGGCCTTCGCGCTCTTCGCCGCCGATCCGGATCACCCGTTCTACCGCTCACTCCCGCCACGAAGGGGCTCGCGGGTCCTTCGCGTCGCGCAGGGCCGGGGGCATGCCCGCCTCGGCTGGACGCTGGCGCGCGCGGCGACAGGTCGACGGCCTCCACGTGCAGCGGCGCGGGCTTGAGCGGAGCCGGCGGTTCTCGTGGCAAGCGACGGCCCAGCACACGCTGGAGGTGTACCGCGAAACCGTAGGCCGCTGACGGGTCACGTTACACGATAGAGCCACCTCGGGATCGCCTCCCCATCGAAGGGATCAACGCGCTCCCGACCCGTGAGCAAACCGCCTCTCTCCGAACCGTCTTCTGATGAAGTCTACCACCCCCAGGACGAGCGCTCCTACAAGGCGTGGCTGTCGGCGCGCTGTAACCAAAGCGACATGGAATCCGACCCAATAGATCGGGAAATTTGGCATGAAGCTGACCCACTGGATCCATCGCGCGTGCTTTCGCATCACTTCCAGAAGGTTTCGCGTGCTGTAATAGAGCAGTAACCGAGCCCGGCGCTCGTCGTCCACGCTGACGTGCCAGATCACGGAGGCGGGAACAACCATGATCCCAAAGCGAGCCTGACGTGCCCGGACGGACAAATCGAGATCTTCACAATACGCGAAGACTCGCGGGTCGAACGTCCCGACGGTCCGGATCACGACCGGGTCGATGAGCATCGCACATCCAGTCGCAAATACGACGCCCGTGGGGCGTGATCCCCCGTGCCCGGCTTCCGCCAGTGCGTATGACGAGCAATACCACGCCATAAGGAGAAGTCGCCTCCTCCGGACCACACACGGCCGCGATCCTCGAGGGACTCGATCTGAGGACAGAACAGCCCAGCTTCGGGGCACGCTCTCGCAGCGGCCACCAAGCGATCCAGGAACAGCGGGTCGACCACGAGGTCGTTATTCAGCAGGAGGACGTAATCGGTCCCCCGCTCCAGGGTGATCGACATCCCGACCGCACAGCCTTCGGCGAACCCGAGATTGCTCCCTGGGCGGCCCAGATCGAGTGGCAACGGGTCCGCCCACCCCGTGACCGATGGAGACAGCGTGAGCGTGTTGTCAATCAGAATGACTGAGGCGGCGGGATACGCGAGGCGGCCGAGGGACTGGAGGCACCGCTTCGTCACCTCTTCGGGTCCCCAGTGCAGCATGACCACGGCCACACTCGGGCACGGCCTGTTGGTACCGCGTCCGCCGCCTTCGCTGCCGGAGTGCACGCGCGTCCTCCCGCTCACGGGGTTGCGGCATCTCAAATGGTGTAAAGCCCTTTTCTTCACTGCGTGAGCGGGAGGACGAAGAGGAGCGTGTCACAGCCCCGAGCGCCTGAGAGAGGGCAGAGCCGGCCGCTCTAGCCCCGTCGCCCACTCTGCGCCCCCTCAGAGAGCCGGTGGGCAGATCAAGGGGATGGTCTCGCGCTTGTTGCGCCGGTAGACGCGGAAGTCCGCGCGGTCGACGGTGAGCACGCTGTGGCCGGGATAGAGCTCGCTCATGCGAACGAGGCAGAGGTCCGCGAGGTCGGGCTGCCGATCGGCGTATCGCTGGGCGAGCGCGGCGAGCTGGGGGATCGTTGCGGTTGGCGAACGCGACGAGGAACCCGGTATCCGCAATGCCCCTCACGAACGCGCGAACCCCTTACGGGAGGACAGGTCCCGCGGGCCCCGGACCGAGCCGGCCAGCCGCATGAACGACTGCCGGGGACTCCCGGCCTTGGCCCTCTCGAGCTGGTCGCGCACAATCTTGCCCTGGGGAACGCCGGTCTTCGCCGCGACCTGCTCCAGCCAAGCCGAAAGCTCCTTGGGAAGACGCACCGTGATTGTATGGCTCATATGCCAAAATTGTAGTCGCTCGCGGGCCCCGAGGCAAGCCCTGGCGCAGGATCTTGCCCGAGCGCCTGAGAGAGGGCAGAGGCCCTCTTCGACTTGCTCACGGGCGGGCGCCGAGGGTCGCTGAGGCGACGTGGTCTTCGCCGTCGCGGAGGTACAGGACGAGGAGCGTGTCTCCGGGTTGCTTTCGCTCCAGCATCTTCGTCAGATCCTCGAATCGGTTGATGGGCTGATCGCCGAGGCGGACGATCACATCGCCGCTCTTGAGCCCCGCGCGCGCGGCGGCGGTGTCGGGTAGCACGGAAGCCAGTCTGAGGCCGTCGGCTTCGAGATGGGCATCGACAGAGACGCCGAGAAACGCGCTGCCGCTCGCACCGCCTCCCTGCGACGTCGATGCCGGAGGCGAGAGCTTGACATAGGTCGGCCGCATCTCGCCGCCGAGGCCGGCGACCACGCGCGCGGCGAAGCCCGCGACCTCTGTCATTCCAGCGACGTTGATCTTGTCGGCGGTGTCGCGCGGTGTGTGGTGGTCATCGTGGGGGTCCGTGAGGAAGTAGAGCACGGGGGTGCCGGCTCCATAAAAGGACATGTGATCCGATGGCACGAGGAGTGCATCGTGCAGGACCAGGTTGAGGCTGTCGGCGGCGGCGGCAGTGACAACGTCGCGGAAGCCGCTTCCGCTGCCGACATAGCCCACATTGAGACGCCGATCGCGCATGCGCCCGACCATGTCGAAGTTCAGCATGGCGATCGTGCGCTCCATGGGCAGGGTGGGGCGGCGTACGTAGTGAGTGGAGCCGAGAAGGCCTGCTTCCTCGCCACCGAAGAGCGCGAAGACGAGCGTGCGCGGCGTCCCGCCGCTCATCGAGAACGATCGCGCCAGGCCGAGGACCACGGCGGTGCCGGACGCATTGTCGTCGGCCCCCGGATGCACCGCGCCGTCGACTCGGCCGAGGTGGTCGTAGTGCGCCCCCAGCACCACCACCTCCGACGCCCTCTCCGGATCCGTGCCGGGGAGTATCCCGATGACGTTGGCCGCGCGGCGATCCTCGCGCGCGAGGCTCACCCGCATCCGCGCTTCCACGCCGGTCCCGAACCCGCTGGGCGCGCGCGAACCCGCGAGCGCGGCACGGAGCTGCGCGATCGTCCGGCCCAAGGGCTTCAGCAGCCGATCGGCCGCGACGAGGCTGATCGTTCCCGACACGAGACGGACCGCCGCCGCGGTGGCGCGAATCGACGGCAACGCATCGCTCACGATCAAGAGGGCGCGCGCGCCATGCCGGCGGGCCGCGACGAGTTTGTCGAGACGTGACGACCGCAAATCGGTGAGATGGCTGGGCGAGCCTTCCAGCGCCAGCGCGATCTTGTCTTGAACGTCGACACCGGCATAGTCGTCCCAGCCCCGGTCGGCGGCTACCACGCCATGACCCACGAACACAATTTCTCCGCGGATGTCTGCGGCCAGCGATCCGCCGTGAGGCGTCCAGTCCCGTCCGAGCTCCAAGGGTCTCCGCTCGGCGCCGAGGCGCTCGAGTAAGGATTCCGGCGCCACCGCCACGCCGGAAGCGACGATGAACGACTGAAAGAAGCTGCCGGCCTCACCGCCGGGTTTGAGCCCCATGGCCGCCAGGCGATCGGCGAGGTAGCGCGCGGCGAGGTCACCTCCGGCAGTGCCGGACGCGCGTCCCTCCATTTCCGGCGCGGCGAGGGCGCTCACATCCCGGTGGAGTTCCGCGCCACTTGGCGGAACGACGGGGCGCTGAGAGGCGGCGGCAATGGAACCGGCGAGCAGCACGACGACGATCGAGGGAAATAACGCGCGGCGAATCACCGAGCCATTGTACCGCTGCTTGCCCGCCGCAAGGCGTTCGTCTACCGTCGGGCGCACCTTCTGTGGGACACTGATGGCAATGTCAGCTGAGACGTCCGCTCTGCGCATCGCGATGCTGGGCACGCGCGGGGTCCCGGCGAGCTACAGCGGGTTCGAGACCTGCGCCGAGGAGCTGGGCGCGCGACTCGCCGCCCGCGGGCACGCGGTGACGGTGTACTGCCGTGTGCCGCACATCGCCTATCCCGGGGCGGTCTATCGAGGGATGCGGCTGGTCAAGCTCCCGACGATCCGGAGCAAGCACCTCGACACGGCCGTGCACACGCTCCTGTCCTCGCTCCACGCGCTCGCCATGCGCTACGACATTGCCCTCTACTTCAACGTGGGGAACAGCGCGGTGACCTGGATCCCGCGCCTGGCGGGCCAGCGGGTGGTCCTCAACGTAGACGGGCTGGATTGGAAGCGGAAGAAGTGGGGGCGGTTCGCGCGGTGGTACATCCGCGCGGCCGAGCGCTGGGCCACGTGGTGTCCCCACCGCATCGTGACCGATTCCCGCCGGGTCCAGCAGTACTACCGCGACCGCTACGGCGCGCCGTCCACGTACATCGCGTATGGCGCCGAGCCGTTGCGGGTGCCCCCGGGAGCGCACCTCGAGCGCTACGGGCTCGAGCCGGGCAGGTACGTCCTCTTCGTGGGACGGCTGGTCCCCGAGAACTGCGCGCATCACCTGGTAGACGCGTTCGAGGGGCTCTCCACCGACATGCGGTGCGTGATCGTCGGGGACGCGCCCTACGCGGCCGCGTATATCCGCGGCCTCCGCGCCACCGCCGATCGACGCGTGATCTTCACCGGGTATCTCTTCGGAGAAGGTTACCGGGAGCTCCTGTCGAGCGCCTACTGCTTCGTCGAGACCTCGGAGGTGGGCGGGACGCACCCGGCGCTTCTCGAGGCCATGGCCTGTGGCGCCTGCGTCGTGGTGAACGACACTCCCGAGAACCTGGAAACCATCGGGGAGGCCGGGTTCGGCTATCATGGCGAGATGGGCGGCGCCGGGCTCCGGGCAGTTCTCGAGCGCCTGCTCAAGGATCCCACCCTGGTGAAGCAGCAGGCACGCAGCGGTATGGAGCGGGTCCGAGCCCTCTATTCCTGGGCCGCCGTGACCGACGCCTACGAGCGGCTGTTCCGCGAGCTGCTCCAGGAGCAAGGCCGGCATGCTCGGTAAGCGCCGCGTCGAGTGGGTGCTCCGGCTCCTGGTTGCCGACGCGGCGGTGTTGTTCGCGTCCTTGCTGGTCGCCTACGGGCTTCGGGTTCTACTGAACCGCCCACTCGATCGCGCAGCCGGCCCACTGACCCACTACCTCTGGCTCCTCGAGCTCATCGTGCCGGTGTGGCTCGGCCTCCTGGCGTTCATGGGAGGGTACGGCATCGGCTGGACTGCACGATCGCGGGCCAAGCTCATCATGCGTGTCAGCGGTATCGGTCTGCTCCTGCTCAGCGCGGCACTGTTTCTGGAGCCGGGGGGGCAGCAGATCAATCGAAGCCTGGTCATTCTGTTCGCCGCAGTGAGCGGGCTCGGGTTGTGGGCCGAGCGCGGTCTGGTCCAGGCGTGGCTCCGGCGTACACGCCCCGGTGACCGCGGAGCACGGGTGGCCCTGGTGGTGGGGACCGGCGCGCAGGCCAGCCGCCTGATTTCGGCGCTCCAGCGGTATCCGGAGGTCGGCTGGGTGGTCCGTGGCTGTGTGAGCATGGAACCGTCGGATCCCGCGCGGGTCGTGGACGGCATACCCGTCATCGGCTCCGTGGCCGAGCTGCCCGATGTGCTCCAGGCCGAGGAGGTTGTGGACGAGGTGTTCTTCGCCGTCCCTTCCGATCGGCTCGCCGGGCTGGCCGAGGCCCTCGATGTGTGCGAGAGCTTCGGGGTCGACACGCGCGTGCTCGTGGATCTGCATCGTCCGGCGCAGGCGCATCCGTTCGTGGAGGAGCTGTTCGGCATTCCCTTCTACGGGTTCTCGCCGACCCTGACGCGACAAGGCGTGCTCGCTGCCAAGCGGCTCCTGGACCTCGTGGTCGCGTCGGTCCTGATCATCGCGACGCTTCCGCTCCTCCTCGCGATCGGGCTCCTCATCAAGCTGACCGCCCCGGGACCGATTCTTTTCCGTCAAGAGCGCGCCGGCTTCCATGGCCGGCGATTCTGGATGTACAAGTTCCGCACCATGGTCGAGGGCGCCGAGGATATGCGCGAGCAGGTCGCCCATCTCAACGAGATGACCGGGCCGGTCTTCAAGGCGAAGAGCGACCCGCGCTTCACCGGGGTCGGCCGCTTCCTCCGGAGGGGCAGTCTGGACGAGCTGCCACAGCTGTTCAATGTCCTCAAGGGTGAGATGAGCCTCGTCGGACCCAGGCCGCTGCCGCTCTACGAAGCGAAGGAGATCAGGGGCGCGCAGCGCCGGCGGCTCGCGATGCGGCCGGGCATCACCGGGCTCTGGCAGGTCAGCGGCCGGAGCATGGTCACCTTCGACGCATGGATGCGTATGGACCTGCGCTACGTCGACCAGTGGTCGCTGGCTCTCGACCTCAAGATTCTCCTGCGCACGATTCCCGTGGTCCTTCGGGGCGAGGGCGCCTCCTGACCCCGCGCGGCTCGAGCAGGCCCGCCTCGCTCGTCCTGACCGGCCTCTACTCGGTGGTGCTGGGGGTTCCCCTGGCGGTCCTCGGTGAGGCGGCGGGGCCGTATGACGATCCGAAGGTGTGGGCGCTCCTGATTCTCGCGTCGGCGACCGGCTTCGCGTGGCTGGTCCACGCGCGGAGTGGGCTCGGCCGCGGGGTTCCCCCCCCCGACAAGCGGGCGCGCGTCCTTCGCGGGATCATCCTCGCCTGCCTGTCGTGGTGGGCCATCACCACCGTAACCTCGATCGCCCCGCTCCAGAGCTTGCTGGGGAGCTTTGGCCGCGGCATGGGGCTGCTGACGATGGCCTCGGCGGCGCTGACGTTCTTCTTGGTTCAATCCGAGTGCCGAACGCCGCGCGCCGTCCGCTCCATCGTCGACGTCGCATTGCTCGGAAGCGTCCCCGTCTGCCTGCTGGCGCTCGGTCAAGCCGGAGGGTGGGATCCGTTGCCGAAGCCGTGGGATCCCGCGGTGACCTCGCTCACGGTGCGCTCGACTTTCGGGCAGCACATGTTCCTCGGTAGCTACCTGGTCGTGCTCATCCCGCTGACCGCGGCACGTCTTGGGTGGGTCCTGCACGAGCGGCGCGAGCCCGGGCACGGGCCGGCGCCGGCCCGTGCCCAGTGGCTCCGCAGTCTGGCCGGCGCCGCGTGGGTGGCCGGCGCAGTGGGGCTGGTCGGCCTTGGCTCCTACTGGCCCTCCTGCCGGTGGGGGCTGGTCGCCTGGGGGATCGTCGGCGCGGCGGCATGGGCGTTTCGCGACCATTCCGTCGGCCGCCCCGCCGATAGTGTCCTCAACGCTTGGCTCCTGGCCGGACTGCTGGCGAGCCAGGTGCTCGTCGTGATCCTTTCTCAAGCTCGCGGGGCCTTCGTCGGGATGCTCGTCGGTCTCAGCGTCGTCGCCTTTGCATTCCTGGTCCGCCGCCGAGCCTGGAAGGCGCTGAGCGCCGTGGTGTTGAGCCTCGTTGCTCTGATTGCCTTCTTGGCGCTCCTCAACCTCTCGCGCTCGTCGGCCGTCTCTCTCGGCAATGTCGGGCTCCTGAGCCGTCTCAGTCAGGTGGCGGATGTGCACCACGGGTCTCCCGGATGGTTCCGCGTGCAGGTGTGGAGGGGAATCCTCGACGGTTGGAGCCGCCAGCTCCGCGGCGAGGAAATGATCCCCGGGCTGTCGCCACGGATGCGGAGCGTTCTCGGCTTCGGGCCGGAAACCCAGCTTCTCGTTCTCGACCGCATGGCGGGGCCCTTTCTGGGCGCGCTCCCGACCAGGGTCGAAGGCCGGCGCGCGCAATACGTGGCCGATCGGGCGCACAACGTGCTGCTCGAGCAGCTCGTGACGGGCGGCCTGGGTGGCGCGGCGCTCTGGGGCCTGCTCGTCGGGTCCCTCCTCGTGGTGGGAATCTCGCGCATTCGGGCGAGCGCTTCCCCAGGGGAAGCGACGATGCGCCTTGGCGCGCTCGGGGCGATGCTGGGCCAGGTGACCGAGGGTCAGGTCGGGATCGCGACCGCGATGCCCCTCGTCCTGTTCTGGGTTGTGGCGGGGTTGCTGACGTCGGAGCCTTGGGTTGCTGTTCCCATCCCGTCCAGCGCCGCTCCTCCGCGGGTGACGCCGGGCAAGGCGTGGCGGTGGGGAACGGTCGTGGCGATGGCGGCGCTCCTGGTCATCCTGGTCGCGTGGACCAGCACGCGCTGGCTGCTTGCCTCCGTGGCCTACGCCGAGGGAGTGCGGCGCGGGATGGCCGGGCAAACGGCGGATGCCCATCGGGCTTTCCAGCGCTCCGTCGCGCTCGCCCCAGGGCTCCCGCTCCCGGCCGAGGCGGTCGCCTACACTGCGCTGCGGCTGGCAGGGAGTGAGACCGACCCCGCCAGACGACGCGATTTCTTGCGAGAGGCGGCCGCGGTGCTCATCCGGGCTCGACACCATGCCATCGGCAGCGTGGCCTCCTGGACCCTGACAGGGCAGGTCGCGCTCGTTCAGGCGCGGGCGGGAGACCGGAGCAAGCTCTCCGAGAGTCTCGACGCCTTCGCGGCCGCGGCCCGGCTGAGCCCCGACGATCCGCAGGTGCTGGCACAGTGGTCATGGGCCTGGCTCGAGAGCGGCGATGCGGCGCGGGCCCATCAGACGGCCGAGCGGGCGCTGTCCCGGGATCCGGCCGCGTGGCTCGCCTGGGCCGTCCTGGCGCGCTCAGCGAGAGAACTCGGGAACCTCGCAGAGGCCGAGCGCGCCCTCGGGACCGCGCGGAAACTGGCGCCACCCGAGGCCCGACGTCTTCTCGACGCCATCGTGCCTTAGACGCGGCGCGACTCAGCCCGACACGGCGCCCCGGTACACGGCGAGCGTCTGTCTCGCTGTCTCTGCCCACGAGTACCGCCGGCTCCGCTCGAGCCCGCGCCCGCCCAGCTCCCGGGCGAGCGCCGCATCGCTCAGGACGCGAGCGATGGCCGCCGCCAGATCGTCCACGCTTTCGGGATCGATCAAGAGTGCCGCGTCGCCGGCCAGCTCCGGGAGCGCCGTGCGGTTCGAGGTCACGACGGGAGTCCCGCAGGCCATCGCCTCGAGCACCGGCAGCCCGAAGCCTTCGAAGAGCGAGGGGTAGACGAAGCAGGCGGCCCCACTGTAGAACATCGGCAGATCGTCGTCCGGGATCAGCCCCATCCACCGAACGGCCGGCCCAGGTCCCGAGAGCCGCGCACGGCGGAGCACCTCCTCGACGCCGTGGTCCCGCTTGCCGCCGATCACGAGGGGCGCATCCGACACTCCGCCGGCGCGGAGTCGCGCGTGGGCCAGCAGGAGCCGTTCCAGATTCTTTCGCCGGTTCAACCGTCCGAGCGAGAACAGGAAGCCGGGTCGAAGGCCGTATCGGGCCAGGGCCTGCGTGGTCTTCCCGCTGTCGTGGGGATGAAAGGCCGGGCCCGCGGCCAGCGGGATCACGACGACCTTGTCCGCGTGGACGGAATACCGCGTGACGATATCACGCCGGGCAAACTCGGAGACGGTGATGATCCGGGTGGCCCGCGCGATGCTCCGCGAGACGAGCACGCGCAATGCCAGTCGCAGGCCGAGGGGAAAGGAGTCGGGCACGTGCAGGAAACCCAGGTCGTGCACGGTCAGCACTATCGGCCCACGATACCAGAGCGGTGCCAGATACTGGACGTGGAGGCAGTCGACGCCTTGTCGCGAGGCCGCGCGCGACAGCGTCCAGGCCAGCCGGGCGATGCCCCGGCCCTGGCCGACGCGGACGGTCCGTGACCGGCCGCGCGGCGGCAACGCGCGATAGAAGGGATGCTCGGGGTTTGCCGCGAAGAGGACGAAGTCTTCTTCGCCTGCTGCCCCGAACAGCGCCGAGATCAGGTTCCGGCCGTAGGTGGCGTTGCCCTCCCCCTCGTGCTCGGCGCTGTGCGAATCGATCCCGATATGCACGGCTCGCAATTCCTCGTCCAGTCAGGTCGTGTCAACACCGCGCCGCCCAGAGGGTATCATGAAGCGATGCACCTCGGGACCAGCCTGGGCACGCGCACGCGGGCGCTGTTCGCCGGCGGACTTCTCCTCCTCGTCACCCTCGTCACCTATCTCCCCGCGCTCGACGGCCAGTTCATCTGGGACGACGATGGCCACGTCACCGCGCCCGAGCTGCGCTCGCCGACCGGGTTGTGGAGAATCTGGACCGACCCGCGAGCCACCCAGCAGTACTACCCGCTCACCCACTCGGTGTTCTGGATCGAGTACCAGCTCTGGGGCCTGCGCCCCGTCGGCTACCACCTGGTCAACCTCGTCCTGCACGGGCTGGGCGCGCTCCTCCTGTGGCGGATCCTCGCGCGGCTGGCCGTGCCCGGCGCCTGGCTCGGGGCGGCGATCTTCGCCCTGCATCCCGTCCACGTCGAGTCGGTGGCCTGGATCACGGAGCTCAAGAACACGCTCTCCGGCGTGTTCTACCTCGGCGCATTGCTCGTCTACCTCTCCTTCGACCCACCCGGTGCGCCGGGTCCGGTAACCGGCGGGAAGCGGGGGGTCAAGGTCGCCCGCGACTGGCGGCTCCACAGCGTCGC
>Ga0209726_10005285_pt1 | contig 15771 bp, 21 predicted proteins | sample Subgrocontami54m_FD_187453 | JGI IMG/M metagenome (GOLD analysis project Ga0209726, IMG submission 187453) | Subsurface groundwater microbial communities from S. Glens Falls, New York, USA - GMW46 contaminated, 5.4 m (SPAdes) (version 3) | ecosystem: Environmental > Aquatic > Deep subsurface >... | reverse complement strand
AATTTCATGCACGTGATTCATGGAACACAAACGCCCGCCATGTTGGAGGGCGTTTCAACGAATCAATGGAGTTGGAGCCGATTCCTCCACTATAAAATTAAGCTATATTAAGTAGACCAATACCCAAAAATAGGCGACTTTTTGTCTCAGTCGACCATGCCGTTTGTTTTTCTACAGGACGATTCCTTCGCGGACCGCTTCCCGGACGATGCAGATTTGGGTTTTTTTTATCCGCCTAGCCGACTTTGCAGCCCATTGGTTTTGTCGGCTTTATGGCAAACCGCGAAAGTTTTTCAAGACTTTCGCGCCGTTTCTTGCAAGTCGTGCCGACTTGCAAGGCCACACAAATCGCAACGGCGATTTGTGCTGTGCTAGATAGCAATGCCGGACTATTTTGTCGGGTTACTTTCCGGGATTGCTATATTAAACCGTTTTCCGTCTTTGTTGTCATGTCAAATTCCAAACCGTCAGACAAGGCAAACGTCCACTTAACCCGGATTTCGGGCGTTTCCATCCCTCCCATCGGTTTTGCCTTCTTGGCGGCGTTTTGTTTCGGCGCGTTCAACCCGCTTGGGAAAGTGATTACGGGCCAGGTGCATTGGTTGGCGTATGCCGCGTTGGTTAGTGCGGTGTCGGCGGTGCTGGCGTTGTTGGCGCTGGCCGCTTTTTCGACCAAGCTTTCGTTTGACTCCAACCGGTGGAAAGATTATCTGGGTTTGGGCTTGCTGGGACTGGCGTTGCCCATGGTGTTGACGGGCTTGGCGTTTTCGTTGTCGCCGTCAATCCACGTGGGCTTGTTGCTGCGGGTGGAGGCGTTCTTTGCCGTTCTGTACGGCGTGTTCCTGTTCCGCGAGAGGCTTTCCCGTTTGCAGATGGGCGGCATCGCGTTGGGTTGTTTCGGGGCGTTGTTGTTCAGTTCCGGCGGTTTTGACCTGCTGAGTTGGGCCTCGGTTTTGGTGGCGGCGGCGTTGTTTGCGTCTTATTTGGTGTTTTCCAAACGGTTACGGGGGCACGACGCGTTGTCGTTGGTCGTCATCCGTTTTGCCGTGGCGGCGGCGTGGCTTTTGCCGTTGGCTTTCTTGGCCGGCGTAATGCCCATGCAGGTGCCGTGGCTGGAAATCGTCGTGTTTTCGTTCTTCACGTTCATGGTGGGCACCTTGGCGTACACGGAGTCGGTGCAGCACAACGGCGTTTGGTTGACGGGCGCGGTGACGCAGTTCTTCGCCGGTGTGTTCGGCATCGCGGCAGGCGTGTGGTGGCTGGGCGAGACGTTCAGCGTGCTTGAGTGGGTCGCGGCGGGCCTGATTTTGGCCGGCGGTTTGGTCGTCGTTCTGGCCAGACGATGAACTTGTTTCTGCATTTCGTGACCGCAAGCCTTTTCTATTAGTCTGATTATTCTGATTACTATGAAAATGCGCACGGTTGTATTGAATGAGCGCGGCCAAATCGTCATCCCGGAAGAGTTGCGCAACGATTTGGGCCTCAAGGCCGGGCAGACTCTCGTCTTACTGGAAGTGGGGGATGAACTGCTGTTGCGAAAGGAAACTGCCGTGATTTCCGAAATGGACGACCGAAGGTTTTGGAGGGCGATGTCCGAACATGCCTTCCACACGGGCTGGGATAAGGAAGACGAGGTTTGGGACCAATATGCGCCCAAGTGAAATACGGCAGATGGAAATCCGTTGGGTCGACTTTCCGTTTTCCGATGGATCCGAGCATAAGAAACGCCCGAGCCTGGTCGTATCGAATGATGCGTACAATCGCGGGCCGGATGTTTTGGCCGTCTCGGTCACATCCAACTTGGCCGCCCGGCCTTACGCCGTCGTCTTGAATGAGCGCCATTTTTCTCAAGGCAAGCTTCCGATGGAAAGTCGCGTTCGTGCCGATAAAATTTATTCCTTTGAACGAAAGCAGATCGGGCCCGTGATCGGCCGGATATCGCCGACCTTTTTCGCTTTGGTGGTCAAACAAATCCGGCAACTGATCGAGGAACAAGGATAGCTCGATGTTGGATTTTCTTCTTTTCGGCCTTTTTGCGGCGGTGGGTTGGGGCACGGGCGACTTCCTGAATGCCCGCAGTGCGCGCAAGACGAATCCGCACAACGCGTTGGTCTGGACGTTCGGTGTGTTGGCTGCTTTGGCGTTGGCGGGTTTGGCAGGCTAATTATTTAAAAAAACTCTTATAAATCATCAAAAACAGTGTTTTCAATCGAACTAATTAAATATGCGTCCGGCCATAGGCTATGCATGGACTATTTGACGCGTGCCGAACAGCAGATGGTTGCAGCGCTACCATCGGGTTCGTTTTCCATCGATGACGTCCGGAAAGGGGGCAATCGCCGCTATCGGTTGGCATTGCTGGATCGTTTGGTCCGCAAAGGCCATTTGGTGCGTATGAAACCTGGCCGGTATTATTTCGGGTCGAACTCGTCGGATGACCGCATGGGTATGGCGTTGGCCCTCAATCCAGGCGCGTATGTGGGCATGGTGTCCGCCTTGAAGCACTGGGGCTTGGTGGATGAGGAATTAAGCTGCGTCTTTGTGTGCACTCGAAGCTCGCGGGGGCTAATCGACTTCGGTGCATTCGATGTGCAACGGATTCCTTTGGGTGACGATTTTTACGGCATCGTCCAAACCGGAGGCCTCCGTTTTTCAACTCGGGCCAAGACGTTTTTCGACTGCCTCAAGAAACCCGTGTGGGCAGGCGGAATCCGGCGCGTCCTTTCCGCGTTGACCCGCGCGGCGCTTTCGAGCGTGGAATGGCGCGAACTGCTCCATTATCTTGAGCAGACCCGTTCCAAGAGTTTCAAGCAGCGGGCCGGTTTTTGGCTGCAATCCCAGTCGCCGGAGTGGTTTTTGAAATCGCTTGAAGCAGCAATTGGCCGCAAGTCCGTCGTCCGGCTCGAGCGCAAAGCGGGAGCGGTTTTTGATGACCGATGGGGGGTTTACCATGGTTCGCTTGCCTGAAACGGCATTGGTTCAGTGGGGAATCAGCCGTGATTTCGCACTCAAGGAAGTCAAGATGAATGAGCTATTGTCGCAGTGGCCGCTTCTGTGTTCGGAAGCGCGTGTACCCTATGCCTTGTTCGGAGGCACGGCACTGAACAAGGCGTATTTGGACCAGCCCCGGTTTTCCGAAGATGCCGATTTCTTCGTCTATGGCAGGACGTTGAAGGACGTCGACCGATTGGCCCGCAACCTCTCGGGTTTCCAAGTCAAAGGCCCCAAGCGCATTTTCCGGGACTTGTACCGTTGGACCTTGGCGTATGACGCACCCGATTCGGGAGGGCTTCGTGGCGAAATCCAGTTGGACGTCAATCTTCATTTCAAGAAACCGGCAAGTGTCGCCATCCGGTTGCCTTTGAAGTCGTTCCTGTCGGATTTGGGCGTCTTGCTGATTCCTCCCCGATTGGACGTTCTGCCGAAAGTCACGTTGTTGGGCATGAACCTGTTGGCCCTTCAAAACCGCGAAGAAGGCAAGGATTTTTACGACGTATTCCGGCTGTTGAGCGCCGACTCGTTTTCAAGGACGGCCGTTCTGGGCGAGGCACGCAAATATTCGGATTCCTTGTTCGATTTTTACCGGTCCGATCCGCAAATCATCGAGCACGCGACGGATTCTGTCAAAGACGCCGACGTGGCTCGTTTGGCCCAAACCGATGCGTACATCCTTAAAGCCCAGCGTCCGGACTGGGGTGCGTTGAAAAAAGACGTGGTGCGGTTGCTGAAGACGAAGATTTCGTGAAAAAAGAAAATAAAAAAAAAGGAAAAACAATCAAGACGGACTGTCTTTACTTCAGCTAGTGTTTGGGTTTTACTTGCTCGACAAGGAGTTCTTCTTGACGAAGGCCCACACTTTCTTGGTCATTTCCGACGGCGTAATCTTGCCTTTGGCGAAGATTTTTTCAATCGGCCAGTCGGCGACTTTGCTGAAGTCGATGGTGTATCCACCGAACGGTTTCTTTGCTCCTGCCATGTTACCACCTACGGTATTTGGTTTGCTTCTTTTTCCCTTTGCTCCACCGGCACGCTGTGCCAATTTTACGAGGTAAAAACGAGCGGACCTATTATCAGAAGCACCTTTTTAAACGTATTTACGACGTAGACGTAGAGGTAAAAAACCGTTTTTACGAGGGAAAACGCGTTCCGGAAGACGGCTGGCTGCAGGCTTGGCACCTGGCTTTAGAGGGGGACCAATCGTCGGCGGGTTTTGATGTTTCCGATGGCGTCCATGTCTTGAGCATCCAGCTTGAAATCGAGTGCGCCGAGGTTTTCCTTGAGGTGCGCCTCTTGGGATGCTTTTGGGATGATGGAGAGCCCTAATTGCATGAGCCAACGCAGGCTGGTCTGCGCCACGGTCTTGCCGTGCTTTTCCGCGACTTTCGCAAGAACCGGGTCGTCCAGGATGACTCCTCTCGCAACCGGGCTGTACGCCGTCACGTGGATTTTGTTTTGGTTGCAGTGGCTCAGCAACTCTTTTTGGTAGAGGTAGGGGTGGAATTCGACTTGGTTGACGGCAAGCTGGATTCCGGCGGATTCGGCCTCGCGGAGGGTGGGTTCGAGTTGTTTTTCGTTGAAGTTGCTGATGCCGACGTTGCGGACTTTTTTCTCGTCAAGCAACTTGCGGAATGCGCGGAAGGTTTGTTCCAGGGGGATGCGGCCGGGCCAGTGAAGCAAGTATAGGTTGAGGTAATCGCTTTGGAGGTGGTCTGCGCTTTTTTGGAATGCGGCTAACGTGCCTTCGTAGTCGGCGTTTTGCGGCATGACTTTTGAGGTGAGAAATAGTTCTCCGCGTTTGATTCCGCTATCTTGGATGGCCTTGCCGATTTCGGTTTCGTTGCGGTACAATTCGGCCGTGTCGATGTGCCGGTAGCCCAATTCGAGGGCCTTCAAAACCGCTTGGGTGCATGACGTGCCCGTCATTTGCCACGTCCCTAGGCCGATTTGGGGCATGGCGCCGTTGGGCAATGCGATTGAAGGCGTTTTCATGGTGGACGTGCCTTTTGCGGTCGTGTTATTGGCCTGGTGGTTCTGCGCGGCGGCGGGTGTGCCCCTTTAGGTGGTGTTGGCTTTGACGCGCGCCAGCAGTTCTATTTTAAGTTTTTCCGCCGTCTTTACGCTCACGCCGTCGATGTGGGCCTGCAAGGTGGAGCCGGATCCGATGGTGGACACGTGGACGTCGGCCAATCCGAAGACGCGGTCGAACAAGTCTTGGTCGACGACCACGTTCTGGATGCGGGAATACGGCACGTAGATTGAGTCATTGCCGAACACGCCTTTGCCGATGACCAATGTGGTTTCCGACGTACGGTATTCGTAGCGGTCGAAGTAGGCTTTTTCGTATAGGAATGCCACCGCGCCGACCAGCAGCAACACGGCGAGCCCGCCGAAAGACAGGATGAATGCGTTGAGCCCATTGAGGAACGGGATTTGGAATGCATTGAGTGTTAAGCCGATGACGATGGACGCGGCAAAAAGGCCGAGGATGGACCAGAGCCAGCCGATAGTTTTTTTGGCCGGTTTGGTGTCATCCAGCGGAAATGCGGCGCGCAAGTCTTTGGCTTTTTGGATGGGCGCTTTGACTTGGTCTAGGAAGTAGTCCTTGAGTTTTTGTGCGTCCGCTAGGAGCAAAGCGGGAATGGCTGACGGCAGGTTGTACTTCTTGTTGGCGGAGTTGGGTGCCAGCACGTTTTCACCCGTGTCGATATTGACGTCGGCGATGCCAGCTACTTTCGCCAACCACGTCTGGTGGACCAGCACGTTCTGCACGCGGTCAAGTCGGAACCGGAGGACGTTCTGGCCGAGGAAGGCTTGTTTGATTTCGAACCATTCGTCGGCGGACTGGTACGACAAGGTGGCCAATCGGATGAACGTTCCGATGACCAACAGCGCGGCCATGCCGGGCGCAAAAAACAACGAAGCCAAAAGTCCTATGCCGACGTCGCCGGCTTGCAAGGCCATGAACAGGACGATGAGGATGGCCGTAGGCAGGGCGGAATACAGGCCTTGCGACCACGTGCCGGTCAAAGTCTGGATGGGAAATGCGTGGAAGGCGGATTGGACCGTCGGCGTTTTGGGTGCGCGGGCCGGTGCGGCCGATGCCGAGGGGCGGACTTGGGCGGCCATGGCTGTGCTTCCGCTGCGCATGTTTTGTTCGATGGTTTTCTGCAAGCGTTGCGCTGCTTCAAGCGGTATGCCGGTGAGTTGGCCTGCGGCGATGGATTCTTGGCTCATGGTCTGCACGTTGAGCGTGGTGTAGTCCAGGATTTCGCCGGCTAAACCGCGTTCTTCCTCGACTTTCTGGATTTGGCTGTAAAGCAGGAGGGATTGGCTTGGAGTGAACACGCCGCTTTTGACCATGATGCCTGTTCGTTGGACTTCGTACGAACGGTTTTTCTGCCACAAGACGGCGTACGCGATGAAGGCGACGAATGAAAGCAAAGCCAAGGGCAACGCCCACATCGTCACTGCGGCCAGCATCAGGATGAAAAACGGACCGAATATGGCGAGGCTCCCGTATTGGATGAGGGCGAAACGCAGGCGCGGTTTGTAGACGTCAGTCATACCCGGTCACTTTGCCGCGTTTGGATAGGATTTTCTGCAACAGCAATTCGCGGATTTTTTCGGCGTTTGGGCGGTTGACGCCGTCCATGTGCGCCTCCATTCCGGACATGACGGTGGCTGTAGAGACGTGCACGTCCCACAGTCCGAATACGCGGTCCAAGATATCCTGATCCATGTAGACGTCCTGCATTTTTTCGTACGGCATCTGGATTTCGCGCGGCGTAATCCAGCCTTTGCGGATGGCCAAAAAGTCTTTCCCCACGTCGTAGTAATACGCGTCAAAATATTTCGTCTCGTAGACCCATTGCCAAACCGCCAGCACCAACAACAAGACCGCAAACGACCAAACCGGCAGAGCCAACGTGGTTAGGACGAATGCCTGGAAAACGGCCAAAAGGATGACGAGGATAATCCAGCGGATTATGGCTTCGAGCCACCGCTTGATTTTCTTGGCTTTTTCCAACGGGTATTGTTCAATGGTGGCCGGCATCGGAATCTCCCTCGCTTTCTTCCTGTTGTTTCTTTCGGTACATGTAGAATCCGTACGCGCCCAGCGCAAGCACGATGATGAGGATGATCCATGTAGTGGGGTCGCTTTCCGCCGGGGGTTTGGGCGCGGGCGTGGGGGCGATGAGCCGGGCGTAGCGTTCCTTCAATTCGGCGACCTGTTGTTTGAACTTTGGGACGTTGTCCAGGATGTATTCGTAGCTTTCGGCCGTGCGTTTGTCGTGAGCATCCTCGATTTGCGCCCAATCGGTCTTGACGTTTTTCAATTCGCGTTCCATGCCCGCGGAGCGGATCAACGCCTCGCTCTGGATGATGCTGCGGTATCCGGGTAGTGCTTCTGCGTACACTGCGTTGGCCCGGCAGTTTAGGTCTTGGAATGCAAAGGAGGACACGCTGTCCGTCACCCATTGGTCGCGTTGCGCGATGAGTGCGGAGAGGCCTTTTCGGGGGTCGGTGGACTTGGCTTTGGCGTACACGCTTGAGATGCCGATGTTGCGCAGGTTTTCCAGGTTGGTGTTGATGTTCTTGTTGTCCGGATCCGGGATGCTTTTCTCGTAGAGTTGTCGTTCGGCGTTTGTGATGGCCTTGTTGTAATCGTCGTACGCCGAGAGGTAGTCGAACAAGGTTGTGAACGACGCGTTGTATTGCTGGATGACGATGCCGGCGCCTTCCACGCTGGGGGCTGATTGGTGGAATTGTTCTTCCGAAATCGTGTTGGACAGCTGCAACTTGAGCAGGTCGGCTTTGGAGCGCAGGATGTCTAGCCGGCTTTCCAATTCCTGGAAAGTCAGCTGGGGGTATTTTTCCGTGGTCTGCGTCTGGAAGACTTGGACTTTGGCGTATTGGTCTTCAAGGATGCCTTGGCTTGATTCGATGGCCGTCAGAAGCGTGTCGGCTGAAAACCCTTTGGCCTTGACGTAGTCGCGGAGGACCAATTCGTTGTACAACCCGGTGGCCAACCGGCCCAATCGCGTTTCGTCCCGCATGAGTTGTCCGTCTTCCTGGTCCACGGCGGCCACCATCCTCCGGGCGCTGGACAACGGGTAGTAGAAAACGAAGTGGGGCGAATCATCCATCAAGAACGTTTGTCCTAAAGGCTGCAGTTGGGGGTTGTTCTCCTGGAGGCACTGTCCCAACGCGGCCAACGCTTCGCTCGATGATACAGCCCAGGCCAATGAGGCGAACGCAAAAAATGCCAACGCAACGAAGGCGGGTCTGAACGGAAAAGACGTGTTAAGTAAACCGGATCCTCTTATTTTTGCCTCGCGTGCCATACCGTTTTGTTAGAACGCCCTGTGCCTTAAATATACCTCTTTTTTCATTCTTGGTCAATGATGAACGCCTCCGAAGTCCGCGTTGTATTGGTCCGCCCCATCTATTCATCCAACGTCGGCCTCATCTGCCGCGCAATGAAAAACTTTGGATTTACCGATTTGGCCATTGTCACGCCTCGCCGGAACATCAAGACGAAAACCGCGTACATGTATGCCAAACACTCCAACGAAGTGCTGCAGCGTGCGCAGGTGTTTAGGTCTTTGGATGCCGCGGTGTCTGCTTGTCAAACCGTCGTTGGCACCACCGGCGTACCCACACGCTTCCACCGACAGCTCAAGCAATGCGTCCTTCTTTCCGGCTTGAAATCCAGGCTTGCCGGAAACGTGGCCATTGTGTTTGGCTCTGAAGGCAGCGGTTTGAACGAATCCGAGACGAATGCCTGCGATTTTATGGTTTTTGTCCCAACTAATCCGGCGCATGCGGTGTTGAACGTGTCGCACGCCGTTGCCGTGGTGCTGCACGCGTTGTCGGATATGGTGTGGAAGCCGATTTCAGACGTCGCGCCGCTTGGCACCCGACGGGTGTTGGAGCAAAAGTTTGCGGCGTTGATTGCCGGTGCGGACCGCGTTAAAGATAAAAAGAAAGTCGCCTTGTCCTTTCGCAAGTTGCTTTCCAAAGCCCAGCCCACGAGCGATGACGTGCGGACGTTGATGGCCGGTTTGGCGGGTTTGGAAAAAAGAGGGAAAAGACCGTGACGTTGTGGCAAGTATTGGAAGGCAAAAAAGTCAACTTGGACGCGTTGCGAAAGCGGTTGGACTTTTTGGAAGACGTGATCCGCGGCGCGCCCGATGGACTGCGGGACGTGTTGTTGTGCGATCCGAATGCCGAGATGCTGCACGCGGTTTTGCTGGGCTTGGCTGCCGAGAGCCTCCTGTTCTGCAAGACGCCGGATGAATTGGCGGCTTACCTGAATCGCAAAGCGGTTGAGCATTTTGGAAACGGTGCGTCAGCGATGTTCGCCGTGTACCACGAGGAAACGTACAACGCCCATCTTTTTGAGTGGAAGCAAGTCGAAACAGTCATGGCCCAAAACGCCGGTGCGTTTGACTCGGTCGAAAAATTTCGGGATTCTGTTTCAGTTGGAACGCGTCCAGATGTAACCCCCCTTGTTCGTTTGCCTGTCTACAGCGAAGCGTATGCCTTGCTCTTTGGCGAGCCGGTGGTTTCCGTGGTCAAGGAAGATGAAAAAACGGAGTACGCCGGCTATTCGCCTGTCAAAGACTTCATGTGGGCGCTTTACAGCCGGTTGATGGACAAACCGGAAAACCAGGCGCTGAAAAAAGCATTGGACGATTACGAGAAAAACGGTTTCCGCCAGATGGTGCGCGAGCCGGACGCCTTTGAAAAACGCCGCCAGCAACTGGAAGACCAACTCAAGTCCGCGTTCGATCCGGCCGTGGGCACCATTGACGCCATCTTGGACAACCAAAAAGAAGCTGAAGGGTATGTGGCGGAGTCGCATGAAGTCGGACCGGTTCGAAAAGAGTTGTACGGCCAGTTCGCCCATGCGCGGTACTTGTTCGACAAGATTATCATCTACGCGGAGTTGGATTGGTTGTACCCGCCCAACCGGTTGTTTCGTTACTCCCACTACCGCTTGGACCACGAAGGCACGGTCCAGATGGCACGCATGGATGATGCGTTGCATGAGGCGGGTTACTTCAAGAGGATGGAGCTGCTGAAGAAAGAGCACTGCCGTTGAGGTTCAGTTTTTCTTTTGTGCTTTCTGCCGGGTCTTACACGACGCGCTCGTAACTGAATTCGACTTCTTCGCCTTCGGGTTGCCAGCGCAGTTCGAACTCTTTTATGACGGGCTGGGTGCCGGGCGGCACGCCGACCGCGCTGACGGAGCTGAGGGCTACGATGCGGGGTCCGGTTTTGATGTAGACGTTGGCAATCATGTTCGCCGCTTTTTGTCCGCTGTTGACAAAATCGCACGTGCCGCGGACGAAGACGGAGTTGTTGGTGCCCAATTCCGGTGAAAGGGGGGCTTTGCCAAGGCCCAGAAACGGCTGGGGTCCCAAATAGTTGTCGTCCACGTTGCATGTAAGCGTTCCGCCGCCCAAAATGCCTTGGCGTCCCAACACGAGGAACAATAGGATGACGACGATGACGCCCAGCACCAAGAACCGCTGCGTACCGCCGCCTGGCGATAAAAGTCCGCTGAAAAGTTCGGACCACCCTTTGGGCGTTTTGAGCTTGTCCATGACGGCGCGCAAATCGTCTTGTGCGGTGTGCGGTTTTTGTGGTAATGCTTCAAGGCCGGAGGGTGCGCCCAGCAAGGCGTCGACTTCGAACTTGTGCGTGTCGCCGGCCACGTCGATCCAGATGCGGAACGATGGCACGTAGACTTTCTTTACAGCTGAAACCGCGATGGTGTCTTTTTTGAGGCCCACTTGCGATGCAAGCTTTGCGGCTGCCGCGTCTTTTGCTTCGGCCGCCGTTATGGCCGTGGATTCGATTTCGGCTTTGTCTTCGGCTTGTTTGGTGGTCTTGAGCGGCCGCTCGAACAGGATGGGCACGAAGTCGTTCAAGTCGCCGCTGTAGGCGTTCATCGCCGTCTTGCCGGACGGGCTTTGGCCTTCTTGGGCGATGACGTCGAACGAGAACACGTAGTACGGCGTGTAGACCAGGCGGATGTCGGTCACGTCGAATTTGGCAAAGCCTTGTTCCTGGAGGCTCTTGGCCACGATGCTCAAGGCGGCTTCCGGCGTGAGGACGGGCTTGAAGGCGGGGGCGTCCAGAATCATATAAGAGTGTTGAACGCGTAAGGCGGATTTAAAGGCTGTTTTTGCGCTTCAAAACGCTACCGGACCGCCCGTATTCTTTACGTTTCTTGTCGATTTGACAAGTGCTTTATAGACTCCGGACAACGTTTCTGCATGGGGTTGATCAGCTTGGACGCGACCGCCAGAACCAAGACGGTTGGCGGTTCCAAGACGGTTTCCATGTTCACTTCCGACCAAGTCCAGCTGGAAGCCGGCCGCCTATTTGAAAAACTCCAAAATTTGGGCTGGACCATGGACGAGTGCCTGCTGTATGCGCCCCTGACGCTGCAAATCAACCAACTCAAGGCGGAAAAAGACGCCATCGTATTGGCGCACTCTTACCAGACGCCGGACATCGTGTACGGCATCGCCGACTTCGTGGGCGATTCGTACGAATTGAGCAAAAAAGCGCGTGAAAGCCCCGCTTCGACCATCGTGTTTTGCGGCGTGCGCTTCATGGCGGAAACCGCGAAAATCATGAACCCCGAAAAGACCGTGCTGTTGCCGGCGCCGGACGCGGGTTGTTCCTTAAGCGAATCGATTACGGCCGGCGACGTCCGCATGCTGAAGCGGGAAAATCCCGGCTGCCCGGTGGTGACGTACGTCAACACGTCGGCGGAGGTCAAGGCCGAATCGGACGTGTGCTGCACGTCGGCCAATGCCTTGAAGATCATCAACGCCTTGCCAAACAAAAAAATCATTTTCATTCCCGACGAATACATGGCGCAAAACTTGCAGAAACTCACTGACAAGCAGTTGGTCGGCTGGGGCGGACGCTGCATCGTGCACGAACGCTTCTCAAAGGAAAACGTCCAAGCCGTGCGGGAACAATTCCCCGGCGTCAAGATCTTGGCCCACACCGAATGCCCGCCTGACGTAATCGAACAGGTGGACCTCGCCGGCGGCACCGGGGACATGATCCGCTACATGAAGTCCTCGGATGCAACGACGTTCATGCTCGTAACCGAATGCGGCTTGGGCGATCGCATGCGTGCGGAACTGCCTGAAAAACGCGTCGTCGGCACGTGCAACTTGTGTCCCTACATGAAAAAGAACAATTTGCTCAACGTGCTGCAAGCGCTTGAATCGCCCCAACCCGGACAAATCGTAGTCATTCCGGAAGACGTCCGCGTCCGAGCCCAGTCCGCACTGGAGCGCATGTTTGAGCTTTCAAAATGAAAATCGCTTTTTCCACGGGTTATTTTCCATGAAAATCGGACTCATCGGGTTGGGCGCCATCGGCTCTTTCTTGGTCTCGGAATGTTACGAGCACGAATGGCTCGTGTTTGACCAAGACGGCGCAAAAGTTCGGCAAACCCTGCAAAGCCGCGACATCAAGAACGCCCGTTTTATGGAGTCGTTTCCCGATTTGTTGGCGCAAAAACCGGACCTGGTCGTGGAAGCCGCGTCGCAGGCCGCCGTGCCACAAATGGTCGAAGCATTGCATGTCTGCGACGTCCTTTTGATGTCCGTTGGCGCCTTGACGGATGATGACCTCCTGGCCCGGTTGAGTTCAGCGGCCCAGCACAACGGCCACCGCCTGTTGATTCCTTCCGGCGCGGTGGGTGGCTTGGACGTTTTGCAATCCTGCCGGCCGCGGGAAGTCGTTTTGGAGACGCGAAAATCGCCCCAAAGCCTCGGCCGTGACGACGTGAAGGAAACCGTGGTGTTCGACGGCCCGGCCCTTGAGGCTTGCCGCAAGTTTCCCAAGAACGTCAACGTCGCGGCTACGCTGTCGTTGGCCGGCATCGGTTTTGATTACACGAAAGTCCGCATCATTTCCGACCCGTCCGCCCTGCAAAACTCCCACACCGTCCGCATCCGCGGCGATGCGGGCAACTACGTCTTCACCTTCCAGAACGAACCTTTCAAGGAAAATCTTGCGACAAGCCTTTTGGCGGCGTATTCGGCCCTGCATGCCGTGCGCAAGTTGGATGACGCCATCCAAATCGGTTGAAAAAGCAAAACCTGGTTCCATTCATGTGATGCCCCATGCTTTCTGACGAAATCAAGAAACGACTCATCCTCTTTTTGGAGGACGATCACTGGCAAGCGGACGTCACGGCCGTCATCACGCCGCAAAAGACTGCGTCGGCCATTATCAAATCAAACGAGCCGGCCACACTTGCCGGATTGGAGGAAAGTCTCTTTTTATTTTCTCATGCCGGGCTGACGGTGCAGGCGCAAAAAAAAGACGGCGACTTGGTCCACGCCGGCGACATAGTGCTTCAAGCCACCGGGCCCAACCGTGCCATTTTGTCGGTCGAACGCACCGCGTTGAACGTATTGAGCCGCATGTCCGGCGTGGCGACGCTTTGCCGTCAGGCGCAAGGCATGGCCGGCTCGAACGCGACCCTTGCCTTGACGCGCAAGACGGTTCCGGGCTTTAATGTGTTTGACAAGAAGGCGGCGGAAGTTGCCGGCATTTGGCCCCACCGCTTGCACTTGGAAGAAGCGGTGTTGATCAAGGAAAACCACTTGCAATTCTTTACAACGCCTGCCGATGCGGTCAAGGCCGCGCGAAAAACGCACGCGTCTAAAACCGTCGAGGTTGAAGTGCAGAATTTGGACGAACTGAAGTCCGCCGTCTCCGCAATGCCCGACATGGTGCTGTTGGACAATTTTTCTCTTTCAAAGGCCGAAGAATCCGTGGCGTGGTGCCGCAAGAGCGCGCCGGACGTCAAGATTGAATTGTCCGGCGGCATCCGCTTGTCCAATTTGGCCGCTTTTGCCTCTTTAAAGCCGGATTATATTTCATTGGGCCTACTTACCAAGGAAGCTCGAACCGTGGACTTTTCGCTTGATTTTGTTAAAAGTTGATGGACGCGCTGTGGGACGTCAAAATTTGTTTTTCGTAGAATGGTTTTGTTTATGGACGTTGATTTTCTTGTTGGAAAATTTAAGGACTTTTTTAGGGCCTCTGGCAAATCGAAAGCCGTCTTGGGGCTTTCCGGCGGCGTGGACTCGGCCCTTGTGCTGAAGCTGTGCAGCGACGCCATCGGCGGACAAAATGTGCATGCGTATTATTTGCCTTATTTCGAGAACGCCGTCGACGCAAAGCAGACGCAAGACTGGGCCAAACAATTGGGCGCATCCTATGCGGTCCTTTCCATCAGCAAGCCGGTTGACGCGTTGTGTGAAACGTCCGGAAAGTGGGACGACGTGTCCCGCGGCAACTTCATGGCCCGCGTCCGCATGTCCCTCTTGTACTTCCACGCCCGCCAACACGGCGCCGTCGTGGTCGGCACGGGGAACAAAAGCGAGCTGAAAGTCGGCTACTTTACAAAGTATGGCGACGGCGGCGTTGACGTCTTACCCATCGGCAACCTCTACAAGACCGACGTCTGGCAGATGGCCCGCGACGTCGGCGTTCCGTCCTACTTTATCGATAAAGCTCCCAGTGCCGGCTTGTGGGAGGGGCAGACGGACGAAGGCGAACTAGGCATGACGTACACGGAATTGGACGAAATCCTGCAGTTGCTGGAAGAGCGGCCCAATGCGGCCGTTCAAAAGTTCGGTGACGAGAAAGTCACGCTCGTCTTGGAACGCATGGCTCTTGGCGAGCACAAGTCGAAGATGCCGCCGGTGCTTTAATACGTCCGAATGCCTCAAATCCGCATGAATGTCGAGTTCATTTTGCATTCAAGCCCTCCGCGTCGTAGAAACTCGAATGCGCAGTCGATGACGCTAGCGCGTTTTGCCAAATATCACGACCCGATTGCGCTATACAATCTGTTTTGCGAAACCGCCTATCCTTCGTATCCTGAATATCCCGCCCATATGTCCAGCGAGTTTTCGGATGCCTTGAAATTGCTGCGTTTAAATCGGTTGCCTCAGACGTCCCTTGCTTCATTGGGCCACAGCCGCATGGTCATCACGGAAAACCCGCGCGTCTGGAAGCCCTCCATTCGGATTTACCTGAACAATGCGCCCGGCCCTGGAGGTTCAATTGTTTATCCCAAGGCAAGCCCGAAGCACTTGGCGGCCATCGAATCAGTGAGGAATTATTTGAAAGCACAAGGCATCGTGGTTGAAGAAATCCAGGAAAGAACCGAATAGTTTGTGCTAACGGGTTAGCCTCATCTCGTGGCTTGGGAACACCAACGAAGCTTGGCTGCCTTCGCAAGCGATGCGCAAGTAAATTCCGCGTTTCTCTTCGATTGAATATCGCATTTTCTTCAATTGAGCATTTGACAACTTTTTCCCCAAGGCATTCGACAGGATTTCTTTTGCATTCAAGATTTCAATTCCCACTACGCGGCCGCGAATGGATACGTCCACGTTGATGTACGAACTAACGCATATGGTTTGGTGGATTTTTGTGGCGTGTCCGTAGGCGTAAGCTGCATCTGCCTGTGGGTCGTACGTCCATTTTTTCATTTTCATTCACATCGTCTGTCAAGGTCGGTTGGCTTTTGGTTGATTTTTCCATCTCGGACTAGTTGAATTTGGTTCTACCGAAGACTTAAATCCGCCTATTTCGACCAATGTCTGGAGTGATTTGGACATGCACGCTTCTCGTGAATCGACGTCGCCTTCCTTGCTTTCACGCTTTACGCCTGCCGCTTTTTTCCATCTGCAAAAGCAAGAGATCGGA
>Ga0209726_10005281_pt1 | contig 15776 bp, 13 predicted proteins | sample Subgrocontami54m_FD_187453 | JGI IMG/M metagenome (GOLD analysis project Ga0209726, IMG submission 187453) | Subsurface groundwater microbial communities from S. Glens Falls, New York, USA - GMW46 contaminated, 5.4 m (SPAdes) (version 3) | ecosystem: Environmental > Aquatic > Deep subsurface >... | reverse complement strand
TGAAAGGGAGTATAGCAACCAGAAATAGGGGTTCAAAGTTCAAATCGATTTCACTGGAAAATTCTCCCAAAATGTTGTCTGTTAATAATTTAGAGACGCTCAAAACGATTTTCTTGGGACAGTACTGTTGAAATGATTGAAATTATTGAAATACTTGAAATGGTTAGAGAGATTGGAATGGCTAGGATTCTGTCCGAGTAATATTTTTCAACCGGTGTAGCAAACGCACAATCGTGTATTATATTTGTAGATGAATTATTGTTCACCATCAACTACTCCATCGGTATGAGCAAGACCTACCGTCCGTATGAACCGGACCAACTCCTCCTGATGCCGCCGTCACTGACGGATTGGCTCCCGGCGGGTCATATGATCTATTTTGTGCGAGAGATACTTGACACGATCGATCTCTCGCCCATCAGCTCTGTCTATGAGCGTGAGGAGCGCGGCAATCCCCCGTACCACCCAAATTCGTCGAAGTTCTCCAATTGTGCCAAAAAGCCGGCTTGGTTGAAAGAGTATTTTCAGATAGACTCCATAATCTTGGTATGGTGCCAGATGACGATTACATCGATCTTCAAAAATGGCTGTTGGAACGCAAATGAACGTCAAGCATTGAGGAAATAATGAATATACAGAAAAAAGCGATAGCCAGGGGGTTCAAACGCGGCATTCATATTTTTTTGGCTGGAGTCTTGATAGTGAGTTGTACTCAGAAAAGGCGGACCAACATTTCTCCAGAAGAGCTTGAACGGCAACGAATACATGCAACCAACGTAAGCAAAATGGAGATTTTTTCGTTTAACTATCTTGATGATTCCACCTTGGAAACAAAACCGCACGCAACGGACGTTTTTGAATACAATAAAGACGGTAATGTTGTTAGGCAGGAGCATTCAGTTAGACGACCGGATCAGATGAATCTTGAACCTGAGTTAATTAGGATCACTCAGAATGAATTTGACAGCACGGGACTTCTCCTTAGAGCCTTGTATTCTTACCCTTCAAGGTCTCAGGACAGCACATGGATCAAATATGACTATGACAGCCTTCGCCAGCTATCTTCCCAGACGTTTGTCAGCTTATTTCCACGACAGCATGTGTGGTCGATATACCGTTACGAATATGATGAAATTGGCCGCGTCATCCGAGAAACAGAATATGGAACAACCTTCAACCCAGAGTTGAATTTTAACGACACGACGTTATCTATCAAAAGGTTGGTGACTTATAATTATGATGGGTCGTCGAATTTGCGAATCCGCCATCATATTGTTCCCCAGTTTGGACCTGATACAGAAATGGTATTTCATGCGGTCAGCGACGGCTATGTTGAAGGCTATGAGCATACGCCGCGCAGATATGATGGTAATGGTTTCCTCATCGAATACAAAGACCGAGCACCTGATTACAGCGGTCCCACTGTGAGGAGATCTTATAGGTTCAACGCAAGTGGAAATCCTGTAGAGTGCATTGAAACATCTCCCGATGTGAAGATACGTCAGCTCATGAAATTTCAGTATGAATATTTTCATTAATTGTTTAACCATTCCCTTCACAATAGAAGAGACGTATTGAAATTGAAATACCGAGCATTAGACCACTCACTCGTGCCATAATCATTGTGAGCGTTGAGCCGCCAGAAATAGGTGGTTGGACTACTGAGACCCGATGTTTGGAAAGACGTGCTTGTCATTCCACTCGAATCCTTGACCATGCTGGTGAAACTACTGTTGGTCGCAACCTGCAGCCGGTAACTTGTCGCCCATGTAGAAGCATTCCAGACCAGCGCTGGCGCAGTGGAAAAGGTCTGACAGTTGGTCGGAGACGATAACGAAGGCGGGGCCGGTACCGGTACAGTTGAAAAATACCACACGCCCGACCAGTTGCCTGGCCCAGCCATATTGCTGGCGTTGACGCGCCAATGGAACAGGGTTGCACTCGCTAAACCAGTAACAGCACATGATGTTGCTGTAATCCCGGATGTGTCTTTCGTCGAGCTTGTGAAGGCACTGTCTGTGGAAACCTGCAAACGATACGATGTTGCTCCGGCAGACGGATTCCAACTGAAAGTCGGTGAGGTAGAAAGAGTTACTCCATTTGTCGGCGACACAAGTGCCGGTGCTGGAAGCGTTGCAGAAAAAGACCAGGTACTCGACCAGTCGCCTGCAGCTCGGTTATTCGTTGCACTTACCCGCCAGTAATACGTCGTGCTGCAGAAGACTTGGTTCGGCGTACACTGTGTGCTTTGCACCGTTACCCACTGCGTAGAGAACACCCCTATAGAATGATTCGGGAGTGCCAAAGCCATGGGAATTAAAAACTTTTACAATCAATAGTTTACAGTTGGGAGCCACGCCTGCTATCCCCTCATTATTATCTGTCTCTGCGCCTGCAATTCCAGCCACATGTGTTCCATGACCATTAACATCGCGCACGGTCGTATCACAAGATTGCGGAGTACAAGGATCAATAAAGTCTCGTCCTATAATAATTTTAGCTGATGCATCGAGATCGGCATGGGAACGAAAGTGAAAAATTTCATCCAGTGGTATGCCGGAATCAAGAATAGCAATTTTGATGCTTGGATCTCCTTTCGTAATATTCCACGCCGCTTGTACATCAATCCTGCTCAATCCCCACTGTTTACCGCTGAGGTAGTGAGGATCGTTCGGATAATGCGTATGTGTAATGCCGATGGGTTCGACCGCTCGGAGCAGTGGAGATTGCTCCAACGCGTCGATGATGGGAAAAATATCGACGGAATCCGGCGCCTCAAGCACACCAACGCCCAAGTTGTCAAAATCCCGAACGACAGTCGCAGGAAAACTGCCGATCAACGGCGTGAAATTTGCTTGTGTAATTTCCGGTTTCAAGAATACAGCAACCTGACCCGAGACATAGTCAATTGCTTTGCCCTTCCAGATGCCTTTCTTGATTAGTTTGTTGCCTATTGTGTCCTGTGCATGCATCAGGACTGTACAGAACATGAGGGACCGGCTGACGATAAGTCTTTGACTTCAACAAAGACTTTTTCAGTGAGAACTATTTAGGCGGATCTTTGTTGTAAATCATCTCGTTCCTATCTGAGATATTTGTAAACTCCTTTATAGCTGCCATATAAAATATTTTTATTGAGTACAATTGTAGTAATACCCACTCCTTCAATTCCAATGTTTTTCCATGGCTCCCCGTTAACCTTCTTGTATACATATCCTACGCTACAATACAATTCACTTCCTGAAGCATTAGTTAGAATTCGGCGTACCCGGGATATATTTGGGAAGCCTTCATTATCCGGATCCCACGTTGACCCACTATCGATGCTGATATAAAAACCGAGCTCTCCAACGTAAATACGTTCTGGTGATACGGGGTTAACCAAAATGTCGTTAGGATAACCCCTAAAGCTCGTTTTAATCCAATAATTACCTCCATCAGTAGTCTTAAAAACTCCTCCTGCTCCCCAGACCCCAGCATAAAGAATGTCCGTATTGACAGGATCTATCGCAATCGCCACAACATTGAATGGACCGCTTGCAAACCAGTACTTTCCTCCGTTCGTGCTCTTATAAAACGGCGCAGAATCAATATAATGCACCGACCCGCAATACAGCGTTTCAGGATGCTGTGGATCTATGGCAATCACCAAAGGATATGTACCTTCTATCGTTTCCCATATTCCGGAATCAGCTCTTGCCCACGATTTTCCAGCATCAGTGGACTTGATAATATGCTCGCGTCTTCCGTTTATTCCGAGCACCGCATACATGATGTTTGAATTCGAGGGATTAATGTCCAGATCTACCACTTCAGTCATACCGTGTGCTATGGTATCCCAAGATGCGCCTCCATCAGTTGTCTTGAAAATACGGCCGAGATGTACAGACGAGAAGACACTGCCAGCGTAAATGACATTGGAATCTGCCCAATCGGCAGCAAGCGCTGCGATGGTTTCCTCACCAAGTCCGAGATATCTCCACGCGGCTATAAATCTCTGTGTTCTTGTCCAATAGCCAGAAACGCCAACGTGCCAATAATACGTCTCTGCGCTGTCAAGCAATCCGCTCTGGTATACCGTGTCGGTCAGTGTCGAGTCTACAACAACGTTAGTGAATAGCGAGTCTTTCGCAAGCTGAAGATGATATGAAGCTGTGCAATTTGTTCGTCGCCACTTCAAGAGTGGCGTCAACGTCGTGCCGCCATTCTCTCCGGGCGTTACCAATCCCTGCTCTACATATCCCCACCGAAAGCTTCGTACTGTTGTCCACACGGTGTCTTCTGACGGCGATAGGACACCTACACGCCAGTACTTTCTTGCAGTATCGCAGAGCGATTGAACCTGATAAGACGTATCGGTGAATGTAGAATCCAGAACCTGGCTTGTAAACAATGAATCCAATGCAATCCGCAGGCGGTAGCTAGCTGCACACGCCGACTCTCTCCACGTCAGTCGCGGTGCAGTAAACCAGTTGTATCCGTCAAGCGGCGCAATCAATCCGCTGTCGGGGTATGCCCACGAGAAGCGACGTTCCGTTGACCAGATCGTCGCTCCTTGTGAAGGAACGATGCCTACGCGCCAGAAATAGCTGAGCGCATTACAGGAAAACTGGAATTGATACGACGTGTCACTTAGAAGAGAATCAACAACCAGATTTGTCAACAATGAATCGGTTGCAACTTGGAGATGGTAAATATTCGAACATGCAGATTGTCTCCACATCAGCCGCGGATCGGCAAGCCCGCCGTATCCATCGGGAGGCGAAACCAGCGCCTCACTCGGCGGCATCCAACAGTATTCATACACCGTCCCTGCCTGAGCCGGTTTCACCCAATATGCTTTTCCCGGGACTAACGTGTCGACACGTACGTAACCGCCAGACATATAAGTAAAAAAACTTGAAACGATAATGTCAGAAGGGGATGTTTTGAGTGTGCTGATGGGGACCGGGAAAGATAACGCGCCAATCAGATTCCAGCCTTTCGTTAGCGCAACCGAATCATCGATGCGGGACTGACCGACAAACACAACCGTCTCCGCCGCAGGAAATTTTAACCAGTAGCCGCGACCCACCTGGAGGGTGTCTCGTTGGACATAGAATTGTTCGTATGCAAAAGCGTGGGAAAGAGCGTGAGGAAATAGAACGGTTGTTCTTCCATCGGCAACACTGCACGGAAGAGAAATGAGATTCCATCCCGGCTGTACAGTCACGCTAATGGTATCTTCAAGGGTCGATGGGTCTTTAATTTCTGTCGCATGGAAGATGCTATCGGAGAGTTTGGCTACGTGGAAGGATATAATAGTGTTCCAGTATTCACGAGCATCGCCTTTCCCATAAAAAGAAATACCTATCAAGAGCAGCAATGGAAGGTATCGTAGTTTATTCGGGGAATAGAAGAAATATCCCTTGGCAAGAAACGTTCTCACCTTGCTAATGCCTACACTCTGTATCCGCTTTTTTCTCATAGACGTCCTTCCTTCGGACGAAAAAAGATACAACGGGAAATTAAAGAGCGAGTGAGTGAGCGAGTGAGTGAGTGAGCGAGTGAGTGAGTGAGCAAGCTCAGACCCTCTTCTCTGTTTCACCTACAGGAAGGTAAGAAAGGTTATTGAGAAAGTCAAAGGAGGATATTTACGTTATAAGGAAGGGTATATTACTCCCCACTGAACATGAATTTATCTGGAGGTACCATGCAAAAAAAGCGGGACTTGAATCTTAAAATATTCCTTGCGTCAGCCATAATCTGCGATTAGTTACTTGCGTAGTTGGCGATAGTATTTGCGGCTTAAATAGTTCTCGCTGAAAAACTCTGAAATAATTCTCACAGAAAATCCGTATACTGTCCAGAACAGCACGGAAAGGGACTTATGCGCGGACAATCGAGTCAACAACTCACCTTCGGTGAGGGCTTCATCAACCCCGAGCTATTCCAACTGGATGAGGAATTGCAGGAAGTCGACAAGCTGCTCTGCGACAAGTCGCTCCTGAAGCCCTTTGAAGAGAGCTTTGATTCCACCATGGGACGGAGCGGAACTCCGGTGGATGTGTACTTGCGCATGATGTATCTCAAATTCCGTTTCGGGCTCGCCTACGAGGAGGTCGAGCGCGAAGTTCGAGAACGACTGCCCTGGCGGAGGTTTTGCCATCTTTCCCTGATGGATACTGTACCGGATTCAACCACACTGATCAAGCTCAATCAAAATGCCCAATCGCGGATGAATATCCTGTGTCGGATGTATGATCACGATTAGAAAGGTGACGCCTGCAGATGCCGATACCGTGGCGGGGCTTTCCCACCAGCTCGGCTATCCCGCGTCTCGGAGTGAGATTGAATTACTCGATAACGAAAACTCAATCAATGTTCCGCAAGCAACTGTGAGTCCGGCAAAATTAAAATGGAAAAAGGAAATTGGAAACTTACAGGTCAAAAATCAAAAGTTGCGATTACCGGGTTCTCAATTGGAGCATGCGGCTTTCCAAATGAGTTCGTTGGACCGGTGCATAGAATCTAAAATCCAATGTCCTAAATCCCAAATCTCAAATCTCAAATCCATCAGTCCCACATCAAACATCGGACATCTGATATCCATCCAATCCAAAGTCTAATGGGCTCTATTTTTGATTTTTGCTCTGTAATTTTGCTATTTGAAATTTATTTTTTGATTTTTGCGCCGAGGGCCTGCCCGCGTACGGTATTCAGGCGGGCGCATCCGCCTGTGGCGGAGATTCTTGATATATATCAGACTTATTCAACGTATTTCCGAAACACAAAACTAGCAACATGCACGGTCATTTCAGGAGAAGCAAAATGAAAAAATACTTCTTTCTTTCGTTGTTGACAATCGCAGCCGTGTCTCAGCTTCCGGCGCAGGCGATCTGGCTGGATAGTCTTGACCTCTCCTCGATGGAGATCGGGTGGGGAAGTCCGCAATCCCGAAAATCGGTCGAAGGAAATCCGCTCAGCATCGCCGGCAATAAATTCGATCGCGGAGTCGGGACACACGCTGTCAGCACGTTCCTGCTCAATCTTGCCAGCAGCGGGAAACGCTTTATCGCTTCCGTCGGTGTCGATGATGAAACCGGAAACGACAAGGCGAGCATCGAGTTCAAGGTCCTTGGCGACAAGAAGGTATTATGGGAAAGCGGCGTCATGAAAAGAGGGACGCCGGCGAAGAAGATCGATCTTGACGTCAAGAGTATCAAACTCCTCGGACTCCTTGCGACGGATGCGGGGGATGGGATCGATTATGATCATGCCGATTGGTGCGATGCGAGGATCGAGTGTTCGCCGGGAAGGTCGGCGGCAGACCTTGTCATGAAGACGCGTTCGGAGCCGTACGTCCTCACGCCGCGGCCTGCCGAAAAACCAAGGATTAACGGCGCAAAAATTTTTGGCGTCCGCCTGGGGCATCCATTCTTCTATACGATCGCGGCGACCGGCAAGAAGCCGATGAGATTTTCCGCGGCAAGGTTGCCTAAGGGGCTCAGACTGGATGCATCGACCGGGCAAATCACCGGCACCGTTTCCAACCCGGGCGAGTACAAGGTCTTGTTGAAAGCGGCGAATGAGGTTGGATCTACGGTACGCGAATTCCGCATCTCCGTGGGTGACCGCATATGTCTCACGCCGCCGATGGGTTGGAATAGCTGGAACAACTGGGCGTGTGCGGTCGACGATGCGAAGGTTCGCGCCGCGGCGGACGCGATGATAGCAGCGGGACTCGTCGACCATGGATGGACATACATCAATATCGACGACTGCTGGATGGTGAACCCGGCCGCGAAGGAACCGGAGCTCGCAGGAGTGCCGCGCGACGCGAATGGAATGATCAACACAAACGCAAAGTTCCCCGATATGAAGGCGCTCACTGATTATGTTCACGGCAAAGGACTGAAGCTCGGCATTTATTCCGGTCCTGGCCCTCTGACGTGTGCAGGGTTCACCGCCAGCTACGAACATGAGCTCGCCGATGCGCAGCGTTTTGCGGAATGGGGGATCGATTATCTCAAATACGACTGGTGTTCTTACGATAAAATTGCCAAAGACCGGAGCCTGCCGGAGTTGAAGAAACCGTACGCGGTGATGCGTGCCGCTCTCGATAAAGTCCGGCGCGATATCGTGTACAGTCTTTGCCAGTACGGCATGGGGAACGTTTGGGAATGGGGCACGGAGGTAGGGGGCAATTGCTGGCGGACAACCGGAGACATCGGCGACTCCTGGTCGAGCATGTCGGGGATCGGTTTTCATCAGGACGGGCATGAGAAATTTGCGGGGCCGGGACACTGGAACGATCCGGATATGCTTGTCGTCGGTCTTGTCGGATGGGGGCCGCAGCTGCATCCGACGAAACTGACACCCGACGAACAGTACACGCACATCAGTCTTTGGAGTCTCCTTGCGGCTCCGTTGCTCATTGGCTGCGATCTCAGCCGGCTCGATGACTTCACAAGGAATCTCCTGACGAACGATGAGGTTATCGAGATCAATCAGGATCCGCTCGGTAAACAGGCAAGGCGGGTCTCGGGTGGCGGCGGGCAGGAAATCTGGGCGAAGGAAATGGAGGACGGTTCTTTCGCCGTTGGACTCTTTTCAGTCGATGCCAGGGAAAGGAAAACTCCGGCCGACTATTTCGACTGGGAGCCGAAGAGCAAAATGACGATTGTTCTGAGAGATTCGGATCTGGGAATTCATGGAAAATTCAAGGTGAGGGATCTCTGGCGCCAGCAGGATCTTGGGAATTTCGACAAGCAATTCAAATCCGAAGTGCCGCCGCATGGTGTGAGGCTTCTTCGTGTTTCCGCGGACTGAACCTCCCGGAGGGTATAGAACCTCCGGGAGGTTGACCTTGATGCCCAATTTTGATAGATTTCGTCATCCTTGACCTCATGTCGGCATTATGTCGTTCTTGAAATTCTCTCTGTTCTTTGCTGTTCTGGTGATCTGTTTGTCAACCGCTTCCCGATTCCAGGAGCGGCCGCAGGCGCCGGGAGTCGATTCGCTCGCGCCCGGATTGTTGATCCCCGCGTCATCGACGATGGTGAGCGCGTGGGACACGCCGCGAAATCCTTTCACCGATTCTCTTCCGGCTAATCCATATCTCGCAGAGCAAGTCCGCTTTGGCTACAAACTGTTTACAAATACGCCCGAAGAGGCCGCCTCGCTTGGAGGGAATAAACTCTCATGCAATAACTGTCATTTGAACGCTGGCCAGCGCGAGAAGGCCTTGCCGCTCGTAGGTGTTTTCGGGATGTTCCCGGAGTACAACAAGCGCGCCGGCAGATTGTTCACTCTTGAAGACCGGATCGTCGAGTGTTTCAAAAGAAGCATGGATGCGGCCGCTAAGCGCAAGAACAAGAGGGTGGAATCCGATGCAGAACGACCGAAGACGCCAACAACTCAATCAAAGGAGGTGCTTGCCATCTCGGCGTTCATTTCGTGGCTCTCTTCGGGATACCCTGTCGGCGTGGATATTTCGTGGCGAGGCCAAAACGTGATCCCGCAGGAAAGCCTGATTCCCGTCGCACGGCTCGACAAGAGACGCGGTGAAATGCTCTTCAAGGAGAAATGTATAACCTGTCACGGTAAGGATGGTCAGGGTGTGGAGATCGGCGACAAGAAAGCAGGGCCTCTGTGGGGAGCGCATTCATGGAACGACGGTGCCGGAGCGGCGCGTGTGTACACGCTCGCCGGCATGATCCGTTACTTCATGCCGTATCTCGATCCGGGAAGTCTCAGCGACGAAGAGGCACAGCAGATCGCGGCCTTCATCGATTCACAGCCGCGTCCGGTGTATCCGTACAAGCGTCAGGACTACCAAAAGGAATCCATTCCTCCCGACGCCCTCTATTACAGGCGCGGAAAGAAATAACGGTAGAGTCCAATTCGCAATTGGACTTCAGGGAAAAATCCAGACGTAGAGTCCATTTCGCAAATGGACTTCTCGGCCAAACCAGATCTCAAGATAGGGTCCATTTCGCGGATGGAACCCTGGCCTCGGGAGTCCGATTACGAATCGGACTCTACGTTACGTTAACCAGCATAGCAATACGTGCAGCCTTGTTCCTGCGCGCGATTGACGGCCAGAACGCCCGATGGAACAAGCTGAATACCCGGTATTAGTCCAGCCACCCAATCATTTTTCACTTCGGCGGCGACCATCTTCATCTTCTCTGCTACATCATGGCTGTAGTGGGTGAGCGCCATGTCGCATACGCCCATGACGACTCCGCTTTGCAGGAGGTCTTCGATCGACATTCCTGGAATAGGAAGCTCGCCTTCCTTGGGGTGGAAAAGAGGATTGCGCACGGCAGGTGCCTTTGTTGCCCCGTCCGTGAATTTGAACGATTCGCCGAACTTGTACTTTTCCCACATCTTGTTTTCCATCGCCATCGGGATAGCGTCGTGTCTGAGCACGATGATAGCCGACACATCGGCGTCGGCTGCGCCCACTTGTTTGTTGGTCATTAGAAAAACTCTCGACCACGCAAACACCATTCCATTGTTGTGTCCAGGCGCATCGAACACCTGTTTATGTTTCCCCTTAATCTTGCTGAGCCACGCATCGAAATCGGGGAGGCCCGTACCCTGCGGCACCGGTTTCGGCACAGCATTGAGACGCAGTGGGCTGACGAGGCTGGTGATGCCGAGCGCCGCCGCTCCGGCCGCGAGCGTGCCCAAGAATCCGCGGCGATGAAAAGAACGTTGCATATCGATCATAGATGTACCCTTCAAAATGGTGGAATGATGCGAGGAATCGACGAATGTGAAGTTAATGAAAAAACTGAATCAAAGCAAACACCGGTAGAAGCGTCTCAGGTTTAATCAAATTGCTAAAGTGACGCGCAATGAATATCTTTGATCCGTGCAAGCGAACTTCTCAATGTTACGAGCCGCCTTCTTTTCAGCGCACCTGCTGTTTACCATCGTGTGCAGCTCTGCAGCTCAGGAGATGCGTTTCGATCACATTTCCACCGACGACGGACTCTCACAAGATATTGTCAGTAATATTATCCAGGACCGTCAGGGATTTATTTGGTTCGGTACCGAAGACGGACTGAATCGGTATGACGGGTACGGGATTCATGTCTACAAGCACAACCCGCGTGATTCTCATTCTCTCAATGGTGACTGGATTAAAGATCTTTGCGTTGATCGCGAGAGGCGGCTCTGGATAGTAACCAATGCGGGATTGAACCTTTACAATCCAGATAGTGAACAGTTCATCAGAATCAAACATAACCTCCTCTCGCCATCTACACCCAACAATATTGGAATTACATCTGTTTGCCAGGATTCCTCAGGAACCATTTGGGTGGTTGCAGAAGACGGTATTCACAGATTGGATGAACGTTCGAATTCACTGATTGAGCCTCCGCCGAATTCCATTCAATTCAATAGTGGCATAATAATCAAATTTTTGTTTGTGGATCGACACGGTACTATCTGGGCAGTAACGACGAAGGGTTTGTATAACGTTGATACGTCTCACCAAACAATTATCGTCAACAAAAAGGACGTTTCTGATTTCTCTAACACCATCGGCGTATCTGTCAACGACATTGTCGAAGATCATCATGGCAACCTTTGGATTGCCACAGCGGATTCTGGTATCATCCAGTTTAATGCTGCCCGCAGGACGAGAGTACAGTATAAGCACCAACAGGACAAATCACAGAGTTTAAGCAGTAATAATGTTCTTGCCCTTTGTATTGATGCGCAGGGAAGGTTATGGTCTGGAACGTTTGAAGCATTGGATCTCTATGATTCGAGGACAGATGGGTTCGTTCATTATCTTCCAGATTCTAATGATCCCTCGTCATTGCTGGGAAGCAGAATCTATAAGATTTACACAGATCGTACCGGTGTTTTGTGGGTTGGTACTTATCGAGGAGGAGTGAACCGATTTGATCCCCTGAAGCAACGATTTATCCATTATCGGCATCGACAGGGAGTAAGAGGATCACTGAATCATGACGAAGTATATTGCATCGATGGGGATCGGAATGGTCGAATATGGATCGGCACTGCGGCAGGCCTTGATAAATTTGATCGTGACGCTCAGCAATATCAGCATGTCATTGATGTTAATAAGAAATTTGGAGGAGCAGTGATTTCTGGATTATGTTGTCGTGCCGACGGCAATATATGGGTAGGCACCGGAAGAGGTAATCTTCACCTCGTTGATTCGGTCGGCAGAATGCTTCGCACATTTTTGACATTGCCAGATGAGAAATCTCTCCTCGGAGAACGAGCTATCAAAGCACTCTATGAGACTGATGATGGAATATTGTGGATAGGTACATCGCAGTCAGGTTTGATGTGTCTTGATACTCACGATTGGAAAATGACATTGCAACCGCTTGCGAAAACCGGAGCAAGTTTTGGTCTGGGTGTCTGGGTCATTCATCAAGATCGAAAAGGAAATTTATGGTTCGGTGGCTGGGGTGGCTTGTCACATCTCGTGAGGTATAATCCACGCACAGGCGAGACCCATCAGTATCCGGCAGTTCCAACAGACTCGGTTTCATTCAGTATTGCCAACGCACGCGCAATCTATGAAGACTCAACAGGGATACTCTGGATCGGGACGTGGGGTGGTGGTCTTATACGATATAATCCGGTATCTGGCGATTATGCTCTAATTACTGAACAGGATGGTTTATCGAACAATTTTGTCAAAGGTATTCTCGGCGATGGTGACAATCGTTTGTGGGTCAGCACAGAGCGTGGTTTGACACGTTATGATCCACGCACTGGATCATTTACACGATACAGCAAGAGAGACGGATTGCAGGGAGATCGTTTCTTTTCCGGCTCTTGTTTCAAAGGGAAAAACGGTTGGATGTATTTCGGGGGAACGAACGGACTGAACATGTTTCATCCGGACAGCATCAGAGATAATCCCAATATTCCTCCGATTGCTATTACAAGCTTTAAGGTTTTCGATAAGCCGTTTTTTCACTCACAGTCTATGGCTTCTGTTAAAGAAATTCATCTGACGTACGATCAGAATTTTTTCTCGTTTGAGTTTATAGCTCTTGACTATACAGCCCCACAGAGAAACCAATATGCCTATAAGCTTGAAGGTTTTGATCGCAATTGGGTGGAAGCCGGGACGAGACGTTACGCCGCATACACCCGCTTAAGTCCCGGAGAGTATACGTTCAGAGTGCGTGGCTCTAACAATGACGGAGTCTGGAATAACGAAGGAGCTACTATCAAACTCATTATCGCACCTCCGTTCTGGCAAACATGGTGGTTCATCATTCTCTCATTTGCCTTTGTTGCAGCAGTGCTCTATGCTATTTACCGTTATAGAATCGACCAGCTTCTTGCCATCGAGCGGCTTCGCGCGCGCATCGCCAGCGATCTGCACGACGATGTTGGTACCGACCTCAGCAGCATCGTTCTTGCAACTCATGCAATGGAACACAAGCTGGCACTCTCTCCACAACAGCAAGATGAGATTCGGCAGATCGGGAGAATAGCATTGAGAACGCAGGATATGATGCGCGACATCGTGTGGGTCTTGAACTCCAGAAACGATTCCTTGAGCGATATTATCCTGAAGATGCGTGAAGTGAACACCCGCATGTTGAAAGGAATCTCGTTCACGTTCAAGGGGCCGGATTCCCCAGTGACGGAAAAAGTGAGTCTCGAATTCAAGAGAACCATCTTCCTCTTCTATAAGGAATGCCTTCACAACATCATCAAACACTCCGCGGCTTCTGAGGTAAGCATCGAGGTTCGATTTCAGCAGGGAGAATTCGTTTTGAACTTAGCGGACAACGGCAAGGGATTTAATCCCGATGCCCCGAACGCCGGTATTGGACTTCAGAGCATGCGAAGCAGGGCGGAACATCTCGGGGGAAGTTTGACTATCTCAAGCGCGGAGGGGAGCGGTACGAAAATCACTTTGACCGTGAAAACAACGTAAATGCGTCATGGCGGGTGAGTAGGGAAAGGTCTACATTGAAACATAAAGTTCATCACATGCACCCACCAACCAACAACGATAACACAGCGAGCGTAAAGTACACCGTCTGGGTCGTTGAGGACAATGAAGAGTTCGGACGCCAGCTTGCCGGTCTGTTGAACCTCAGCGAATCGTTCACCTGTGAACACATTTTCACGGCGTGCGAGCCGGCGGTCGATCTGCTGCGCGACGACGCCTTGCCCGATTTGATTCTCATGGACATCGGTCTTCCGGGCATGAGCGGCATCGATGGAGTCCGAGAAATCAAATCGGTAGCTCCCTCCGTTGAGGTCGTCATTCTCACCGTCTTTGAGGACAGTGAAAAAGTGTTTCAGGCGATTGGTGCCGGAGCATCGGGCTACCTGCACAAAAGCTCATCGTTAGAGACCATTATTGAGTCATTGAAATCGATCTTCGCGGGGGGTGCGCCAATCAATCCGCAGATTGCGCGAAGAGTGCTTGAGATGTTTGCTCGTTTCTCTGCCCCACATGCGGATTACCACCTTTCTCCTCGTGAAACGGAGATACTCCATCACCTTGTCGACGGTCTCACCAAGAAAGAGATTGCAGACAAGCTCTTCCTCAGCTTCCACACGATCGACAACCACCTCCGCAACATTTACGGCAAGCTCCAAGTGCAAACCCGCAGTGGAGCGGTTGCCAAAGCGCTCAAAGAGCGACTGCTGTAATCCCTTCTAATAGCCACTACTCGCTTTCTCCTTAACCGCAAAAAAGACGCATTTGCGTCATGTTTCGGTTCCTTAACTCTCAGTACATTTGAGTAACAGCCGTGAGAGCATTTCAACTTTTAGGAGAGTATTTATGAAACACTCTATAACATTTTTTTGTGCGCTTCTTTTGTTGATGATGATGCCTCGACCGGCATCGGCGCAAAATCCCCGCATGCTTTCTTATCAAAGCGTGCTCACTGATTCACTCGGTAATCCAAAACCTGACGGGAAGTTGTAACCTTGGTGAATGAAGTGAAACCACCCGGTAAGTATACTTTATCGTGGGATGCTGTTGGTTTACCAAGTGGTGTATATTTCTACCGTCTGAGCGCAGGTTCATTTACAGAAACAAAAAAGCTTTTGCTGATGAAATAACTTGAAACATCAACCTTAAACTTTAATAAGTTACAATTGAGATACTATGAAAAAAGATACTAACAAAAACAGATTGACAGAAAGGGATACGATAATGTTTAAGGCGATTCGTTTTATATCAATATTACTCTTTACTCTATTCTCTTTTTCACAGCTCAAGGCACAAGTAACACAAGAATGGGTGCAGAGGTATAGCGGGCCCGTTACTGAGAGTATGGGTAACCTAACTTCGATGGCAATCGACAGCTCAGGCAATGTTTACGTGACAGGCTTTCGAGGTGCAAACAGAAAGTCTGACTATATTACTGTAAAATACAACTCAACGGGTGCAAAACAGTGGGTTGCAGCATATAATGGTCCTGGAGATAGTTCTGATATAGCACGGTCAATTGCAGTGGATGGCTCAGGGAATGTGTATGTGACTGGGGGGTCAGGAAATAGGGATATTGCCACAATAAAATATAATTCATCCGGCGGAGAAGAGTGGGTCCAAAGATATAATGGACCGGGAAATTTTAACGATAATGGGAACGCTATTGCAGTTGATAGTTCCGGGAATGTGTATGAGGATGTCCCAAACCCCGTTGGTGCCCTCATGGAGAGGGCATGAGTTGAAATAGTTCATGGCGATGCAGATATTCTGAGGAATGAACACGAATCCATAACTCAGAAAGGAGCAAACGCCATGAGTA
>Ga0209726_10005280_pt1 | contig 15777 bp, 23 predicted proteins | sample Subgrocontami54m_FD_187453 | JGI IMG/M metagenome (GOLD analysis project Ga0209726, IMG submission 187453) | Subsurface groundwater microbial communities from S. Glens Falls, New York, USA - GMW46 contaminated, 5.4 m (SPAdes) (version 3) | ecosystem: Environmental > Aquatic > Deep subsurface >... | reverse complement strand
CGAGAAGGGTCCGCATCCCCCACAGCGCGATCAGGGCCCCGGCCAGCAGCGCCGCGCCTCGCTCGAATCCCGCGGGCGCCGCGGCCAAGTCGAGGGCGGCGCCGAGCGCGCCGGCCAGCGCACCCAGGGTCGCGTACGCGGCGAGGCGGCCGAGGTTGTACGCGGCGTGGCCGAGCCCCGGGCGGCGGCCACCGGCGCCCGCGTAGAAGGCGACGAAGCCGCCGCACATGCCGGCGCAGTGAAGGCTGCCCACGAGGCTCGCGCCGAGCACGGTCAGGGCGAGCGCGGTCACCTGACCTCCGGCAAATCGCGCATGAGGGTTGCCGTGAAGACGTCCGGGCCCCGCGTGACGTGCACGCGGAATTCCCAGAGACCCGGCCGCGCGAGCGGCATCGCCGCCACGTAGCCCGCGTCCCGCGGCTCGAGGGCCGCCGTCAGCACCCGGTTCGCGCGCGCGTTGTGCCGTGCCTCGATCGCCACGTGCGCGCCCAGGAGCGGCGCGCCCGCGCCATCGGTGAGGCGCGCGGTCACCGTCATCCCGCCGCGCTCTCCTGCCGGCTCGACACGGAGCCCGAGAGACCAGCCGAGCGCCTCGTTGCGCGCCTGCTGGGCCATGGTCTCGTCCCAGGCGAGCGCCTTCGCGTAGTAGTCGGGCTCGACCGCGAAGGAGGCGTCGCGCGAGGTGATGACGACAAGCGCGATGTTGGCACCCGCGGAGCCCACGAGGAGCGTCGCCAGGCCCACCGGCCAGTACCAGCCGCGGCTCCTCACGGCCGCGGCTCCTCGGGTCCGAGCAGGCGGTACGGCACGGAGGCGGCAAAGCCGGCGCCGTCTCCGACCCGGAAGCGGATCTCGCGCGCGCCGCCGTGGAACGCCGCGCGCGGCGCGGTCACGAAGACCGTCGCCGTGGCCGCGTGCCCGGCCGCGACGGCGATCGGGTTGTCGGGCGCGATGAAGTGGAGGCCCTCGCCGTCGGCGAGCTCGATCAGGTAGCGGCGATCGCCATCGGCACGGTTGACGACCTTGACCCGGATCTGGTTCGACACCTCGCCCGACGGCAGGAGCGTGAAGGGGCTGCCGAGCCCGCGCAGGACCGTCACATCGGCACTCGCCCTGTGGGCGAGCGCCCAGCCGAGCATCCCCCAGACCGCGATCAATAAAACAGGGTAGAGCACGACGCGCGGCCGGAGGATGCGCCGCGGCGCCCCGCCCAGCTCGTCGCTCGAGCTGTAGCGGATCAATCCGCGCGGCCGGCCGATCCGCTCCATGATCGAGTCGCACGCGTCCATGCACTGCGTGCAGTGGATACACTCCATCTGCAGCCCGTCGCGGATGTCGATGCCCGTCGGGCACGTGACCACGCACGCGCCACAGTCGATGCAGTCGCCCAGCGCCCGCGGTGGAGCGCCGGGGCCGTTGCCCGCTCCGCGCCCGACGCGCCCGCGTGGCTCTCCACGGCGGACGTCGTAGCCCACGATGAGCGAGCGTCGGTCGAGCAGCACGGACTGGAAGCGCCCGTACGGGCAGGCCACGACGCAGACCTGCTCGCGGAACCAGCCGAAGTCGAGGAACATCAGGGCGGTGGTACCCGCCATGACGAGGAATGCGGCCGGGTGCTCGAACGGCGAGCGGGTGATCCAGTGACGGAGCGCCTCGACGCCCACGAAGTACGCCAGGAAGGTATGGGCGAGGAACATGCTGAGCGCGCCGAAGACCGCGTACGTGAGGAGCCGCCGCGGCGCAAGTCGCCGGCCGTCGAGGTCGCGCTGAGCGCGCGGGCCCCCCTCGATGAGCCGCTCGATGGGGCGGTAGAGAAACTCCATGTAGACCGTTTGGGGACAGGCCCAGCCGCACCAGACGCGGCCGTAGATCGCCGTCAGCAGGAAGATGCCGATGAAGAGGCCCACGAGAAGAAGCATCAGCAGCATCGTGTCCGTCGGCAGGAACGTGGCCCCGAAGAGGATGAAGCGCCGGTTGACGACGTCGAGCAGGATGACGGGCTTGCCGCCCATCCTGAGATACGGCAGGACTGTGAAGAGCCCGATCAGAGCCCAGGCGAGCGCCCGCCGGCGCCGGAGGAAACGCCCCTCGAAGAGCTTGGGACGCATCCAGCGCCGCGTGCCGTCCAGGTTGAGCGTGGGAAGGACGCGCGCCCTGGCCTCGGGCGGCAGCGACGGCGCGGTCATGGCTTCTCTCACCGGAGCGGCGAACCGTCGGCCGCGACCTTCTGGCCCTCCGGCGGCTTGGGGTTGGGCGGGCTCGTGCCGCGGAGCGTGCCGATGTACGCCGTGAGGGCGGCGATCTCATCCGGCGAGAGCTGGGTTTTCCAGGGCACCATACCCTTCTCCGGCACGCCCTCGGTGATGGTCCGGTAGATCTCGCCCGGCCGGCCGCCGTGGACCCAGTAGTCGTCGGTCAGGTTTGGCCCGACGGTACCCTGGCCACGGTCGCCGTGGCAGGGCATGCACTTGCCCGCGAAGATCTCCTTGCCCTTCGCGAGGGCGCCCGCGCTCGTCTGGAGCGCGAGCAGTGCCTGGTCGCTGACGGTGCCGGACGCGGGCGCCGCCGGCTGGCGCGCGGCGGCCTCGCGCATCTCGGCCTCGTAGACGGCGACGACCGACGGTCCCGGGCCGATCTGGTAGTAGGCCCAGTACCCGAGCGAGAAGACGATGGTGGCCCAGAAGATCCACACCCACCAGCCCGGCAGCGGGTTGTCGTACTCCTCGATGCCGTCCTGGGCGTGCGGCAGCAGCCGGTCGCGGTCGCCGTCACTCATGGGTCGCTCTCTCCCCTGTCAACCGCGCGCCCGGCTCGTCCTCGAGGGGCAGAAAACGGGCGCGCTCGAAGTGCTCCCGGTTGCGCCGGAGAAACGTGGTCACCGCGATCGCGAAAAAGGCGGCCCCGAACAGCACCAGGCCGGCCTCGGCGAAGATCTGCAGCCCGAAGCCGCTCATTACGTCGGTCAGGCTCATGTCACGGCCTCCCTGCGGGCTGCGGTACGCCCTCGGCCCGGCGCCCGTTGCCACCTGCCGCGTCCGGGCTCTTCCTGATATCGGTGCCGAGCCGCTGGAGGTACGCGATGAGCGCCACGAGCCGGGTCTCCTCGAGCCCCGTGGGCCCGCCCTGCGCGACGATAGCCTGGGCGATCTGCCTCCCCTGCTCCCGAGCGAGCTGCGCGGCGCCCTTGACCTGCTGGGGCGTGTACGGAACGCCGAGCGTCACCTGCGCCGCCACGCCGCGTTCGACGGCCGCGAAGTCGAGCGGCCGCTTCGCCAGCCACGGGTATGGCGGCATGATGGACTGCGGCGTGGTCGAGCGCGGGTCCTCCATGTGGAGCACGTGCCAGAGGTTCGGGTACTTACCGCCGATCCGCTGCAGGTCCGGCCCGATGCGGCGGGAGCCCCACAGGAACGGGTGGTCGTAGACGAATTCACCGGGCTTGCTGTACTCCCCGTAGCGCACCGTCTCGGAGCGGATGGGCCGGATCATCTGCGAGTGGCAGTTGTTGCAGCCCTCCGAGATGTAGACGTCGCGTCCGGCCAGCTCCAGCGGCGTGTAGGGCTTGACCGCGGCGATCGTGGGCACGTTCGAGCGGATGAGGAACATGGGAATGATTTCGAAAAGCGAGGCGCTCACCACCGCGACGACGACCCAGATGGAAAACGTCAGCGGCATGCCCTCCCAGCGCCGGTGCCACGCCGCGCGCTTGAACCCGCCGGCCATCACCTCGGCCCGGTACTCGCGGGTCAGCGCGGGCGCCTCGTGCACGGGCTCCGCATACGTCGCGGGCGCGCGCCGCCACGTCATCACCACGTTCCACGCGCAGAGCGCCATCCCAGCGATGTAGAGGCCGCCGCCCAGCACCCGCACCCAGTACATGGGGATGAGCCGCACGGTGGTCTCCACGAAATCCGGGTAGGCAAGCCGGCCGCTCTCGTCGAAGGCGCGGAACATCAAGCCCTGGGTCAGCCCCGCCGCGTAGATGGCCACGATGTAGAGCAGGATGCCGATCGTGCCGATCCAGAAGTGCAGCTCCGCCAGCTTCTTGCTCCAGAGCTCCGTCTGGAAGAGGCGGGGCAGGAGCCAGTAGATCATCCCGAAGATCATGAAGCCGACCCAGCCGAGCGCGCCCGCGTGGACGTGGGCGATGGTCCAATCCGTATAGTGCGAGAGCGCGTTGACGCTCTTGATCGACATGAGCGGTCCCTCGAAGGTCGACATGCCGTAAAACGTGACGGCGACAACGAAGAACTTGAGCACGGGGTCGTCGGTCACCTTCGACCACGCGCCCCGGAGCGTCAGGAGCCCGTTGATCATCCCGCCCCAGGACGGCATCCACAGCATGACCGAGAAGAGCATGCCGAGCGTCGAGGCCCAGGCGGGCAGCGCCGTGTAGTGGAGGTGGTGCGGCCCCGCCCAGATGTAGATGAAGACCAGGGTCCAGAAGTGCAGGATCGACAGTCGGTAGGAGTACACCGGCCGCTCAGCCGCCTTGGGCAGGAAGTAGTACATCATGCCGAGGAACGGCGTGGTGAGGAAGAAGGCAACCGCGTTGTGGCCGTACCACCACTGCATGAAGGCGTCCTGCACCCCCGCGTAGATCGAGTAGCTCTTCATCGGCCCGGCCACGACCACGAGGTTGTTGAAGATGTGGAGCACGGCAATGGCCACCAGCGTCGCGATGTAGAACCAGAGCGCGACGTAGAGGTGCCGCTCGCGGCGGCGGGCGAGCGTGCCGAAGAAGTTCGCGGCGAACACGACCCAGATGACGGCGATGGCGATGTCGATGGGCCACTCGAGCTCCGCGTACTCCTTCGACTGGCTGTAGCCGAGCGGCAGCGTCACGGCCGCGGCGACGATGATGGCCTGCCACCCCCAGAAGTGCAGCCGGCCCAGCGCGTCGCTCCACATGCGGGCCTTGAGGAGGCGCTGCGAGGAGTAGTAGACGCCCGCGAAGATGGCGTTGCCCGCAAAGGCGAAGATCACCGCGTTGGTGTGCAGCGGGCGCAGCCGGCCGAAGGACAGCCACGACGTCTGGAAGTTGAGGGCCGGCAGGACGAGCTGGAGCGCGATCAGCAGGCCGACCGCCATGCCGACCAGGCCCCACAGCACGGTGACCAGCAGGAACATGCGGACGATCTGATCGTCGTAGACGAACCGTTCGACGCGGTCGCTCATGCGCGCGCTCCCTCCTCTTCGATCGGTGTGGAAGGCGGAAACGCCGACCGCCGGGTCACAAACCCCGGCGGTCGAGCCAAACAAGCGCCGCGCCGAACACGGCGACCAGGGGCACGTTGACGACCCAGTGGTTGACGCCGAGCAGACCGGGCAGCGTCAGCTTTCCGAAGTCTCCGACCCGCAGCAGCGTGTCCTTGATGAACGGATAGACCTCCGAGTAGACAGCCGCTCCCAGCAGGATCCCCAGCACTCCCCTCTGCAGCCCGTCCATGCGGCCTTCACCGAAGGCCCCGGCGCAGGTGCCGGGTCAGAATCCGAGGAGCAGCATGCCTGCGCCGAAAACGAGCCCGCCCAGGGCATTGGCGGCGACACGGCCACTCCGCTTTCCGCAGCCAGCCCATGCCGCCCTCCTCAGGCCGAGGACCCGCGGCGGCCCGTCCGCTCGGTTTCTATCTTGTGCTCGAGCGCCTCGCCCCGGATGCGCGCGCGGCACGTTTCGCAGACAAGGTCGTCGGTGTGACCCGCGCAGACGATGCAGCGATGGGGCACGGGGGGCGTGCCCGCGTGCCCTAACGACGCCGCAGGTGTCTTGGCCGTGGGCAGCGTCATGGGCACGGTCAGCACGAGGCAGGGCGAGAGCCGCACGACGGCTTCGGTCACGCTGCCGAGCAGGGTCCGGCTCATGCCCGTGCGGCCGTGGGTGCTCATCACGATGAGGTCGATGTCCTTGTCGCGCGCGTACGCCGTGATCTCCCGGGCCGCCCGGCCGGAGAGGAGCGCGAAGTCAACGGCAAGTTCCTTGCCGAGCTGGCGGCCGAGCCGGGTTAACTGCTCAGAGCCCAGTGACGGGTCGGTGGCCGGTGGCACGACGTGCACCACGTGCAGCCGCGCGCCGGTCTCCCGCGCCATGGCCGTCGCAACCAGAGCGGCCGCCTCGGCCGCGGCCGAGAAGTCGGTCGGCAAGAGGATCTCGCTGATCTTCATCTTCGTTACCTCACGATGAGGACCGGGACAGGCGCTCGCTTGAGGGCACCGTCAGCCACGCTGCCGAGGAGGAGGCGGGCCGCCCCTCCCGATCCACGTGCACCCAGGGCAAGCATCCCTGCCCGCTCCTCGCGGACGGCCCGGAGCAACTCAGTCAGCGGCACCCCGACACGAACGCTTCCTCGCGCGCGCCACCCCGCACGCCTGAGGCGCGCGACCGCCGCTTCCACCTCGCGCCGCGCCGTGCGCACGCGCGCGGCCATATCCGCCCGGACGAGGCCCGCAACGGCGGCCCGCACGGAACCGGGCACGAGCGCGAGCGAGGGCGCCCTCACGGGCTCGACGACTCGCACCACCGCGGCCCTGCCGCGGCCCGACCAGCGCGCCAGGTGGGCGACCACGCGGGAGGCGTGGGGCGACCCGTCGAGCCCGACGACTACCCGGCGGGCCGCCCCGGCGCGGGACGCGCTCACGCCTCGGCGCGCCGCGGCGAGCGCCGCGTCGATTTCGCCGCGCGCCGGACCGTCTCGTCCCGCTTCACAGCGATGGCCGCAATGGGCCGCTTGTTCTTCTTGTTCTTGCCGTAGCTCTTCCGGATGCCCATGTCGTCTCCGCTGCTACTCGAGTGCCGAGAGGAGCGCCTCGAGCGCGTCCGAGGTCGTGAAGATGCCGACGATCGCCTCGCCGTCGCGCACCGGCAGGCAGCCGATCTTCCGTTCCAGCAGCACGCGTGCCGCCGCCGTCACCGGCGTCTCGGGCGCGACCGTCACGGGGTCTTCGGTCATGATGCGCGTCACGGGCTGGCCTTCCCAACCGCCCGGCGTCTCGCCGGCATCAGTCCGACGCCAGTCCCGGTGCGAGACGATGCCCACCAGGCGGTCGGCGTCCATGACGAGCAGGTGCCGCACCTCGGCGCGGCGCATGCGCGCGAGCGCCGCGCCGATCGAGGAGTCCGGCGCCACCGTGGCCGGCTGCTTCGTCATCCAGTCCCGCACCGCTCCGCAGCGCTCCGTCGATCGGTCCGCCATGTCCTAGTCCGTGTCCCGCACGGTCACGACCGGGCACGGCGCGAGGCGGATCACGCGGTCGGCGACGCTGCCGAGCAGCGCGCGATCGAGGCCGCCACGCCCGTGCGTCCCGATCACGATGAGATCGGCGCGCTCGCGGGCCGCCGCCCCGACGATCTCCTTGTACGGTACGCCGGTCCGCAGGACCCAGCGCGCGGAAATGCTCGCGGCCGCCGCGGTCGTGGTCCAGTCCCCTAGTGTCTTCACGGCCCACGCGCGCGACGCGTCGAAGACGTCACGCGCCCGCTTCATGGTGAAGGGGCCCTCCGAGTAGAGCGGCGTCTCGACCAGCACGTGGACCAGCACCAGCTCGGCGCCCAGCCGCGCGGCCAGCCGGCGCGCTTCGGCCCATGCGCGCTCGGAGCCCGCGGAGAAGTCCGTCGGCACGAGGATCCGTTCAAGACCGTCGGCGACCGGGTCAGCGGCCATGGGCCCGCACCGTCAGCACGGGGCTGCGTGATTCGCGCACGACGCGCTCGGCCACGCTGCCCATGAAGACGCGCGACACGCCGGTGCGCCCGTGCGTGCCCATCACGATGAGGTCGGCGCGCGCGCGCCGCGCCGCTCGCAGGATCTCGTCCGCCGGGAGCCCCTCCGCAAAGATCGCCTGGACGCGCACGCCCGTCCGCCTCACGCGCCCAACGGCGGCCGCGAGCCGCCGCTTGGCGGAGCGCCGGGCCTGGATGAGCAGTTCGGCGTAGCTGCTCGGCAGCGTGTCCTCGGCTATGAAAGGGGACGGCGGCGTCATGACGTGGAGCAGCACCAGCGGCGCGCGACACGCCCGCGCCAGGGTTACGGCGCGCCGAAGGGCAGGCGCCGAAGCTCGCGAGAAGTCCGTTGGATGCAGGATGCGACGGAAGGCGGTCATGGCGTCACGTGAGGGAAGCCAGGTAGGCGGCGATCGCCCGGGCATCCGCCTCGGACATCTCGATCTTCGGCATGTGCGCCCGCGGCTTCTGCTGTTTGGGCTCGCGCAGCCATTGGCGCAGGTAGCTCTCCGGGTACTTCGAGCCCACCTGCGACAGATCGTTCGCGATGGGTGTGCCGGCCTTGCCGACCGTGTGACAACCGAAGCAGCCCTGCTCGGTGAAGAGGCGCTTGCCCTGCGAGGCGAGCGCGGTACCGTCTTGCCCGAACGCCACGGTCGCCGCCAGGGCGACCGCCGCAGCCACCGACGCCGCCTTCACGTCGCGCGCCCACGCAATCATGAGCGCACGTCTCTGGGCCGCTCGTCCCTGGCCTGGCAGGCGAGGCAGTGACGCGCCCAGGGCACCGCACGCAGCCGCGGGAGCGGGATGGTGGCTCCGCAGTCCTCGCAAACGCCGAAGCTGCCCGTCTCGAGCCGAGCCTGCGCGGCCTGGATCTCGTCGAGCTCATGGCGCTCACGACCTTCGAGCCGCGCCAGCAGGTCCGCCATGGCGGCCCGTGCCGAGTCCTCCACGAGCGATCCGGGCTCGTGGTCCGACAGCGAGGCGAGATCGCCGTCCGTCATGACCACGGTGCGAAGCAACTGCTGGCGCGCCTCGCGCAGCAGCTCACGGAACTCGCTGCTCCCGTCCGCGTCCAGCTGTCCCTTGCGTGCCATTATCGAAAGCCTCCTGGGCGCTACGCAGCCGCGTCGAGCGCAGCCGGCATACCCGAGTTGCAAGGCGGGTGCCACTGCGCATGCGGGCTGCACGCTCACAGAATCGTGGAGTTGCGGGGGGCGGCTGCGGTGCGTCGTGGGGTCGCGCCCACCCGGCTGGGGCGGCGGCGCCCCGACGGGCCTAGCCCTTGATGTTGCCGATGGGTGACAGCGTGACGACGCGGCGGGAGAGGTCGAGACGGTGAAGCACGTCCACCACGGCGGAGAGATCTTTGTAGGCGAAACCGGCCTCCTCCGCCACACCGGACTTGGATGCGGCGCGCACGACGATGCCACGCGCGGCCATGTCGCGGATCAGGGTGTCCCCCCCTACGCGCTTCTTGGCCTGGGCGCGGGACATGGTGCGCCCCGCGCCGTGGGCCGTGGAGCCCCAGGTTTCGTCCATGGCGTGGGCCGTTCCCACGAGGAGCGCCGAGCCCGTCTCCATGGAGCCGCCGATGATGACCGGCTGGCCGGTCGTCCGGTAGGCCGACGGCAGGTCGGGAGCGCCCGGGCCGAAGGCCCGCGTGGCGCCCTTGCGGTGGACGACCAGCTCCATCTCTCGGCCATCCACGCGATGGCGCTCGAGCTTGGCGGTGTTGTGGCAGACGTCGTAGATCACGTCGAGCCCGAGCGTCCGCGCATCCCTGCCGAAGATCCGCGAGAAGACCTCGCGCACCCGGTGGGTGATCACCTGCCGGTTGGCGAAGGCGGAATTGGCCGCGGCCGTCATGGCCCCGAAATACGCCTGCCCCTCGGGGGAGCGAAACGGCGCGCAGGCGAGCTCGCGGTCGTTGACCTTGATCCCGTAGCGCGGCATGGCCTGGTCGAAGATGCGGAGGTAGTCCGTGCCGATCTGGTGACCGAACCCGCGCGAACCGCAGTGGAGCATGACGAAGACCTGGCCGGGCGCTTCGACGCCGAGCGCGCGGGCTACGGCCGGATCGTGGATATCGCCCTCGCGCACGACCTGGATCTCGAGGTAGTGGTTGCCCGAGCCGAGCGTGCCGAGCTGCTCGATGCCGCGCGAAACGGCACGCGCGCTGACGTGGGTCGGCTCGGCGCCCGGCAGGCATCCCTGACCTTCCATCCGTTCGAGGTCCTCGGGCCAGCCGTAGCCATGCGCCACGCACCAACCGGCGCCCTGGAGCATGACGCGGCGGAAGGACTCCTCGGTGAGTCGCACGAAGCCCTTGGCGCCCACGCCGGACGGCACGGCCTCGAAGAGCGCGCCGATGAGCTCCGTGATGCGGGGGCGCACCTCCCCCTCGCTGAGGCCGGTCCGGATCAGGCGCATGCCACAGTTGATGTCGAAGCCGATCCCGCCGGGCGAGATCACGCCGTCCTCGGCGTCGAAGGCCGCGACACCGCCGATCGGAAAACCGTAGCCCCAGTGGCCGTCAGGCATGCAGAGCGCCGCGCGGACGATGCCCGGCAGGCAGGCGACGTTCGTCACCTGCTCGAAGACGCCGTCATCCATCTGGCCGAACAGCGCCTCGGAAGCGTAGATCCGCGCGGGCACCCGCATGCCGGCCTTCTCGGACGGCGCGATCTCCCAGACGCAGTCCCCTGCCCGCCTGGCCTTTGCCCTGAGCTCCAGCGATGTCCTCATGGCGCCTCAGATGTCGATGACGAGCCGGGCCCGCCACCCGCCGGCGGTTTCCTCGAGGACGAACTGGTGGAAGGTGACGGCCTTGGGGTCGGCGCCGAGGGTCGTGTGTTCCGCGTCGATGGTGCCCCCGCGCGCGATCGCGTCGAGCCTGAAGGGTCCCGTGCCCGCGATCGTGACCTGGGCGGCCGGGAAGACCTGCCGGTCACGGTCCTTGAGGTAGATCAGCTCGGACAACCAGTCGTAGAGCAGCAGGTCGAGCTGCGGGGCTTCGATGGTCACGGCCCGCTCAACGGTGATGGACAGCGTGGCCGGATCCACCATGAGGCAGGCCAAAGCCGAAGCCGCAGTCTCGAAGAGGTCGGCCGGGTCTCGGCCCTCGACCTCGACCGCGCAGTCGGCGAGCGCGACCTCTTCGAGAAAGCGGTAGTGGCCCAGACGCTACTCCGTCTTGATCGGGATCGTCGTGCCCTTGGCGGCCGGCGTCTTGGGCAGGGTGACCGTCAGCAGCCCGTTCTTGAAGGATGCGCTGACCTTGCTGCCGTCCACGGCCACGGGCAGACGGACGCTGCGGGTGAAGGCTCCGTACGTCCGCTCCATGCGGTAGTAGCGCTCCTCCTTCTCCTCCTTCTCCATCTGCTTCTCGCCCTTGATGGTCAGAAGCTGTTCCTGGAGCGAGATCTGGATGTCCTTCGGATCCATGCCCGGGACTTCCGCCTTGACCATCACGGCGTCCTTCGTCTCGGAGACATCCATGCTCGGCGCCCACTCGCCCGTCGCCGGGAATTCGTCCAGCTTGAACTCGGCGACACGGTCGAAGAGCCTCTCCATCTCCTGCTTGAGGTTCGGCATCCCCATCCACGGCATCAACGAACGCATGACTTGCTCCTCCTTTCCACGTTGGTCGAGGCGAGGGCCTCCGGTCCATGAGAGAAGCAACCGCGGTGCCAGCGCGAGGCCGCTGTGTTACGCGGACTTGGCGAGCGCCCCCGCGTCCGGCTGGGGCGGCCGCGCCCGGATTGGGGCGGACACACCCCATGGCCGCCGCCACATCTTGCCTGCCGGCATCCCGGCGCGCATATTGGGAACATGATCGTCGGCGTGCCGAGGGAGATCAAGGTCGGCGAGCAGCGCGTGGCGCTCACGCCTGCCGGCGCGAGGGCTTTCTCGGAAGCCGGCCACCGGGTGGTGGTCGAAGCGGGCGCAGGCGCTGGCAGCGGGTTCCGGGACGAGGAGTACACGCAGGCGGGCGCCGAGCCCGGCGACGTAGGCGCCGTCTGGGGCCGGGCCGAGCTCGTGCTCAAGGTCAAGGAGCCGCTCCCCGAGGAAGTCCCGCGCATTCGCGAGGGCCAGACGCTCTTCACCTATCTCCACCTGGCGCCCGTGCCCGACCTGGTCCGCGCGCTCCAGGCGCGCGGCGTCCTCGCCATCGCCTACGAGACCGTCGAGCGGGCGGACGGCAGCCTGCCGCTGCTCACGCCCATGAGCGAGGTGGCTGGACGGCTCGCCGTCCAGGAGGGCGCCCACTACCTCGGCCGCGCCTACGGCGGCCGCGGCATCCTGCTCTCGGGCGTGCCCGGCGTTCCTCGCGGCAACGTGGTCATACTGGGAGCGGGCACCGTGGGAATCAATGCCGCCAAGGTCGCGCTCGGCCTGGGGGCCGACGTCGCGCTCCTCGACATCAACCTCGACCGCCTCCGCGCCGCCGACGATCTCTTCAACGGTCGGGTCGTCACGCTGTCCTCGAACGCCTTCAACATCGAGCAGGCGGCGCAGCGCGCCGATCTCCTCGTCGGCGGGGTACTCGTGGCGGGCGCCAAGGCGCCGAGGCTCGTCACGGAGGCCGTTGTCCGCCGCATGAAGCCCGGCGCCGTCATCGTGGACGTCGCGGTGGACCAGGGCGGCTGCGTGGAGACGATCCGCCCGACGACGCTCGTGGAACCGGTCTACACGCTCCACGGCGTGCTGCACTACGGCGTCACCAACATGCCGGCGCTGGTGCCGCGCACCTCGACCTTCGCGCTCACCAATGCCACCCTGCCCTACGCGCTGGAGCTCGCGCACAAGGGCACGCTCAGGGCAGTGCGCGAGAGCGGCGAGCTGGCCCGCGGCGTCAATGTCTGGCGGGGGCGCGTCGTCTATCCCGCGGTCGCCGCCGCCGTCGGCGAGACGCCCCTGCCCGTCGACCAGCTCCGGTGACGGGCCATCCCGTCTTCGCGGCGGTCAATGACTGCCCGACGCGCTCGGCCGAGCGGAATTTCCTCGGCGACCACCGCGCGTGGCTCTGCGCTCGCGCGACCGGGCGTGTGCTCGACCTGGGCGCGGGAACGGGGGCCAACTTCCCGTTTGTGACCGCCGGCGCCGAGATCATCGCGGCCGAGCCCGACCCCTACATGATCGAGCGGGCGCGGCGGCGGGCGGGCTTCGCCATCGCCGACCTCGAGCGCTATGCGTTCGGCCCGATCCCCGGGCCGCTCTTCGTCCGCGGCGAGGCGGTTCCCGCCTAGGCCGGGTAGCGGCGGTAGAACCGGCGCTTGACGACCTCGACGAGCCCCGGGTAGGTCACCACCATCAGCACGAGGATGGCGAAAAAGAGCGGCGGCGGATGAGGAGTTCGAGGTCGCCCACAGTTTCCTTGGGGCGGCGCACGGAGCCGGCGGGCTCCGCGCGTTTGACTCCGCGGACGTGAGCGAGCGCGTGCGCGATCTCGAGATTCATCACGTCACAGACCGCCTCAGCGGCGCCGCGAGCGCCAGATGACAACGAGCGCCAGCGCCGCGACGAACAGGCCGAGAGCGATCAGCCACCCGTCCCGCACAGCCTGCACCATGGTCAGCTCCCCCTGAGGCGGACCTTCTGCTCCAGCAGCCGCTCCGCGAGGCCGAGCGCGTGAAGCACCATCTCCGCCTGCTCAGGCGACATCGTCGCGGAGCGGCTGCCCTCGTCCCCGGGCTCGCCGATCATGAGCAGGACGCGGGCCTCCCGCGGGCAGACATGGACCGTGGCCCCCGCAGTCAGCGTGATGATCGCGTCGTACGGTGCGTGCTCCGGCCAGCCCAGCGTGCCGTCGCCGCAGCGCACGTGGACATTGCCGTACCCGAGGGCCGCCAGGCGATCCCTCGCGGAGTTGGCCAAGCCCTCGATGCGCTCCAGTGGGTACACCTCTCCGGCGATCTTCGAGAGGAGATGCTCCGCGGCGAGCACCCCGTCTTTTGAGACGGGCGCCTCAGGAAACCCGGCGGGAGGGCGCGGGAGCTCTAGAGCGGGTAGCGGAGCAGAGCCGCCACGCCGCCGACCGCCGCCAGCTGCTGATGCGCCTCGACAGTGTCCACACCCCCTCCGGCAGCGAGTACGCGCTCGACCAGGGCCTCGCCAAGATCGACCGGCTTGAGCGCCTTGCCGCAGAGCCGGCATTCATCGGGCACGCCCGGAAAGAGCGCGCCGCACCCGCCGCAGACGGCGGCCGGCCCGCGCGCTCCCCGCAGCACGTAGAGCCGGTGCACGGCCCCGCGATTGACCGCCTCCACCGTCTCGTCCACCCCGGCGACGGCCTGCCGGCTCTTGGCTGCCTCGGTCAGGACAGCGTCCACTGCCGGGACATCGCCGGAGGCGTCGAGGGAGGCGACCAGCTCGACCGCGCGGCCCACGATGGCGCTCGAAGGTTCGTGCCGAGCCGCTGAGACTTCGCCGACGATGCGGGCGGCGATCCGCCGCGGCACCTCGCGGCGGAAGGCCGAGGTGTTGCGCGGGTCACCGGCCAGCACGATGCGCTCGACGAGGTGCGCGTCGATGAGCTGGCCGAGGCTCTCGGCCACCGCGGCGAAGTGACGACCGCGGTGCTCGCGGATATGCCGCTCGTAGCGCGACTGCGCCATCCGCACCCACTCGCCCCGGCTGTGGTGCCCCGGCATGTCGGTCGCGAGAGCGACCTCCTCGCCGAGACCCTCGCGGGTCACGTGCATCAGGCGCGCGCGCTCGGTGTCCACGAAGGCGACGAGCGTGGAGGGCGTCTGCTGGACGGCCGCGCTCAGCGGCGCCAGGAACGGCGTGTCTTCCACGGCGAAGGCGTTGTCGAACGGCACGCGGAGGCGCAGCAGCTCGCGCAGCCCGGCGGACTCGCAGGCGAAGAGCGCCACACCGCGCGTGTCGGGGGCGGCCGCCTGGGATACCAGGTCGTCGCCCGCGGACTGGATCCAGTCGAGGTCGGCCGGGGCGACGCGGCGGCTGCGGGCCTCCCGCGCCTTGGCGATCTCGTTCTTGAGGAAGATGCGGACGCGATCCCGCTGGTGTTCGTCGCTCCAGCGCGTATCGAGGTAGACGCTGACGACGGGCGTGTCGGACTTGGCGACTCGTGACAGCTCGATCATCCGCGCGTTCATGTCCATGGGAGGGGCTCCCATGGCGTCAGGCGAGGTCGGCCCGGCTCGGCCGGTAGAGGAGCACGGGCGTCTCGGCCTTGCCAAAAACGCGTTCGGCCACGCTGCCGAGCACTGCCCGACCGAGACCGCTCCTGCCGGCCGTGGTCACCGCGATCAGGTCGGCGCCGAAAGCGACCGCCTCCTTGAGGATCTCGTCGAGCGGGTCGCCGAAGCGGGCGCACGACTGAATGGGGAGCCCGCCCAGCCGCGTCGCGACCGTCCTGAGAGAGTCGAGCCCCTCCGCCTCGAGCCGCGCCATCTCCTGGTCGGCGTAGGCAACGACGCGCTTCATGGCCCTAGACCTCCTTCCGCCGCCTGACGCGCTTGGACTTGGCCGGCGTTTGGAGCCCGCCCGCCAGCAGACGCTTGGCGACGAAGTACTTCTTCGGACGCCGCTTGTTGTCGCGGTCACGCTCCCGGTACCGCTCCAACTGGCGCTCGAGGGCGCCGAAGGCACCGTCGAAGGCGAGCCGGCTCGTCTCGGCCACCTGCTCCACGCGGATCGGGGGGCGATAGGGCAACCGCACGTCCACCGCGCAGCGCATGCCGCGCCCGCCTTTGGGGCCGTTGTCGTCAAAGAATGTGACCTTCGCCCGGATGGGCGCCATCTTTATGGGCTCAAGCGCCGCGCCGACCACCTTGGCCGCGCGCGCGCGGAGCGCCGTGTCCTTCTCCACTCCCAGGATGTCGATGACCATGGCTTGTCCTCTCAGGGGGAGCCTTCCCTCTCTCCAAAGTAGCAACGGAGATGCCAAGGCGCGAGGTCAAGGATTTCGGAGGGTTTCGTCGCGCCCGCCCAGCTCCGGGCCATTCCACTTGGGACGGGCGTGCCCCAGTGGTACCAACCAACCCCAGGCCTTGGCGGCTTCCACCAGAGCGACGGGCCAGGGGATGGCG
>Ga0209726_10005278_pt1 | contig 15779 bp, 13 predicted proteins | sample Subgrocontami54m_FD_187453 | JGI IMG/M metagenome (GOLD analysis project Ga0209726, IMG submission 187453) | Subsurface groundwater microbial communities from S. Glens Falls, New York, USA - GMW46 contaminated, 5.4 m (SPAdes) (version 3) | ecosystem: Environmental > Aquatic > Deep subsurface >... | reverse complement strand
CACCAGCCCGTCGTCGCGGATCACGATGCCGTTGCCCATGCGCTCGGTGCCGAGGATGCCCGCGGTGAACGCGTCCTCGGGTATCTCCGCGCGCAGCAGCACCACCGCATCGAGCGCCGATTGCAGGTTGAAGCGAAGCTCGGCCTGGCGCGGCTGCAGGCTGTCGGGGAAGGCCCAGAGAGAAGGTTTGTCCATGAATCGAGCGTCTATCCGGATTCTAGCAGCCTGCGATGCGGGATCGAACATAGAGCTTTCATGGCTTGCCTCCGCGCGCGGCGAGCAGTGCGCCGGCCAATTCGACGAAGCCCGCGCCGCTGCGCGCTTGCGTGACGTACGCCGGAAGGTGCTCCATGCGGCCGGCGAATTCGGCGACGTTGGCCACGCCGACCGCGTGCGGAAAGAACCCGAACAGGGGCGAATCGTTGGGCGAATCGCCGACGAACAGCCAGTGCTCGCGCTCGGCGTGCGCATCGACGCCGAAGGCCTCGGCAAGCAGCCGCCGGGTCATCCCGAGCTTGTCATAGGCGCCGATCCAGCCGTTCACGTGGATCGAGCTCACCTTGGCCGTGAGCCCGGCCGCCTGCATGCGCCGCACGATCTCGTCGACCGCCGCGCGCGGCAGCGGCGAAACGTCTTCGCGATAGTCGATGGCGATGTCCGCCTCGCGGTACGCCTGGTCGGATGCGAGCGCGCTGCCCGGCACCGCGCGCAGGATTTCCTGCGCCAGCCGGTCGAGCCGCTGCCGGTTCTCCTTCCGGGCCGCGGCGGAGAGGTTGTGCACCGTCTCGAGCTTGCGCGCCGCGGCATGGAAGCGCATGTAGAACGCGCCGTTCTCCCCCACCACCGCGGCGACCGGCCACATGCGCGCGATATGGTCGCACCAGCCGGCGGGCCGCCCGGTGACCGGCACGACGCGGACGCCCGCGTCGTGCAGGCGTTCCATCGCGGCGTAGGCCGCGGCGGTCAGGCGCCCTTCCGTCGTGAGCGTCTCGTCGATGTCCGTCAGCACGCCGGCGATGGCGCGCCGCGCCTGCAGCGGGAACTCGGCAAGCGGCCGCATCAGGGCACGCGCGTTCGCGGGACCGTGACTCCGATCCGCTCGAACGGCAGCACGGCGAAGTGGGCAGGCGGCATCGCCGCCAATCTAGCGCGATCCCCGGCCAAGCGCAAAGCAGGCGCTCGGCCGGGATGGGTGTAGCATAGCCCGTCGAATTCTTGGGCCATTCACAAAAAGCCGTTACGATCACGGTACGGACTTCCAGACAAGGAGACCTCCATGCTTCGCAGGGCCTCGATTTCACTGCTTGCCGCGCTCGTTCTCACGGCGAGCGGCGCCGCTTCGGCGCAGACCGAAATTCAGTGGTGGCACTCGATGACAGGCGCCTTGGGCGACAAGCTGAACGAGCTCGCGACCCGGTTCAACGCCGGCCAGAAAGACTACAAGGTCGTGCCCGTCTACAAGGGCAGCTATCCCGAATCGATGACCGCGGCGATCGCCGCCTACCGCGCGGGGAACGCGCCCCACCTGCTGCAGGTCTTCGAGGTGGGCACCGCGACCATGATGGCGGCCAAGGGCGCGGTCAAGCCCGTCCACCAGCTCATGAAGGAGGCGGGCGAGCCCTTCGACCCCAAGGGCTACCTGCAGGCCGTTTCAGGCTATTACACCGACAGCCAGGGCAACATGCTGTCGTTCCCGTTCAACAGCTCCACCGTCGTCTATTACGTCAACAAGGACGCCTTCAAGAAAGCGGGGCTGGACCCCGACAAGGCGCCCAGGACCTGGAAGGACTTCCTCGCGGCGGCCGAGAAGCTGAAGTCCGCAGGCCAGGGCTGCGTCTACACCACGGGCTGGCCGTCCTGGGCGCACATCGAGAATTTCAGCGCCTGGCACAACGTCCCCATCGGCACGCGCGAAAACGGCATGGCGGGCCTGGACGCGGAGTTCAGGATCAATTCCCCGCTCCACGTCCGGCACCTCACGATGCTCGCGGACATGGCCAAGCGGGGGCTATTCACCTACGCCGGCAGGACCAACCAGGCCGAGGCCAAGTTCTACAGCGGCGAGTGCGCGATGCTCACCTCCAGCACCGGGGCGCAGGCGAACATCCGCCGCAACGCCAAGTTCGGATATTCGGTGAATTTCATCCCCTACCACGACGACGTAAAGGGCGCGCCGCAGAACTCGATCATCGGCGGCGCATCGGTATGGGTGATGGGCGGCAAGACCCCCGCCGCCTACAAGGGCGTGGCCAAGTTCATGCATTTCCTGTCCACGCCCGAAGTCCAGGCCGACTGGCACCAATCGACGGGATACGTCCCGATCACGCCCGCCGCCTACGAACTGACGCGCAAGTCCGGCTTCTACGACAGGAACCCCGGCGCCGACATCGCGGTCCAGCAGCTCACCAACAAGCCGCCGACGGCCAATTCCAAGGGCCTGCGGTTCGGCAACTTCGTGCAGGCGCGCGAGGTGATCGAGGAGGAAATGGAAGCGATCTTCGCGGGCAAGAAGGACGCGCAAACGGGGCTGAACGACGCCGTGCGGCGCGCCAACGAGATCCTGCGCAAGTTCGAGGCCGCGAACAAGGGCTGACGGCGCCGAACGCGTAGGTCGGGCTGAACGGAGTGAAGCCCGACGCTCCGTTGGGCTTCGGCCTGCGGCCTCGGCCCAACCTACGGTCCGGCTACGGTCTGGCGCCCTGAAGCTGACTCATGGCCACCGAAAAGCGCGTCGTCTTCAAGTCCGCGTGGCTGCCCTACGCGCTGCTCGCGCCGCAGATCGCGATCACGGTGATCTTCTTCTTCTGGCCCGCCGCCCAGGCCGTCTACTATTCGTTCCTGCTCCAGGACGCTTTCGGGCTGAACACCCAGTTCGTCTGGCTGCGCAATTTCACCGCGCTCCTGTCCGATTCCTACTATCTCGCCTCGTTCAGGACCACGGCCTTCTTCAGCGCGATCGTGGCCGCGGCGGGAATCGTCGTGTCGCTCGCCCTCGCGGTCATGGCGGACCGGGTCGTTCGGGGGGCGCTCGTCTACAAGACGCTCCTCATCTGGCCCTACGCCGTCGCGCCGGCCATCGCCGGGGTGTTCTGGGCGTTCCTGTTCGCGCCGTCGGTTGGGATCGTGTCCTATGCGCTGCGCCGCGCCGGCTACGACTGGAACTGGGTGCTGAACGGCGACCAGGCCATGTTCCTGGTGGTGACTGCCGCAGTGTGGAAGCAGGTCAGCTACAATTTCCTGTTCTTTCTCGCCGGGCTGCAGTCGATCCCGAAGTCCCTCATCGAGGCCGCGGCCATCGACGGCGCCGGGCCGGCGCGGCGCTTCTGGACCATCGTCTTCCCGCTGCTCTCGCCGACGACGTTCTTCCTGCTCGTGGTCAATATCGTGTACGCCTTCTTCGACACCTTCGGCGTGATCGACGCGATCACCCAGGGCGGCCCGGCGCAGTCCACCCAGATCCTCGTCTACAAGGTCTACTACGACGGGGTCAAGGCCGCCGACCTGGGAGGCTCGTCGGCGCAGTCGGTGATCCTCATGTTCATCGTCATCTCGCTCACCGTGGTGCAGTTCCGCTTCGTCGAGCGCAAGGTGCAATACTGACATGGTCGATTAGATGGTAGAAAATCGCCCGCTGCTCACCATCTTCTCGCACGCCATGCTGATCGCGGGCGTGGCCGTGATCGCGTTTCCGCTCTACGTGACCTTTATCGCCTCCACGCTGACATACGAGCAGATCCTGCAGGTCCCGATGCCGCTCACCCCGGGCGACCAGTTCTGGTCCAATTACGGCCAGGTGCTCGCGAGCGGCTCGACGCGGGGCTCGGCCGCGCCGGTGGGCCGGATGATGCTGAACAGCCTGTTCATGGCGCTCGCGATCGCCGTCGGCAAGATCGCGATCTCGATCATCTCGGCGTTCGCCATCGTGTACTTCCGCTTTCCCGCGAGGAACTTCTTCTTCTGGATGATTTTCGTCACGCTGATGCTGCCCGTGGAGGTGCGCATCATCCCGACCTTCAAGGTGGTCTCCGACCTCGGCATGCTCGATTCCTACGCCGGACTGACGCTCCCTCTCATCGCTTCGGCCACGGCCACGTTCCTGTTCCGGCAGTTCTTCCTCACCATCCCGGACGAGCTGGCGGAGGCCGCGCGCATCGACGGCGCGGGGCCGCTGCGGTTCTTCCGCGACGTTGCGCTGCCGCTCTCGAAGACCAACATGGCGGCGCTGTTCGTGATCCTGTTCATCTACGGCTGGAACCAGTACCTGTGGCCGCTGCTCATCACCACGCAGGAATCCATGTACACGGCGGTGATCGGCATCAAGCGCATGATCGCAGGGGGCGACGCGGCGACGGAGTGGAACCTCGTGATGGCGACCGCGATGCTCGCGCTGCTTCCGCCCGCTGCCGTGGTCGTGCTGATGCAGAAATGGTTCGTCAAGGGCCTGGTGGAAACGGAAAAATAAATGGCGAAGATCCGGCTCAAGGGCGTCAAGAAGAGCTACGCGAAGCTCCAGGTCGTGCACGGGGTGGACGTGGACATCGCAGACGGGGAGTTCATCGTGATCGTCGGGCCCTCGGGCTGCGGCAAGTCGACGCTGCTCAGGATGATCGCGGGCCTCGAGACCGTCACGGCGGGCGAGATCGAGATCGCGGGACGCCGCGTGAACGAGGTCGAGCCCAAGGACCGCAACATCGCCATGGTGTTCCAGAACTACGCGCTCTACCCTCACATGAGCGTATTCGACAACATGGCCTACGGCCTGCGGATCCGCGGCCTCGCCCGCGGCGAGATCGAGGAGCGCGTGCAGCGCGCGGCGCGGATCCTGGAGCTCGGCGAATTCCTCAAGCGCAAGCCGCGCCAGCTCTCCGGCGGACAACGCCAGCGCGTGGCGATGGGGCGCGCCATCGTGCGCGAGCCGGCGGCGTTCCTGTTCGACGAGCCGCTGTCGAACCTCGACGCCAAGCTGCGCGTGCAGATGCGCCTGGAACTGCAGAAGCTGCACCGCGAGCTGAGGACCACCTCGATCTTCGTGACGCACGACCAGGTGGAGGCGATGACCCTGGCCGATCGCATGGTCGTGATGAACGCCGGCGCCGTCGAGCAGACCGGGGCGCCGCTCCAGGTCTACGACCGGCCGGCGAGCCTGTTCGTGGCCGGGTTCATCGGTTCGCCTTCGATGAACCTGCTGCCCGGCCGGCTGTCGGCATCGCGCGAGACGGTCGATGCGGGCGGCGGCGTTCGCGTGCCGCTGCCCGTCGAGCTTCGCGCCGTCGCGCGCGAGGACGTGACCGTCGGCATCCGGCCCGAACATCTCGCCGCGGGCGACGGTCCGGCGGCGCTGCGCTTCACGGTCGAGACGGTCGAGGCCCTCGGCGCGGACTCCCTCGTGCACGGCATGGTCGGAGGCGCGAGCGTGGTCGCGCGGGTGGAGGGACACGTCACGCCGCGGCCCGGCGAGGCGCTGTCGTTCGCGCCCCTGCCCGGAAAGATCCATTTCTTCGACAGCGAGACGGGACGCAGGTTGGGCTGAGGCCGCAGGCGAATCCGGCTATAGTGGGGGCGAATTGCCTGCTCGTTGACGAAGGGGAATCGCAATGACCGCAGTCGCGAATATCGCAGTCGCCCTGGTGGCCCTGCTGCACCTGTGCTTCCTGGTGCTCGAGATGTTCTATTGGGACAAGCCCCTGGGCCGGCGAATCTTCGGCACCACGCCCGGGTTCGCGGAGGCATCCAAAGTCCTCGCGGCGAACCAGGGCTTGTACAACGGCTTCCTGTTCGCTGGCCTCTTCTGGAGCCTCGGGCTGGGCGCGGCCGGCGACTCGACCAAGGTCTTCTTTCTGGTCTGCGTGCTGGTCGCCGGAGTGTTCGGCGCCCTGACGGCGAATCCGAAGATACTCTGGGTCCAGGCGGCCCCCGGTGCGGCGGCGCTCGTGCTGGTGTGGGCTTCCTGAACTCGGAACCTCCTTGGGCGGCCGGTCGATGCTTTGCGCATCTCCCCCACCTCTATTCTTCTCAGCCTCGTATCCGGCGAGAACTTTGCACCAGTCAATTCCGCAAGCTCAGGATTCCAGTCCGTCGCTCATCTCGACGTTCTCGGGTTTGATCTCCAGGCCCGCGCTTCTCGCGAGTTCGAGCAGCAGAATGGAGAAATCGACATTGTCGTGGCCCCGGCCGACGACGCTGGCGATGGACTCGCGCGTGGCCGCTGCCGCCGGCATCGGGACGCCGTAGGCGTGACCGGCATCGAGGCCAAGGTCCATATCCTTCAACAGCAGCTTCGGCGTGAAGGTTACGTTCTGGAAAGTAAGGTTGGTAAGCACCGGCGTCTTGTACTTGGTGTACATGGAGCCCAGCACGCTGTTGTTGATGGATTCGAGGAAGACGTGGCGCGGAATGCCGGCCTTCTCGGCCAGCACGGTGATCTCGCACAACGACTGGATGATTACGCCGAATATGGTGTTGTGGGCGATCTTCCAGACCCGGGCGAGTTCGCCTTCGCCAAGATAGATGGCACTGCGTCCGAACATTTTCAAATAGGGTTCAGCGAGTTCGTACTGTGCCTTGGGGCCGGAGGCTACCACCGACAGCTTGGCTGCCTTGGCCACCTTGGCGTTGCCCGACACCGGGGCGCACAGGTAGCCGACACCGCGTCCTTCCAGTTCCGCGCGTATGGCGGCCGAACCCTCGTGCGAGATGGAGGAGCAATCGATGACGAGTTTCGGCTTGATGTTGCCCGAAAGCAGGCCGCCCGCCCCGAACAGGACTTCCTTCAGATCTGAAGTGGTAGAGACCATCGTAAACACGATTTCGCGATCCGCGAGGTCGGTCCTGGCGCCGACGATTTTCGCGCCGAACTCGGCCAAAGGTTCAGCCTTAGATCGGGTGCGGTTCCACACCGACACGTCGCAGCCGCCTTTCAGCAAGCGGTAAGCCATGGCATAGCCCATGCGGCCCATGCCGATCCAGCCGAGTCTGGTGTTTGCCGTCATGCCGCCTGTCCTTTCGGTTTCGATGCGACGATTGCGCCGCTTCGGGAACGTCATGTGATGATAACCGAGGGCGGGGTAATTCGGCGCGCCATCGGGGATTACTTTCAGTGGCCGTTGTCGCTGCGCGAGCGCCGCCGCACGCATGCGGGCCAAGGGTACATCGCGAGCCTCGCGGCTGGTAACATGTGCGAACGTTCAGACAATCCGGAGCTGGGCATCCATGTCCGAGGCCATTCCATTTCCCGATGGCGGATTCCGCTTCCTCAAGGGCGTATTTCCGTATTCCTCCGGCGTGGCTGCCGACGCGGGGTTTGAAATCGAGCGCGCCCGATTCCGGATGCCGGTACCGCTCGAGGAAGGGTTCCGTCGTATTGCGGCATACCTGGCGGCGCGCGACCGCCCGCTTACCGCATTCTGTGCCTGCGAGCTTCGCTCGCCGAAACCGTTCAGCGAGCAGGGCTTCGCCGACTTCAACCGTATATATGTAGCCAAGCTCGAGGAGTGGGGGCTGTTTCGCGACGGTGTAAATCCGGTGGCCCGCAGTAACGTCTGCCCGGAGATCGACCCGCCACGCGAGCCGAGTTTTTACGCGTTTTGCTACGCGGTTCCGGTGCAGGCGCCGGCATCTCCGAGCTTCGTGGGCGCGGGCAGCGGTGAGTGCCCGGAAGGTCGCGCCAACTACCGCGACCACATCGTGCGGCGCAATGATGTGTCACCGGATGGATTGCGAGAGAAGGCAAGATGGGTGCTTGGCGAAATGGAGCGTCGAATGGAGGGGCTCGGTTTCTCGTGGGCCGACGCTACGGCATCGCAGCTGTACACGGTTCACGATGTGCACCCGTTTCTGGCCGACGAACTGGTCGCGCGCGGAGCCACCCCCGGCGGGCTGACGTGGCACTTCGCCCGGCCGCCGGTGGTGGACCTGGATTATGAAATGGACGTTCGCGGCGTGCCGCGCGAACTGCTGCTCTAGCCTTCGGTCCACGCGGCGCGACCGGATCATTTTGTCCGCTGGATAATCTGGATGAGTTCCGCGGCACCCGGCGTCGTCTTGCCGAATTCATCCCAGACCGGACGAACCGCGTCCACCCATTTCTCGCGGTCGCTGAGCTCGAGGAAAGTCATGCCGTTCTTCCGTGCCTCTTGGAAGGCGCCCGCCATCTTGTCCTCGAATACCTTGCGCTCGTACACGGCGGATTCACGCGCGGCTTCCAGCAGGACCTTCTGCACGTCGATGGGAAGACTTTTCAGAAACGACGCGGACATGATTACGGGGCGCGGCTCCGCCACGTAACTGGACATCGTGAAGAATTTGGCGACCTCGTACATCTTCAGGGTTGTGACCGACAGGATGTCGTTCGCGGAGCCGTCGACCGTACCCTGCTGCAGCGCCGTGTAGATCTGCGGGTAGGGCAGCGGGGTGGGTACCGCGCCGAAAGCCCTGAAGCCATCGACAAGGGCGCGATTCTCGATCACACGGATCTTCAGCCCCTTCATGTCGCCCAGGCTGCGCACGGGCTTGTTGCGTGTCTGAAAGTGCTGGTCACCCGCACTGTAGTAGGCGAGCACCCTGAAACCCTTGGTTTCGGCTTGCTGCGCGAGCTTCTCGCCAAGCGTACCGTCGGCAAGGCTGTACATGTGATTCAGGTCCCTGATCAGAAACGGCAGCTCGACGACGTTGTACGCGGGCACGTAGCCGGCCCATGCGCCGGCGCCCACGCCGGCATGGATCGAGCCCGCGAGTATGCCCTCGTTGATGGTTCTCTCATCCCCCAACTGGGCGGTATGGAAGACCTGAATTTCGACCGTACCGGAGGTCCGCTCCTCGACAAGCTGCTTCCACCGCCGCGCACCGTCGACATAGGGAAAACTTTCCGCGACTATCGTGGCAAATTTCAGCGTCAGCTTCTTCGCAAGCCTGGCGCGGGCGGGCGGTTCGGCGGCAACGGCCGAACCGAAAGATCCGACGATGGGAGCGGTAGCGAGCGAACCAGCGCCGCCGATGGCGAGCTGCAAGAAGCGCCGGCGATCGACGGGGCTGTTAGGGATTTGGGACATGGTTGCTCCTTGAGTTTTGACTAACGATTGTAGACTGCGTGCGGAATGACGAGAGTAAGCCACGGGATGGTTATTACGACAAGAATTCCGGCGAAAAGTACCGCGATGTAGGGCAGCATCGCCTTAATGGTTTGATCCACCCGTAGATTCGCAAACGTGCACGCGATATAGAGCCCGACGCCGACCGGCGGAAGAAACAGGCCGAGCCCGATAGCAGCCACGACGACAATGGAGAAATGCAGCGGGTCGATGCCGAGCTTGAGGGCGATGGGCAGGAAGATCGGAAGGCATATGATGACGGCCGGCAGGCCTTCGAGTATTGCCCCGAGCACGACGAATATGATGGTGCAGATCACGAAGAACACCCAGGGCTGGCTGGAAATCGAGAGCATCACGCCAGCCAGCTGCGCGGGAATCTGTTCGACCGCCAGGATCCAGGAGAAGCTCGATGAGGCGCCGACCATGAAGATCACGATCCCGCTCGTCACGGCACTGTCGACGAGGATCTTCGGCACCTGACTCCAGGAGATCTCCTTGTAGACGAACACCCCTACGATGAAGGCGTAGAAGACCGCCAGGACGGCGGCTTCGGTCGGATCGGCGATGCCGCCGAGTATCGCACCGAAGATAATGACCGGCATCATCAGCGGGATCAGGGCATCCTTCAGCGCCCGCATGGCCTGTTTCAGGCTCGCGCGCGCTTCGCCCGGAATGCGATCACGGACGGCTTGGACATATATGAGCCCCATGATCGCCAGGGCGAGCACGGCAGCAGGGACAAAACCGGCAAGAAAAAGCGCCCCTACCGACAGGCCGACGATCTGGGCGATGATGACCATCAGCAAGCACGGAGGAATCAGGATTCCCATTGCCGAGGCGGCGGATACGATCGCGACCGCCCGGGCGGGCTTGAATCCGGCGCGTACAAGAGAAGGAATCATCAGCGACCCGATCGCCGAAACGTCCGCGACCGTGGATCCGGATATTCCCGAGAAAAGCATCTCAGCGACCACCACCACCATTCCGAGGCCGCCCCGGACGTGACCGATCAAAGCTCGCGCGAGGGCCACCAGACGGGCCGAGATACCCCCGGTCTCCATTAGCGCGCCTGCGAGAATGAAGAGTGGAATCGCAAGCAAGACAAAGGAATCTGCGCCCGCAAAAATTCTCTGCGGAACTACCAGCAGCGGTGCGGTATCCGACATCAGCAGACCGATCACAGCCGAGATCCCGACGGCAAACGCAACCGGCGCCGTGAGGCCGATCATGATCAGAAAGCTCAGAATCATGACTGCAACGACCATCGTCACTCCTTCCTGCCTGCGAGTCCGCCGTCGGTGGACAGAGGAGAAGGCCTCACTTCCCCGTGACCGATCGATGGGGGATGGGTACCGCCCTTCAGAGCAGCAATCAGCTGCCGGGCAGCGAACATTTCCATCAGAACCCCGCTGACGGGAACCACGATGTACAGATAACCGAAGTTCCAGCTCATGATCGGAGATGTCTGATTCCAGCTGACACGTGTGATATCGATGCCGTTCTTGATCAGTATTCCCGCCAGGGCCATCACTACCACGATGCTGAAGACTCGCGTAAATGTATGAGCCGACGCCGGGATCCACTGATTGATGATGGTGAGCTGAAAGTGTGACCAGCGCTTTACCGCAACTGTCGCTCCAATAAACGTCATCCAGATCTGCAGATAGCGTGAGAGCTCTTCCGTCCAACCGAGCCCGATGTGAAGGAAGTAGCGGAAGAAAACGCCTGCGAAGACAATGACGCAGATCGTCACCAGCATTGTCGCGGCACAGATTTCCAGAAAGTTCGACACGCTCCATCGAAGGATGCCGACGACGGAATGTCGATCGTTGGCCTTGTTGGCATTCATGAGAATGGGAATTGTCCGTTCATCTCCGATCGCTCCGCTTCCAGGCCCCTACCGGGGCTGGAACCCGATGACGGCGGCATTGCGTCCTTTCCTGTGGGCCATGGCCTCGATCTGAACCAACGCGCGCGGATCGACCAGTCCGGCGAGCACCGTCGCCCGGGGCGGATATGGCGGCGAAACGTAGGCAGCGAAGCCCGCGTTGAAGCCGGCGTAATGGCGCCAGTCTGTAAGGTTGTTGGTTGTGTGGATGACATCATCGGGTTGCATGCCGGCCTCGTCAAGGATCGCGTGGATTCGCGCCCAGGCCGCCTCCGTCTGAGCTTGTACGCCGCCGGAAAAGCTGCCATCGTGCAGCATACCCATCTGTCCGCTCATATACAGGCAGTCCCCGGCAAGCATTCCCGGTGAGGCCGCTGCGGGGCACGGGAGCTGACCGCGGCCGTAGATGGGGCGCCCCCCTCCTTTGACCGCAGAGGATTCTATCTGGAGCAGCATACCGGTGTGCTCGAGCGAAGCCGCCTGGATAGAGCACGCGGGATAGGGCGCGTCGAAAAACTGCCGAAACATCTCATTGAAATCCGGACAAAGGCGGATGTCCGAAAGGGTGACGTTCAGCATTACGACTTCGGTCAAGCTCAGTCCCGAAGCTTTCAGCGTCTGCGCGAGGTTGCGAAGCGCCAATTCCGCCTGCGATGCAATGCCTCCGGCGGCTACGTTCCCGCCTGAATCAACCGGGACTGCGGTGCAGTAGTGCTGTTCTCCCGCCATGACGCCGCTCGCCGGCAGCGGCGGCGCGTCGCCGTCGGCGATGGGTACCGGCGGGCCGGGCTTCCTGCCGGCCACTGCAAGCATCTCGGCCTCAACCGTGGCCTGAGGCAAGGGAAATCCAGGCGTACCGACCGTCGACCGGCACACGACGCGAGACTGAAAGTACTCGGCGGTTTCCTGCCGATAGCCTGGCAGGTCGCGCCAGTCGGTGAGATAGCTCTTCAGGCGCACGACGTCCTCGATCGACCCTCCGAGAAGCTTGAGCGAAAGATCCAGGTTGGAAAACATTCTTCGGGCCTGGGCACGCGTATCCACCCGCCCGGGCATGGAACCCGAAAGGCAGCGCGCGGCGTCCGTGCCCGCGGTCGCTCCGATGTAGATCAGATCCCCCGCCCGCAGGCCGAAAGAAAACTGCGCGATCGGCTGCATAAGGGCGTCGGTGGCGACGATAGATCTTGGCATGGTCGTCTCGCAAGAAGGTGGAAAGTGTAGACGAATGCCGGCCCAAAGGCGCCGCGGTACCTACACTTGACTCGTGCTGGCTTGTGGTTATACTGAAAACACTGAAAAATGCAAGTGCCATGAATCGACAGGAAGCCGGGAACGTGTATACGGTGGCGGTGGACATAGGCGGGACCTTCACGGACGTCGTCGTCATCGACGACAAGAACGGGCGTGCATACGTCGGCAAGACGCTGTCGACGCCCGAGGATCTTCAGCAAGGGGTGATGAGCGGATTGGAAGATGCCGCTCAGGGGGTGGGTATTCCCCTGTCCCGTCTCCTTGGAGAAACGGACAGGATGGTGCACGCGACGACTCAATCGAGCAATGCAGTCTTTGCATTCGCGGGCGCGAAGACCGCTGTCATGGCGACCCGCGGATTCGGTGACACGTTGACGATCATGCGCGCGACCGGTCGCGTCGCCGGGCTGAGCGTGTACGAACGCCACCACTACAGGATGACGCAGAAACCGCGGCTGCTGGTGGATGAGCGGGATATTTTCGAAGTTGTAGAGCGGATGGACTACAAGGGAAGAATCGTCACGCCACTGGACGAGGACTCGGTGCGGCTGGCCGCGGCGCGGATTCGCGCAGGCGGGTATAAGGCAGTGGCGGTCGGCTTCCTGTTCTCGCACAAGAACGCGGCGCACGAACAGCGCGTCCGCGACATCCTGCGCGAGTCGCTCCCGGGCGTGTACCTCTCCATTTCCTCCGAGGTCGCGCCGGTGCTGGGCGAATACGAACGCAGTGCGACCACGCTTTTCAACGCCTACGTCGGTCCGGTCATCGAGAACTACATACGGCGGCTCGAAACCACGTTGGCGAAGGCGGGCCTGAAACGCAATCTCCTGATAGTGCAGGCCAATGGCGGAGTTGCGACGACGAGCCAGACCGTACCGATTTTCACCATCGAATCCGGCCCTGCGGCGGGAGTGGTCGGCGCCGCGCATATCGCAAAGGCGCTCGGCGTTCCGAATCTCATCGCGACGGATGTCGGCGGAACGACATTCAAGGTCGCAATCGTGGAAAACGGCCGTTGGGGTTACAGCAGGGAGACCGTGCTCAACCAGTATCAACTTCGCCTGCCGATGGTGGATCTCGCGTCGATAGGAGCCGGCGGAGGGTCAATCGCGTGGACTGACGGCGGGCGTCTTCGGGTCGGCCCACAAAGCGCGGCCGCGCATCCCGGTCCGGCATGCTACGGGCTCGGCGGCCAGGAGCCCACCGTCACGGACGCAGACGTCGTGCTCGGCTACATCGCGCCTGACCGGTTTCTCGGGGGGCGCATGAAGCTGCATCCGGATCAGGCGCTGGAGGCGATCCGGCGCCGCATTGCCGATCCGCTCTTCGGAGGCGACGTCTTGGCTGCCGCGGCAGGTATCCGGCAAGTGATCGACAGCCAGATGGCGGACCTCATACGCAAGTCGACACTTGAGCGCGGTCGCGACCCGCGCGACTTCGTGATGATGGCCTATGGAGGCTCAGGGCCTGTCCATGCCGCATCTTACGGAAGCGACATCGGGGTGCGGGAAATCATCGTTCCGTTCTTCGCGACGGTGCACTCGGCCTACGGCGCGGCCTTGTCGGACATCCGCTTCAGCCTTCAGTATTCCGACCCGCTGGTGCTCCCGGTTGCACCCGAGCGCCTCGAGGGAATCTACGCGAACATGGAAGCGCGCGGCCACCGCAACCTCGAAGGGGCGGACGTTCCCCTGGAACGGCGCCAGTTCCATCGCTGGGTCGAAGCGCGTTTCCGGCGCCAGGTCCACCATGTGCGGGTGTCCGCGCCGTCCCGCATCAACACAACAAGTGTGGATCGGATCGCGCATGCATTTGAAGCGGAGTACGAGCGACTGTTTGGAAAAGGCGCGGGCCTTAGCGACGCCGGTATCGAACTCGTCAACTACGGCGTCGATGCCGTGGGGCTGGTCAGCAAGGTCGCCGAGGAAAAAGGGTCCTCCGGCGGCAGCCTGAAGCCCTATGCTGTGCGTGACACTTACTGCCCGAGGAAGAACAAGATGGTCCCGACACCGGTCTACGACGGCCCCCGGCTGCCCACAGGCGCGCGGTTCGTCGGCCCGGCGGTCATCGAACACTCCGGGACGACGATCGTGGTCCTGGACGGGCAGACCGCGAGGATCGACGAATACCGCCATACCCACGTCGCGGCCAAGACCGGAAGCTGAAGCCATGAATGATCGGAACGCTTTCCAGCTGGACCCCGTCAAGTTCGAGGTGCTCAATCACCGGCTGCTCAGCATAGCCGAGGAGATGGGCATCCAGTACATGCGCTGCTCGGGGTCCAATGTCCTGATTACCGGCAATGACGCGGCGACCGCAATCATGAACCCGGATGGTGCGCTGGTTGCGGTGGGTCCATATATCGTGACGCAGGGCAACGTCCTGCCGCTGATCGTCGACAGCACCAAGCGGCTTTGCGCAGGTTCCGTCGGCATTGGCGACGGCGATATCTTCATCTGCAACGACCCATATCTCGGCGCAATTCATCATCCCGACTTCGCCACTGTGGCGCCGATATACCACGGCACCGAACTGGTGGGATGGATCGGAGCCTCCGGCCATCAACTCGATACGGGCGGAATGGACCCCGGCGGGTTTTCGATCAAGGCAGTCGACGTGCATCAGGAAGGGCTGCGCATGCCCCCGGTGAAGCTGGTAGAGGCTGGGCGGGTCAGGGAAGACGTCCTTGGCTGGATCATGAACCAGGTTCGCGACCCGCTCGTGGGCCTGGACGTCAAAGGGCAAATCGCGGCTCTCAACACCGGACGCCAACGAATACTTGAACTGGTCGAGAATTGGGGCGTCGAGACGGTCAAGGCGGTCATGGAAGGTTCGATCACCTACGCCCGGGAAAAACTGCAGCAGCGCTTGCGCGAGCTTCCGGACGGAACCTGGCGGGAAATTCAATACATCGATCACGACGGCCATGAATCCAGGATCTACAAGGTCGTCTGCACGGTGCGCAAGACGGCGGATCGGCTGTCGTTCGATTTCGCCGGCACCAGTCCCAATGCCCGCGGCCTTATCAATTCGACATATTCGGGTCTGCAGGCGGCGGTCCTTTCGTCGGTCTACATCAATCTTTGCTGGGACATTCCGTGGAACCGCGGCGTGCGCGACTGCATCGAAATCACGACCGAGGAAGGAACGGTCAACAACTGTTCCTACCCGGCGCCGTGCGCGATGGCAACCATCTCCGCGGTGATCGTCACCATCGATGCGTCCTGGCGTTGCCTGTCCCACCTCCTGCTATCGAGCGAGAAATACCGCGATCAGGCCATGGCTGTCTGGTCCGGAACGTCGATGGCACCGATCTTCGCCGGAACCAGCCAACACGGCTTCCCGTTCGCGGCGACGGAGATGAGCCATTTCGGCGGCGGCGGCGGTGCGCGGACCTATGGCGACGGTGTCGACACGGCGGGGATCGTCTTCAACACCACGCCCAACATGCCGAACATCGAGGACCAGGAAGCCGAATACCCGGTCCTGTATCTGTTCCGGCGTCATCTGCAGGATTCGGGAGGGCCAGGTCGCTATCGTGGGGGCCGTTCCGG
>Ga0209726_10005277_pt1 | contig 15780 bp, 11 predicted proteins | sample Subgrocontami54m_FD_187453 | JGI IMG/M metagenome (GOLD analysis project Ga0209726, IMG submission 187453) | Subsurface groundwater microbial communities from S. Glens Falls, New York, USA - GMW46 contaminated, 5.4 m (SPAdes) (version 3) | ecosystem: Environmental > Aquatic > Deep subsurface >... | reverse complement strand
ATCAAGAACGGGAGGGCACGGCTTCAGCCGTGCCGCAAGTCCCGCAAAGCATCCCGGCTTTAGCCGCTGCGGTCAGGCACTCTACATCAACACGAGAACTGCTTTAGCCTTCCCCCCTTCAAACCTCCCCAGCCGGTACACCGCCTCCGCCGACTCGTCCTTCAGCACCAGCCTCGCCACCATCTCCCCCAGCGCCGGACCATGCTTGAATCCGTGTCCCGATCCGCCCCCGACAATCCATATGTTCGCAATGTTCGCATGGGCCGGATGCCGGTCCACGATGAAGTTGTGGTCCGACGTGTTCTCGTACTGGCACACGCGAGATTCGACGAGCGGCGCGTCTTTCATCCCTGGGAAGCGATAGGCAAGATAGCGCCGCGCCTCGGCCAGCCGGTCGTTGTCGACCAGCCGCTGTCCCGAGGTCGGATCGAACTCCGGCCCACGCGTGTCGTCCGCCAGCTTGAAGCCGCGGCTCTGGTTCCCGGGAATTCCGTACATGAAGTGATCGCTATGGTCCGCCCACACCGGCAAAGGGCCTTCGTCGTAACGGTTATCCCCCGCGGGAGTGCCGAAGAAAAACACATCCTGCTTGGTCGACACAAAGTGCGGGCCCACGTTCCTTGGAAACAGTTTGCCCAGCCACGGCCCGCACGCAAAGACATACCGGTCGGCAACCAGCTTCGATCCATCCGAAAGCGGCAGGCCTTTCCAGTCTCCGTCTTCCAGCCCCGGCGCTAGAACCGCCTCCTGCCGATACTCCCCGCCTTCCGCCACAAAATGCTCGACTACCGCCTGCGCCGAAGCACGCGCCAGCAAGTATCCACTCTGCGGCTCCCAAATTCCCCACTCGACCTTCTCAAAATTGATTTGTTTCCAGCGTCGCGCCAGTTCGGTTGCCGGCAACTGCTCGAAGGGGATCCTCGCATCTTTCAGAAAGGGCAGCGACCCGCGCTCGAATTCCCCATCGCCTTCCACCATCCAGAGCACGCCGATGGAATGAAAAAACTTCTGCTTCCACTGCGCCTCGTGATCTTTCCAAAGTTCCAGCGCGCGCGCCGCCAGCTTGGTATAAGGCTGATTCGGTCCATACGCCCCGCGCATGACGCGCGTCTCCCCGCCCGACGAAGCCCGCGAGTTTCCCGGTCCCCACGCATCGAGCAGGGTAACCCGGGCCCCGCCGCGCAGAAGATAGAGTGCGGTCCATCCGCCGAACGCGCCCGCCCCAACCACTGCAACATGAGGTTTGTTATTCATGGATTTCGGAGTTCCACCAGTATCTTGGTCCGCCGCCGGGGACGCCAGCCCACCGAGCGCATCCCCTCCGGCCGCCGTCACCGCCGCTGCCAATCCCAGCTTGCAGGCGTCGCGGCGGGAAACCTTGGCACCCGCTTTGCGATCCGGCCGCGACGAAGCCTCGTTTTCAGCCATAGAAGGTTCCCCACCATACATAAGAAGATGGGGCATTTCCAAGCATCTCTGATGACCCCCGCTCCTTGACACCCTCCACAGCGCTCCCTAGAATCGCAAAAGGGGCCTTGAAACCGCATTCTAAGCCTCTGCATCTAAAGTATTTAGATAGAGGCTCCGGCTCCAGACTCGGATCAACATGCCACCAGGACCAACCGGCGAACGGGAACGCGAAATCCTGACCGCCATCGTCGAGACCTTCATCGCCACCGGCGAGCCGGTAGGTTCGCGCACCCTGGCGCGCACCAGTCGCGAGGGTCTCAGCGCGGCCACCATCCGCAACGTGATGGCCGACCTGGCCGATGCCGGTTTCCTCGATCAGCCCCATACCTCCGCTGGGCGCGTCCCCAGTACCGAGGCCTACCGCTACTACGTGGAGCAGCTCAGCGGCGAGACCCGTTTGTCGCACGAAAACGAAAGCATCATCCAGGACAGCCTGACGGGCGTCAGCGACGTGCAGGAATTCATGGAGCGCACCTCGCACGTGCTCTCCCTGATTTCGCACGGCGTCGGCGTTACCGTGGCCTCGAGCGGGCCGCGCAATGCCCTCGAGCACGTTTACTTTTCGCGCCTCAGCGATCAGAAAGTTCTGGCCGTCGTCGTCACGCGCTCGGGCGTGGTGCGCGACCGCGTGTTGCGCCTCGATCTCGCCCAGTCGGAACTGGATCTCGCGGCGCGCTACATCAACGAAAACTTTCGCGGCTGGATGATGGAAGACATGCGCGCCGAGATTGCCCGCCGCCTCGAAAAAGAGCGCAGCGAGTACGACCGGCTGATGCAGTCCATTGAGCAACTCTACAAGCAGGGCGCTCTCACTACCAGCGAGGCTCCCGAGGCCGTGTTCGTCGAAGGCGCCGCCAACCTCGTGACCGGCGAGGAAGACCAGCAGCGCCTCAAAGACATGCTCAGCACGCTGGAGGAAAAAGAAAAAGTCGTGAAGCTGCTCGGTGCCTATCTGGACACGCGCCAGGAAGCGGTGCGGGTCGTCATCGGGCTCGATGAAGCGTTGCCCTCAATGCGCAACTTTGTCCTCATCGGCGCTCCGGCGCGCGTGGGCGGCGAGGTCATGGGATCGCTGGCGGTGATCGGGCCTACCCGGCTCGATTATCAGCACACCATGTCGGCGGTCTCCTACATCGCGCGCCTGTTCGACAAACTTTTGAATGAATCGGAGTAAGAGAAGAATGGGTAAAGGGAACGGAAAGACGGAAACACCCAACCTCGATCTGGAACACGAACTGCCTCCCGCCGAGGGCGGGGAAGAAACGGCTCCGGCGTCAGATCCAACCGCTGTTGCAGGCGCGGGCGAGATATCGGAGACCGACAAGCTCCGTGCCGAACGCGACGCGCTGCTCGATCGCCTGGCACGCCTGCAAGCCGAATTCGACAATGCCCGCAAACGCGCGGCGCGCGAGCAGCAGGAGTTCCGCGAATTTGCCGCGGCCGATGTCATCAAAAACATTCTGCCCGTGCTCGACAGCTTCGAGCGCGCCCTGAAGGCGCCGGCTGGCGACTCCAACTCCAACGACCTCCGCAGCGGTCTGGAGCTCATTTACCGCCAGTTCCAGGACACGCTCCAGAAACTTGGTGTCCAGCCGATTGAATCGGTGGGGAAGCCGTTTGATCCGCGGGCGCACGAAGCCATCGAAATGGTGGACACCACCGAGGCGGAAGACCATCACGTGCTGGACGAATTGCAGCGCGGCTACAGATACAAAGGACGCCTGCTGCGTCCCGCAATGGTGCGGGTCGCCCGCAACACTCGCGGGTAGCCGAGAGAACTATTTGAACTGGTTTCAAGAATCGGCTTTCGGGAGGGCACGGCTTTAAGCCGTGCCGCCCAGGGTCATAAAAATCCGGGCTTTACAGCTTGCGGAAAAAGTCTGATTTTGGGTGGCGCAGCGCTTCAGCGCTGCGGTAAGAGCTTTTCTTTTCACCAGGGGCTTTAGCCCCCGAGGGACGCCCTCCGCAATGCAGATTGTTTAGTGCGGATCGATTCGATCAGAAGGAGCAGTCTGGCCAACAACGGCAAACGCGACTACTACGAGGTCCTCGGCGTGACCCGAACGGCCACCGAGGTCGAGATCAAGAGCGCCTACCGCAAGCTGGCGATGACGTACCATCCCGACCGCAACCCCAACAATCCGGACGCGGAAGAAAAATTCAAAGAGCTCACCGAGGCCTACGCCATTCTTGCCGACTCCGAGAAGCGCTCGCTCTATGACCGCTTCGGACACGCCGGGGTGGGCGGCAGTTCCGGCGGTCCGGCCGGCTTCGATCCCGTCATCTTCCAGGATTTCGGAGACATCTTCGGAGAATTTTTCGGCTTCGGCGATCTCTTCGGCGGCGGCGGCCGCCGTCGCGCCCGCGCCCAGCGCGGCGCCGATCTGCGCGAGGACCTGAGCCTGGAATTCGACGAAGCCGTCTTCGGCACTGAAAAGCAAGTCAAAGTCCGCCGGCATGAGGTTTGCGATTCCTGTCACGGTGCGGGCGCTGCGCCGGGCAAAGCGCCGGTCCCGTGCCGCTCCTGCAACGGCCGCGGCCAGGTGCGCTATCAGCAGGGATTCTTCAGCATCGCCCGCACTTGCCCCACGTGCCAGGGCGCTGGTAGCGTCATCACCGATCCCTGCCCGAAATGCAAAGGCGAGGGACGCCTGCTGCGTGAGCGCACCGTCGAAGCCAAAGTTCCCGCCGGCGTCGAAGACGGCACGCGCATTCGCTTCTCCGGACTCGGCGAAGCCGGCGCCTCCGGCGGCCCGGCCGGCGACCTCTATGTTGTCCTTCATGTCAAAGAACATGCCTTCTTCGAACGCGAGGGCAACGATCTCTATTGCGTGGTGCCGGTCTCATTCCCGCAAGCCGCACTCGGCACCGAGATCATGGTTCCGACCATGGAAGGTGACTACAAACTGAAGATCCCCGAAGGCACGCAGTCGGGAACCTCATTCCGAATCCGCAACCGTGGCGTCCCGGTCCTAAACAGCCACGGCAAAGGTGACCTGTTCGTGGAAATCCGCGTACAAACCCCCGGCAAGCTGACCAAACGCCAGCGCGAACTGCTGAACGAGTTAGGACAACTCTCTCCGGTAGAAAACAAACCGCAGCGCCGCTCATTGCTGGGGAGAATGAAAGACATGTTCGCGTAGGAAAGTTCTCAGTTCCCAGTTCTCAGTTCTCAGTCCTTAGAGCCAAGGCTCCTTGCGATTATCATTCGGGTGAGAGACTGTCTTCACTGAGAACTGAGAACTGAGAACTGAGAACTGAGAACCGAGAACCGAGAACTGAGAACCGGGAACTGCCCCATGACTCGCCGCCGCTGGATCGCCGACGAAATAAACGAAAACACCGCCGCTCTCACTGGCGACCACGCCGTCCATCTCACGCGCGTCCTCCGCGCCGAGATCGGCCAGCAATTCGACATTGCCACCGGCACCTCGGTTCGCCGCGGAACAATCACTTTCATCTCCGACAAGCGCGTCGAAGTTGCCCTCGGCGAAGAACAGCCCACCACGCCGGCGCCGCACCTCACCCTCGCCCTCGCCATCTTCAAATTCGACCGCATGGAATGGGCGATCGAGAAATGCACCGAACTCGGCGTCACTCGAATCATCCCCATCATTGCCCGTCGGACGGATTCGCATCTCACCGATGCTGCCGCGAAACGCCGCGAACGCTGGCAGCGTATCGCCCTCCAGGCATCCGAGCAATCCCGCCGCGCCGCCCCACCCGAAATCGCCGTCCCCATCAAGCTGAAAGATTTTGGTAGCGCCGGCGCCTCGCCGGCTGTCGGGCGGGCGCCCTCGCCCGCCCCCCCGACGTGCAAGATCGTCCTCGCCGAGTCCGAAAACAACACGCGCCTACGAGACGCCCTGCAATCTCGTCCTGCCGCCCTCACCCTCGCCATCGGTCCCGAAGGGGGCTGGACCGCCGACGAACTCCAATGGTTCCGCGATTCCGGCTGGACCGCCGCCTCGCTCGGCGACACCATCCTCCGGGCAGAAACCGCCGCCATCGTTGCCACCGCCCTCGCTCTCGACGCGTTGCAGTGATCTTCCTCACACCCTTCCACAACCACCTCTGATATGCTCCGGCAAGTGAGTCAGTCCGTTTTGTCAGCCACGAAGGTTCAGCCCGACGAACGCCAGCGCGAAGCCATCGCGCATGTTCACGGCCCGATGCTGGTCGTCGCCGGCGCTGGCACTGGCAAAACCACGGTCCTCACGCAGCGCATTGCCCATCTGATCCGTGAAGGCCACGCCCGCCCCGACGAGATTCTCGCCCTCACCTACACCGACAACGCCGCCGAAGAAATGAAGAAGCGCGTGCACGCCGAGCTCGAAGGCAAAGACTGCCACGGCCTCCAAGTCCTGACCTTTCATGCCTGGTGCAACGGCTTGCTCCATCGGCGCGGGGCCAACTTCGGCGTCCTCGACGACAAAGATCTCTGGGTCTATCTGCGACGACACATTCGCGATCTGCGCCTGAAGCACTTCGTCCGTGCCGCCAACGTCAGCCAGTTTCTCGACGATCTGCTCGACTTCATGCGCCGCTGTCAGGACGAACTCGTCGGCCCGGAAAAATACGCCGGCTACGTGGCCCGCCTGGAACGCGGCGAAGTCGCCCTTCAGCGGGTCACTAAATCAAAGAAGCAGAGCGAGCTGGAACCAACCGAGATTCTCGACCGCTGCCGCGAGATCGCCCGCGTTTTCGCCACCGTAGAACGCATGCTCGAAGTAAAGAACCTGGGCACGTTCGGCCACATGATCACCCGGGCTTATCAGCTTTTGAAAAACGACCCCGCGCTGCTCGACGAAGAACGCGCCCGCACGCGCTTTCTCCTGGTGGACGAATTTCAGGACGCCAACTTTGCCCAGGTCGAAATCCTCTCGCTACTGGCCGGATCGTCGGCCAACGTGTTTGCCGTCGGCGATCCCGATCAGGCCATCTATCGTTTTCGCGGCGCCTCCAGCGCGGCCTTCACTCTTTTCCTTCGTCATTTTCCGGCCACGCGACTGGTCGTACTCGACAGGAACCGCCGCTCGCTCTCGCCGATCCTCCGTTGCGCCTTTGGCATTGTGAACGACAACCCGCCCGTGTTTTCGGAAAAGGGAAGCGGAATCTCCTACCAGCGTGCGCCGCTCGCATCGCAGCGCGAAGCGGACTCCCACACGCGCGGCGAATCGATTGTTCCGCCGCCGGTCGAAATCATTACCTGGGGCGACCGTGAAGTTGAAGCCGCCGACCTGGCTCGCCGGATCCAAACAAAGCGTAAGGAACATCACTGTGACTGGAGCGAATTTGCAGTCCTCTATCGCCAGCACAGCCATCGCGAGGAATTGGTCAAGGAGCTCACGGAGCGAGCTATTCCGTTTTCGATCGAAGGCCTGGATGTGCTGCACACGCCCGAAGTCCGCGACGTGCTTGCCTGCCTGAACGTGGCCGTGAGCCCGGGCGATGCCGCCAGCCTGTTCCGCGTGGCCGCGCTTCCACAATTCGCGATCGACCCGCAGGAACTACGCGCCGCCATGCGAGCGGTTCGGCGCGACGAACTCGATCTCCGCAAAGTGCTGGAAAAACTGGCGAACGGTCCCGCCGTTCTGGAAAGCGTTGAGAAGGCGCATGAGCGGGTAAAGAAGGAAGGAGTTCGCGCGGTCGACGCCGTGAAAATGGTGATACGTCATTTCGCTCTTTCGGACTCGGTTCCCGTGGCCGCCTTTCTCAAGTTCGTCGAGCTGTGGCAGGGAAAGCCGATCGTTGAGATTGGCAGTGCGGCGGAATTTCTCGACTACCTCGACTATTTTGGTCAGGCCCGGGGTGCCATTGCCCTACCGCCCACCACCGCCGACGCAGTCCGCCTCCTGACCGTACACACTGCCAAGGGTCTTGAGTTCCGCCATGTGGCGATCATCCGCGGCTCATCACCGTCGTTCCCATGTTCCTGGCGGGAGCCTTTGGTGGACCTGCCGCCCGAGTTGCGCAGCTCCGACTCCGAGGGTGACGACAAAGCCTTGAACGAAGAAGAGGAGCGGCGGCTCTTCTTCGTCGCCATGACGCGCGCCAAGGACACGCTGGCCATCTATACGCATAAGGGCCGGGCCAAGAAGGACCCCATGCCAACCAAATTCCTGCGCGATTTCATGCCGAATCCCGCCTACAAGAAGTTCTGGCGTCCGCGTCTGGCGGCGGCGGTGCAGGAAGATCTCTTCGCCGAAGAAGAAAAAATCGCCATCGAACACTCTAACGTTGCCGCCTGGCTGCTCATGCCGCCGTCCGCCAACTTCGTGACCGGCCTCAGCGCGTCGGCCATCACAACTTATGAAGATTGTCCGCTGCGTTTCAAGCTGGAGCGCGAGTGGAACCTTCCGCGCGATGTCCCCGCGTCGTTACGCTACGGCGCGGTCATGCACAGCATCCTGCGCACCTTCTACGACGCTCGCCGCTTCCGTCGCGAGGCCAGCGACGCCGAACTTCTGGAGATGCTGCGGCAAGGCCTGGCTGACGCGGGAATCGCCGACCGTTACCAGTACGAGTTGTATCTCAAGCAGGGGGCCGAACAGCTGGAGCAGTTTCTGGAACTGGCCCGCACCACCCCTCAACCCGAGGTACTCGACACCGAACAAAACTTCGACTTGCAGGTGGGCGCCACGAAATTGCGAGGACGTGTGGATCGAATCGACCGCGTCGATCCCGACGGCGTGGCCATCGTGGACTACAAGACCGGGAAGCCGAAATCCCAGGAAGATGCCGACGAGAGTCTTCAGCTCTCGCTATACGCGCTTGCCGCAAGAGAGGTCTGGGGACACCGCGTTTCCCAACTCATCTTCTACAACCTGGAAAACAATACGGCAGTCGCAACGACGCGCAACGATGCGCAACTGGAAGAAGCGAAGATGCGCGTGCAGGAAGTGGCCGAGAGCATCGCCGCAGGAGAGTTTCCCGCTAAACCAGGCTACCAGTGCGTCTTTTGCCCGTACCGCAATCTTTGTCCCGCGACCGAGAAGGTGGTGTCGGTCTCGCCCAAGAGGCCAGCCGGCCGCGCAAATTGAAATGTAGAGACGGCTTGGCTCGTCTCGCGTGGTGTGCAACGGCGACCGCGGATCGAAATTCACCCTAAAAAACTTTGGGGACGCTCATCGCGTCCCCGTGTCGTTGCCTGTTGCAGGTGCTTAGTGTTTCTTCTTCTTTGCTTTCTTTTTGGTTGCCATGGATCTATTCTCCCTTTCCATTCTTCATGGAATCTTGCAACGGTCTTCTGTCGCAACTGTTTGATTGTATAGAGTCAACGCCCAGTGAAGTCAAGAGAAAAATGAGCGCGCGCGCGTCGCGCAACGGTGTACCAAAGTCACTTCGCTCACTCGCGTGACAAAAAAGTTCGACACTCCATCACAACCGGCGCGCGCAATCGCTCGCCACCGCGAATCTTTCGCAACCCGACAAGATCGCGGCCACTTCCGCGCAGCGATCGCGCCTTTACCTCTCCTGCATCTCCGCGCCCTCTTCCTCCATCTATAATGAAAGCGGTTGTTGCAAGCAGAGAAGCACGCGAAGGAGCGCATGTATGGCCGGTTCCACTGATGTCGTCATCATTTCCGGATGCCGCACGCCGATCGGGAAATTTCAAGGAAGCTTGAGCGACTTGAGCGCTCCGCAACTGGGCGCGGTCGCCGTCCGCGAAGCGGTGAAGCGCGCCCACCTCGAGCCGCAGCAGGTGGACGAGTGCATTATGGGCAATGTGGTCTCGGCGGGACTGGGTCAGAACCCGGCGCGCCAGGCCGCACTCTTCGGCGGACTCCCTCCCGAAGTAGGTGCCATGACCATTAACAAAGTTTGCGGCTCCGGACTGAAAGCCGTGGCGCTCGCAGCGCAAGCCATCGAGACCGGCAACAGTTCCATCGTCGTCGCCGGCGGCATGGAGTCCATGACCAACGCGCCCTACCTGCTTCCCAACGCGCGCAAGGGATACCGTCTCGGCAACGGCCAGCTGATCGACTCCATGGTGCACGACGGCCTGTGGGACATTTACAACGACTACCACATGGGCCTGACCGGCGAGAACGTCGCCGAAAAATACGCCATCGCCCGCGAAGAGCAGGACGAGTTCGCCGTGAACTCGCATCGCAAGGCCATCGCTGCCCAGAAAGAATGCCGCTTCAAATCCCAGATCGTTCCCGTTGAAATCCCGGCCAAGAAGAAAGGCCAGCCCGCCGTGATCTTCGACAAGGACGAAGGCCCGCGCGAGGACACCACCATCGAAGTTCTCCGTTCGCTCAAACCGGCGTTCAAGAAAGATGGCACCGTTACCGCCGGCAACGCTCCGGGTGTAAACGACGGCGCAGCGGCGCTCGTCGTGACCAGCGCGGCGCGCGCGAAAGAGTTGGGGGCGGCCCCCATGGTGCGCATTGTCGCGCAAGCCACCAGCGGCATCGATCCCAAATGGGTGATGATGGCGCCCGTCGGCGCCGTGCAAAAGATTTGGCAAAAGACCGGCTGGAAGAAAGACGACGTGGATCTCTACGAACTGAACGAGGCTTTCTCCGTGCAGGCGCTGGGAGTAATCCGCGAACTCGGCCTCGACATCAACCGCGTGAACGTGAACGGCGGCGCGGTTGCCCTGGGCCATCCCATCGGCGCGAGTGGCGCGCGTGTGCTGGTCACGCTGATCTACGAGATGATCCGCCGGGATGTCCACCGCGGCATCGCTGCGCTCTGCCTGGGCGGAGGCAATGCCGTCGCGATGGCAGTAGAGCGCTAATCTCGGGGACCCGCACCTGGAGCAGTTCTCCAATTGCTGTAGAGTGCGAATCAAGAACGGGAGGGCACGGCTTCAGCCGTGCCGCAAATCCCGCAAAGCATCCCCGGCTTTAGCCGCTGCGGTCAGGCACTCTACATCAACACGAGAACTGTGCTAGCCCGCTTTCTTCCCAAGTCGTTCCACCAGCGCGCGCAACGTCCCCTGCGTCTCCGGACTCCACCAGCTTGCGATGACGCGTTGCAGTTCCGGCTCCAGATCGGTTTCGAATAGCGAGACCAAGTCGGCGCGAGCTTGGCGGCGCGTCAGTGTCATGGCTTCCGCTGGCAACGCGAGCAAACGCTGGCACCACTCCACAGCCCGGTCCACCACCCGCTCCAACGCAACCAGTTCATCAACCAGTCCGACTCCAAAAGCTTCTTGCGGCGAAAGCAGCGCACCGGTCACCGCCAAGCGTTCTGCTTGGCGCGGCCCAACCAGCCGCCGCAGTCCTGCCAGGATCACCGGCGGTAGCGGGATCCCGACCTGCACTTCGTTCAGTCCGATCTTGTAATCTCCCTCCGCCACCACTCGCCAATCGCAGAACAACGCCAGCACGGTTCCGCCCGCTGGCGCGTGTCCAGTGATCGCCGCCACCATCGGGATCGGCGACCCTGCGATTGCCCCTAGCAGCCCGTAGAACTCCCGCCACAGAGCCGCCATCGAGGGACGATCCAGACCAAGCAGCAAAGGAACATCAATGCCGCCGGAAAATCTTCCGGGCGCGCCGGAGAGAATCAGCGCGCGAGCGCCATCGTCCGGCGCGGCTTGAATTGCCTTCCTCAACGCGACGATCAGCTCAGCACAAAGCGCATTGACCGGCGGACGGTCGAGCCGAAGCTCCCGGACTACTCCGTGCTCGATGGTTTGAATCATGAAAGGTCATGCTCTCTGCCGCTACTTCGTCGCCGTCGCCGTCGCCGCCCCCGTCACTGGCAGGGTAATCGTAAACACCGCTCCTCCGCCCTGTGCCGTCGCCGCTTCGATATTCCCGTTGTGTTCGCGGACCAGGGTCTTGCAGATGCTCAATCCCAGACCGGTTCCGCGCCCCGGCCGCTTGGTGGTGAAGAAGGGATCGAAAATATGCGGCAAGACTTCCGCCGCAATGCCGGGGCCGTCATCCTGAAACATCACCCACACCGAATCGGAATTGCGTCCCAGCCGGATACGGATTGTCCCTTTGACCCGGCTCTCGCGAATCGCTTGATCCGCATTCAGGATCAGGTTGAGGAACACCTGCATCAGCTGATTCGGGTCAGCCATCACCGCCGGCAAGGTCGGCTCCTGCAAAAAGTCCACCGTGATGTTGCTCTTGCGCAGCGGATACGCCTGCATCTGCACGGTACGCTGCACGAGCTCATTCAGATTGACCTGGCTGCGTCCCGGCGCCGGGGGCCGCGCGAAATATTGCAGGTTCTGCACGATCTCGGCTGCGCGCCGCGCCTGCTGATGCAGAGACACCAGTTGTTTGCGGCTGTTTTCGCTGGTCTCGCTTTCTTGCAACAGTTCCGTCATGCCCAGAATACTGGTCAGCGGATTGTTCAGTTCGTGAGCGAAGCCCCCGATCATCTGTCCCATCGCCGCCAGGCGTTCGCTTTGAATGATCTGCTGCTCCAGCTTCTTTTCCGTCGTAACGTCGCGCACCGAGATGATGACGCCCGCCGGCTTGCCTTCGGTATCGAGCAGCGGACTCGCCGTGCCCAGCATGGTGCGCCAGCTGCCGTCCTGGTGCCGCGCCCCGTATTCCGACGACGCCAGCGCATTCTGACCGTTTGCCACTGACCGATACAGCGTTACTAGTTCCGGCGAATTGTCCTGCACTTCCTCGATTGTCTTTCCCATCAACTGCTCCGGCCCGTAACCGAGCAGGTCGCGGATCCGCGAACTTACGAACGTGTAACTCGCCTTGGGATCAAGCACCAGGATCAGGTCGGGGAAACCTTCCAGCAGGTGCCGCCGGAATTCTTCCTGACGCCGCAGTTGCCGCTCCATCGTGCGCTTTTCGGTGACGTCGACCAGCGTCCCCTGGTAGCGCACGATCTGTCCCGCGTCCATCACGCCGGTGGATGTGTCCACGCACACCGCCACGCTCCCGTCCTTTCTTTTCACCTGGATTTCCCGCGTGCGCGTACTGCCGCTCAAACTTCCTGCCCGCCCCAGCACCGGCTCCTGGTCCGCTTCCACATTCAGGCCCGCGGGCGGCAGGCCTAACAGCTCTTCTTTGCTGCGGTATCCCAGCATCTGCACCAGGGCCGGATTCACGTCGAGCAGCTTTCCCTCCGGCGTGCTGAAGTACACTCCCTCCTGAAGGGTTTCGAATAACTGCGTGAAGCGCCGTTCCTTTTCCCGCTGTTCCGTGATATCGCGGGCCAGCACGCTGGCTCCAACCACTTCATCGCTCTTGACGATGGCGTTGACCACGCAGTCGTAATAACTCGGACTCGATCCGTTCTTAAGATGGATTTCGACCACTCCCGCCCAGTGCCGCTTCTCCAGGAACCGTGACAGGCTGGCATCGCTTTCCGCGCGCAGATCGGCGCTCAGGAACTCCGCCAGCTTGTGCCCCACGATGTCGGAATAGGGAACGCCCAGGACTTCCGTAATACGCCGGTTCACCGTCCGCAACGTGCCATCCAGGGAAATCGCGAACGCCACATCATCCAGCGAGTCAATCAGTTCTTTGAAGTTGCGCTGCGAGCGCGCAATCATCTGGGTGAGCTGGTCCAGTTGATCGTCCGAGGGCATCACCCCGGCCCGGTCTTGCAGATTTTTCAGCAGATACTTCAGTTCGCCGACTTCGCGCCGCCGGCCAAAGACATACACCGCAAACAGTATCGACAAGATCAGCAGGCCGACGGGGATCGCCCACAGCCCAGTCAGGTTCTTGAGTTGCTCCCAGGAAAGGACAGCCACGGCGGTGGCCAGCAGGACCATCAGGCCGAGCGCCCATCGCCAGAGCTGACTCTCCTCCCGCTCCAGGTGGCTGGGCGCCGGATCCGGCCGGTTTGGAGTACTTCCTTGCTCGGACATTCGGGATACCTCGCAAGCGCGCAAACATTCTCGGGGGACCGCGCAGCATTCCCGCCCGATTCAACTTAGCGTAGCATCGAACGCAGCTCTCTACGAAGGCAACGTTCCATCACGGTTACGGGTGACGTAGGTCACACCAGAATGATCGCGGGCTGGTATGATCAATTTGGGTTCTCCCACCCGCGTTGTTCCCTCCTTGTGCCCACCGGTGTCCCTATGCTTTACAAGACCATGAGTGCCGCCGTTTACGGCATTGACGCGAGCATTATCGATGTGGAAGTGGACGTCTCCAACGTAAGGACCAAAGAAGACTACTTTCATACCGTCGGCTTGCCTGACGCCGCCGTGCGCGAGAGCCGGGACCGCGTCCGCTCCGCCTTGAAAAACTGCGGCTACGACATTCCCGCCACCAATATCACCATCAATCTCGCGCCCGCGGACATCCGCAAGGAAGGCTCCGGTTTCGACCTCCCCATGGCGCTCGGCATCCTCGGCGCCTACGGCGGCCTGAACAAGAAAGAGATTCCCGACGCGCTCTTTGTGGGTGAACTCTCCCTCGACGGCAGCCTCCGTGGAGTTCGCGGCGCCCTGCCCATCGCCATCGAGGCCCGCAGCCGGAAGGTAAGGCGTCTGATTGTCCCCGAAGTCAACGCCCGCGAGGCCGCCATGGTCACTGGTCTCGAAGTGTATCCCGTCAAATCGCTGCTGGACGTTATCCACTACATTAATTCCGGCAACGGTGTCACTCGCCTCCAGGTGGACGGCGACCAGCTCTTGAGCGAAGCCCAGCACTTCCTGGTGGACTTCAAGGAAGTGCGCGGCCAGCAGACCGCCAAGCGCGCCCTGGAAATTGCCTGCTCCGGCGGGCACAACATTCTGATGATCGGGCCTCCCGGCTCGGGCAAGACCATGCTGGCCAAGCGCATCCCCACCATCCTGCCCCCGCTCACCTTCGAAGAAGCGCTGGAGACGACCAAGATTCACAGCGTAGCCGGTGTGCTCGACGCCCGGGCCGGCCTCGTAGGCATGCGCCCCTTCCGTGCCCCGCACCACACCATCTCCGACGCCGGACTGATCGGCGGCGGCATGATCCCGCGTCCCGGCGAAGTCTCGCTCTCTCACAACGGCGTACTCTTCCTCGACGAACTTCCCGAGTTCCCCCGCAATGTGCTCGAGGTCATGCGCCAGCCGCTGGAAGACGGCACCGTCTGCATCGCGCGCGCCGCCATGTCTCTGACTTTCCCCGCGCGCTTCATGCTGGCCGCAGCCATGAATCCCTGTCCCTGCGGATTTCACAACGACCGTACCCGCGAATGCCATTGTACGCAGCCCATGATTCAGCGCTACATTTCCAAGATTTCCGGCCCCCTGCTCGACCGCATTGATATCCACATCGACATCCCCGCGGTGCACTACAAAGAAATGCGCAGCACGAGCGAACCGGAAAATTCCGCCAAGATTCTGGAACGCGTCATCCGCGCCCGGCACATCCAGCTCGCGCGCTTCACTTCCGAACGCGAAAAGCTCTACTGCAACGCCCAGATGTCTCCCCGGCACATTCGTGCGTTCTGCGAATTGTCGCCCGACTGCGAGCGCCTGCTCGAACGCGCCATGACGCAGCAGGGCCTCAGCGCCCGCGCCCACGATCGCATCCTGAAAGTAGCCCGCACCATCGCGGATCTCGAGGGCGCACCCAATCTCGAGCCGAAACACATCGCCGAAGCGATCCAATACCGCACTCTGGACCGCACGTTCTGGACCTAGTGTGGATCGGACACTCTTGTCCGACGCCTTTGTTCGTAAGCCAGTCCGGCAAGCGCGTCAGCGTTCCAGTGAATCTATAATCCCCGAAGGGTATAGGTCACTACCCCGGGGAGACTCCATGGCTGGGTGGGGAACAGGCAGCTTCGAAAACGATGACGCTCAGACCTGGCTCCGACAACTCGCTTTGCTAGCGCTGGTTGACTTGAAGCCTCTGCTCGCCCGCGCCGCCGATAACGGCGACTATCTGGAAGCGCTCCAGAGCAGCATTGCGATTGCCGCCGCCGAAGCAGTCGCCGCGCTCAGGGGCGCGCCGGCACCAGCCGCACCAAAAGAGATTGCCGACTGGGCTCGCAATGCCAAATCTAAAGATGGTTCGATCCCGGACTTAACCGCCCTCGCGATTCGGGCCATCCAACGAGTCAGGACGAACTCCGAACTCAAAGACCTGTGGCTCGAAGCCGACGGCCTGAACGAGTGGAGCGCAAGCCTTCGAGACCTGGAGAAGAGACTGGCAGGTTGAGCAACGACACTCAACCGCAAAGCTTGGGATGACGCAAAACAGTGGAACCCATGATGCCCCAGCCGCGAAGCGGCGGAACAGGAAAGCCCGGCGCGGAAGTGCCGGGAAGGCATGGGGTACAGACCGGGCAGATCCCTGACAGAACAGACCGGGGACATCCCTGACACTGGGTCGCAACGACGAGGGCATTGTAAAACGATTCATGCCCTGG
>Ga0209726_10005269_pt1 | contig 15796 bp, 9 predicted proteins | sample Subgrocontami54m_FD_187453 | JGI IMG/M metagenome (GOLD analysis project Ga0209726, IMG submission 187453) | Subsurface groundwater microbial communities from S. Glens Falls, New York, USA - GMW46 contaminated, 5.4 m (SPAdes) (version 3) | ecosystem: Environmental > Aquatic > Deep subsurface >... | reverse complement strand
GCGCTTACAACGAATGGTGCAGCGGCCAGGGTGGAATCCCGCTGCCGAACCAGACCTTCGGCGTCACACGGGAACAAGCGGTGCGCGCATTGGGCGAACGGCTGGCAAGGATGGCCGCCAAGCGCGACGGGTTTGATCCATCCAACCGCCTGTTGAACGACTTTTTCCGGACGCTGTTTGGAATATAGGCGTAGCCCGCTTTGTCACCGCTGCAACCTGCCGAATTCCGCCTTGGCTTGCTGGAGGATTGGAATGCTGGGGTCGGCATCCTTCCAGAGGGTGAGGAAATCCTGGTAGGCGGATTTTGCCTTGGTCTTCTCTCCTGTCAGAGCGAACGCCCTGCCGAGTTGCAAATGCGCCAGTGCGCCTACTGGATCGCCGAATACGACGCCTGGGTGATCTAGAATTTTCTGAAACTCCCCGGCGGCTTCCACTCCCTTGCGCGCGGCCAGATAAGCTTCGCCGCGCACATAGGCCGGATAGAGACCCCCAAAAAATGCATAATAGGCGACGCCAGGCATGGCCAGATCATAGGGAAGCGCAACTTGCAGCCGTTCGATCGCCTGGGCGGGGTCCCCGTGGTTCAACGACAAACGCGCCCGAACCACCGGCAGGTACGTGAATCGGACGCATGTATCCTCCGGAAACCGTTTGTCGAGATCATCGGCCAATCTTTGCGCCTGGGCCGAATCCCCCGTTGTGGCCAAAGCAAAGGCGGCGCCATATTCCACATCACGACCCTTGGAAAGCTGTAGGGCTTCCATTGCGTTTCGCCTGGCGGAGGCCGTATTCCCAAAAAAAGCTTCCCACACGGCCGCTCCGGATTGAAACAGAGCCGCTCTTTCGCTCTGGCCAGCTTGCTTGGGCGCCTCCACAGCGTGGCGTGACAACTCGCGGGCCGATTGCAGGCGGCCGGAACCGGCCAGGACAAGCGACTCCAATTGCGACATAAAGTCCTCGGCCCCGCGTTTGCCTTTCGCCAAAGCGACCGCGCGTTCCATGCCCGCGGTGTCTCCTTTGAGGAAGGAGAGAAAGTATCCCAGAACCAAAAAATCAGGCATCTCCCGTTTGTCCGCGGAAACTCGTTGCATGGTGCTTCGGGCTTCCGCAAAACGGTTGAGGCGGGCATAGCTGGATGCAATATTGCGGTAAGGCGGCGTGAGGTTCGGGTCGAGCGCAATCGCTTTTTGCGCTTCTTCGATCGACTTTTCATACTTGCCGGAGCCGTGGGTCATGAAGCCAGACAAGATCCCCGGGGCGATTGGGTCGCGAGGATAAGTTCGCGCCCACAACTCAAAGGTCTGGCGGGCCTTTTCCAGGTTTCCGGTCACTCCCCCTTGGTAGGCCGCCGTAATAAAAAACCGCTCGCGGTCACTGGCGCGATCCCGCAATTGATAGGCTTTCGTGGTGCTCGCCACCCCCAGGTCAGACTCTCCACTACCGCCGTATAGGACCCCTAAGTGCGCATGTGCCAGCGCGAAGTTGGGGTCTATTTCAACGGCGCGCTTGAGGAGGGGCACGGCGGTGGAAAAGTCGAGGGCGAAGATAGCCTTCAACGCCTCGCTATAGACTTTCAAAGCTTCCAGGGACGGCGTGGTGGCCTCGGCGAGCGGAGTCGAGTGCTTTTCAACTGTTACGGGCGATTCGCCCACCCTGCCTCTGAATCTACTGGCAACTTGACTCAGCGCATTCAGGACGTCTTCCTTTCTTGCTACTTGCGCCTGCTCTTCATCGAGCACGTCTCCGGTGTGGCAGTTGGTGGCGCGCAACCCCAATACATAATGGCTTCCCAGGCTTGCAAAAGAGCCTTCCAGGAAGGCGGCGCTTCCTGTTCGCTCGCAGATCTCCTTCGCCCGCGCTGGAGTCAGCCGCGCATCCGCGGGCTGGCCCATCAGACGCAGCGTCTGCTGGATACGCTGCTCAGAGACCAGGCTGAGGAATGGCGATTGCGCAAGCTGTATCGACAACCCTTGGCGCAGCGTCCCGTCGAACACCGGGTCGCCGGTCGTGTTTACGAAATCGGCGAGGATAATTGTGTCCTTGTCGGTGAGTTTGGCTGCTCGGTGAAAATAGAAGTAGGCCGAGGCGAACAAGGCCAACACGACGGCTGCGGTGGGAACCATCACCTTCCAGCGCTTTTTGAATGGCGCCCGGCCCGAGTCCGTGCCCCGCTGCAAGGCCAGCAGGTCCACCAGCATGTCGTCGAGGTGTTGATAACGGTCCGCGGGGTTCTTTGCCAGCGCCTTGCTTACAATCCTGTCCAACTCCATTGGCACACCCGCCCGCACCGCAGTGATCGGCTCATACCCCTGGTGGATGATCGAATACGCTACTGCCGCCTCGTGGTCCCCTTCAAACGGCAGCCGCCCGGTCAACATCTCATAGAGAACTACACCCAATGACCAAATGTCGCTGCGCCGGTCCGTGGCCATGCGCTGCGCCTGCTCCGGCGACATGTAGGCCGGAGTCCCCAGCAACGTATCGGTCTTGGTGAGCCGCGTTCCTCCTGTGAGCTGCGCCAGCCCAAAGTCCATGATCTTCACCTGCCCCGCGGAGGTGACCATCAGGTTGGAGCTTTTGATGTCGCGATGCACGATGCCCCTCTCATGCGCCGCCCGCAACCCCTCCGCCGCCTGTATGCCAATGTCTAGCGCCGCATCCAACGGCAGCGGACGTTCCTTGATCCTGGCCCGCACCTCCACCCCCTCGACATAACCCATCGCCAGAAACACACGCCCATCCACTTCGCCAACTTCGTAGATCAGGCAGATGTTGGGATGATCCAGCGAGGCCGCCGCTTTGGCTTCGCGCAGGAAGCGCTCCTTGTGCTCCGCGCTCTCCAGAAGATGCGGGGCGAGAAACTTCAACGCCACAGTCCGGTCCAGATTCGTATCCTGGGCCTTGTAGACGACACCCATGCCGCCTTCGCCAAGCTTCTCGCCGATCTTGTAATGGCTGATCGTTTGGCCAGTCAATGTAGTTCGATTCTACCCTACAGCTTGCCGAATTCCGCCTTGGCTTGCTGGAGGATCGGGATGCCGGGGTCCGCGTCCTTCCACAGAGTGAGGAAATCCTGGTAGGCGGATCTTGCCTTGGCCTTCTCTCCCGACAAGGCGAACGCCCGGCCGAGTTGCAAGTGCGCCAGCGCGCCGATGGGATCGCTCACCACAATCGTGCGGTGATCGAGAATCTTCTGAAATTCCGCAGCCGCTTCGGCTCCTCGCTTTGCAGCCAAATAGGCCAAGCCGCGCACGTAGGCCGGATAGATGCTTCCGAAGAAACCAATAGCGCAGCTGGGCGGCGTGCCCAACTCATAGGGAACGGCGGGCTGTAGAAGATCAATAGCCTGTGCCGGCTCGGCTTGGTTCAATGCGAGCAGCGCGCGAAGCGTTGGCGCATAACTGGATCTCACCGCGGTATCCTCCGGAAAGCGCCTTTCCAGATTGTTCGCGAGGATTTGAGACCGGGAAGAATCCCCTGCCAGTGCCAGGGCTACGGCAGCGCCATACTGCGCGTCCCGGCCCTTGGAAAGCTCAAGTACCCCCATCGCGCTCCGCCTTGCCGCAGGCGCATCGCCGAAAAAGGCTTCCCACAGGGCGGCTCCCGTTTCGTACAGAGCCGCGCTTTCTGTCCTTCCCCCCTGGCGAGCCAAATCGGCCGCGCGCCGTGCCATCTTCTTTGCTTCTTGCAAGCGGCCCGAATATGCCAAGGCAAAGGCCTCCTGGTCCGCCATCCAGTCCGCTGCTTCGGGATTCCCCCGGCCCAAAGCCGCTACCTTTTCCATTCCCGCCCTGTCACCCTTCAAGAATGCGATGTCGTATCGCTGAAACAGGAAGCCAGGGTGCTGCAGGTTGCGGTCGGAGGCGCGCTGAAGCGCGTTCTCGGATTCCGTAAGGCGGCCAAGGTATTGAGAGTTGAACGAAAGCTGGTAATACCCGATGCCAAAATCCGGATTGAGTCTGATCACTTTCCTGGCTTCTTCAACTGCTTTTTCATACTTGCCGAAGATAGGGTAGATCATCCCCGCCAGAAACGCGGAAGGTTGATTGTCGCGAGGATAGGTTCGCGACCACAACTCACAGGCTTGCTGGGCCCGCTCCAGATTTCCCGTCACCTGCACATCGTAGGCGCTGGTGATGAAGAACTTCTCCGCATCGCTGGCTCGACCACGCAACTGATAGGCCTTGCCAAGGCTCTCCACGGAGAGGCCAGGCTCTCCAATCGATGAATAAGCGACCCCCAGAACCGCATGTGCCATCGCGAATTTGGGGTCGATCTCAACGGCTCGCTTGAAAAAGGGCACCGCGGCGCTGTCCCCACTCGCGGAGAGCACCTTCAAGGCCGCGCTAAAGGCTTTCAAGGCTTCCAGTGACGATGTTGTTGCCTCGGCAAGCGGAGCCGAGTGCTTTTCCACCATCGCGAGCGATTCACCAACGCGGGTTCTGAATTTACTGGCGATTTGGCTCAGCGCATTCAGGACGTCTTCCTTTCTGGCGGCCTGCGCTTGCTCTTCGTCGAGCACGTTTCCGGTGCGGCAGTTGGTTGCGCGTAACCCCAATACATACTGGCTCCCGAGGCTCGCAACCGAGCCTTCCAGGACGGCCGCGCTCCCGGTTCGCTCGCAGATTTCCTTCGCCCGCGCCAGAGTAAGCCGCGCATCGGCCGGCTGGCCCATCAAGCGGAGTGCCTGCTGTATACGCTCCTCGGTGACCAGGCTCAGGAAAGGTGATTGCGCAAGCTGTATCGTCAGCCCTTGCCGCAGCGCACCGTCAAACACCGGGTCACCCGTGGTGTTTGTGAAATCGGCCAGGACAAGCGTGTCCTTGTCCGTGAGCTTTGGTGCGCGGCGCCAATAGTAGTAACCCGCCGCGAACATTGCCAGCACAGCCGCGCACACGGGAACAATCACCTTCCAACCAGGGGCGCTCCTTCCTTTCCCCGCCCCTGAACCTGTGCCCCGGTGCAAGGCCCGCAGGTCCACCAGCATGTCGTCGAGGTGTTGATAACGCTCGGCCGGGTTCTTGGCCAGCGCCTTGCTTACAATCCGGTCCAACTCCATCGGCACACCCGCCCGCACCGCCGTGATCGGCTCATGCCCCTGATGGATAATCGAATACGCCACCGCCGCCTCATGCTCGCCCTCAAACGGCAGCCGCCCGGTCAACATCTCATAGAGAACTACACCCAATGACCATATGTCGCTGCGGCGATCCGTGGCCTGGCGTTGCGCCTGTTCCGGCGACATGTAGGCAGGAGTTCCCAGCATCGTTTCGGTTTTGGTGAGCCGGGTTCCTCCCATGAGCTGCGCCAGGCCGAAGTCCATGATCTTCACCTGGCCGGTGGAGGTCAACATCAGGTTGGAACTCTTGATGTCCCGATGCACGATGCCCTTCTGGTGGGCTGTCCGCAACCCCTCGGCTGCCTGGATGCTGATGTCCAGAGCTGCGTCCAATTTCAGCGGACGTTCCTTTATTTTGGCGCGCACCTCCACCCCATCGATATAACCCATGGCTAGAAAGACGCGGCCGTCCGCTTCCCCCACCTCGTAGACCGTGCAGATGTTGGGGTGATCGAGCGAGGCCGCCGCTTTCGCTTCGCGCAGGAAGCGCTCCTTGTGCTCCTCGCTCTCAAGCAGGTGGGCGGCGAGAAACTTGAGGGCGACAGTGCGGTCGAGATTGGTGTCCTGGGCCTTGTAGACGACACCCATGCCGCCTTCGCCGAGCTTTTCGGCGATCCTGTAATGGCTGATGGTTTGGCCGGTCAAGTGGTCCGATTGTACCCTGAATCACCATCGCCAATTGCAGTCCAAAACACGATGAGCAAGGCATGGTAGAATACTATTGGATTTTCTAGAACCGGAGAACCACAATGTTGAACGTAAAGGATCCGGAAGCGTATCGTTTGGCGCGGGCCATAGCCGGGGAAACCGGCGAGACCCTGACCAAGGTAGTGATCGATTCGCTGCGGGAGCGTCACGAAAAGCTGGAAAAGCGTAGGCGCAAAGCGAGTTTGACGCAGCTGATGGCCATCGCGAAGAGGGCCTCCCAAGCGGTGAAGCGCCCCTATGTGGACCACGGGGAGCTGCTGTTTGACGAGCATGGGCTGCCGAAGTGATTCTCGATACTTCCGCGCTGGTGGCCATCCTTTTCACGGAACCGGAGGCGGAGAGTTTTTCCCGCTTGATCCTGGAGGCGGAAGTCTGCCGCCTCAGTGTTGTGAATCACCTGGAGCTTTCCATGGTGTTGGACCGGCAAGCAAGACCGGAATCCTCAAGGCAGGCTGAGGCATTTTTGCGCGCCGCCGGGATCGTAATGGAACCAGTGACATTGCAGCAAGGCGCCTTGGCGCGTCAGGCCTTCTACGACTTTGGTCGCGGCCGGCATAGGGCTCGGTTGAATTTTGGCGATTGTTTCGCCTACGCGCTGGCGAAATCGATGGACGAGCCCCTTTTGTTCAAGGGCGCTGACTTCGCAAAGACCGATGTACGCGTAGCGTCATCCGTGTAACCCCTATGAGGCTGGCGGTCAAGGGATTCCGCCGTCGTGTTCCGCTCCTCGATCGTGAAACTTCGCTCACCACGCCCGAGATGACTTGGAAACGAACGCGCGGCCGAGTTGCAAGTGCGCCAGCGCGTACGGGATCGCCGAAAACCACGCCGGGGTGATCCAGACCCTTCTGGAATTCCGCGGCCACCTTCGCACCCTATCGCGGCCCTTGGAAAGCTGGTTGGTTTCCGTTACATTTTGACTGGCGGAGTCCGCATTCTCAAAAAAAGCCCGCTTGCTGGGCGCCTCCACAGCGTGGCGTGACATCTCCCGGCGGCCGGAACGGGCATGGACAAGAGACTCCAATTGGGACGTACAGTCCTCCAGTCCTCGACCGGGGCTCGAATTCGCCAAAGCTGCGGCGTTGTATTTCCGCGGTGTCTCCATGCCGCCGGAAATTCGCTGCAATGTAGCCTCAGCTTCCGCGAAACGGCAAGATTGATGTAAGCCGGCATTAGGTTCGGGTGGAATGCGCTCGCCATCGCTCTCATCGCATCACCCGAAGTGTGCGCCCACATTTTTGATTACATCCTGGCTCGTTCTCATGTTAACATTCATCAAGATTTGTCAAAGGGGGGTTGGTATGAGACTTTTGATCCCTTTCCTGCTCTACGCCTCTTTCGGCGCTGCAAGCCTATTGGCCCAGGTAGCCATGGGCGCAATCACCGGCACAATACGCGACTCCGCCGGAGCTGTCATCCCCGGCGGGGCCGTCATCGTCCGGAATGACTCCACTGCCATCGAGCGCCGCTTCACCGCCCAGCCCGACGGCGTTTTCATCGCCCCGCAACTTCCGCCTGGCGACTATACGCTCAAGTTCTCACACCCCGGCTTCAAGCAGCTCGACATCCGCGGCCTCAAGGTCAACGTCGGCACCACCCTCACCCAGGACGCCTCCCTCGACGTTGGCCAGTTGACCGAAACCGTCAGCGTCGAAGGCCAGTCCAGCCTCGTCGACACCACCTCCGGACAGGTCGGCACCACCATCCAAACCGGCTACGTCCTGGAAATGCCCCTCGCTGACCGCAATGTCTTCCGCCTCGTCAACCTTGTGCCAGGCGCTTTCTATCGCGGCAGCGATATCTCGCTCGGCGGCGGCCGTACACGTTCCGCCCAAATCCTCATCGATGGCGTCACCAGTTCCCGTGGCGGTGTTGCCGCCCAGCAGGTCGACCTCACTCCTCCGGTCGACTCCATGCAGGAGTTCAAAGTTGAGGTCAACGCGATGGGCGCGGAGAATGGCCGCTCTTCGGCTGGAGCCGTCAACGCCGTCACGAGGTCCGGCTCCAACAAATGGACCGGCAGCTTCTACGAATTCATTCGCAACGACATCCTTGATGCCTCCGGCTGGAACAATGATTCCAAGCCTCCCCTCCGCCGCAATAACTTCGGCGCCACCATCGGCGGCCCCATCCGCCGCAACCGTACTTTCTTCTTCTACAACTACGATGGTCTCCGGCAGATCAGCGGCTCCAGCACCACTCGCAGCGTCGGCCTTCCCGAATATCGCACCGGCAATTTTTCCGGCGCCAATCGCGATGCCGGCGGACGCGCTGTCCCGGTCCTCATCTATGACCCCAACACCGGCTCCGGCGACTTTGGCAACCCTCGCTCTACCACTCCCTTCCCCGGCAACATCATCCCCTCCTCACGCCTCGATCCGGCCGCAGTGAAAGCCACTGCCTTCATTCCATCCGCCAACCGCGCCCCCAACAACCCCTTTAACCTCTCCGGCAACTGGCAGTACAACTTCGCCGGCAACTCCACGCGTGACTACCACATCGCTCGCATCGATCACCAGCTCACGGAAAAAACCCAGATCTTCGGCCGCTATATCCTGACCGCTCCGGAACACGACTACGATCCCTACAGCCCCGGCTACGGCGTCGCCGACCCCCTTGGCCTCAAGATCGATAACCGCCGCCAGAACCTGGTCCTCAACGGCACTCACATCTTCTCACCCAGGTTCTTTCTCAATGCCACCGCCGGCCTCAACCGCGTCTTCATCTTTAGGAAATCCGGCGACTGTTGCGAGACCGACTATGGCAAGCTCCTCGGCATCCCCAATGTTCCCGGCGAAGTGTTCCCGCGCCTCAACTTCGGCGGTGGACTCTCGCCCGTCACCGAAATCGGAGCCATCGGCAACGCCAACCGAGTCGCTGCCATCAACACATTCGATTACGCCCTCCGCTTCTCCAGGATCATCGGTTCCCATACCTTCAAGTTCGGTTTCCAGCACACCCGCTACCAGGGCAATGAGCTTAGCCGCAACCAGCCCAGCGGCGTGTACGGCTTCAACGGGCGTCTCACCGCCTCCTTCAACGCCAATGGCGCAACCGTCACCAACACCGGACTCCCCTTTGCCGACTTCATGCTCGGCCGCATCAATTCCGTCGATGCCACGGTCGCCCCTGGCTACGGCCGCCGCATCCACTACTTCGCCGCCTATTTCCAGGACGACTGGCGCGTCACCGGAAATCTTACCTTGAACCTGGGGCTGCGCTATGAAACCGAGACCCCCATGTTCGAAGTCGCCGGCCGCATGAGCAGCTTTGACCCCTACCTTCCCAATCCCCTCGCAGGCAAGGGCGACATCCCCGCCGGCGCTACCGGCGTCGTGCTCTTTCCCAATTTGAACGGCGAAGGCAAATACCTTTGGAACCAGGACTGGAACAACGTCGGCCCTCGCTTTGGCTTCGCCTATAAAGTCCGCGGTTCTCAAAACACGGTCGTGCGCGGCGGCTTCGGCATGTTCTATGGCAACCCCTATGATCGCGAAATCGTCCAGCAGCTCAAAGCCGGCTTTGGTAACGTCTACCGCGCCCGCAGTCCCGTTCCCTATACCCTCCGCCAGGGCCTTCCGCTCGAAGCCTTTGCCGCTATCCCCTTGTCCGAGCTCACCCCTACCTACGGTAATCGCGGCACAACTTTCGAAGCCTCACAGATCCAGTTCCTCAACCGGACCCGCAAAACTCAGTACACTCTCAACTACAACTTGACCGTCCAGCACATGTGGCACGGCGCGCTGCTCGAGTTCGGTTTCCTCGGCAACCTCGGCCGCCAAATCGTCTTTCCCAATATCAACCTCAATCACATTCCGCCCGCCCTCCTGCCCCGTACCGAAATCCCGGAACGCCTCCGCCGCCCCTGGACCGTCTTTGGCAGCGATCAGGCCCAGATCCAGATTCTTGCTCCCAATTGGGGCCTCTCCAACTACCACGCCTTTACCTTCCGCACCGAGCGGCGCTTCCGCGGCGGCTTCTCCTGGGTCCTGGCCTACACCTTTTCCAAGTGGATCGATAACGCCGTCTTCGTCGGAGGCGACGATGCAACCTTCGGCGACGATGACCAGATCCAAAACATCTACGACCTCAGAAACGAGCGCTCCCTCTCCACTAACCACGTTCCCCATCGCCTCGTCGTCTCCCCCATCTTTGAACTCCCCTTCGGCAAGGGCAAACGCTGGCTCAACCGTTCCGGCGTCGCCAACAGGATCTTTGGTGGTTGGGAGATGTCCACGCTCGCCTCCATCCGCGCCGGCGCGCCCTTTGGACTCACGGTCCTCAATGGCCCGCGCGATATCCTCGGCGATCAGGCCGACGGCACCAACCTCCGTCCGGACCTCGCCGGTGATCCGAATGCCGGTGTCCAGCGCGGTGCCCCCGCCGCAGGCCAGCGCGGAATCAATTGGTTCAATCCGGCTGCCTTCGCCTCCCCCGCCCGGTTCATGCGAGGCAATCTGGCCCGCACAACTCCAGGCATCCTTGGCCCCGGCAGTATCAACTTCGATACCTTGCTCGCCAAGAATTTCCAGATCACGGAACGCTGGCGCGCGCAGCTCCGCTGGGAGGCTTTCAACGCTTTGAATACCCCCGAGTTCGATCTGCCCAATCAATCACTCGGTGGCGGAGGTTTCGGATTAGTCACCGGCGCAGGCAGCCGCCGCATCATGCAGATGGGTCTTAAGCTGTATTGGTAACTCGCGACGCCTTGTACTTCCGCCGCGTCTCCATGATCTGCCGCGCATGCCCCTCGGCATGCTCCGCATAGGTACGCAGCAGATCCAAGAGTGTCACCGTTCCGTCCTTGGAGTGCAGGCACGTACGCGAATAGGCGGACTCCGGCAGCGACTTCAGCAGATCGTGATTGTCATGGCGCAGCAGCCGGAACGTCTCCAGCACGTTCGAGATCTTCCGCCGGTTGTAGTCCAGGTGCTCGGCCCAGGCCTGCTCATCGAACCACACCACCGCCGGGTTGTCTTCCGCAATCGTCCGCCGCATACGGTCCGTCCCCACCACCTCGGCATCGGCCAGGTGGCAGGCGATCTGCCGCGCGCTCCACTCCCCAGGCCCGGGCACATAGTCCAGCTCCGGGTTAGACGCCCCCGTCGTGGCCACTGCCAGCAGCTCCGGTCCGCGGCGGAATCGTTCCAGAAGTTCGCTGATTTCGCTCATCACGTCTTAGTAAAAATCCGCACAGCTCATGAAGTAGCCGCACTTGCCGCACACCAGCTTGCACTTCACATCCTCCAGGCGGCTGCTGCAAACCGGACAATATAACATCGGCTCTTCGGAAGCCTTTTCCAACTTTCCCGGCTCTTCCCCCAGATTGTCCGTCTCCATGGCTCGATCACCTATTATAATGGGGCAGGCATGAAATCCAAACTGATCCTTGTTCTACTCAGTCTCGCCCTCTGCCTCTCCGCCCAACGGCAAACCAATGAACGCCCCGTCCAGAGAGCGGTCCGCGGTACTCATGGCGCGGTGGCCGGCGGCACTGGCTTTGCCACCGAAGCCGGTATTCGCCTCTTCCACGACGGCGGCAACGCGGTCGATGCCGGCGCCGCGGCTACCTTCGCCGCCGCCGTCACCGAGTACTCCCACTTCGGATTCGGAGGCGAGGCCCCCATCCTTATCCGCACCAAACAGGGGAAGGTCGTCTCCATCGCCGGCATCGGCGCAATGCCCAAGCTCGCCTCGGCCGACCTCTTCCGCCAGCGCAAGCTGCAGATGGGTGAGATCATGTCTATCGAGCCGGGCGGTATCAAGGGGATCATTCCCGTGGCCGGGCTCATGCCCGCCGTCGTTCCCGGCATGGTCGACGCCGTCCTGGTCGCCCTCAAGGAGTACGGCAGCAAATCCGCCCGCGAGGTCATGACCCCTGCGCTCGAACTCGCGCTCGGCGCGCCGCTCGATGAAACCCGCGCCGGATCCATCTCCCGCTCGGCAACCTTCTTTGATCTCTGGCCCACCTCCAAGCTCGTATTCCTGCCGGCGGGGAAGTCCATGCGCCCCGGTGATCTGTTCGCCCAGCCGGATCTGGCCCGCACGATTCGCGCGATGCTCGCCGCCGAACAGCAGGCGCTCGCCTCCGGCTCTGGCCGCGCCGCCGCCATCGATGCCGTCCGTGACTACTTCTATCGCGGCGAGGTGGCCCGCAAGATCGACGCCTTCATGCGCGCCAACAACGGCCTCATGCGTTATGAGGATCTGGCCGCCATGCGTCTCCAGCCGGAAGAGGCCGCCTCCACCACCTATCGCGGCTATACCGTCTACAAGCCCGGCTTCTGGAGCCAGGGTCCTGTCTTGCTTCAGACGTTGAACATCCTGGAAGGCACTGACCTCCGCTCACTCAAGCACAACTCGCCCGAATACCTCCACCAACTCGTGGAAGCCCTCAAGCTTGCCTACGCCGACCGCGACACCTATTACGGCGATCCCCTCTTTTCCCGCATCCCCGCTGAACGTCTCCTTTCCAAGGACTACGCCGCCCAGCGCCGCCTTCTCATTGACCACCAGGCCTCGCTCGATTTCCGCCCCGGACAGGTGTCCTCCGAGCACGCGCTCCACCCCTCCGAGGCTCAAATGGTCCAGACCCGCATCGACGATGCCCTCATGGCCAGTGACACCACCTGCGTGGACGCCATGGATAAGGACGGAATGGTCTTCTCCTCCACTCCCTCCGGCGCCTGGCTCCCCAGCGTCATTGCGGGCGACACCGGAATCCCTCTCACCCAGCGCGCCCAGAGCTTTCTCCTCGTCCCCGGCCATCCTAATGAACTCGCCGGCGGCAAGCGTCCGCGCATCACCTTGAGCCCCACCCTCGTCACTCAGAACGGACGCCCGTTCCTGGCTCTCTCCACTCCGGGCGGTGATAACCAGGACCAGGCCCTCCTGCAACTCCTGCTCAACGTCGTCGAGTTCGGCATGAATGCCGAGGAGGCCGTCGAAGCCCCGCGCCTCCAAACCCGCCACCTCGTCTCCAGCTTTGACAACCACGCCATGAACCGCGGCGACCTCCTACTGGACGAACGCATCCCTTCACCCACCGTCGCGCAGTTGACCGGCCGCGGCCACAAGACCGCCGTCCGTTCCCGCTACAATAGCGGCTCCGCGCCCGTCATCATCCGCATGCTCCCGAACGGCGTCATCGAAGCCGGCGCAGACCCCTACGGCTACCGCGACGCCCAGGCCTGGTAGCAGCCCACCTTCAAACGTCTGAAACACCGGTAGTTGCCTGCCGCACTATCCCCCCTAAAGATAAGGCCTGTTGCTGCCGATGAATGGCTGTATTAGCGCAGACTCAAGGTCCGTTACAGCCACCCGGATTCACCGGCAGGAAGGTACATAGCAGATGAAGCGCCTCGCAGTTCTCTCACTCGCGGCATTGACCGCGTTGCTGTTTCTGGCCCCAGCCGTAAACGCTCAAACCGTTTCCGCAACAAAGGTTTACACGTCCATTCCTAATGTAAGATTCAAGGTGGACGGACTCGTCTATTTCGGAGCGGCCTCCTTCCTTTGGCCCCAGGGCAGCAAGCACATCGTGGAGTACTTCGTCGACGAGACCGGCGTGCAGTACAACCCGCTGTTGACAAGCCGCTACGGATTCAAGAGCTGGACCGACAGCACCGGGAAGATCAACTCCGACGGTAGGATCATTGCGGTCACTGCCGATCCGGCCATCAGCAGCTATCTGGCAAACGTCGCGGTGGAGCATCAGGTTCTGGTCCGGTGGTTCGGAACTCTTCCTGACCCTCCTCCCGCCGTGGCCCCTTCGGCCAGCCCGAATGCCTGCGGGACGCCGGGTGATGCCACCCCGATCGAGTACCGGCCAGGCATCGTATACATTGACACGGCCTGCTACTGGGCCACCACTCGGGTCTGGCTTGAGGAAGGCTCGCACGTTCTGATCGCCTATCCCTACCCCGGCTTTGTTTTCACGGGATGGGACACGGGTCAGCCTTCCGGCAACTCCCCGGCCAAGGCCTTCAACGTCACGGGCCCGACGACCATCTACCCGCGCTTTGCCCCAGCGCTCCGCGTCAAGTTCAGGACCACCCCTCCGGGCCTGCATATTCGCGTGGACCGGGCCGAAATCTTCACCACGGACGTGGAACCATGCATTCCGAACAACGTCATGCCGCCCGGCGCGCCGATGGGCGTGAATGCGCCTTGCGTGGGCGAGTTCGACTTCCTGCCAGGCTCCAGTCACCTGCTCGGAGCGCCGTCGCCGCAACTGGACAAGTTCGGCGCCTCCTGGATATTGGACTCCTACAGCAATGGGCTAAAGGAGAACGAGATCTACACAGTCCCCTCTTCCGGCACGGAAGCCATCACCTTGGTCGCCAAGTTCGTGCGCGGGGTCAACGTTAGCTTCCTGACACAACCGAGCGGTCTCAAACTGTCCGTGAATGGCCGCGACAATTGGCCGTCTCCGCACTTCGTCTATGCCGCCGGCACCAAGCAAACGGTCTCGGCTCCGCCGGAGCAATCCGACTCCCGCGGCCGCAGGTACCGCTTCATGAAGTGGTCCAACGGCGGCGCGGCAACACAAACCATCACCGTCCCGGAACCGAGCGCCACCAGCTTCCAGTTCATCGCGGAATACGAACTGATGAGCCAGGTTCTGGTGAGCGCGAATCCCGCTGGAACCCCCGTAACTGTGGATGGCGCATCGTGCCCAACCCCTTGCCGCATTGACCGCAATGATGGCGTCGAGGTCACGCTGAGCGCTCCGGAAACCTACCAGCTTTCCGATGTACACCGGCTCGACTTCGTCTCCTGGTCCGACGGCGCCTCGCGCGAGCGCCGGGTGAAAATCAGTGGCGCCGACGTGGTCCAGTTGACGGTCAACCACAAGACTTCCTTCAAGCTGGTCACAGCGGGGGATCCACCCGAGGCCGCCGTGATCACTATTTCGCCCTCCTCCGCCGACGGCTACTTCGCCGCCGACAGCATGCTCACCGTCACGGCCGGCGAGGCTCCGGGCTTTAAGTTCCGCCGCTGGGACATTGATCTGCAAGGAACATCGAAAACCTCAACTCTAGTCATGGCTCGCCCGCGCACGATCCTGGCTCGCTATGACAAGGTGCCCTTTATCTCGCCCGCGGGTGTGAAGAACGCCGCCGGTGATACGCCGGAAGGCGTGGTCGCTCCCGGCTCCCTCATTACCATCTATGGAGCAAACCTCGCCGCCGGCTACGAAGTGGGCCCGGCCTCACCGCTATCTCAATCGCTGGCAGGGGTTGCGGTCACCGTCGGGGAACGCATTCTACCGCTGCTGTTTGTCTCCCCCGAACAGATCAACGCGCAACTGCCGCGCGATCTGCCTTCCGGCACCTACTCGATCCGCGTCAAGCGGACCGGACAGGCGGATGTGGCCGGGAGCTTCGAGATCGCCGACTGCGCACCGGGCCTGTTCAGTACCAGCTTCGACTCCAAATCCTTTGTCCTGGGTCAACACCAGGATGGTTCACCCCTGTCGCCGGAAAGCCCGGCGCGCCGCGGTGAACTGGTCACTCTGTTTGGCACCGGCTTTGGCCGCTACAAGCTCAACGCGATCTCCGGTTTCGCGCTGCCCTCCGCTCCCGACTACACGCTCGACCACAGAGTCGAGGTACAGGCGGGCGACAGCACTCTGTCTCCGCTATGGACGGGAGGGGCCGCCGGAATGGTGGGTATGGACGTGGTGCGGTTCCGCATCAGCGACGAGATCTCCCCCGCTTCCACGCTGCCGCTCAAGATCCGTATCGACGGTCACGAGAGCAACTCCGTGCTGCTGCCGGTGGAATAGACCCGCCGCCGTCCACAAAAACGGCATTGTGTCATGATTGGGAAACATGACACGAGCGTGCCTGCTTTTGAGGAACACGCGCAAAACGGACTCGCTCCGGCGCCTTGAAGACCGCGTGTTCCTCCCCGTTTGGTGCCGCGCCTCCGCGGCCTTTGCGCTTTGGAGGAACTCGCTCGCAC
>Ga0209726_10005266_pt1 | contig 15802 bp, 13 predicted proteins | sample Subgrocontami54m_FD_187453 | JGI IMG/M metagenome (GOLD analysis project Ga0209726, IMG submission 187453) | Subsurface groundwater microbial communities from S. Glens Falls, New York, USA - GMW46 contaminated, 5.4 m (SPAdes) (version 3) | ecosystem: Environmental > Aquatic > Deep subsurface >... | reverse complement strand
AGGATGCACCAATGGCTGGGCGTGTAGCCAATCACTCGAAGCTCGATAAACGAATGTCGGCGGGGATTCTATGTCGCTCCCGGACCCAAGTCAACGCATTACGCTAGGCGCGCCTTTTGCGCTCCGGATGGGTTTGCGGAGCGCGTGGATCCGCGGAAACGGCTTGCGCCGATAGAACGCAGCGCCTTTGTGGGAGACTAGCCTCAATCCGGCCCATAGGTAGAGTTCTAATTTCGTCCCCTTGGGCGCGCCATTCATCCATCTTCACCGGCTACGTCCTGCGCTGCATTTGGTTTCAGCGGCGTTGTTTTCCGAACACTTCCTTGAGCAAGGTGGTGACTCGCGCCGCAGGATTCTTCCGGATTTTCCGCTCTTCTTCTCCTAGCACATAGAACAGGCCGTCGAGTGCTTTTGTCACGACGTAGTGGTCCACATCCAGCGATTCGGATTTCAGGAAAGGAATGGCTTGCGCCCTCCCCGTTAGATCTTTGTACTGCTGGGTCACGCCGACCTCGCTGGTGGCCTTTTCGACGATGGGCCGAAAAGCTGTGGCGAGCTCTTCGCTGGTCTTTTCTTTGAAGTATTCCGTCGCTGCGGTGTCGCCGCCCGTAAAAAGTTTCCGTGCGTCCTCGAAACTCATCTGCAGGATAGCATCCAGAAAAATTTTCTTTGCTGCGGGCGACGCCTTTTCTGCCGCGCGGTTCATGCTGAGCACAAACTGATCCAGTTTGGGGCCGTAGCCGATGGCGCGAAGCCCTTTCACGAGCGTCCGCAATTTCTCCGGCATCAGGATCTTGATGGCTGGATTGCCAAAGTAGCCGTCCACGCGTCCCGTGGATTTCACCGCATTGTTCGTCCCCACCTGCAGGGCCTCCTTCAGCCCGGAGGTGATTTTGTCGTCGCTCAGATTGGTTTTCTTGTCCAGCCCCAGTTGTTTGGAGATCTCACCTATTTGCGCAGACGCAAGCACCGCGCACAAGAACAGAGCAGCTAAAAGTGCCAGTTCGGTCTTTTTCATTCGAGTGCTCCCTTCTACCATTTCCATGCAGAAATTTTACATCACCGCGATGCGCCGTAAAGATGAATTCACCGGAATGCGGTGGCCATCCTGCATGGTTCTCGCTGGGCTGAGCTTTGCTCCTTCGCTCTTGACGACAAATCCGCGTCCAGTGCGATACTCTACCGCCGGTGCGAAGGCCGCATCGGTCTGGCCGCTCTGCCGCTCACACTTGAAGGAGGATCAGAATGCTATCGCGCGTGGTTCGACTTTTTCCTCTTCAGCTTGCCATCCTGTTGTTGAGCTTCGCCATCGCCGTTCCTTGTGTCGCGCAGCAACCCGGCGGCGAAGCCCCCCGCGCGTTCACGGCCGCGGACTACGCGCGCGCCGAAAAATTTATGGGCTACAATACTACGCCGCTGGTGTTTCATTCCGGCGTGCGCCCCACGTGGCTGCCCGACGAGCGCTTCTGGTATCGCAACGTGAGCCCGGAGGGCAGCGAGTTTGTGCTCGTCGATCCCGCCAAGGGGACGCGCGCGCCAGCGTTCGATCACACGAAACTTGCTGCAGCGCTTTCTGCTGCCGCGAGCACGGCATTCGACGCACAGCACCTGCCATTCACGGACTTCGATTTCTCCGCTGACATGCTTTCGATTTCGTTCAACGCACGCGCGCGTCGCTGGAAATGTGATCTGGCGGCCAATCAATGCAAGGACGAGGGTGCGGCTCCGGCGGGTCCGGCCGGACCAGGCGGCGGACGCCCCGGCGCTGCGGGCCGCAACGATGTGTTGTCACACGACGGCAAGCGCGCTGCCTTCATCCGCGACTGGAACCTGTGGGTGCGCGACGTCGCCTCCGGCAAAGAAACCCAGCTCACCACCGATGGCGTGAAGGATTTCGGCTACGCGACGAACAACGCGGGATGGACCCGCAGCGACCGTCCAGTGGTGGCCTGGTCGCCGGATTCCAAAAAGATCGCTACCTTTCAGCAGGACCAGCGCGGCACCGGCGAAATGTATCTGGTGGATACGCGCGTGGGCCATCCCAACTTGCAAGCATGGAAGTACCCGCTGGTGGGCGACGATGTGGTCACCATGATCCAGCGCGTGATCATCGAGCTCGACGGTCCTCGCGTCATCCGCCTGCAGATGCCACCCGATCAGCATCGCGGCACGCTTTGCGACGACCTCGTGTGCCGCGGCGGCTTGTGGGAAGACGTGCAGTGGAATGCGGACGCAACGCAGCTCGCCTTCGTCTCCACCTCGCGCGACCATAAGCACGAGCAACTCCGCATCGCCGACGCTGCCACCGGCGCCCTTCGCGAAGTCCTCGAAGAAAAGGTGGACACCTACTTTGAATCCGGCAATGGCCGCGTCAATTGGCGGTACCTCCCGGCCTCGGGCGAAGTGCTTTGGTTTTCCGAGCGCGACAACTGGGGGCATCTCTATCTTTACGACTTGCAGACCGGAAAATTGAAAAATCAAATTACCTCTGGCGAAAGCAACTTTACGCAGTTGCTGCGGGTCGATGAAAAAAATCGTTTGCTCTACTTCCTCGGTGTGGGCCGCGAGAAGGGCCGCGATCCCTATTTTGTTCATTTATACCGCGTGGGATTCGACGGAAAAAATATCGCTCTGCTCACGCCGGAGGACGCCCATCACGACATCACCCTCTCGCCTTCCGGTCGCTTTTTTGTGGACAGCTTCTCCAAGCCCGATGTCCCCGCGGTGGCCGTGCTGCGCGACGCTGCTGGAAAAATGCTGGCCACGCTCGAAAAAGCGGACATCTCCAAATTGCTGGCCACCGGCTGGAAGCCGCCCGTGCCGTTCACCGTCAAAGCGCGCGATGGCGCCACCGATCTTTACGGATTGATGTTCAAGCCCGCGAACTTCGATCCCAGCAAGAAATATCCCATCATCAACCACATCTATCCCGGCCCGCAGACGGGCAGCATTGGCGGCCGGAATTTTTCGGCGGCGCGCGGAGACTTGCAGGCCTTGGCGGAGCTTGGCTTCATCGTTGTCGAAATTGACGGCATGGGCACGCCGTGGCGCTCCAAGAAATTCCACGACGCCTATTTCGGCAACATGGGCGACAACACCCTGCCCGACCAGGTCACCGGAATGAAGCAGCTCGCCCAGCGCTACTCCTGGATCGACATCGAGCGCGCCGGAATCTACGGCCACTCCGGCGGCGGCAATGCCACGGCCGACGCGATGTTCCGTTATCCGGATTTCTTCAAGGTGGGCATCGCCGAGGCTGGGAATCACGACAACCGCGTCTATGAAGACGACTGGGCGGAGAAATGGCAGGGCCTGCTCGTGCGCAACTCCGACGGCACCACCAACTACGACGACCAGGCCAATCAAAATCACGCCAAAAACCTGAAGGGTCACCTCCTGCTCGCGCACGGCACCATGGACAACAACGTGCCTCCCTACAGCACGCTTCTAGTGGTCAACGAGCTGATCAAAGCCAACAAGGATTTTGATCTGCTCCTGTTGCCCAATCGCGGCCACGGTTTTGGCAACGAGCCCTACATGGTGCGCCGCCGGTGGGACTACTTCGTGCGCTACCTTCTCGGCGCCGAGCCGCCCAAAGAGTACGAGTTGCGTCCGCCGGCCGCCGCACCCGGGCGTCCTGCGGGGCCGGCGATGTAGCGCGCTGCACAACCGCCGTCACAGTAACTGCTGGCAGCGTTGTGCCATTCCTCCTTTAAGAAAGTTTGAATCATTCCAGTCGCGATTGCGGTAAACTTCGCAGTGCCGCGTACGACTGCCGGGCCTGTGTCCCGGTGGCGCAAGAATTGTGCAGGACCCATCGGGAACTGAACTCTACAAGGAGCGACTCATGCGCGCGGCAGCGTGCCTTCTCACGATCCTCGTTCTTCTTGCAGCCATTCCAGCCCATGCTCAGCAATCGCCCAGCACCGCCGAATACTGCGGCGACTGCCACCGCGAAATCTTTGATGGATGGAAACAGTCCGCGCATGCGGCGGCGATGGAAAGCCGCCTGTTCCAGGATGCCTTGAAGATGGCCAGTGCGGAGTTTGGCGAAGCGGGCCGCAAGACGTGTCTCGGTTGCCACTCGCCGGTGGGCGTGATGGTCGAAGATTTCTCGCTGATCCGCAAGGTCAGTTGGGAAGGAATCACCTGCGACTACTGCCACTCCATCCGCGAAGTCACCACCTCCGGTGGAAATCCCAAGGCGCGCGTGGAATTCAGCGAAGTGAAGAGCGGGCCATCGAAAGAGTCGGTGTCGCCGGCGCATGGCACGGTGTTTTCAAAAGTGCACACTTCCTCGCTGGCCTGCATCTCCTGCCACGAATATCGCAACGCGCTCGGCTTTGCGGTGCTGACCACCTACGCGGAATGGAAAGAGAGCACGTATCCAAAAGAAGGTCTGGAATGCCAGTCGTGCCATATGCTCACCGTGCGCGGTGCGGTGGTGGACCCGCGGGTGAAGCACTCCTCGCAGGATGAAATCAACCTGCACCAGATGCCGGGCAGCCGCTCCGTGGACCAGTTGAACAAAGCTATTCGCGCCACGCTCACCGCGGAGCGCAAAGGCGACAAGCTCGAAGTCATCGTGAAGGTCACCAACAGCGGCGCCGGACACTACGTACCCACCGGTTCGCCGTTGCGCCAGCTTATCCTCGAAGTCCGTGCCGAGCCTTACGGCGCGCAGTCCTCGCGCGAGCAGCGCGTGTACATGCGCCGCGTCGCCGACCAGAAGGGCGCTCCCGTCGAGCGCGAACACTTTGCATTCCTCCGCGGCGCGAAGGTGCTGGAGGACACGCGCCTGGCTCCGCGGGAAACGCGTAACGAGAAATTTTTGTTTCCGGTCCCCAAAGGAAAGCAAGCGCGCGTCGTGGCGGATTTTTACTACTACTATTCGCCCATGGCCAGCACCGCCGCGCAGCAGAAGGTCAAATTCCTCGCCATTTCCCGGCTGGTCCAGTAGCCGGCCCGGAGCAGCGCTGCGAGCAATTCCCATTTCCCTCCGCATTTGAATCGCGGCTATACTGAAATAGGTTCAGTCGCCATTCTGACGTTTTGAGCAAGCAAGGAGACGATTATGTCGGCTACGATTCCCGATTCCCACGCCGATTTGTTTAGCAAAAAAGCATTCGGCAGCCTGGCCACGTTGAACGCCGACGGCACGCCGCAAGTCACGCCGATTTGGGTGGACCTCGAGGGCGGCTTCATCATGTTTAATTCCGCTCGCGGGCGGCGCAAGGACAAAAATGTCCGCCGCGACCCGCGTGTGGCCATTTCCATCGCCGACCCCGAAAATCCCTATCGTTACCTGGAAATTCGCGGCCGCGTGGTGGAGATTACCGAGAAGAGCGCCGACGAGCATATCAACCGCCTGGCGAAAAAATATCTGGGTGTGGACGTCTACCCTGGCCGCCAACCCGGCGAAGTCCGCGTGAAATACAAGGTCGAGCCATTGCACTTCAGCACGATGGGGTAAAGCTGCTGCGAGCGGCGTGCAACGCGCTCGCGGCGTTCGTGAAATTCTCATGCCCGTCTATTCGCATTCCCGGCTGGAAACTTTTGAGAACTGCCCGCTGAAATACAAATTCCGTTACATCGACGGAATCAAAAAGGCCGAGCAGGGCGTGGAGGCATTTCTCGGCGCGCTGGTCCACGAGGTCCTGCGCAAGCTTTACGACGACCTGCAACTGGAAAAACTGAACACGCTGGACGAGCTGCTCGAGTTTTTCACGGCGCATTGGAAAAGAGCGTGGGGGCCGCACGTGCGCATCGTCCGCTCGGGCATGACCGAGCAGAATTACTTCGACACCGGCAAGAAGTGCATCCGCAACTTCTACGAGCGCAACCAGCCTTTCCGCCAGAGCCAGACCCTGGGCACCGAGGTGCACCTGACGTTCCCGCTCGACGGGGAAGGGCAGTACCAATTGCAGGGCTACGTGGACCGCATCGCGCGCCGCGACGACGGCATCATCGAAATCCACGACTACAAGACCGGCCGCCTGCCTGCGCAGGAAAAAGCCGATGCCGACCGCCAGCTCGCGCTCTACCAGATTGGCGTCGAGCGCCAATGGCCGGAGACGTGCGGCGTGGAGTTAATTTGGCACTACGTCGCCTTCCGCGAAACGCAGCTCTCTCGCCGCACCGCGCAACAGTTAGTTCAACTCCGTCAGCAGACCATCGCGCTCATCCATCGCATCGAAAGCGCGAAGCAATTTGATGGTCGCCGCAGCGCGCTGTGCGACTGGTGCGAGTACAAGCCAGACTGCCCGCTCTGGCGCCATCCGGACTCTGTGCTCGCGCTGCCCCCGGCGCAATTCAAAGCGGACGACGGTGTGCGCCTGGCGGACGAGTACGCGAAGGCCAAACACAAATTGGACGCGCTGCAACTGGAGCTCGACCAGTTGAAAGAGAAGGTGATTGCTTTCGCGCGGCAGAGAAACCTGCAAATCATTCAAGGCAGCAGAGCGCAGCTTTCCGTCCGCTTGAGCGCATGGGAGAGATTTCCGGCCAAGCGCGAAGCGGAGCGCGTGGCGCTCGAAGCCCTGCTCAAGGGAGCGGGGAAGTGGGAGGAAATTTCCGAGCTGGATACCACCGCGCTCGCGCAGGCCCTCGAAAAAGCGCAGTGGCCCGCGGAACTGGTCGCGGAAGTGCGGCGGTTTGCGACGCGGAGCGAGCGCGAGTCGGTCGCGCTGCATCTCAATGGCAAGGGCTTTGGGGAGGAAAAAAGTTAGTGCGCGACGCCCCGGTTGACTTCGGTGTAAGGCTCGTGTAACGGTTGACCGGCGCCATGCGTCAATGCGATTCAAGCGGGAGAACGTTATGAAAGTACGCAATTTTTTGCTGGCGCTGCTGACTCTGTGCGTGGGGGTCGCGGCGGCCTTCGCGCAGGGGTTCTGGGACAAGAAGGAATGGCGATCGTGGTCCAAGGAGGAGTGCAGGAAAATGCAGGAGGATTCTCCCTGGGCTCAAAAGTGGTACCGCACGCACGTAGCGCAGGATCGCTTCGGCCAGCCCACCAAAGGCGATGCCCGGGAAACCGAGCAGCAAATTTTCTACATTATTCAGCTTCGCTCTGCCCTGCCCGTGCGCCAGGCGTTCATCCGCGACGTCTTGATTCGCGACTACGACAAGATGGGCGCAGACCAAAAAAAGAACTTTGACGCCTCCGCCGAGGCCTTCCTTGCGCGGAAGTACGACGACGTGATTGTTGTCCACGTCCTCTATGGCACCAACGTCCAGAATGACGAACGGGAATTGATGAAATTCTGGCAGGGCTACCCGGAGGGGAAGGTGCCAGAAGAGGCGTATCTAAGTACCTCGACGGGGAAGCGCGTTGCGCCCATCAAGTATGTCTCCGCAAAAGGCGGCGGCCTGGAGTTTGAGTTGATTTTCCCGCGGCACATGAATGGGGAACCGATCATCACCCCGGACGTGAAGTCGATCAGTGTGGAATTCCAGCATCCCAACATTGGGCCGGAAGGTACCGCGCGTGTCTTTCAGGATTTCAAGACCGAAAAAATGACCGTAAACGGCACGGTCGTGTACTGAGCGCTTCGCGAAATTCTATCCGGCCCCCGCACAACTGGCTTACCGTTGCGGGGGCTTTTTTGCTTCGGGCTTCACCGCTTCCGGGTTGAGGATGCGTGTGGTGCTCTTGAACCGCTTGTAATTGGTGTAGCGCACGGAAATCTTGATGCGCACGTCGCCCCCCCCGGTCTTAAAGTGCAACGTGTCGTTGGCCCGCGTCAGCGTCGGGAACCAGTATTTCCCGTCAATTTGTTCCCGCCACGTTTCAAACATCGGAAAAAGATTTTCCGGGCCCTTCTTGGGATTATCGGGCACGGACTTGCCAAACGATTTCACAATCTGCAATTCGCGGTCATCCACCCACACCGTCCCCTGAAAATAGCGCTGGCCCGGCTCGATCCGCTTGGGACGGATGCTGAACACGTAGGTTCCGATTTCATCCACCGGCTGCCGCCCCAGGTACTCCAGGTCGTACTTGGGCAAATCTTCCGTGCCCAGCACGAACGGAAAAACATTAGCAATGTCTCTTTCGTCTTCCTGCGTCATGCTGATGGACTTGAGCGAATTGGGCGGGGCAAACGTGATTTTCTCGTAGCGCTTTCCGTCGGGAGTAAAAATGATGTCGCTGACAACGCGGTACTCGCCCTGCTTGTCTCCGTAACTGCCCAGGTCCTCCACAAGCACGGTCTGCGTGTAAGTATATTCGCCGCGCGCCACGCGGAATTCCGATTCCTTGGCCGCAAACTGCCGGATGATTTCCTCGATGGGAACAGGCGGCGGCGCGCCATTCGGGTCAATCTTGACCTTTTCAAGGTTGCGGTCCGGTCCGGCCGGCGCCTGGGCCTGTGCCGGTGACACCGCGGCCAGCAAAACGGCGGTGCCGAGCAAAGCGAGAACTCCATTTCCCATTCTCATTCCGGGGTCTCCCAAAACTTTCCACTTCGAACTTGGATGCGGCCAACCGGCGCGCGGTTGATTCGCAAACCATCAGCAAATCAGGCGCGCTGCCAGTCGGCGCGCCAGTCTTTCACGGCGCGTTTAATCTCATCGAGTTCCTTGAGTTTTCCGTCCAGCACTTCCCGGGCCAGTGCGGGTAGCTCGGCATCACTCGCGAAGCGCAGGCCGATGAGCTGCTTCACGCTGAATTCGCCGTTGCGTGGGCGCAATTCCGCGGGGAGCAGGCGCTCCAGGCGCATGCGTTCTTCGAGCCGGATAAGGCGGTCTTGCACGGTGAGGGCGAAGGTGCGTGAAAAAAAGAACATCACGACCAGCGATGCTGTGAAGAACACCTGGAGTACGGATCCAAAAGACAGACCCTGCACGGCTCCGTAGATTGACCAGAGAACATTGATCGCCAGGATCAGAAATGCCGCCATGAAGAGCGGTGGCAGCTTGCGCACGTGGTTTGCATAGTTCTGACTGACTTGCTCCGCCATGATTTCCTCCAGTTAACTTAGTTCGCGTGCCCTGAAAAGCAAACGACCCCGGCTTGGACTGCAAAGCGCGCAGTCGTGAAAATTGTAAGCCGGGGCCTCGCAGAATTCAAATCTGTGCCGAACGAAACGGATTACGCCTTGCCGGCGACCACCGGCACGGCCTTGCGCGCGACCACCTTGCGGCGGCGCCGGCGCGGAGGAACGGCCGGCGCTTCGCCGATCAATTCCGCCGTCATCAGGCTGGTGACAAAAAGCTTTTTTCCGTGGTCGTCAAAATCGATCGTGGTGCGCTCGTTGTCCGACTGGGTCACGATTCCCAGCCCGTACGTGTCGTGCTTGAGCTGCTGTCCTTCACCAAGTGAACGCATAACGCCTCCTTCAGGCGGGACCACTCCTCGCGCGTTCCGTTCCTACTCCAGACTCTTCAGCGACGAGGAAGAATGGGGGAAGAAATCTGTAACCTTGGGGCGGCCGCGCGGGCGTCCACCCGCCGGTGGCTGTCTAGAGGCCGACGACGTTCTCGGCTTGCAGGCCTTTCGGGCCCGTCTTCACTTCGAACTCAACTGCCTGTCCTTCGTTCAGCGTCTTATACCCTTCCGACTGAATGGCCGAAAAGTGCACGAAGACATCCTCACCGGACTGGCGCTGGATAAACCCGTAACCCTTGCTGGCGTTGAACCACTTGACTGTTCCTTGTTCTCTCACTTCTAAACCTCTTGATAAAGCCTCGCGCGGTTGCCGCGCGCGGCCGAATTTGCGTTGCGCCTCTCGTTCGCCTTATGCCCCAAACACAAATGGCCGCAGGTGCTGCCTGCAGCCGATGGAACAGGTCAAAGGGAATTACAAGAGCCAAACACGTGTAACAGATTACCACATTTGTGCACATATTCAAAGCTGAGAATGGAAATTTGGCGCAGTCCTTCCGTTGTAACGTAAACTACTGACACAAAATAGGTTGCATGTCTCCAAGCCAATCCGTCAACTCTTGCCTACCATCCCTGGCGAACGGCTTCAGTTAGCCGGCTTCGGCGGTGGTTCTCCCTTGATGTACTGGCCATACCAGCCCAGGTAGCGCTCAAAGCGGTCCTTGAGATAGGAGGGCTTAGAGATGCCGTGATGCTCCCCCGGATAGACCACCAGTTGCGTTGTCCGCCCTAACCGCTTCATGGACTGGTACATCTGCTCGGAATTGATGATGGGTACATTCCAGTCTTTTTCCCCGCCGATCCACAGCGTCGGTGTCACAATCTTCTGCACCTGGTTGTAAGGGGAGAGCTTTTCCCACAGCGCGCGCGCCTCCCAGGGCAGCCCGAGCTCCCATTCCCATAGCTTCTGATAGTGATCGTGGCCGTAGTTGGCGACGTAGAGTGCTTCGCTGGCGCCGGAGATGGCCGCCTTGAAGCGGTCGCCGGACTTGGTGATTACGTAGTTGGTCATGATGCCGCCGTAGGACCAGCCGCCCACGCCCAGCTTGGCCGGATCGGCGATGCCTTTGGCTACGGCGTAATCCACCATAGCGATGACGTCCTCGTAATCCTTATTGCCCCAATCAGCAAAAATCGCCTCGCAGAATTTCTGGCCGTAGCCGGAAGAGCCGCGAGGGTTAGGTAGCAGCACGGCATATCCGTTGGCCGCGAAAAGCTGCGCCTCGAAACTGAACGACCATTCGTACTGGCCCACTGGCCCGCCGTGCGGCCGCAGCAGCGTGGGGTATTTCATCTCCGCAATGTAGGCCGCCGGCTTGAAAAGAAAGCCGGCAATCTCCGTGCCGTCCTTGCTCTTGAATTTGACGTACTCCACGTCGCCCAGGCGAATCTTCGCCATCAATGCGTCGTTGGTACTCGTGAGCTTGCGCAGTTGCCCGCCCTGCTGCCAGAAAATTTCGCCGGGGATGGCGGGCTCGCTGATGAGCGCGGCAATCGCGCCATCGCTGCCCAGTGCGTACGTGCCCACCGACTTTTTGCCGGAGATCACGCGCGTGACTTCGCCGCTGGCGACCGAGACGCTCACCACCTGCTGCTGCCCGTCGTCATCGATCATGCAGAAAATCGTTTGCCCATCGACGGAGAAGCGCGGCCGGCTGGCACTACGGTCCAGCTTCTGCGTGAGTACTTTTTCCGTGCCACCTTGCGCCCCGACGATCGCCAGATGCTGCGTGGCGTAGTCCAGCGCCTTGGCATCCGTCTGGCTGACGTAGGCCACCCATTTTCCGTCCGGGCTCCACGCCGGTGAGTCGTCGCTGCCGGCGTTTTTCGTCAGCCGCGTCAGCGTCATTCCCTTGTCCGGGTTGTCGGCGGCCACCACCCAGATGTCCGAATTGAAATTGTGGTCAGGGTCTTCGCTGCGGTTGCTGGTAAAGGCCAGGAAGCGCCCGTCGGGCGACCACGCGGGGTCCCCGTCATCGTAATCACCGGACGTGACCTGCATGAGCTTTTTTCCGGCAACCTCGAACACGTAGAGATGTGAGCGCAAGCGATCGAGGTAGCCGGCGTTATCCTGCTTGAACTGCAGGCGGTCAATCACCCATGGCTTCGGCGTCGACGGCTTGATCTTCTCGATGCTTTTTTCTTTGGCTTCAGCCGCTTCCAATTCTTCCGGCGAAGGGTCGCTCAACACCAGCACCAGGCGGTCACCCTTGGGCGACCACTCGAACGACGACACGCCCTGCATCGTTTCCGTCAGCTGCTGCGCCTCGCCGCCGCTGCGGTTCAGCGTCCACACCTGCGTCTTCGGGCCATCCTTGTCGCCGCTCCCGCGCGCGGAAAGGAACGCCAGAAATTTTCCGTCCGGGCTCCACCGCGGCCGCGAGGAGTTGACGCCCTTCGTGGTCATGGGAATGGCCTCGCCGCCCGCCGTGGGCACTACCCAGATTTGCCGTTCGGACTTGTCGGTTTTCAAGATGATTGACGTGACCACGTACGCCACCCACTTGCCGTCGGGGCTAATCTGTGGGTCCCCAATGCGTTTGATCTGAAAATAATCGTCAATGGTGAGGTTGCGCGGCGCAGGCGGCGCGGCCTTCTCCGGCGCCTGCGCGACGGCCAGCGGAACAACGCAAAGACTCAAGAGAATTGCAGCGAACAGAATTCGACGCTTCATGGTGCAGGTTCTCCTTGTAGGAACAGTCGGCATCTGAAGGCGCTCAGTGTATCAGAAACGAATGAGGCTTGGCTGGCACTGAGGCACGAAGACACACACAGAACAACGAAACATGAGATTTGTGATTCGCGATGTGTAGTTCGGGTGTCGCTTCGTGCTTGCTGTAGAATATCAACCCTTGCCTGTTCGAGCTCAATTCGATCGGCTTTGCGTGGTTCTGGTGGCCACGCGCAACCCTCTCAATATGGGCGCGGCCGCTCGCGCAATGAGCAACTTCGGTTTCCTTCACCTGCGCGTGGTGAATCCCTACGAGATGGCGTTTCGCGAGGCGCGCTCCGCCGTGGGAGCTTCGGCGCTGCTGGCGAGCGCCGAAGTATTCCAGAGCGTGGCCGACGCCGTCGCCGATTGCGCGCTGGTTGTCGGCACCACCTCGGTTGGCAGCAGGGAAGTGCGCCACCCGGTGCGCCGATTGGAAGAAGGAGCGAGGATTATCCGCAAGCGGCTCCCCTCGAGCCACGTGGCCCTTTTGTTTGGTTCGGAAAGGGTCGGACTCTGCAACGAAGACCTCAGCCATTGTCATTGGCTGATGCGCATTCCGGCGCGGGAAGCACACCGCTCCGTGAATCTGGGGCAGGCCGTGGCCATTTGCCTCTATGAACTCGCGCGCAATTCGAAGCTCGTACGGCCCGCGGAAAAAAAGAAACTTGCCACGGCCGGCGAGGTCGAGCGGGTTTACGCTGTGCTGCTCGACGCGTTGCGCGCCAGCGGCTACCTGGAGCCGCGCACCGCGACGCTCACGCAAGAAAAAGTGCGCCGTTTGCTTCGTCGCCTCAACCTGTCCGCGAGCGACGCCGAGGCTTGGCTGGGCATGCTCCGGCAGATTCTTTGGAAGCTACGCTCAGGATGAACCCACCACCACGGAGGCTGGATTGCAGAAGTGCTCTTCGGTAGGATGCGCACTCCCATGAGTGGCACATTGCGACTGGGCACGTCCGCATTCACCGCCGCCGGCTGGCCGGGGACGTTCTACCCCGAGGGCCTGCCACCGGCCGAGTATCTCTCTTACTACGCGCAGCACTTCGATACTGTCGAGGTGGACAGCACCTACTACCGCATCCCTACCCTGGCCATGACGCGCGGCTGGGCTGCCAAGACGCCGAAAAATTTTATCTTTGCCCTGAAGATGACCAGCACCATCACGCACGAAAAAGTGCTGGTGGATTGCGAGGACGAGTTCAATCGTTTTCTCGCCGCCGCCGATGTGCTCGGCGAAAAACTCGGCCCGCTGCTGTTTCAGTTTCCCTACTTCAACAAAAAAGCCTTCGCCACGGTGGACGAGTTTCTGGTGCGGCTCGCGCCCTTCCTGAAAAAATTGCCGAAGGGCTATCGCTTCGCCGTCGAAACGCGCAACAAAGACTGGCTGGTGCCGAAATTCGTCGAGCTGTTGCGCGAGCGCGGCGTGGCTCTGGCGCTGATTGATCATCCGTGGATGCCGCGACCCAAAGAAATCCTCGCCAAGCTCGATCCCGTGACCGCGGACTTCACCTACATCCGCTGGCTGGGAGACCGCAAGGGAATTGAAGAGCAAACCAAAACCTGGGACAAAACCATCGTGGACCGCCGCACGGAGCTCGTGGAATGGGTGGAGACCTGCCGCAAACTCTCCGCGCGCAGCGTGGACATTTTTGCCTTTGCCAACAACCACTATGCGGGCCACGCGCCGGACACCATCCGGCAATTTTTTGAATTATGGAGAAAGAAGTGAGCCTGTCGAAACGCGTGGCGGGAGCCCCGCGTCCATGAGTTCGGTTGCCCGCAGTTCCATCCGCAGTCTGCACCGAGGAGAAACGAAATGAAGAAACGCATGCTCTGGCTGGCCATCCTGACTGTCGCGCTGATTTCGCTGCCGCTGCTCTCGCAGGAACGCGAAGACCGCACGCTGCTGAACTGGACGCAGATGCGCGCCATCATCAACGAAGCTTCCGGCGAGCGCGCGCTGCATCATCTGCTGGAAATGGTGCCGTATCCCCGCGTGCGCGCGAAGGCGGAATACGAGGGCACCTTCCGCGAGAGCGAAGTGATGGCGCGGTTTGCGAAGGAGTACGGTTTCTCGGGCGTGGAGATTGAGACGTTTCCGGCGCCGCAGCGAAACTGGTTCGCGTCGCAGGCGGAGCTGTGGATGGTGGAGCCGGAGTCGCGCAAGCTTTTCGACGTGTACGACGTGGCCATCTCCATCGCCGGGAATAGCGAGACAGGCGACGTCACCGCCGAGCTGGTGGACGTGGGCTTCGGCGGGCGCGCGGAGGACTACGCCGGCAAAGACGTGAAGGGCAAGATCGTGCTCGGTTCCGCAGGCACAAACGTATTGCAGCGCATGGCCGTGTTCGAGCGCGAGGCGGTGGGTGTGATCGGCTACAACACGGTGCGCCCCATTAGCGACCTGGACCAGATCCTCTCGCAGGGGATTTCCGCGAACGCGCCGCAAGGAAAGAAACCGGGATTCGGGTGGGCGATTTCGCCGCGGGTGGCGCGCGAGCTGGCCATGCGCCTGCGCAATGAAAAAATTGTGATGCGCTCAATCGTGAAGTCGGATTTCGTGCCCGGCGAAATGGAAACGGTGCACGCGGTGATCCCTGGCGACGGCTCGACGGAGCAGGACGTCATAATCTCCGGTCATTTGTACGAGGGTTACTTGAAGCAAGGCGCCAACGACGATGGGTCGGGCTGCGCCGTGACGCTGGAAATGGGCCGCACGCTGATCCGGCTGATTAACGAAGGCAAGCTGCCCAAGCCGAAACGCAATATTCATTTCCTGTGGGTGCCGGAAATCAGCGGCACGAATGCGTGGTTGAACAAGCACGCGGACATCAAGAAGCGGCTGATTGCCGACTTGAACTTCGATATGGAGGGCCTGCACCTCTCGCGCAGCGGCAGTATTTTCACAATGAACCGCACGCCGGACAGTTTTCCGTCCTTCCTGAACGATATCGGCGCAAGCCTGATGGATTTTGTCGGCGCGACGAACCGCGAGCGCGTGCAGTACCGTGCCAATGGCTACCGCTTCACGCTGCCCATCACCGCGCCCAACGGCAGCAACGATCCCTTCTGGGCCAGCGTGGACAAGCACTACGGCGCGAGCGACCACGTGGTGTACATGAACCAGGGAATTCCCGCGGTGATTTTCTGCACCTGGCCGGACACGTGGTATCACTCGTCGCAGGATACGCCGGACAAAATGGACTCCACGCAGTTCAAGCGCGTGGCGGTGATCGGCGCGGCGGGGGCAATCATCATGGCCGCAGCGGATGATGAGCTAGCCGCGCGCGTGGCCGCGGAATCGCTCGCCCGCGGGACAGAACGCATGGGCGCGGCACAGCGCAAGGGGCTGTCCTATCTCACGGACAATACGGATAGCGCGGCGCTGGTCAATGCGTACCGCGAAGCGCGAGTCACGGTTGGCCACCAGACAAACGTGGAGAAGGAAGTAGTCCGCTCTGCCGCGGTGCTGTTCATCAATCCAGAAGAAGCGAAAAAGAAACTTGGCGCGTTCGAGGCTTTGGTGGATCAGCGCGGCGCGTCGCTGCAAAACGAAGTGAAAGCTTTCTACCAGCTTTCCTCCGAGCAGAAAAAAGTGGCCGCAGCGGAGCCTCCGACGAGCGAACTAATGACGCAAGCATCAAAGCTAATTCCGGAAAGCGTCGGCGGGCCGGGCGGCGGCGGATTTGGCGTGGGCGGCGGAGGGG
>Ga0209726_10005261_pt1 | contig 15815 bp, 18 predicted proteins | sample Subgrocontami54m_FD_187453 | JGI IMG/M metagenome (GOLD analysis project Ga0209726, IMG submission 187453) | Subsurface groundwater microbial communities from S. Glens Falls, New York, USA - GMW46 contaminated, 5.4 m (SPAdes) (version 3) | ecosystem: Environmental > Aquatic > Deep subsurface >... | reverse complement strand
CGCCTGCTTGGCGAGGAACTGGTTCATCTCCACGCCGTTGGCGGGAATGCGCGCAGTCGGCGTCACAGCCGGCGCCACTGAGCCGGACTTCGCGATCTGCCCGCGGTTGAGAAGATATTGCAGGGTGTCGCGCAGCGCCTGCGGGTCCCAGGGGCGATGCTCGCCCTCGAAGATGATGCCGTCGTATTTCGACGCCTGCAGGTCGACCGCGGTCTCAATGTTAATCGTCGCAAACAACGAAAAGGCGCTCTGGCCGGATTCCAGCGCGCGGATAATGCCGTTGAGGCGGGGAAGCGTGGACAATTCAGTCTCCTTGCAACGTGACGGTCAAACTTTTTTAGCAGGCTTGCCGCGTTTCGCGAGCAACTTGTCGAGCCGCGGATAAACTTTGCGCGCATTGCCTTCGAAGATCTTGTAACGGTCGGCCTCGCTGAGGCTCTTCACCTGGTCCACATATTTCTTGGTGTCGTCGTAATAGTGGCCGGTGTTCGGATCGATGCCCCTCACCGCCCCCACCATTTCCGAGGCGAACAGGATATTGTCGATCGGAATAACCTTGGTAAGCAGCTCGATGCCCGGCAGGTGATACACGCAGGTGTCGAAATACACGTTGTTCAGCAGGTATTCGACCAGCGGCGGCCTTTTCATATCCTGCGCCAGACCGCGATAACGGCCCCAATGGAACGGCACCGCGCCGCCGCCGTGCGGGATGACGAATTTCAGCGTCGGGAAATCCTTGAACAGATTGCCCTGGATGAACTGCATAAAGGCGGTGGTGTCGCCGTTGATGTAATGCGCGCCGGTGTGATGGAAGTTCGGATTGCAGGACGACGACACGTGGATCATCGCCGGCACGTCCAGCTCGACCAGCTTTTCGTAAATCGGATACCAATGCTTGTCGATCAGCGGCGGGTCGGTCCAATAGCCGCCTGACGGATCGGGATTGAGATTGACGCCGACGAATCCGAGTTCGTTTACAAGGCGCTCAAGCTCGGGAATGCAGTTCTTCGGCGACACGCCGGGAAACTGCGGCAACTGGCCAACGGGCACGAAATTGTCCGGCAGCAGCGTGCAGATGCGATGGATCAGATCGTTGGAGACCCTGCTCCACTGCTTGCTGATTTCTTCCGTGCCGACGTGATGCGCCATCCCTCCCGCGCGCGGCGAAAAGATCGTCAGGTCACTACCGCGATCCTTCTGGAACTTCAGTTGCGGCTCGACGCTCTTGATCAGGGTCTCGTCACTAACGCCGAGATCGGTCGTTGTCGGCTTGCGCGACGAATCGGCAAGCCCGGCAAGCTGCTTGTCGCGGAATGCAAAGAGAGCCGGCGGCTCGGTGGTATAATGGCCGTGAATATCGATGATCATGGGACAGGCGGTCTCTTCTTAGAATTACAATAGCGCGATCAACCCTTGAGCCCGTGAGTGCTGGGCACGAATAAATCCTCGACCTTCACGGGCTTCTTAATGATGCCCTGCTTCAAGGCGTGTTGGATCAGATTTTCGAGCACCTTGCGGTTGGGCTCGATGCCGTAAGGCAGTGGATCGCCACCAGTGACTTCCATCACCCGCTTCGCCGTCTCGTCGGCCTCGGTCATCTTCTCGATCTTGCCGGCTTTGAGCTGCTCGACATAGAGCTGCTTGGACTGCGCGAAGGCATTAAATACATCAGCGGCAAGTTTGGGGTGTTTGGCGATCAACTCATCCTTGATGACGACGAGATGATTGATCGGATAATGGCCGCGCTGCTTCAGCGCCTTAAGGCCGGCTTCCTCGGCATCCGGGATCAACGGCTTGACGTCAGGGTGATCGACGTCAACGCCGATGGCCGCGACAAGCTCGCCCGAGATCAGCATGTCCGCCATCTTCTTTCCCGGCTCGATGGGAACAACATTCGATGGCGCCTTATATTCGTCGACATGCTCGTCACCGGATAGCACCCAGGTGATCTTGCTCAGGTCCACTCCGTACTCGTCCTGCAACACGCTGCGCGCCCAGACGCCGGTCGTGACGGTATAGCCGCGGTTGACGCCGACCTTTTTGCCTTCGAGGTCCTTCGGCGTGCGCATGCCGATCTTGGTGTTGTAGAGAATCGCGCCGTGGTGAAAGGCTCGCACCAGAAATACAGGTACGGCGGTAAACTTCTTTCCATGCGCTTTGGCGCAAATATAAGTGGTGATCGCCAGCTCGCAGATGTCGAATTCGCTGCCGCGCACCATGCGGCGGAAGGCGTCGATCAGCGGGTTCACCTCGACAAACTCCGGCTCAAACGTTTTCGGCTTCACGGTGCCGTCTTTGAAAGCCTTGTTGTTGCCTTGGGTACGGGTGACGGTTTTCAGCTTGGGGCCGGCCATGGGAATGCTTCAACTCCGGGCTAGGATACTGGCGTGATTGGCAAATTCGACGAAGTTAGACGATGTTTATGCCGCAAAGTCCGGGCCACGTCGAGGGGAGTAGATGGCAGGTATTCTACCTGCTTCCAGCTACCTCAGCAGCCAACGCGGGTATTTTCCTGCGGGAGCGCCGCAACCTGCTGCCGGGACGATATCGAGACCAGGTCCGCCGAACGCCAGTGCTGGTCGCATGAAACGCCCATCCTATAATTGCGAATGGTAGCCGTCGCCGCGACCGTGGCGCCGGGAAGTTCCTGGTTGAGAACTTTCTCAATCGTATCCACGTCAAAAAGCATCGGGCCGGCTTTCTTCGAATTGGAGATCGTCAAGTCATTGACCGGTCCATCCGAACGGTATCGTGGAAGCAATCGCGCGGATTTGCCGTCGGGGTAAAAGGTGAGATCGAGATAAGGCGCCTGCTCATTATATTGCTGGCGTCGCGCTACGAACCGCCCCGAAAGCTGAACGCTGCCTATGAATTCGACATCGGGGCCGTCGCCCCGGCCGATAAGTTTTAAGGAGCTGGCCTTGTCCGTGACAATGAAGCTCGCCTGCGACAGGCATGGGGTTGCGGCTAGGAGCAATATAATGATGACGCTTACGACTCCGCTGAAAGGCATACCGCTCTCCACAATCTTCGCCGCGATGAACCCGATCTATATCAGCAGCAGTCGCAGTTAATCCCGTCTTCGTCCGAGACAAGGGAACCTTTCAGCCAGGCGGGCGGAAGATCGTCCGGGACGATCTCTTCGGTCCGCTTGAATATCTTGAAATCGTGCCGTGTCTTGTGGTCCGACCAGAAGGCGACCACGGTTTCCAGCGGGGGACAGCCGGGGATGGCACACGACACCTCAGAAACCATAATCGCGGCATCTTCCGGTAGGCTGAAACGCTCGCGAGTCCAGTCCTTCACCCGGTCCAGGGCCTGAAGGTGCTCGGGGCCCTTCTTGAACGACCCCATCTTCAACGAACCGGCCATCCTGCCACCACTATTTGGTCCCACCGGGCCTGCTACCGTGCCGGAGCATGGCGCAAGCGCGCGCTAATTCTTATATAGGTATTCAGCGGATGCGGCCATGTGGACAAAAGCGCTTGACCGCTCGGGTACCTGCCCTAGAGTGCCCGCCGCATATTCATTACCGGAGGTTTTCTCAGTGGCAGAAAAAGTATTGGCAGCCGTGCGCGTTGGCCCGAGCAAGACCGAAATCCAAGAATTCCCCATGCCGGACATCCCGGAAGACGCCGCTTTGATGAAGATGGAAGTGGCCGGAATCTGCGGCACCGATGTTAAGCTCTACGCGCATCCGCCGACCGACGAACCGGTGATCATGGGCCATGAGAACATCGGCGTGATTGCCAAGGCCGGGCGCGAATTCACCCGCCGCAAGGGCTTCAAGGAAGGCGACCTCGTCTTCGTCGAGCACTATGTGATGTGCGGAAAATGCGAGTGGTGCCACAAGGGCCAATACCGCCACTGCGAGAACACCAACTGGCGCACCAATCCGGACGCGATCCGTTACGGCTATACCTCGGCCAAGAAGCCCCCGCATCTATGGGGCGGTTTCGCGCAATATGTATACCTGCCGTGGAATGCAGTCGTGCACCACGTCCCGAAGAACGTCACGCCGGAGCTCGCGGGTCTGGTCACGCCGATGGCGAACGGCGTCGAATGGTCTTTGTTTGACGGCGGTGTCAAATACAACTCCACCGTGCTCATTCAGGGTCCCGGCCAGCAAGGCCTGTCGCAGACCGTGATCTGCAAACAAGCCGGCGCTTCGCTCATTATCGTCACCGGCACCTCGAAGGACGCCGCGCGCATGAAGGTCGCCAAGGAATTGGGCGCCGACTATGTGATCGACGTGCAGAAGGAAGACCCGCTCGAACGGATCATGCAAATCACCGGCGGCAAGGGCGTCGACATATCGCTCGATTGCACGGCTGGAGCGGGCACTGTTCCGATCTTGCTCGGCATCGAAGCCCTCAAGCGCAAGGGCGGCACCATCGTCGTGCAAGGTGAGTTGAAGGATTTCCCGAACTTCCCGCTGGAAAAATTCACGGTGAAGTTCATCACCATGCATAGCGCGCGCGGCCACAGCTACGAGGCGTGCGAACTGGCGCTGCAGCAGTTGGCGTCGCACCGCTTCCCGCTGGAGAAGGTGACGACCCACAAGTTCCCGCTGAAGGATGTCGATCTCGCAATCCGCTCCGTCGGCAACCAACCAGGCGGCGTGCCCGACGTGATCCATGCGTCGCTGATGCCGTGGCTCTAAACTGTCCTGATCGGCCGCTTCGGCGGCCGAATCAACCCAGCTTTTCCCAATCCGCCAGCATGCGTTCGCGCTGCTTTGCATCGGGGATACGCCCGCGCCCAGCGTAAAGGTTGTCGACGGCATATTCCGGCTTATCGGTACCGGGAATGACACCGTTCACCGCTGGATTTGAAAGCAGAAATTTCAGGAAGAACTGCGCCCAACTCGTGCAGTCGAGTTCCGCGGCAGCCCACTCCGGAAGCGGCTTGCCGCGTGCCTTGCCGAACAGGCGCCCGCGCCCGAAAGGAAGCGCGGTCAGTACCGCCATGCCTCGATCCTTCGCCAGCGGCAGGATGCGCTCCTCCGCTTTGCGGTTATCTAGCGCGTAGTCGATCTGGATGAAATCGATCTTCTCAGCCTTCATGATCTGCTCATACTCGGGATAGGACCGCTCGGAGGACGTGGTGATGCCGACGTACTTTACCTTACCCTCGTCTTTTAACCGGCGGATGGTCTTCAGATGCACCGCCGTATCCTTGATGTTATGAACCTGCAGCAACTCTAACCGGTTGGTGCCCAGATCCTTCATCGAGGCTGCATTCTGCTCGATGCCGGCCGGCTCTCCTATGATGCTGATCTTGGTGGCAAGGAAAGCCTTGTCGCGCAATCCGGTGCGCTTGAAAATTTCTCCCAGATTCTGCTCCGCCCGGCCATAGGTCGGAGAAGTATCAATAAGCTTTCCGCCACCTTGCAAGAAGGCCCGCACCGCTTCCACCAGCGCCGGGAATTTCGCATCGCTGGTTTCGATCTCATAAACCACCGCGGTACCCATGCCGATGATGGGAAGCTGCTCACCGCTAGACGGAATTGGCCTTGTCTGCACCGGCTTTGCCGCCACCGCCGGGTCATAGGTCGGGCCGCTTTGCGCAAAGGCCGGAGCGAAGGTGCCGAAAAGCCTTTCTGCCGCGAGCGCGCCGCCGGCAGCAGCCGCAAGCTTTAGAAAGCGCTTGCGCGTGATCGCTCTGACTCGCGAGGAATGATGAGACTTGATCATGGCAAGGTTCCTCCAGATTCAAGCCTATTCTGCCGGCTGCGGCTGCGCCAGACGCTCCTGCCTGCGGCCAAGTGTCAGCAGCAAGGCGGCCCATGCCGCCGAGATCGGCACCGCCACCAGAGCAATTCCCGACATATCGAGTCCAAGCCCCCGCAGGCCGGCATAGATCCAGCCATTGACCGCGTCGCCGCCGCGGAACACCGCGGTGTCAATGACGCTCTTGGCCTTGTATTTTTGCTCGCGCGTCACGACGGTGAACAACGTCTCGCGCGCGGGATTAGCGAATCCGAATTCCGTCGCCCGCTTGAGCGACTGAAATGCGACAACAACGGCCAGCACCGGCATTACCGCCAGCGCCAGGAAGCCTGCGGCTGTGACAATGGCGAGTGAGGAGAGCGCCGCGCCCACACCCAATCGCACCAGCACGCGGCCGGTGACGGTAAGCTGGATAGTGATCGTTATCAGTCCGATCGACAGATCGATCAGGGCGAAGACGCGGGTCCGCTCGGCCGGATTGTCGAAAGCAGCGGCGACAATAGAAGCCTGCTGGAAATACAGGAATGTACTGGTAAGCGACAGCAGCAGTACATGACAGCAGATCAGCATCAAGTACGGTGAGCGCGCGATCTCGGTCAGACCCGCCAGGATGCCGCCGCCGATAACCTGGTCATTTGGGTCTTCTATGATGCCTTCGCCCGCTACTGCGGGCCGTTCAGCCTGGGGCGTATATAGGATTCGATTCACGCATTGCACAGCCGCTTCGAGCAGAACCGCCGATATCAGCAACAAATTCACCGGCCCTAAAGGCACCACCAACCAAGCCGTCAGTGATGGTCCGACCAACGCTCCCGCCGAGCCACCCGCGGCGATGAAGCCGAACAGGCGCTTGCCCTGCTCGCTGGTGAACAGATCGGCCATGAAGCCCCAAAATACCGTCACCACGAACAGATTGAAGACGCTCACCCAAATGAAAAAGGCGCCCGCGACATAGGCTCGTCCCCATCCCGCATGTTGAAGGGCGAAGAAAATCAAAATGTTGAGAATGAAGAAGCGGTAGACCCAAAGAATAAAGCGCCGCCGCGGCATCCGGGTCACCAGGGCGCCGAACAAAGGCGCGGCGGCCAGCATGACAAAGAAGGTGCCGGAGAACAACCATGGAAGGTTGGCGACGCCCGCAGCAACGCCGCTCTCGTCGCGCAGCGGGCGCAGGATGTAATAGCTCGACAGGAGGCAGAAGAAATAGACGAAGGCCCATAACATCGTCCGAATTTCGTCAGCGCGCACCTTGACGACGCGCGTCAGCACCCGCCTTAGCAGACCTTCCATGCCAAACCCCCGCCTGGCCACTTTCTGTTATATCAAGTATCTGCGCCGGACCGCACTTTCTCAATGGTACTTACGGCGGCGTGACGCCGCACAGGAACGACTATATATGTAGCCGCCGTAATACTGATTGATATGGAAAAATGACCGAACGCATCCCCGTGACCGTGCTCACCGGCTATCTCGGCGCCGGCAAGACCACCCTGCTCAACCGCATCCTCTCGGAAGATCACGGCCGCCGCTATGCCGTGATCGTCAATGAGTTCGGCGAGATCGGGATCGACAACGACTTGATCCTGAACACCGATGAAGAATTGTTCGAGATGAACAATGGCTGTATCTGCTGCACCGTGCGCGGCGATCTCATCCGCACCCTGCATGGCTTGCTCGCCAAACGCGGCAATTTCGACGCCATTATTGTGGAGACGACGGGATTGGCCGATCCCGGGCCGGTGGCACAGACTTTCTTCGTCGATGGATTTCTCAACGACAAGACGGTTCTGGATTCCGTCACCACCGTGGTGGACGCCAAGCATATCCTTCTGCGCCTGGCCGACAGCCGCGAAGCGGCCGAGCAGATCGCCTTTGCCGACCAGATCGTGCTGAACAAGACCGAGCTTGTCTCCAAGGATGAGTTGCAAGCCATCGAAACGCGCCTAAGAAAGCTCAACCCCCTCGCCCCGATTCATCGCGCGCAACGCTCCAATGTCCCGCTTGACAAGGTGCTGGGACGCGGCGGCTTCGATCTCGAACGGATCGTGTCGCTGGAACCGGATTTTCTGAATCCCGCTCACGGGGAATCCGGCCATGTCCATGATGAGCAGTGCGAGCATGACCATCATGGACACGAGCACGCCCACGATCACGAACACGACAGCGGCATCCACAGCGTGTCCCTGACTTCGCATAGCCCGATGAACGGGAAGAAGATTGCCGATTGGCTGGCCGATCTTGTGGCTAAGCAAGGTCAGGACATTCTGCGGGCTAAAGGCATTATCGATGTGAAGGGCGAAGAACGCCGCCTGGTCTTCCAGGCCGTGCATATGCTGCTGGAAGGCGACCTGCAGCGGCCCTGGAATCCCGGCGAGTCGCGTTATAGCCGCTTGGTCTTTATCGGGCGCAACCTGGACAAAGAGTCGCTCCAGGCGGGATTTGACGCCTGCGCTGCTTAGCCGCAGCCTGATGCGCCTTTGCCGCTGCGAATTGAAAACAAAATAAGCCGACGGTGTTCGCGGCGCTGAATTCTCTGCTTCTTTCCCACCCCATCCCTTTGCTTTCCGATCCCTCTACTTCCCATCCCTCTACATTACATTTCAGACAGATGACTTTAAGGCCGGGAACATCCGCATTGCGTTGTCGTTCTCTTCGTTGAAAGCCAAATAGAGGAGATGCAACGATGTTCAATCGCAAGACGATGCTGGGCGCGGCCAGCATATTGCTACTGACTACCGGAATCGCGGCGGCCACTCCCGCCCGCGTAGCGACAGACCTCAATGTGCGCGCGGGTCAGGGCACGAATTACCCCGTGATCGGCGTGCTCCCGGCAGGTTCCGTAGTTGATGTGAGCGGATGCGGCGACGGCTGGTGCTATGTGCGCAACGCTGGCGGTTACGCGAGCGCGGCTTACTTGAATAGCGGTGCGGCCGCCTACGGCTACTCGCCCGGACCGGTCGTCGTCCCGGGTCCTTATGAGCCTTATTACTACAATCGAGGACCGTCTATCAGCTTTGGCTTCGGCTTTGGCAATTCCGGTCACGACCGACATGATCGGCATTCCCACCGACATCACTAATGACGCATGTCGTGACAGGCCGCGTGATCCCGCGGCCTGTCAGCTTTTCCCCTTGGGGTCGGCGCGCGGGATCAGCGGGTCAGCCTCCTTCGCGGAATTCGGGATAGAGAGTCATGCCGCCGTCGACGAACAGCGTCGTGCCGGTGACGTAATCGGATTCGTCTGACGCCAGCCAGACGCAGGCTTTGCCGATGTCCTCGGGTTCGCCGATGCGGCCATAAGGAATGAGCTTGAGCAGTTCCTTTGCGTTTTTTGGATCCGCCCAGGCGTCCGTGTTGATATTCGTCTTGATGGCGCCGGGGGCGATGCCGTTGACCCGGATTTTCTTTTCCGCCACCTCCTGCGCCAGGCTTTTCATCATCAGCATGACGCCGCCCTTGGACGCAGCATAGTTGACGTGGCCCGCCCAGGGGATCACTTCATGCACCGAACTCATGCAGATGATTTTGCCGAGAGCTCTGGATATGCGCGACGGTCCTTGCGCGAGAAACTGCCGGACCGCAGCCCGCGCACATAGAAATTGGCCGGTCAGGTTCACATCCAGCACCGTGCGCCATTGCTCGATCGTCATGTCGGCGAAAGCAGCATCCCGTTGCAGGCCGGCATTGGCGACCAGGATATCCAGCCTTCCGAAGGCCTCGACGCAGCGCGCGAACATCGTTTCGACATCTTTTTCTTTCGAGACATCAGCCTTGATGGCGATCGCCTTGCCGCCGGCATCGCCGATGCGCCGGACCACATCGTTCGCGCCCTCCACGCTGCCGTTGTAATTGACGCCGACCTTGGCGCCGGCGGCGGCGAACTCAATCGCCGTAGCCGCGCCAATGCCGGAGCTGGCGCCGGTAACGAGAGCGACTTGATCACAAAGCAACGTATTCCCTGCCATTCAGTCACTCTCCAGTAAGGGGCAATCCGGCCCCTCGGGGCTAAACTATGCTGGGACCGTTCCTGTTCCGCAATGGCAAGAGTCCGACCTCAGCAGAGACCGCCGCGCTCGACGATGAAGCGGCCGATATCTTCGACCCCTTGGCCTGAGCGCAAATTGCTGAAGACGAAGGGCCGGGTGCCGCGCATGCGTCTGGTCTCGCGCTCCATGTTTTCCAGCGACGCGCCGACATGCGGGGCAAGATCGGTTTTGTTGATCACGAGAAGGTCGGAACGGGTAATGCCCGGCCCGCCCTTGGTCGGGATTTTTTCGCCACCCGCCACATCGATCACATAGATGGTGAGATCGGCCAGTTCGGGCGAAAAGGTCGCGGCGAGGTTGTCGCCGCCCGATTCGATCAAGATGAGATCGAGCTTTGGAAACTTGCGTTGCATGTCGGCCACCGCCGCAAGATTGATCGAGGCGTCCTCGCGAATGGCGGTGTGTGGACAGCCGCCGGTCTCCACGCCGGTGATGCGTTCGGCCGCCAGCGCGCCCGAGCGCATCAGATATTCGGCATCCCATTTGGTATAGATGTCGTTGGTGATGGCGGCAATGTCGAAGCGGTCGCGCAGGCACTTGCACAGAGCGTCCATCAGCGATGTCTTCCCCGAGCCGACCGGACCGCCGACACCGACGCGGAGGGGGCCGTTGCTATTTTTCATTCAGCTCAACTCCTGAACAGCCGGGTGTATTGCGTCTCATGCCGCATGCTGGCGAGATCGGCGCGAAAGGTGGCGCTGCCAAGGTCGTCGAGACTGATCGCGCGCGCGCGAACGCACGTGGCTTCAACAATTGGCTCCAGCGCCGCCAGCACGCGTTGGCCATCGGTCTGCCCAAGCGGGACAAGCCGGACACCGGCGGATATCAAATTCGCCACCACGGCATGGAGATAGGCATGCAGCGCCGGCTCAAGCGCGATGCCGTGTCCCGCTGCGGTGACCGCCACCGCCACAGGATAAGCGACCGGACCATCCCATGCGGTGGCGAACCGTTCGAGCGCGGAGCAAGGCCAGGCTGCGCGCGTGGCCTGCAAAAAAGCGAGTCCCTGCGCGATCGTTTCAAGCTGACGCTCTTTCGAAGACGTGAAGGCCGCCGCCATTTCGGCGGCCTCCCGCAGTAATGCATCATCGCCGCCGCTCGCGGCACGATGCGCATGAAGGAAGAAAACAGCGTCGCAAAATCCGCTGCCCTCGGTCATTACGACTGTGAGCCAACGCCGCAACATTTCGGCGTCAGTAATGTCACCCGCTTCGACAGCCCATTCCAGACCGCTGGAATAGGAGAAGGCGCCAACAGGAAATGAGGGCGATAGCCATGACATAAGCCGATAGAGAGCTGCCGGAGGTACTTCACCCGGCGCTTGTGGAATACCCTTAGAAGGCATGATTATCGCCATCATGCGCATAGGCGCCAGGTTCGGGATTGAACGGCGCTTTAAGGGGCGTGAGCTTTGCGCCAAGGCCGAGCAGCATGGCCTCCAGCACAGGGTCGCGGCGGATGCGCAGCTTGCCATCCACCATCTGCATATCGGTATGCCGGTTGCCGATGTGCCAGGCGAGCCGCGCCAATTCCTGCGGCGTGGCGCTCACTTCTATCAACGACTCCGGCCGCCCCACCACGCGCACGATGCTGGCATCGTCCAGCACGAGCCCATCGCCATCTTTCAGCATCACCGCACGCGGAAGATCGAGCAGAAACACCGTCCCGCCCTCCCCGGTCAGCACCATGCGCCGCCGGTGCCGCTGATCCGCATCGAGCACGATCCGATCCACCGCTTCGGAGGGGTTCCAGGCATCAGAGTGCTTAATGGCGGTTGCGCGTTTCATGATCAGAACAGGAAATACCGCTGCGCCATCGGCAGTGTCTCGGCGGGCGCACAGGTGAGCAATTCGCCGTCCGCGCGCACCTCATAGGTTTCCGCATCGACGTCGATCTTCGGCGTCGCGCCGTTGTGGATCATGCTCTTTTTCGAAATGCTGCGGGTCTTCTCCACCGCGACGAATTGCTTTTCGATACCAAGCCTGTTGCGCAACCCACCCTTGAGCGCGGCCTTGGAAACGAAAACCACTGAGCTCGCTGTCAGCGCCTTGCCGAAAGCCCCGAACATCGGGCGGTAATGCACCGGCTGCGGGGTGGGGATCGAGGCATTTGGATCGCCCATCTGCGCCGCCACGATCGTTCCGCCCTTGATGATCATGTCCGGCTTCACGCCGAAGAAAGCCGGCGACCAGAGCACGAGATCGGCCAGCTTTCCCTTCTCCACCGAGCCTATCACCTTCGATACGCCATGAGCGATAGCAGGATTGATCGTGTATTTCGCCACATAGCGCTTCACCCGCGCATTGTCGTTGTCGCCCTTCTCCTCCTTCATCCGCCCGCGTTGCTTCTTCATCTTGTCGGCGGTCTGCCAGGTGCGGATGATGACCTCGCCGACGCGGCCCATGGCCTGGCTGTCGGACGACATCATGGAGAGAGCGCCCAGGTCATGCAGGATATCTTCGGCGGCGATGGTTTCCTTGCGGATGCGGCTCTCGGCAAAAGCCAAGTCCTCTGCGATCGACGGGTCGAGATGGTGACACACCATCAGCATGTCGAGATGCTCGTCGATGGTATTTTTGGTGAAAGGCCGCGTCGGATTGGTGGACGACGGCAGCACGTTCTTCAGCCCGGCCACCTTGATGATGTCGGGCGCGTGCCCGCCGCCCGCTCCTTCGGTATGGAAGGCGTGAATCGTACGGCCTTTAAAGGCAGCAATCGTATCCTCGACAAAGCCCGACTCGTTGAGCGTGTCGGTATGGATCATCACCTGCACGTCATAGTCGTCAGCCACCGACAGGCAGCAGTCGATCGCGGCAGGTGTCGTGCCCCAATCCTCGTGCAGCTTAAGCGAGCAAGCGCCACCTTTAATCTGCTCCTCCAGCGACGCGGGCAAAGACGCATTGCCTTTGCCGGCAAAGCCGAGATTGACGGGGAAGGCGTCCGCGGCCTGGATCATGCGGCCGATATGCCACGGGCCGGGCGTGCAGGTGGTGGCGTTGGTTCCCGCCGCCGGGCCGGTGCCGCCGCCGAGCATGGAGGTGACGCCGGACATCAGCGCCTCTTCGATCTGCTGCGGCGAGATGAAATGGATATGCGTGTCGAAGCCGCCGGCGGTGAGAATCTTGCCCTCGCCCGCGATAATTTCCGTGCCGGGACCGATGACGATGGTGATGCCCGGCTGGACGTCCGGATTGCCGGCCTTGCCGATGGCGGCAATATGGCCGTCTTTAATGCCGACATCGGCTTTCACGATGCCCCAATGGTCGAGGATCAGCGCATTGGTGATGACGGTATCGACCGCGCCCTTTCTGTTGGTGACCTGGCTCTGGCCCATGCCGTCGCGGATCACCTTGCCGCCGCCGAACTTCACCTCTTCGCCGTAGGTGGTAAAATCCTTCTCGACCTCAATGATGAGATCGGTATCGGCCAACCGCACGCGGTCGCCCGTCGTTGGACCGAACATGTCGGCATAGGCGGCGCGCTTAATCTTGACGGACATCTTATCCTCGTTCTCTTCGCCAGTATGCCGCTTACAGCTTGCCCATCACGTCCTGCCGGAATCCATAGACCGTCCGCTTTCCCGCGAGCGCGACCAGGGTCACTTCACGCGTCTGTCCCGGCTCGAAGCGCACCGCCGTGCCCGCCGCAATGTCGAGCCGCATGCCGCGCGCCTTCTTGCGGTCGAATTTCAGCGCCGGGTTTGTCTCGAAGAAATGGTAATGCGAGCCGACCTGGATCGGCCGGTCGCCTGTATTGGAAACCGTGAGCGCTACCGTCTTACGCCCCGCATTGAGTTCGATGTCGCCCTGCTTAATGAACATCTCGCCGGGGATCATATTTCAGACCTCAATTCTTCGTCATGGCCGGGCCTGTCCCGGCCATCTCGCTTAGGGACGCAATGCCAACCTAAGCGGGATGCCCGCGACAAGCGCGGGCATGACGAATGGTGTTTCATCTTATCGGCTCATGCACGGTGACAAGCTTCGTCCCATCGGGGAACGTCGCTTCCACCTGAATATCGGAAATCATTTCAGCGATGCCGTCCATCACCTGCGCCCGTGTCAGAACATGTGCGCCTGCCTGCATAAGCTGGGCAACGCTTTTGCCGTCGCGCGCCCCCTCCAGAATGAAATCCGTGATCAGTGCCACAGCCTCGGGATGGTTGAGCTTCACGCCGCGTTCCAGCCGGCGGCGCGCCACCATGGCCGCCATGGCGATGAGCAATTTATCCTTTTCGCGCGGGGTGAGATTCATCGCAGACGCATCAGTTGAGCCAAAGCCGCGGCACACTTTGGCCAAGCGCGGCTAAGGCTACCGTCAGATCGTGCCGCAAGGCAGCCCCGTCCGGCGCACAAAGCCGCATCAGCGTGATTCCGCCCCAGGCCGAGATGCCGACTTCGCCAATGAATTGCTCAGCCGCCGCGCGAACCGCCGCGACCTGCCCGTCGTCCCCGGGCGACATCAACACCGTTGCAAGAGCGATATTGCCATTGGCGATAGCGGATTCGGCCAAGCGCATCGCAATGTCCCCGTCAAGCCGCAGCCCATCGGCAAACAACAGGCGGCCATCGCGGCGTAGCCGCCAGCGATCAAAGAACTGCCCCGCCGAAACCTGCTCGCCCATGGCCGAACGCCCGAAGATGACAGCCTCACCGATCAGGACCGAAGCGTCACCCGCCAGCTCCACGTCGATCCGGCGGCGCAGACGCGCTTCGTTGAAGAAGATCAGTTCCTGCGGCAGCCAAGATAAGGCCGCGCCCGGCGCCACATCGAGCCTGACGTTGACCGAAGCCGCCGCCCCTTCGGAACGATAGACCTTTTCCGCCGCCACGCTGCCGACGATGAGGCGCGCGCCCGGTCCCACTTTGAAATCGAGATCGAGCTGATCGCCGCCGGCCACCCCGCCCGCCGTGTTGACGATCACCGCCTCCAGCGCCGCCGCGAATGGGCCGGGAAAGCGAACGCGCAGTGAACCTTCCTCCTGAACAGCTACGCGGCGGGTGACGCCGTCGACAGCCGCCACCGAAAGCGCAACCCGCCCCCGCGCCCGATTGGCGGCGAAAACGTCATGCTCCGCCAAGGCTGCCGCGCTGCTCATATTCGCCCCTGTCAGATCGCCAGCGCGCGCTTGAGCGCACTTTCATCAAGATTGGCGCGGTCCGCCGAATAGACGATGGCTCCCCGCTCCATGACGGCGAAATGGTCGCCGAGTTCCTGCGCGAAGTCCAGATATTGCTCGATCAGCACTATGGCGATCTGGCCCAGGCTGCGCAGATAGGCAATGGCGCGGCCGATATCCTTGATGATGGAGGGCTGGATGCCTTCCGTCGGCTCGTCCAGCAGCAATAGGCGCGGCCGCATCACCAGCGCGCGGCCGATGGCGAGCTGCTGCTGCTGCCCGCCGGAAAGGTCGCCGCCGCGGCGGCCCAGCATGTCACGCAGCACGGGAAAGAGCGAAAAAACGTCATCGGGGATTTTACGCTCCCCGCGCGGCAACGGAGCGAAGCCGGTTTGCAGATTTTCCTCTACTGTCAGCAGGGCGAAAATCTCCCGGCCCTGCGGCACATAGCCAATGCCGCGGCGCGCGCGTTCATAGGGTTTCAGCCCCGTGATGTCGGCGCCGTCAAAGGTGATGCTTCCGCGGCTCACGGCCTGCTGGCCGACCAGCGCCCGCAGCAGAGTGGTCTTCCCTACCCCGTTGCGGCCAAGCACGCAGGTAACTTTGCCGGGTTCCGCCTTGAGCGATACCGCGCGCAACGCCTGGGCCGCGCCGTAGTGGAGATCGATGGCATTGACATCAAGCATGCCGTCACCTCCCCAGATAAACTTCGACGACGCGGTCGTTGGCCGAGACCTCGTCGATCGTGCCCTCGGCGATGACCGCGCCCTCATGCAGCACCGTCACCTTCACGCCAAGTTCGCGCACAAAGGCCATGTCGTGCTCGACCACCACGACTGTCCGGTCGCGGTTGATTTCCTTCAACAGCTCGGCGGTCTGGCGGGTTTCCGCATCGGTCATGCCGGCGACCGGCTCGTC
>Ga0209726_10005259_pt1 | contig 15817 bp, 17 predicted proteins | sample Subgrocontami54m_FD_187453 | JGI IMG/M metagenome (GOLD analysis project Ga0209726, IMG submission 187453) | Subsurface groundwater microbial communities from S. Glens Falls, New York, USA - GMW46 contaminated, 5.4 m (SPAdes) (version 3) | ecosystem: Environmental > Aquatic > Deep subsurface >... | reverse complement strand
TAGTCGAAAGAGCTGCTGGACGCCGAGGCAGAGCAGTCGGAGGCGGGGCTGCGGGACCACGCGCTGCTCGAGCTCCTCTACGCCACGGGTCTCCGCGTCGCCGAGTGCTGCAGCCTCGACCTCGACGACGTCGATCGGCGCCGTGGCGCGGTGCGGGTCATGGGCAAGGGCGGCAAGGAGCGCGTGGTGCCCGCCGGGGACGCGGCGCTCGGGGCGCTCGCCGCATGGCTTTCGATGCGCGGCGAGGAGAGGGGCGCGCTCTTCACCAATTCGCGCGGCGGGCGGCTCGGGACGCGGAGCGTGCACCGGATCGTCAAGCGGCGGGCGCGGGCTGCCGGCATCGACAGGCGCGTGACGCCTCATACGCTCCGCCACACCTTCGCCACGCACATGCTCGGCGAGGGCGCCGACCTGCGCCTCATCCAGGAGATCCTCGGCCACAGCCGCCTCACCACCACGCAGCGCTACACCCACGTGAGCCCCGAGCACCTGATGAAGGTGTACGACTCGGCCCATCCGCGCGCGTGATGCTGTGACGATGGTGAGCGACTCCTTTCATTCAACGACTGTCGCCTGCGTCCGCCACAAGGGGCGCGTGGCTCTTGCCGGCGACGGGCAGGTTTCGATTGGTCAGACGATCGTCAAGGCCGGGGCGCGTAAGGTGCGCAAGGTCTACCACGGGCACGTCCTGGCCGGCTTCGCGGGCGCGGCGGCCGACGCCTTCACGCTCTTCGCCAAGTTCGAGGCGAAGCTCGAGGAGCACCGCGGCAACCTGTCCCGCGCCGCCGTCGAGCTGGCGAAGGACTGGCGGATGGACCGCGTGCTGCGCCGCCTTGAGGCGCTCCTGGCGGTAGCGGACGCGGAGGTCTCCTTCATCGTGTCCGGCACGGGCGACGTGATCGAGCCCGACGACGGGCTGATCGGCATCGGCTCGGGCGGTCCGTACGCGCTGGCGGCGGCGCGGGCCCTGTGCGCCCATTCCAGCCTTCCGGCCGAGCAGATCGCCGAGCAGGCGCTCCGGATCGCGGCGGGCATCTGCGTCTATACCAACGACCACATCACGGTAGAGACCCTGGACCCATGAGCCTGGCGACCCCGCTGACGCCGACCGAGATCGTCACCGAGCTCGACCGCTACATCGTGGGTCAGCACGCGGCCAAGAAGGCGGTCGCCATCGCGCTGCGCAACCGCTGGCGGCGTCAGAACCTGCCGGCCGAGCTCCGCGACGAGGTCGCGCCGAAGAACATCATCATGATCGGGCCGACCGGGGTCGGGAAGACCGAGATCGCGCGCAGGCTGGCGAAGCTCTCGCAGGCGCCGTTCATCAAGGTCGAGGCCTCGAAGTACACGGAGGTCGGCTACGTCGGGCGGGACGTCGAGTCCATGATCAGGGACCTGACGGAGCTCTCGGTCACGATGGTCAAGGCCGAGATGGCGGCCGCGGTGCGCGAGCGGGCCGAGGCCCTGGCGGAGGAGCGGGTGCTCGACCTCCTGCTGCCCCGCCGCGCGGGGGAGGCGTTCTCGAGCGGGACGCTCGAGGAAGTCTCGCCCGACGCGTCGAGGGACGCGACCCGCGACAAGCTCCGGGCCCAGCTGAGGGCGGGCAAGCTGGACGAGCGCATGCTCGAGCTGGACGTCCAGGCCCAGGCCGGACCCATGTTCGAGATCTTCTCGGGCCAGGGCATGGAAGAGGTCGGCATGAACATCAAGGACATGCTGGCCAATCTCATGCCCGGCAAGACCCGCCGCCGCCGGCTCAAGGTGGGCGAGGCGAGGCGGCTCCTGGCCCAGGAGGAGGCCCAGAAGCTGGTGGACGTGGACGAGGCGGTCAGCCAGGCCATCCGCCGGGTGGAGGATTCAGGGATCGTCTTCCTCGACGAGCTCGATAAGATCGCCGGGCGGGAGGGCTCTCACGGGCCCGACGTCTCCCGGGAGGGGGTTCAGCGCGACCTCCTGCCCATCGTCGAGGGCTCGACGGTGACGACGAAGTACGGCATGGTCCGGACAGACCACATCCTGTTCATCGCCGCCGGGGCCTTCCACGTGTCGAAGCCCTCGGACCTGATCCCGGAGCTGCAGGGCCGCTTCCCCATCCGGGTCGAGCTCGAGCCCTTGACGCGGGAGGATTTTGTCCGCATTCTGAGCGAACCGCAGAATGCCCTCATCCGCCAGTACGTGGAGCTGCTGAAGACCGAGGGCGTGACGCTCGCGTTCGCGCCGGATGCCGTCGAGGAGGTGGCCGGGATCGCCTCCACGGTCAACCAGCGCGCCGAGAACATCGGGGCACGGAGGCTCTACACGGTCATGGAGAAGCTGCTCGAGGAGGTGTCCTTCGCCGCCCCCGAGATGCGCGGCCAGGAGGTCAAGATCGACGCGCACTACGTGCGCGCCCACCTGGCCGCCGTCCTCGAGGACGAGGACCTCTCCCGGTACATCCTCTAGCGCCATGGCGAAGAACTCGGAGGTGCGGAGCGACCGGGTGGAGGTGGACACGCAGGCGATGGTCCAGCGGGCGGAGGTGCTACTCGAGGCGCTGCCGTACATCCGTGCCTTCCAGGGTAAGACCCTCGTCATCAAGTACGGTGGGGCGGCCATGGAGCAGGCCGACCTCAAGGAGCAGTTCGCCAAGGACGTGCTTTTGTTGAAGCTGGTCGGCATGCGCCCCGTCATCGTCCATGGCGGCGGCCCCCAGATCGGCGCCCTCATGAAGCGGCTGGGTAAGGAGCCGCGTTTCGTGGGCGGGATGCGGGTGACGGACGCCGAGACCATGGAGATCGTGGAGATGGTGCTGGTCGGCAAGATCAACAAGGAGATCGTCGGCCTGATCAACCTCCACGGCGGCCGGGCGGTGGGGCTCAGCGGCAAGGACGGCTCGCTGATCCGCGCGCGCAAGCGGCTGCACCGGCAGGCCGACGGGAGCATGGTCGACATCGGGTTCGTCGGCGAGGTGGAGGCGGTCAACCCCGAGCCCATCCGGGTGCTCGAGGACGGCGGGTTCATCCCCGTGATCGCTCCCGTGGGCGTGGGCGTGACGGGCGAGACGTACAACATCAACGCCGACCTCGTGGCGGGCGACGTGGCGGCGGCGCTGTTCGCCGAGAAACTGATCCACCTCACGGACGTGCAGGGCATCAAGAGCGGCGACGGCAAGCACATCTCGACCTTGACCAAGCGGGAGGCGGAGCGCCTGATCAAGAGCAACGTGATCGACGGCGGGATGCTGCCGAAGGTCGAGTCGGCGCTGCGGGCGCTGGTGGGCGGGGCGCAGAAGGCGCACATCATCGACGGGCGCGTGCCCCACGCCATCCTGCTCGAGGTGCTCACGAAGGAAGGCATCGGGACCGAGATCATCCTCTAACACCGTTTCAACGCGCGAGGAGAGACACGGTGGACACGAAGCGGATGTTCGAGCTGTCCGACAAGCACCTCATGACCTTCACCAAGCGGTACCCGGTAGCCCTGGTGCGAGGCGAGGGGTCGCGAGTCTGGGACTCGAACGGCAAGGAATACCTGGACTTTACCGGGGGAATCGCGGTGACGGCCCTCGGCCACAGCCACCCGAAGGTCGTGGGGACGCTGCGCGAGCAGGCGGCGACCCTCGTCCACGTGTCCAACTACTTCTACATCCCCCAGCAGGCGCAGCTGGCGCAGCTCCTCTGCGAGCACTCCTTCGCCGATCGCGTCTTCTTCTCGAACTCGGGCGCCGAAGCAAACGAGACGGCCATTAAGCTCGCCCGGAAATGGGCCAAGGAGCACGGGTCGAGCGACCGCGGCGACATCATCAGCATGCGGGGCGGCTTTCACGGCAGGACGCTGGCGACCGTCACGGCCACGGCGCAGGAGAAGTATCATCACGGCTTCGAGCCCCTGCCGGGGGGCTTCAAGTACGTCGCGTTCAACGACCTCAGGGCCCTCGATCGCGCGATCGACAGCCGGACCGCGGCCGTGCTGGTCGAGCCGATCCAGGGCGAGGGCGGGGTCATCGTGCCCGACGAGGGCTACCTGCCCGGGCTGCGCAAGCTCTGCGACGAGGCGGGCATCCTGCTGATCCTCGACGAGATCCAGACCGGCATGGGTCGCACCGGTAAGCTCTGGGCCTACGAACACTCGGGGGTGGCGCCCGACATCATGACCGTGGCCAAGGCGCTGGCCAATGGCGTGCCGATAGGCGCGACGCTTGCCACTGAGGACGTGGCACGGGTCTTCACGCCCGGCACGCACGGGTCTACCTTCGGCGGAAACCCGCTCGCCACGGCTGTCGGCGTCACCGTCTTCAGCACGCTCATCGAAGACAAGCTCGCCGAACGTGCCGGGCGCGTGGGCAAGCTAATGCTGGAGGCGCTGGAAGCGATCCGGGCCAAGCACCCGAAGGCCGTGAAGGAGGTCCGCGGTCGTGGCCTCCTCGCGGGTCTCGACCTGGTGCCGCCGGTGGGCGACGTGGTGGCCGCCTGCCGCGAGCGGGGGCTGCTCGTGCTCACGGCCGGGGACAACACCCTGCGCTTAGCACCCGCCCTCATCGTCGCCGAGAAGGAGGTCGCGGAGGCCTGCGCCATCATCGACACCGCTCTCAAGGTCGCCGCCCCGTGAACCACCTGCTGTCCATCCGCGATCTCGACCGGAAGCACGTGCTCGACATCTTCAAGCTGACGGCCGAGCTCAAGGCCAAACTGAAGGCTGGCCAGCGGGTCACCCCACTCGCCGGCCGCACGCTCGCGCTCATCTTCGAGAAGCCCTCGCTGCGGACGCGCGTCACCTTCGAGGTCGCGATGGTCCAACTCGGCGGGGCGGCCGTGTACCTCTCGGCCCAGGACATCGGCCCGGGCAAGCGCGAGTCCGTGCCCGACATCGCGCGCAACCTCTCGCGGTGGGTGGACGGCATCGCGGCGCGCGTCTTCGCCCACACAACGCTCGAGGAGCTGGCGCGATGCGCCTCCGTGCCGGTCATCAACGCGCTCTCGGACCTCGAGCACCCGTGCCAGGCCATGGCGGACCTCTACACGCTCTGGGAGCGCGGGATCGAGCTGAAGGGGCTCGAGCTGGCCTGGATTGGGGACGGGAACAATGTCTTCAACTCGGTGCTCCTCCTCTCGGCCCTGACGGGCGTCAGGGTGCGGGCCGCCTGCCCGCCAGGTTACGAGCCCGCGCCCGCCGTGCTCGACGCCTGCCGCGCCCTGGGCGGCCTCGTGCGGGTGACCACGGACGCACGCGAGGCGGCGGAGGGCGCCGACGTGCTCTACACCGACGTCTGGATCAGCATGGGACAGGAGGCCGAGCGTGAGAAACGGCTCGAGGCCTTCCAGCGATACCAGGTCACCGAGACGCTCCTGGGATTCGCCTCGCCGAAGGCGCTCGTCATGCACTGCCTGCCGGCGCACCGCGGGGAGGAGATCACCGACGCGGTCCTGGACGGGCCGCGCAGCATCGTCCTCGACCAGGCCGAGAACCGCCTGCACGTCCAGAAGGGCATCGTGATGCACCTGTTGGGGGCGGCGTGAGCGCGTCGGTCAAGAAGGTCGTGCTGGCCTATTCCGGCGGGCTCGACACCTCCGTCATCCTGCGCTGGCTCATCGAGACCTACAAGTGCGACGTGGTCGCCTACTGCGCCGACCTGGGCCAGGGCGAGGAGCTCATTCCGGTCAGCGACAAGGCCCTTCGCACCGGCGCGTCGAGTGTCCACATCCGCGACCTACGCGAAGAATTCGTCAGGGACTTCGTCTTCCCCATGCTGCGCGCCAACGCGATCTACGAGGGCTCCTACCTCATGGGCACCTCCATCGCGCGCCCGCTCATCGCCAAGGCACAGGTGGAAATCGCGCTCGCCGAGGGCGCGGACGCGGTCAGTCACGGCGCGACCGGCAAGGGCAACGACCAAGTGCGCTTCGAGCTGACGTACGCCGCCCTCGCTCCAGAGCTGACCGTGATCGCGCCGTGGAGAGAGTGGGACCTCACCTCGCGGACCGCTCTCATGGAGTTCGCCAGGAAGCACGACATCCCCGTGCCCGTTACAGCCGAGCGGCCGTACTCAACGGACCGTAACCTCTTCCACATCTCCTTCGAGGGCGGCATCCTGGAAGACCCGTGGGCCGAGCCGCCGCCCAAGATGTTCCTGCTGACGAATTCGCCGGAGTCCGCCCCCGATGTGCCCATCTACATCGAGATCGACTACGAAGCGGGCAACCCGGTGGCCGTGGACGGCAAGAAGCTCGGGCCCGTGGCGCTCCTGGAAACCGTCAACCGCCTTGGAGGCGAGCACGGGATCGGCCGGGTGGACCTGGTCGAGAACCGCTACGTCGGGATGAAGTCGCGCGGCGTCTACGAGACGCCCGGCGGGACCATCCTGCACGCGGCCCACCGCGCCCTCGAGTCGATAACCCTCGATCGCGAGCTGCTGCACCTGCGCGATTCCCTCGTGCCGCGCTACGCCGAGATGATCTACTACGGCTTCTGGTTCGCTCCCGAGCGCGAGGCTCTCCAGGGCCTGATGGACAGCGTGCAGACAGATGTCACCGGCACCGTGAGGCTCAAGCTCTACAAGGGCACGGTGACCGTCGCCGGCCGCCGGTCACCTCGCTCGCTGTATCGGACCGACTTCGTCACCTTCGAGGCCGACCGCGTGTACCGCCAGCAGGACGCCGAGGGATTCATCAACCTCAGCGCGCTCCGCCTCAAGATCCGCGCCCTCCGCGACCGCAGCCGGTAGGCCGCCCCGGCCATGCACGTGCACGTAGCGCTGACACCGGGGGAGTTCCCCGATCTCGCGCTCGGCGGCCGAGCGGCCCTCGTCGTGGACGTGCTCCGCGCCACGAGCATGGTCGTCGCGGCCTTCGACGCGGGTTGCGCGCGCGTGATCCCCGTGGAGGGCGCCGCCGAGGCGCGCGAGCGGTCCCGGACGCTCCTTCCCGAGGTCGTCCTGCTGGCCGGCGAGCGCAGCGGAGACCGGATCGAAGGCTTCGACCTCGGCAACTCCCCGCTCGACTGCACTCCCGAGAGCGTCGGCGGGCGCAGCGTCCTCTTGACCACGACCAACGGCACGGCCGCCATGCTCAAGGCCTCCGAGGCCGACGCCGCAGCTGTCGCCGCGCTGACCAATGTCGGGGCGGCGGTGCGCTGGGCAGTCTCGACGGGGAGAGACCTGACGATGCTCTGCGCGGGTGACAGGGGAGGCTTCTCCCTCGAAGACGCCGTCTGCGCGGGCCTCCTGGCCGAAGGTATCGGCCGGGCGGCGACCGGGGCGACGCTGAGCGACGCCGCCCAGGCGGCCCGCTGCCTGGGGATCCTTTACGGCAGGCACCTCGACAGGCTGCGGCGAGACTCCGGCTGGGCGCGCCACCTCGAGGCCCGCGCGCGCGGGGCGGACCTCGACTGCTGTCTGCGGCTCGATGCGTCGGCCGTCGTGCCGGTACTGGCGAACGGGGAGATCACGGCCGGGCCCGGTGCCTTGACTTGGCCCGCGGGCGCGGCCGATACTCGGCTGGGCCGCTCTGCGAGCCCCGGTGCAAATCGATGAACCTTCCCATCGCGCTGACGCTGGTACGGATCGTCCTGGTCCCGCTCATCATCGTCTTCGTAATCTCGTCCGACCGCCTCTGGGTGCTGATCGCCGCCGTCATCTTCGTCGCCGCCTCGCTCACCGACTGGCTCGACGGGCGCATGGCGCGGCGCCGGAACCAGGTGACGCGGTTCGGGACCCTGCTCGACCCGGTGGCGGACAAGCTGCTCGTGGCCGCCGCGCTCGTCGCGCTGGTGCAGGTGGAGATGATCGGCGCCTGGGTCGCCATGGTCATCATCGGCCGCGAGCTGGCCGTGACGGGGCTCCGCGGCGTCGCGCTCTCCATGGGTGTGGTGGTGCCCGCCTCCAAGTTCGGCAAGCTCAAGACCGTCTCCCAGTACGTTGCCATCACGATCCTCATTCTCGAGCGTGGGGTGCCGCCCGAGTACGTGCCCTTCCACCTGGTCTCGGTGGTTGCGCTGTGGGGCGCCCTGGCGCTGACGGTCGTCTCGGGCGCCGACTACTTCTATCGGTTCTTCCTCAAGGCCGGGCCGCGCGCGATCACCACGGACCAGGAACGCTGGCCGTGAGGGCGCTGGGCCTCGTCGTCGTGTATCTCATCGGCTCGATCCCTGTCGGTTTCCTGGTCGCCCGCGCCGCGGGAGGCTTCGACATCCGGGGCAAGGGCAGCGGCAACATCGGTGCCACCAACGTCCTCCGGACTCTCGGCCCCGTCCCCGCGGTGCTGACGTTGCTCGGCGATGTCGCAAAGGGTTTTGTTGCGGTCAGAGCGGCGGAAGTGATCGGGCCCGAGCCCATGTGGGGCGCCGCGGGGGCCGTGCTCGCCGTCGTGGGCAACTGCTGGCCGGTCTTTTTGCGCTTCAAGGGAGGCAAGGGTGTGGCCACGGCAGTTGGGGCCTTCCTCTCGCTGACTCCGAGAGCCGTCCTGCTCGCGATGGTCGTGTGGATCGTCCTCACGGCGGCCTTCCGCTACGTGTCGCTCGCCTCCATCCTGGGGTGCGTAGGCCTGACGATCGGCGCGTGGCTCTTCGGCTATACGCCGATGCACGTGGCGGCAGCGGCCTGTGTCACCGTGCTCATCGTATGGCGCCACCACGACAACGTGAAGCGGCTCCTGTCGGGCACGGAGCGCCGGCTTGGGGAGCGGGCTTCGGCAGCATGACATCCCCCCGCGTGATATCCAATGATCGCGCGGTGGCGGTCATCGGCGCGGGGAGCTGGGGGACGGCCCTGGCTGTCCAGCTCGGCCGGAGCGGCATGGCGGTGCGGCTCTGGGCTCGTGACCCGGCGCTGGCCCGTGCGATCGGCGCCGCGCGCGAGAACCGGCGCTACCTCCCCGACGTCCCCCTTCCAGAGAGCGTGGTCGTCGGCGCCGACCACGTCGAGGCGCTCGCCGGCAGCGACCTGGCAATCCTCGCGGTGCCGTCTCACTTTCTGCGCGGAGTCCTGCAGCCGATGGCGGCCGCGGTCCCCAGCGGGGCGGTGCTGCTGTCCGCGACCAAGGGTCTCGAGCCCTCGAGCGCGCTCCGCATGTCCGAGCTTCTCGCTCAGGTCGTTCCTGGCCACGCCGTCGCGGCGCTCTCGGGCCCGTCCTTCGCGCGCGAGGTGGCGCTGGGCAAGCCTACCGCCCTCGTGGTGGCCTCGACGGATGCGGGCGTCGCGCGGAGCCTCCAGGAGCGACTGAGCGCTCCCGCCTTCCGGCTCTACACGAACCGCGACGTCGTCGGGGTCGAGATCGGGGGCGCGCTGAAAAACGTGATGGCGATCGCCACCGGGCTCTCCGACGGGCTCGGGCTCGGCCAGAACGCGCGTGCGGCGCTCATCACCCGCGGCCTGGCCGAGATGGGGCGCCTGGCGGTCCGCCTCGGAAGCCAGCCCGCGACGCTCGCGGGGCTGGCCGGGCTCGGCGACCTCGTGTTGACCTGCACGGGCACGCAGAGCCGCAACCACAGGCTCGGTCTGGCCGTCGCGAAAGGCCAAGCCTTGGCCCAGGCGGAAGCGTCCACTCCCATGGTCGCCGAGGGCGTGCGCACCGTCGTCTCAGCCCGGATGCTGGCTGGGCGGGCGGGGGTGAGCATGCCGATCTGCGACGAGGTCTCCGCCGTGCTCTTCGAGGGCAAGCCCGTGAAGGAGGCGCTGGCCTCGCTCCTGGCCCGGGAGCCGCGCCCCGAAGAGGAGCACGCGAGCCGTGCCTGAGCTGAGGCGCGATCCCGTCGTCGGCCGATGGGTGATCATCTCGACCGAGCGCTCGAGGCGGCCCTCCGACTTCGCCTCCGCGCCGGTCCATTCAAAGGAGACCGGTCCCTGCGTCTTCTGCCCCGGCCAGGAGTCGCGCACGCCCGAGGAGGTCCTCGCCGTGCGCGAGCCAGCCAGCCCGCCCAATGGCCCCGGATGGGCGGTCCGCGTGGTGCCGAACAAGTTCCCGGCGCTCAGGATAGAGGGAGATCTCGAGCCCGCGGGCGAGGGCGTCTACGACCGGATGAACGGGATCGGGGCCCACGAGGTTATCATTGAAACTCCTGACCACGGCGCCTCGCTGGCGGGACTGCCTGAGACCCAGGTTGTCGCCGTGCTCGAGACGTGGCGTCGCCGCATGGTCGACCTCCAGAAGGACGCGCGCTTCGAGTACGTCAGCGTCTTCAAGAACCACGGCGAGGCCGCCGGCGCCTCGCTCGAGCACCCGCACTCCCAGCTCATCGCCACGCCCATCGTCCCCATGATGGTCGAGCAGGAGCTGGAGGGGGCGCTTCGCTACTTCCGCATGAAGAAGCGCTGTATCTGGTGCGACATCATCCGCCAGGAAATGCAAGGTAAGGCCCGAGGGCACGGCCGGCTCATCCTGGGTGAGGGGGGCTTCGTGGCGCTCTGCCCGTACGCCCCCCGGTTCCCCTTCGAGACCTGGATCCTGCCCGAGGGCCACCGTTCGAGCTACGAGGACGCCGAGGGCGTGGACTTCGGAGCCCTGGCGAGGCTCTTGGGCGAGGTCCTGAGGCGGATGAACCAGGTACTGGGGGATCCGGCCTGGAACCTGAGCCTCCACTCGGCCCCGATGAAAATCCCGGCCCTCGACCACTTTCACTGGCACCTCGAAATCATCCCGAAATTGACGAAGGTGGCGGGTTTCGAGTGGGGCACCGGCTTCTTCATCAATCCGACCCCCCCCGAGGAGGCCGCCCGGTATCTCCGGGCGGGACTTCCAACAGGGACCTAAGTTGACACCCCCTAAGGTGTTTGTTACACTCCGTCAGGCTTTTGAAAGAGGCGATTTCGTGCGGGAATAGCTCAGTGGTAGAGCACAACCTTGCCAAGGTTGGGGTCGCGGGTTCGAATCCCGTTTCCCGCTCCATTGGTTCGAGGCGGGGGCCGGGGGTCGGGCCGGACCCTGTTGAGTTACGTGGCGGCGTAGCCAAGTGGCTAAGGCGGAGGTCTGCAAAACCTCTATTCAGCGGTTCGAATCCGCTCGCCGCCTCCACTACAGGCAGGCGGGCACAGCAGGCGCCGGGGTGGCGGAACTGGGAGACGCAGCGGACTTAAAATCCGCTGGCCCTTTGGGGCCGTGGGGGTTCGATTCCCTCCCTCGGCACCAGCAGTGCGGTGAACTTCAGCGCGAGCGCCGCAGCAGGGAGCGCTCGGGATAACGGAGGAGACGAAGGTGCAGACCCTTAAGGTCGCGCGCAAGACGTTCACGATGTTGAGCGAGCACCGGACCCAGATCCTCGACATCACCAAGACGATCCGCGACGTCATGCTCAGCGCCGACATCAAGGAAGGCATCCTCCTCGTCAACTCGCTGCACACGACGTGCGCGCTTTTCGTCAACGAGTTCCAGGGCGCCCTCGTCGAAGACCTCAAGTCCATGATCGAGACCCTGGTGGCCGAGAACGACGGCTACCGGCACGATGATCCCCGCTACTCGGACTGCGAGCGCGGCAACGCGCATTCGCACCTCCGCGCTGCGCTCTTGGGCCGGAGCATCGCCGTCGGCGTCAGCGGCGGGGAGCTGTCGCTGGGCCGCTTCCAGTCCATCCTCTTAGCCGAGCTCGACGGGCCGAGGCCGCGGAGTATCGATGTGCAGATCATGGGCGTCTAGCCGAGGCTCCGCGCCGGGACTCCCACCGCGCTCTCCGTTCCCGCCGCTTCGGCGGCCATAGCCCCCGACCGTCAGTGCCACATCCTCCGTGATAGACTCGTTGCATGTCGTGGAAACTCAAGAAGAAAGCCCAAGCCCTCGTTGCGGGTGAAGAGGGAGTGGTCAGCAAGGACTGGGGCGGTCGCGTCTCGGTCGCTCTGGTGTATCCCAACACCTACGCCGTGGGCATGTCCAACCTGGGCTTCCAGACGATCTACGAGCACCTGAACGCGCTGCCGGACGCCGTCTGCGAGCGCGTGTTCTTCCCCGATCCCGAGGACTCCGACGAGTACGCGCGCACCGGCACCGAGCCCTTCTCTCTCGAGTCGCTGCATCCGCTCCGCGACTTCGACGTGGTCGGGTTCTCCGTCACCTACGAGGGCGACTACATCAACGTGCTGCGCCTCCTCATCATGGCGGGGATCCCCGTGCGGGCGGCGGATCGCGGGCCGGGCGACCCTCTGGTGCTCATGGGCGGGGTTTGCGCCTTCTCGAACCCGGAGCCCTTGGCGCCCTTCATGGACGCCATCGCCGTCGGGGAAGGGGAGGAGCTGGTCGGGGAGATCATCGCGGCCTACGGATCCTGCCGCACCGACGAGTCGGAGGGGCCGCCAGGGGAGGGCCTGAGGCAGCGGGTGATCGACCGGCTCAAGCCGCTCCAAGGCATCTACGTGCCGGCGGCCTACGATGTTCGCTACGCCGCGGACGGGAGCATCGATGCGGTCGTGCGGCGGGAGGATGGAGTCCCGGCGCTGATCGTGAAGAGGCGGCTCGGCGACGTTAACCGCTTCGAGACACGCTCGATTCTCAAGACCCCCAAGGCGGAATACGGCCACATGGCCCTCCTCGAGGTGGGCAAGGGCTGCGGGAGAGGGTGCCGCTTTTGTCTTGAGGGCCAGGTCTACCGGCCCGTGCGCCACCGGAGTCTGGAGTCGCTGCGCGAGTCCGTCGCCCAGATCGCCAAGGAGTCCAAGCGCGTGGGTCTCGTGGGCGCCTGCGTGTCGGACTACCCCTGGATAGGCGACCTCATGAAGATGCTCGAGGAGTACGGTGTCGAGGTCTCGATCTCCTCGCTGCGGGCCGACAGCCTGACGGAGGACCTGGTCGCCTCACTCCAGCGCGGGGGGCACCGGACGTTGACCATGGCGCCCGAGGCGGGCACGGAGAGGCTACGTCGAGTCGTCCGAAAAGTCATCACGGACGAGCAACTCTACGCCGCCTGTGACCTCCTGCGCAAGTACGGCATCCCGAACCTCAAGTGCTACTTCATGATCGGGCAGCCGACCGAGACCATGGAGGACGTGGAGGCCATCCCCGATCTGGCGCGCCGCATGCTCGAGCGCCTGCGCGTGCCCGGGCCCGACGGCCATCCCTTCGGCAAGCTGACGCTGTCCGTGTCCTCCTTCGTGCCGAAGCCATGGACGCCCTTCCAGTGGGCGCCCTTCGACGAGCCGCGCGACCTCGAGACCAAGCTCGAAGCGATCAAGGCCGGCGCGCGGCGGCTCCAGGTGCGGGTGGTGCACGAGAACCCGCGCGAGGCGGGGCTCCAGGCGCTGCTGGCGCGGGGAGACCGCCGTGTCGGCGACTTCCTTGAGATCGCTGCCCGGCTGGACGGTGACTGGCGCCGGGCGCTTCGGGAGTGGGGAGCGGACCCCTCCTTCTACACGAGGCGCAGTCGCCCCGAGGGCGAGATCATGCCGTGGGACCACTTCGACGTGGGCGTGAAGAAGGCCGGCCTTCTTCGCGAGTGGCAGCGCGCCGGGCTGGGCGAGGCCGTGCCGGCATGAGCCGCCGCGTCTTCATCGGGCCGGCCGCCGACGTCCCCGTGGGGGAGGGGTGTGTCGTGGAGGCGGAAGGCAAGGCTCTCGCCCTCTTCAACGTGGGCGGCGCCTTCTACGCGCTCGAGAATGCCTGCGCGCATCGCGGCGGGCCGCTGGGCGAGGGAGATCTCGACGGCACGGTGGTCGTGTGCCCGTGGCACGCCTGGCGCTGGGACGTGAAAACAGGCGCCAACGCCAATAATCCCGCCGTCAAGATGCCCTGTTTCCCTGTGTCGGTAGACGGCGGCCGCGTCTTCGTGGAGCTGCCGTGATCCGCGACGCCTTCGCGCGGCCGCTCCGCAATCTCCGCCTCTCCGTCACTGACCGCTGCAATCTCCGCTGTGCCTACTGCATGCCGGAAGAGGAGTACGCGTGGCTGCCGCGCGCCGACATCCTGAGCTTCGAAGAGATCGCGCGGCTGGTGGATGTGTTCGCCGGGCTCGGCGTCGACAAGGTGCGCTTCACGGGCGGCGAGCCGCTCCTGCGCAAGGACCTGCCGAGGCTGGTGAAGATGATCGCGGTCGAGACCCGCATCCGCGACTTGGCGATCACGACCAACGGCATCCTGCTGGCCCAGGAGGCCCAGGCGCTCCGTGACGCCGGCATCCAGCGTGTGACGGTCAGCCTCGACACCCTCAAGCCCGAGCGTTTTCGCGCGTTGACCCGTCGCGACGCGTACCAGCAGGTCATCGAGGGAATCGAGGCTGTCAGACGCATGGGCTGGCCCGGTCTCAAGCTCGACACCGTGGTCATGCGCGGGGTCAACGACGACGAGATAGCGGATCTGATCGAGTTCGCCCGCCGGATGGGCGGGGAGCTTCGCTTCATCGAGTACATGGACGTGGGAGGCGCCACGCGCTGGTCCATGGACCAGGTCGTCGCGCGCGCCGAGATCCTCGAGCGCATGGGCGCGCGCTACGGCCGGATCGAACTCGTCGTCGAAGAGTCTTCGGCGCCGGCAGACCGCTTTCGGCTTTCGGACGGCTTGACCTTCGGGATCATCTCCTCGACCACGGCGCCTTTCTGCCGGACCTGCGACAGGAGCAGGCTCACCGCGGACGGGCAGTGGCTCCTGTGCCTGTACGCCACGGCTGGAATGGACTTGAGGAAATACTTGAGAGATGGCACTTCAAATAGCCATCTCGCTGGACTGATCCGCTCGGCATGGCAGGGGCGCAGGGACAGGGGCGCGGAGGAGCGGCTCCTGCTCAAAGACAGACAGCCCCTCATTCAGATCGGCGAGCTCAGGGCCAAGCCGCATCTCGAGATGCACACTCGCGGAGGGTAGCAGGCTGCCGATAAGGGCCCATCTGCGCCATTTGTCAAAGTCTGTGGGGCGAGCTTGCGGCACCCCCTCAACGTACGTGGCCGTTCGAGATGAGGGGCATAGCCCAGAGGCGAGGGCTGGGTGAGGATACGCCTCGGGGTGCCGCAGCGCTCGCCGCCTCGCATCTGGATCCTTCTCGACAGTCTGCGAGTTCTTCAGCACGCTACAAGGGAGGGCGGATGAGCACCCCGACGCACGGTAAGCCGGAGGCAGTGAAGGTTGACGTCGCCGAGCGCGGCGCCGGCGGGCAGACCTCGAACCGCCGCCTCTTCATGCAGCTCCACGCGTTCGGGGGGTGTTCCGACCCCAAGGCCCTGGCCGCGTCGCTCGAGAGAAGCCGGATCGAGGCGGTGCTGTACGCCGACCTCGGGGACCCTCGCGGCGTGGGCGTGCTCACCTTCGCCGAGGACCCGGCATTCCTCGTCACGCGAGTGCGCGAGGTCCTGGCCGCCGAGCCCTTCGCCGGCCTCGTTCCCAAGCCCGAGCTGGCAATGATCGGCAGGACGTATTCGAGCGGCTTCGAGCCCGACCTTGAAGACTGGCTGCTGAGCCGCCCGCGCCGAACCGTGCTCAACCCGGACTGGCCCTGGGCGGTGTGGTACCCGCTGAGGCGGACGGGCGCGTTCGCCAAGCTGTCCGCCCAGGAGCAGGGCGCCATCCTCCGCGAGCACGGCACCATCGGACGCGGCTACGGCGACGCCGATCTTGCGCATGACATCAGGCTCGCCTGCCACGGTCTCGACGCCCACGACAACGATTTCCTCATCGGCCTGGTCGGCAAGGAGCTCCAGCCGCTCTCGCACCTCGTCCAGACCATGCGCAAGACCGTCCAGACGTCGGAGTACATGGCGAGCCTCGGCCCCTTCTTCGTAGGCCACGCCATCTGGCAGAGCCCCCTGCGCTACCGAAGCGGGGCCGGCAGGTCGGAGCTGCCCATCAGGTAGAGATCCACGCCGCGGGCGGCGCTTCGGCCCTCGGCGATGGCCCAGACGATGAGCGATTGGCCGCGCTGGATGTCGCCGGCGGCGAAC
>Ga0209726_10005256_pt1 | contig 15819 bp, 14 predicted proteins | sample Subgrocontami54m_FD_187453 | JGI IMG/M metagenome (GOLD analysis project Ga0209726, IMG submission 187453) | Subsurface groundwater microbial communities from S. Glens Falls, New York, USA - GMW46 contaminated, 5.4 m (SPAdes) (version 3) | ecosystem: Environmental > Aquatic > Deep subsurface >... | reverse complement strand
AGGCGGGACGCGGCCCGCTCGCCCCGGAGCGCATCGCCGCGATTTTCGCCGAGATCATGTCGGCCTGCCGGGCGCTCGAGCAGCCGATCTCCGTCACCTACCTCGGACCGGAGGGCACCTTCAGCGAGATGGCCCTGCACAAGCACTTCGGGCATGGCGTGCACGCGCTGCCCTCGGCTTCCATCGACGAGGTCTTCCGGAACGTGGAAGGCGGCGCGGTTCAATTCGCGGTGGCGCCGGTGGAGAATTCCACCGAGGGCGCGATCGGCAGGACGCTCGATCTCCTGCTGACCACGCCGCTCAAGATCTGCGGCGAGGTGGTCCTGCGCGTGCGCCAGAGCCTGCTCGCGAAATCGCCCGGGATGCGGCCTTTCGCGCGCGTGTATTCGCATGCGCAGTCGCTCGGGCAATGCCAGGGCTGGTTGTCGCAGAACCTGCCGGCGGCGGAGCGCATACCGGTGCCGAGCAATGCGGAAGGGGCGCGCCGCGCCGGCCAGGATTCCGACGCCTGCGCCATCGGGCCGGAGGCGGCGGCCGGTCGCTACGGGCTGGCCGTGGTCGCTCCAAGCATCGAGGACGACGCCCGCAACATGACGCGTTTCATCGTGCTCGGGCAGGCCGAAGCCGGGCCCACCGGCCGGGACCGCACCTCCATTGTGATGAGCGCGCCCAACCGCCCGGGCGCCGTCCACGAGCTGATCTCGCCGTTCGCGCATCACGGCGTGTCCATGAGCCGCATCGAGTCGCGGCCGGCGCGCACCGGGCAGTGGGAGTACGTCTTCTACGTCGATCTGGAAGGCCACCAGAGCGAGGCGGGCGTCGCCAAGGCGCTCGCCGAGCTGAAGCAGATGGCGCCGTTCGTGAAAGTACTCGGCTCCTATCCGGCCGCCAATTTCTGATTGCGGATCACTCGTTCATGGACCTCTGCGAATTCTCGCCGCCCTACGTTCGCGCCATCGCGCCCTATCAGCCCGGCAAACCGATCTCGGAGCTTGCCCGGGAGTACGCGCTGGACGAGCGCGCCATCATCAAGCTCGCATCGAACGAGAACCCGCTCGGGCCCTCGCCGCGCGCGGTCGCGGCGATCCAGCGCGAGCTCGCGGAACTGTCGCGCTATCCGGACGGCAACGCCTTCGACCTGAAGGCGGCGTTGTCGCGCCGCCATGGCCTGCCGCAGGACGCCATCGTGGTGGGCAACGGCTCGAACGACGTGCTCGAGGCGGCCGCCGCGGCGTTCCTCGCGCCGGGACGCGCCAGCGTGTTCTCCCAGCACGCGTTCGCCGTCTATCCGCTCGCCACGCTGGCACGCGGCGCGAAATGCATCGTCGTGCCGGCCAGGGACTACGGCCACGACCTGGACGGCATGCTCGCGGCGATCACGCCCGACACCCGCATGGTGTTCATCGCGAACCCGAACAACCCGACGGGGACATTCGTGGCGGGGGGCGAACTGGAGGCCTTTCTCGACCGCGCCCCGCGGGACGTGCTGGTGGTGCTCGATGAAGCCTACAACGAGTACCTGCCGCCCGAGTTGCGCTACGACAGCGTGCGCTGGCTCGCCAAGCACCCGAACCTGCTGGTCACGCGCACCTTCTCCAAGGTCTACGGGCTGGCGGGATTGCGCGTCGGCTTCGGCCTGTGCGACCCGAAGGTCGCGGACCTGATGAATCGCGTGCGCCAGCCGTTCAACGTCAACAGCCTCGCTCTCGCCGCGGCCGCAGCCGCCCTCGAGGACAAGGAATTCGTCGCGAGGAGCTGCGAGGTGAACCGGGCCGGGATGCGGCAGCTCGAGCAAGGCTTTGCGGCGCTCGCGCTTCGCCATATCCGCTCGGTCGGAAACTTCGTCAGCGTCGAGGTGCCGCGCTCGGGCGGCGAGGCACGGGCCGGCGCCGTCTTCGAGAACCTGCTGCGTCAGGGCGTGATCGTGCGGCCAGTGGCCGGCTACGCGATGCCCGACCACCTGCGCGTCACGGTCGGGACGCCGGAGGAAAACGCGCGTTTCCTCGCGGCGCTCAAGTCGGCCCTCGCGCGCTGAGGCCGGAGCGGGTTGCCCGTGTCGTTCAGGCTCGGCAAGGTCGTCATCGTCGGCGTCGGCTTGATCGGCGGTTCGTTCGCACTGGCGCTGAAGGCGGCCGGCGCGGTGGGACGCGTGGTCGGCGTGGGCCGTCGCATCGAAACGCTGGAGCGCGCCCGGGCGCTCGGCATCGTCGATGCGATCGGGACGCTGGACGCGGCGACGCTCGGCGACGCTGACCTGGTGCTGGTCGCGGTTCCCGTCGCGCAGTCCCGCCTCGTGCTCGCTTCGCTCGCGCCGCTGCTGGGAGCCTCGACCGTCGTCACCGACGCCGGCAGCACCAAGCAGGACGTCATCGATGCGGCGCGAGTCGCGATGGGCGGGCGCATCGCGCGCTTCGTTCCCGGCCATCCGATCGCCGGTACCGAACACAGCGGGCCCGAGGCCGCATTCGCCGGCTTGTATCGCGAACGCAGGGTCGTGCTCACGCCGCTTCCGGAGAACGCGCCGGCGGACGTGGCGTGCGTGCGCGGCGCCTGGGAAGCCTGCGGCGCCCAGGTCGAGGAGCTCGGCGCCGCCGAGCACGACGAGGTTTTCGCTGCGGTGAGCCATCTCCCGCACCTGCTCGCCTATGCGCTTGTCGAGCACGTCACCGGGCGCCCCGGCGGCGAGCGGCTCATGTCCTTCGCGGCGGGCGGCTTTCGCGACTTCACCCGCATCGCCTCGAGCCATCCGGAGATGTGGCGCGACATCTGCATCGCCAACCGCGGCGCGCTGGCCGCCGAACTGTCCCGTTACGAACGCACGCTCGCCAGCGTGCGCGAGCATCTCGAGCGCGGCGACAGCCAGGCGCTGGAGGCGCTGTTCGAGCGGGCGCGCAACGCGCGAAACCGCTGGCTGGAGCGTGGCAAATGAGGCGCGCGCAGCGCGGCACCTGAAGCATGGAATTCCTCGACCTCCCGCCCATCGCGCGCGTCGCCGGAACGGTGAAGCTGCCGGGCTCGAAGAGCATCACCAACCGGGTCCTCCTGCTCGCCGCGCTCGCCTCGGGAACGACGCTGGTTCGCGAGCCGCTCGAGGCCGACGACACTTCGGTCATGCTCAATGCGCTCAGGAGCCTGGGCATCGGCTGGACGACGGAGGTGGGCGGCGCCGTCAGCGTGCCCGGGGCGGGCGGGCCGTTCTACTCGCGCGAGGCAAATCTCTTCCTGGGCAATGCCGGGACGGTGATCCGCCCGCTCACGGCGGTGCTCGCCCTGTGTCACGGAGAATATCGCCTGTCGGGCGCGCCGCGCATGCACCATCGGCCGATCGGCGATCTGGTCGATGCGCTGCGACAGCTGGGCGCGTCGATCGACTACCTCGGGGAGTCGGGCTATCCCCCGCTGGCAATTCACGCAGCGAACATACACGCGGGCGATTCGATCGCGGTGCGCGGGGACGTCTCCTCCCAGTTCCTGACCGCGCTGTTGCTCGCCCTACCGCTCGGCGCGTGGGGGACGACGGTGAGGGTCGAGGGCGAGCTCATTTCGAAACCCTATGTCGAGATCACGCTCAACCTGATGCGGCGTTTCGGCGTCGATGTCGCGCGCAAGGAATGGCGCGAGTTCGTCGTTCCGGCCCGCAGTTACGCGAGCCCGGGCGAGATCACCGTCGAGGGCGATGCGTCCTCGGCATCGTATTTTCTCGCCGCGGGAGCGATCAGCGGGTTGACGGGGGGCGGCCCGGTGCGCGTCGTGGGCGTCGGACGCGCGAGCATCCAGGGCGACGTGCGCTTCGTCGAGGTGCTCGAGCGCATGGGCGCGCGCATTGCGATGGGGGAGGACTGGATCGAGGCGGGAGCCGGGCCCGATGCCGCCGCGACGGGCAAGCTGCGCGCGCTCGACGCCGATCTCAACCACATTCCCGATGCGGCGATGACCGCGGCGGTCGTCGCGCTGTTCGCCGACGGGACGAGCACGCTGCGCAACATCGCCAGTTGGCGGGTCAAGGAAACCGACCGCATCGCCGCCATGGCCACGGAGTTGCGCAAGCTCGGCGCAAGCGTCGAGGAGGGCCCCGACTACCTGCGCGTCACCCCGCCTCCCGCCTCACGCCTCACCCCTCACGCCGTCATCGACACCTACGACGATCACCGCATGGCCATGTGTTTTTCGCTCGCTGCACTGGGAGGGGTGGCGGTGCGCATCAACGACCCGCGGTGCGTCGCCAAGACCTTTCCGGAATACTTCGACGTCCTGGCGTCCATTTCGGACGGGGGATCATGAGTGCCGCACCAGTGATAGCGATCGACGGCCCTTCCGCCTCGGGCAAGGGAACGGTGGCGCAGCGTGTCGCCGAGGCGCTCGGGTTCCATTATCTGGACAGCGGTTCGCTCTACCGGCTCGTGGCGCTGGCCGCGCTGCGCGCGGGCGTGCCGTTCGAGGACGAAGCGAGGCTCGCCGCGCTCGCCGCCGGCCTCGATGTCGCTTTCGAGGATAGCGAGATTCTTCTTTCGGGTGAGCGGGTTAGCGACGCCATCCGCGACGAGGCGTGTTCCATGGGCGCCTCCAGGGTGGCGGCATGGCCGCGGGTGCGTGCGGCGCTCCTCGACCGGCAGCGGGCGTTCCGCCGGGCACCGGGCCTGGTCGCGGAGGGGCGGGACATGGGATCGGTGGTATTCCCCGACGCCGGGCTCAAGGTATTCCTGACCGCGAGCGCCGAAGCGCGCGCCGATCGGAGATATAAACAGTTGAATGACAAAGGAATCACTGCTACACTTTCCGACCTTTTGCAGGATCTGCGCGAGCGCGACGCACGCGACGCGGCCCGCAGCGTGGCTCCTCTCAAGCAATGCCCGGACGCACATCTGCTGGATACGACGGCGATGGGCGCAGCGGAGGCGGCCGATCGCATTTTGGCCTGGCACCGCAGGGCGAGGAGTGACAAAAACGCCTTCTGATTCATGTAGTTGAGTCTGGTTTTTGTCGTTGACCAACGAACCCCGCCCCGCTTGGGCGGGCAAACGCAGGTACATATCTATGTCGAATGCAGCCCCCGCAGTGGCCCCACAGGAGAATTTTGCCCAGCTTTTCGAGGAAAGCCTGACGCGCAAGGAAATGCGCATTGGCGAGGTGATCACTGCGGAAGTCGTCCGCGTCGATAACAACTTTGTCGTCGTCAACGCCGGACTGAAGTCTGAAAGTTTTGTTCCCATCGAGGAATTCAAGAACGACCGGGGCGAGCTCGAGGCGAAGCCCGGCGATTTCGTCAGCGTGGCGATCGAAGCGCTCGAGGACGGGTACGGCGAAACGCGCCTGTCCCGCGACAAGGCGAAGCGCCTGGCCGCGTGGATGGACCTCGAGAAGGCCCTGGAGACCGGTTCGCTCGTGAGCGGCATGATCAGCGGCAAGGTCAAGGGCGGACTCACCGTCATGGCGAACGGCATACGCGCCTTCCTGCCCGGATCGCTGGTCGACATCCGCCCCGTCAAGGACACCGCGCCCTACGAGGGCAAGACCATGGAGTTCAAGGTCATCAAGCTCGACCGCAAGCGCAACAACGTGGTCGTGTCCCGCCGCGCGGTGCTCGAGGCCTCGCAGGGCGAGGAGCGCCAGAAGCTTCTGGAAAGCCTGCAGGAAGGCATGGTCGTCAAGGGTATCGTCAAGAACATCACCGACTACGGCGCATTCGTGGACCTGGGCGGGATCGACGGTCTGCTGCACATCACCGACCTCGCCTGGAGGCGCGTGAAGCACCCCTCCGAGGTGCTCACCGTCGGCGACGAGGTCACCGCCAAGGTGCTCAAGTTCGACAACGAGAAGAACCGCGTGTCGCTGGGCCTCAAGCAGCTCGGCGAGGATCCCTGGGTCGGCCTGTCCCGGCGCTACCCGACCGGGACGCGCCTGTTCGGCAAGGTCACCAACCTCACCGACTACGGCGCGTTCGTCGAGGTCGAGCCCGGCATCGAGGGCCTGGTGCACGTGTCCGAGATGGACTGGACCAACAAGAACGTGCACCCCTCCAAGGTGGTGCAGCTCGGCGACGAGGTCGAGGTGATGATCCTGGAGATCGACGAGGACCGCCGCCGCATCTCGCTTGGAATGAAGCAGTGCATGCCCAATCCGTGGGACGAGTTCTCGATGAACTTCAAGAAGGGCGACAAGGTAAAGGGCCAGATCAAGTCGATCACCGACTTCGGCATCTTCATCGGGCTGCCGGGCGGCATCGACGGCCTGGTGCACCTGTCCGACCTTTCCTGGAGCCAGCCGGGCGAAGAGGCGGTCCGGCAGTTCAAGAAAGGGGAGGAGATCGAGGCCATGGTGCTGTCGATCGACGTCGAGCGCGAGCGCATTTCACTCGGCATCAAGCAGCTCCAGGGCGATCCGTTCAACAACTTCATCGCCGGCCACGAGAAGGGCACGATCGTCACGGGCACGGTGAAGAGCGTCGACGCGAAGGGCGTCGTCCTCGCACTGCCCGGCGAGCTCGAGGGCTACCTGCGTGCCTCCGAAATGGGGCGCGACCGCGTCGAGGATGCGCGCACCCAGTTGAAGGAAGGCGATACGGTCACTGCGATGATCATCAACGTCGATCGCAAGAACCGCACCATCAACCTGTCCATCAAGGCCAAGGACATCGCCGAAGAGAACGAGGCCATGGCAAAGCTCCAGAGCGAGTCGGCCGCCAGCAGCGGCAGCACCAATCTGGGCGCCTTGCTCAAGGCAAAACTGGACAACAAGAACGTGCCACAGTAGGCTTTCGCCTCTCCCATGACCAAGTCCGAACTGATCGCGCGGCTCGCTGCGCGTTATCCGCAGCTTGTCGCCAAGGATGCGGAATTCGCAGTCAAGATGATTCTCGACGCGATGACCCAGAGCCTCGTCAAGAGCCAGCGCATCGAGATCAGGGGGTTCGGCAGCTTCGGCCTGAACTACCGGCCCGCCCGCACCGGCCGCAATCCGAAGTCGGGCGAGAGAGTGCACGTGCCGGAAAAGTTCGTGCCTCACTTCAAGGCCGGCAAGGAACTGCGCGAGCGTGTGGACCAGGAACAGAAGTAGGGTCTTACAAGTGAAGTATTGACGGACTTGGCGAAGAATTTGGGGTTATCAATGTCTCGCTATTTTGGGAAGTTGCAAATCGCAACTTCCCAAAATAGCGAGATGAATGGGTTCCAATAAGAGGCAACCTGTTTGGTTCTGGCCGTGCCGGCTTAGGGTCTGAAAAGCCAGGAAGATGCGGAAACGGCGGCGCCATGCCGCCGTTTCCACATGGAGCACCGGACTATGAAACTTCTCCGCTATTTCACGTGGCTCCTGCGGGCGTTGGTGTTCCTGGCCTTGTTCCTGCTTGCGGCGAAGAACACCGATCCGGTGACGGTGCGGTTCTATTTCGAGCAGTCCTGGCAACTGCCGCTGGTGTTCGTCATGGCGGGGTTCTTCGGGCTGGGCGTCGTCCTGGCGCTGCTCGCGTGCGTCTCCAAATGGGTCGCGCTGCGGCGGGAAATCGCCGCCTTGAAGCGCGACCTGGAGATTCGATCGAAACCGGACCAGACGAACGTTCCGCCGCCCGTTTCCGGCATCTGACATGGAATTCGAATATTGGTGGCTGCTCGCCTTCCCGCTGTTTTTCGGGTTGGGATGGCTGGCGGCGCGCATCGACATCAAGCAGTTGCTCTCGGAGTCGCGCAACCTGCCGAGGTCCTATTTCAAGGGCCTCAATTTCCTGCTCAACGAACAACCCGACAAGGCGATCGAGGCGTTCATCGAAGTCGTCCGCGTCGATCCCGAAACCGTCGAGCTGCACTTTGCGCTCGGCAGCCTTTTCCGGCGGCGCGGCGAGACCGAGCGCGCCATCCGCATGCACAGGAGCCTGCTCGACCGGACCGACCTCGCCGAGGAGCAGCGCCTGCAGGCGCTGTTCGAGCTCGGGCAGGACTACCTGCGTGCAGGATTGCTCGATCGGGCGGAGGAGATCTTCCTGCGTCTGCTCGAGGGTGCGCGCCGGGGCGAGGCGCTGAAGTTCCTGCTCGAGATCTATCAGCAGGAAAAGGACTGGGCAAAGGCGATCGACATCGCGCAGCGGCTGGAGCGCGATTCCGGGCAGTCCTGGCAAAAGGAGATCGCCAACTACCATTGCGAGCTGGCCGCCCTCGAGGCGACGCATTCGCGGCCCGAGGAGGCGAGGCGCCATCTCGAGGAGGCGCTGGCGGCGAACCGGAAGTGCGTGCGGGCGAACATCGTATTCGGCGACCTGCATGCGGCGGCAGGCGACCACGCGAGCGCCATCGAGGCCTGGAAGCGCGTCGAGCAGCAGCAGCCGGTCTATTTGGCGCTCGTGGCGCAGCGCCTGCTCGACGGGCACCGCGCCCTGGGCCGCGCCGACGAGGGCCTGACCCTCCTGCGCGGCTACCTGGCGAACTACCCTTCGCTCGACCTGCTCGACGTGGCGTTCCAGTCGACCCTGGACGTGAAGGGGCCGGAGGAAGCCTACCGGCTGGTGAAGGACGAGTTGCGCCGCAATCCCACGCTGCTCGGCTTGGACCGGCTGCTCGAGGCGCAGATCATGGCGGCGCCGGCCGACCGCCGGCCCGATCTGGAGCTGGTGAGGACCCTCGTGCACGGCCACACGCGGCGGCTGGCGCGCTACCGCTGCGAGAATTGCGGCTTCAAGGCGCGGCAGTTCTACTGGCACTGTCCCGCCTGCGGGGGTTGGGAAACCTATCCGCCCAAGCGGGCGGAGGAATTCGATCTGACGCCGTAGTCTGTTATCACCCGGATATCGACAGAATTGGCGAAGATTTTGGGTTCGTATAGGTCTCCCGATTTTTGCAAGATCGGGAGATTTGGGATGGCAATTCACGGCAACCTATTTGCTTCCGGCCGTGCCGGCTCAGGGTAAGGGAGACGCAGTTTGAAGATCACCATCATCGGCAGCGGCTATGTCGGGCTCGTGACCGGGGCGTGCCTCGCGGAGGTCGGCAACGACGTGCTCTGCATGGACCTGGACCCGGCGAAGATCGGAATGCTCAACGCGGGCGGCGTTCCCATCCACGAGCCGGGCCTGAAGGAGATGATCGGGCGCAACCGCGATGCGGGCAGGATCGCCTTCACCACGGACCCCGAGCGCGCGACCGCGTTCGGCACGGTCCAGATGATCGCCGTCGGCACGCCGCCTGAAGAGGACGGATCGGCCGACCTCTCCCACGTGCTTGCAGCGGCGCGCACGATAGGGCGGCACATGACCGAGTACCGGCTGGTCGTCGACAAGTCGACCGTGCCGGTGGGGACGGCCGACCGCGTGCGCGCCGCGGTCGCGGAGGAACTGCGCTCGCGCGGCAGGGACCTGCCCTACGCGGTGCTCTCCAATCCCGAGTTCCTGAAGGAGGGCGCGGCGATCGAGGACTTCATGCGCCCCGACCGCATCATCGTCGGCAGCGACGACGAAGAAGCCACCCGGATCATGCGTGCCGTCTACGCGCCGTTCCAGCGCAACCACGAGCGCGTGATCGTGATGGACGTGCACTCGGCCGAACTCACCAAGTACGCCGCCAACGCGATGCTCGCCACGCGCATCTCGTTCATGAACGAGATGGCCAACCTCGCCGAGCGCCTGGGCGCGGACATCGAGGACGTGCGCCGCGGGATCGGTTCCGACCCGCGCATCGGATACCACTTCCTTTACCCCGGCGCCGGCTACGGCGGGTCCTGCTTTCCCAAGGACGTGCAGGCGCTGCTGCACACGGCCGAGCAGGCCGGGTCCGGTCTCCAGGTTCTCAGGGCCGTCGAGGAGGCCAACCGGAATCAGCGCGGCGTGCTCGCGCGCAAGATCGTGTCCCGGTTCGGTGCCGACCTGGCGGGACGGCGCTTCGCGCTGTGGGGCCTCGCGTTCAAGCCCAACACCGACGACATGCGCGAGGCGCCGAGCCGCGCGTTGATCGCGGAGCTCATCGAGCGCGGCGCGAGCGTGGCCGCCTACGATCCCGCGGCGATGCAGGAGGCGGGACGGCTGTTCGCCGGGGAGGCCCGCTTCACCTGCGCACCCTCGCCGATCGCCGCCCTGGAAGGCGCCGATGCGCTGGCGATCATGACCGAATGGCAGGAGTTCCGCAGCCCGGACTTCGAGGCAATCCGCGCGCGACTGAAGACCCCGGCGATCTTCGACGGCCGCAACCTGTATGATCCGCGTGAAGTGAAGCGCCACGGCATCGAATACTTTCCGATCGGCAGAAAGACTTGAAGGCGACGGGCGGCGGCATGAAGCGGGGCGGGCGCATTTCGGGCCGTGGTGGCGCGGGCGCTGCGGGGAAGGCGGCCGGCGGCCGGGTGCGGGCGCGGCGGGAGTTCAGCCTCGACGCGGCGACGCTGCGAGGCGTGCGCGTGCTGGTGGTCGGCGATGTGATGCTCGATCGCTACTGGTTCGGCGACGTGGGCCGCATTTCCCCGGAGGCGCCCGTGCCGATCGTGAAAGTCGAGCGCGTCGAGGAGCGGCCGGGAGGCGCTGCGAACGTGGCGCGCAATGCGGCCGCGCTCGGTGCCCGGGTGGATCTGCTTTCGGTGATCGGACGCGACGAGGCCGGCGCGCGGTTGAGGGCGCTGGTGCGGCAGGAGGGCGTTCGCGCGAACCTGCTGCGCGACCGCCTGCTTGCGACGACGGTCAAGCTGCGCGTGATCGGCCGCCAGCAGCAGTTGCTGCGGGTCGATTTCGAGACCGAACCCAGCCACGAAGTGCTGCTGGACAAGCTCGCGGACTATCGCAGGCTGCTCGAGTCGTGCGACGTCGTCATCCTGTCGGACTACGGCAAGGGGGGGCTCGCGCACATCGTGGAAATGATTCGCCTCGCGCGTGCATTGGGCAAGCGCGTGCTGGTCGATCCCAAGGGGGACGACTATTCCCGCTACCGCGGCGCGACGGTCGTGACGCCCAACCGCGGCGAGTTGCGCGAGGTCGTGGGACGTTGGTCCGGAGAGAAGGACCTGGCGCGCCGCGCCCAGAAGCTGCGGCGCAGCCTGCAACTGCAGGCGCTGCTGCTCACGCGCAGCGAGGAGGGAATGAGCCTGTTCGAAGCGGGCGCGGTGCACCACGAGGCCGCCAGGGCGAGGGAGGTGTACGACGTCAGCGGCGCGGGCGACACGGTGATCGCCGTGTTCGCGGTCATGCTGGGCGCGGGCGCGGACCTCCGCGAGGCGATGCGCATCGCGAACCAGGCGGCCGGCATCGTCGTCAGCAAGTTCGGAACGGCCGTGGTTCGTCTGGACGAGCTCGTGGCCGGGCTGGTGCAAGGGTGAAGTCGGGGCCGAGGCCGGAATTGGGGGAGCGATAGCATGTATTACGTGGTGACAGGCGCAGCCGGGTTCATCGGCTCCAATCTCGTGCAGGCGCTCAACGCGCGGGGCGAGACGAACATCATCGCCGTGGACAATCTCACGCGGGGAGACAAGTTCCGCAATCTTGTCGGCTGCGACATCGTCGATTACCTGGACAAGCGCGATTTCCTCGAGGCGCTCCGCGCGGGGGAATTCGACGGGGCCGTCGATGCGGTGCTGCATCAGGGCGCCTGCTCCGACACCTTGGAGACCGACGGCCGGTACATGATGGACAACAATTACCGGTATTCGCTTGCCCTGCTGGAATTCTGCATCGACGAGGAGATACCGCTCATCTATGCCTCTTCCGCCTCGGTCTATGGAGCGGGCAACGTGTTTCGCGAGGAGCGGAGCTGCGAGGCGCCGCTCAATATCTACGGCTACTCCAAGTTCCTCTTCGACCAGGCGGTGCGCCGGCGCATGGCCGAGGCCAGCGCGCAGGTCGCGGGCTTCCGCTATTTCAACGTCTACGGGCCGAACGAATGGCACAAGGCCCGCATGGCTTCCGTCGCCTGGCACTTCTTCAACCAGTACCGCGCGGACAAGCGGGTGCGGCCGTTCCAGGGCTCCGGCGGCTATGGCGACGGGGAGCAGCGCCGGGACTTCATCTGCGTCGAGGACGTCGTGAAGGTGAACCTGTTCTTCCTCGACCGCCCCGAGCTTTCGGGGATCTTCAACGTCGGCACCGGCCGCGCGCAGACCTTCAACGACACGGCCTGCGCCGTCGTCAATGCCTGCCGCGAGGCCGATGGGCAGCCGCCGCTGTCGCTTGCGGCCATGCAGGCGGAGCGCCTCATCGACTACGCGCCGTTTCCCGAGGCGCTGCAGGACAAGTACCAGCATTTCACCCAGGCCGACGTGGCGATGCTTCGCCGCGCGGGCTACGAGGAAGCCTTCCAGTCCGTGGAGGAAGGCGTGGCCCGGTACTGCAGGGCATTGCTGGCCGCGGGCAAGTAGGCCGGGACACGTGAAGGGACCTGAGGCGGCACAGCCGGAGACGTTACCGCGATTTACCATCCCAAATCTCCCGATTTTGCGCAGTTGCGAATTCGCAACTGCGCAAAATCGGGAGACCATATAAACCCAAAATGACCTCGATCTCCTCAAGACCTGGCGGATAAGAGACCAAACGACAAGCAAACGCTTGCCGGCCCGCCCCCGCCTGCTAACATTCACCCATGAACACCCGCTACAAGACCATCGAGGAATTCGTGGGCGAGACGCCGCTCGTCAGGCTGCAGCGCATTCCGGGCGCAGAGAACGCGAACAGCGGCAACGTCATCCTGTGCAAGCTCGAGGGCAACAACCCGGCCGGATCGGTCAAGGACCGGCCCGCGGTGTCGATGATCGTGGGCGCCGAGAGGCGCGGAGCCATCAAGCCGGGCGCGACGCTGATCGAGGCGACCAGCGGCAACACGGGCATTGCGCTGGCGATGGCCGCGGCGATCCGCGGCTACCGCATGGTCCTCGTCATGCCCGAGCACCTGTCGCTCGAGCGCCGCCAGACCATGCGCGCGTTCGGGGCCGAGATCATACTCACGCCCAAGGCGGGCGGCATGGAGGCGGCACGCGATCTCGCCGAAGCGATGCAGCGCGAAGGCAAGGGCGTGATCCTCGACCAGTTCGCGAACCCGGACAATCCGCTGTCGCACTACGAGGGCACGGGGCCCGAGATCTGGCGCGAGACCGACGGACGCATCACCCATTTCGTCTCGAGCATGGGCACCACCGGAACCATCATGGGCGTTTCGCGCTTCTTCAAGGAGAAGAACCCCGCGATCCAGATCGTCGGCTGCCAGCCCGAGGAGGGGTCGCAGATCCCGGGCATCCGCAAGTGGCCGGAGGCGTATCTGCCGAGGATCTACGAGCGCGCGCGGGTCGACCGGATCGAGTCCGTGAGCCAGGCCGACGCCGAGGAAATGGCGCGGCGCATGGCGCGCGAGGAGGGGATATTCGCCGGCATTTCCTCGGGAGGCGCGCTCGCGGTCGCGCTGCGCGTCTCGCACGGGCTGCGCGATGCGACGATCGTTTCGATCGTCTGCGATCGCGGCGACCGGTACCTGTCGACCGGCGTGTTTCCCGACTGACGGCGGCCGGACATGGCACCGACGCTCGTTTTCGACATCGAAACCGTACCCGACATCGAGGGCCTGCGCCGGGTGCACGGCCTGGAGGCCAAGCTCTCCGACCACGACGTCGCGGAATTCGCGTTGCAGCGGCGACGCGCCCAGACCGGGCAGGACTTCATGCCGCTGCACCTGCACCGGGTTGTCGCGATCGCCTGTGCGCTGCGCGAGGGCGATTCGTTTCGCGTCTGGTCGCTGGGAACAAGTGCCGACGGCGAAGCCGAGCTCATCAGGCGCTTCTTCGACGGGGTCGAGAAGTACACGCCGCAACTCGTCTCGTGGAACGGCGGCGGCTTCGATCTGCCCGTCCTGCATTATCGCGGCATGGTGCACGGACTGTCCGCGCCGCGCTACTGGGACATGGGCGAGGACGACCGCGACTTCCGGTACAACAACTACATCAACCGTTACCACACGCGCCATCTCGACGTGATGGACCTGCTCGCGCTGTATCAGCCCCGCGGTTACGCGTCGCTGGACGACCTCGCGCGCCTGTGCGGATTCCCGGGAAAGCTCGGCATGGACGGCTCCAAGGTCTGGGACGCGTTCAACGCCGGGAAGCTCGACGAAATCCGCAATTACTGCGAAACCGACGTCGCCAATACGCATCTCGTGTTTACCCGGTTCCAGTTGCTGCGCGGAGTGATCGACCCCGAGCGCTACCGGAACGAATGCCGGCTCGTGCGCGCCACGCTGGAGAATGCGAAGGAGCCGCATTGGCGCGAGTTCCTCGACGCATGGGGCCCGGACTGAGGGCCCGCCACGAATCGCCTTGCGCATGAGCTTCGCCCGCGTCGAGTCCCTTGACCGGGAGGGTCGCGGCGTCGCGCACGTGGAGGGGAAGGCGGTCTTCATCGACGGGGCGCTGCCCGGGGAGGCGGTGGAATTCGCCCCCTACCGCAGGAAGGCGGGATACGAGCTCGCGCAGCTACTGCGCGTGGTCGAGCCGAGCTCGGCGAGGGTCGTTCCGCGCTGTCCCCATTTCCTCACTTGCGGCGGCTGCTCGCTGCAGCACCTGGACGAACGCTCGCAGGTGGCCGCCAAGCAGCGGGTGCTCGAGGACGCGCTCTGGCATATCGGACGGGTGCGCCCCGCGTCCATGCTCGCGCCGATACACGGACTGCAGTGGCGCTATCGCAATCGCGCGCGCCTCTCGGCACGGCTGGTGCCGCGCAAGGGGGGCGTATTGGTCGGCTTCCGCGAGAGAAGGTCGACCTTCGTGGCGGACATGTGGGGCTGCGAAGTTGTGCCGGCATCGGTATCCGAGGCGATACCGAAGTTGCGCGGGCTGATCGGCGCGTTGTCGCTCGCCGATCGCCTGCCGCAGATCGAAGTCGCCGTCGGCGACGACGCGACGGTGCTGGTTCTGCGCATCCTCCGGCCGCTCGCGGCCGCGGACGAGGTGCTGCTGCGCGATTTCGCCGACCTGAACCGCATCCGGCTGTGGCTGCAGCCGGCCGGACCCGAATCCGCCGCACCGTTCTGGCCGCCCTCGGCCTCGCCGCTGGCCTATGCGCTGCCTGAATTCGGCCTGCGCATCGCCTTCGGGCCGACGGACTTCACCCAGGTGAACCATGCCGTCAACCGCATGCTGGTGCGGCGCGCGCTCGCCCTGCTCGATCCGCAGCCCGGGGAGCGGATCGCGGATTTTTTCTGCGGCCTGGGAAATTTCACGCTGCCGATCGCGCGCATGGGGGCAGCGGTGATCGGATACGAGGGCAGCGAAGGGCTGGTGGGGCGCGCGCGCGGGAACGCCGAGGCAAACGGGCTCCAGGGCGCCTGCCGGTTCGAAGTCGCGAACCTGTTCGATCCGGCCGCGTGTTCGCGGATCGCCGCCTGCGACAAGGCCTTGCTCGATCCTCCGCGCGAGGGGGCGGTCGAGCTCGTGAAGTCGTTTGCGGAGCGCGCCCCGCGACGGCTTGTCTATGTATCCTGCGATCCGGCGACGCTTGCGCGCGACGCCGGCGTGCTGGCGCACGTGCACGGCTACGAACTGAGCGCGGCCGGCATCGTCAACATGTTCCCGCACACCTCGCACGTGGAATCGATTGCGGTCTTCGAGCGGAGCTGAAGGCGCGACTCGAATGAAAAGGGGCGGCCTGCGCCGCCCCTTGCGTGCCTGCGGAGTCGCTCAGTCGCGGCTGCCGCCGAATATTCCCAGCAGCTGCAACAGGCTGGAGAACAGGTTGTAGATCGCGACGTAGAGCGTCAACGTGGCCGAGACGTAATTGGTCTCGCCGCCGCGCACGATCGCGTTCAGCTGGAACAGGATGAGCAGCGAGGAGAACAGCACGAACGCCGATACCAGCGCCAGGTGCAGCGCGGGGCTCGCAAA
>Ga0209726_10005250_pt1 | contig 15835 bp, 10 predicted proteins | sample Subgrocontami54m_FD_187453 | JGI IMG/M metagenome (GOLD analysis project Ga0209726, IMG submission 187453) | Subsurface groundwater microbial communities from S. Glens Falls, New York, USA - GMW46 contaminated, 5.4 m (SPAdes) (version 3) | ecosystem: Environmental > Aquatic > Deep subsurface >... | reverse complement strand
GACCCCCGCGGCACTGGTGATGCTCCCCAGCCGCGCCCTCTCGTCGGGGAAAAAGGTCAAGTCGGTATCGGTCAATCGGTCGCGCATGGATTCGAATGCAACCATGAAGAAGGTCCGGTCCCGCCGAACCGGGCCCGTGACTGTGAATCCGAACTGGTTGCGCTTGAACGGAGGAGTCTCGGAGGGATCGATAAAGTTGCGCGCGTCCATCTTGCTGTTGCGGAAGTATTCAAACAGGCTGCCATGCAGGCCGTTGGAGCCGGAGCGCGTAATGGAATTGAGGACCCCGCCGCTTCCCCGTCCATACTCCGCGCTGTAATTGGTGGCAAAGACCTGGACCTGGTACGCCGCGTCGGAGCCTAGCTGAACCCCCGCAGCGCTGCGCGGGACGCGGTTTCCCATATCCATGATATTGGTGCCATCGAGCAAGAAGATGTTCGAGGTAGGCCGCCCTCCGGCGATCGTCAAGTTGCCGCCGCCAACGCCGCGCGATGCCTGCTCGCCGGAAGAGTCCGAGATCCCCGCTTGCAGAGTCGCCAGTTGACTGTAACTGCGTCCGTTGAGCGGGAGCCCCACCAGTTGGCTCTCACTGATCAGATTGGCCGCAGGGCCGGAGACAGCCTCCGAGGACGGCTGCAGAACGAATTCCTGTGTTGCCAACTGGCCCGGCTGGAATTGCCATTCGCTGAGCGTTTGGGTGGCGTATCCGGGATGCGCCAGTTGCAATTCGTAGCGACCCGGCTCCAGGCTCCTGATTTCGAACTTTCCCTCTGCACTCGTTTGCACCGTGCGGACCTGTCCGCTATCGAGCGACTTGGCGGTAACCGAAACGCCCGCCAGGGGCGCGCCCTTCGGGTCCCGCACCGTGCCGTGGAGACCGGCGGTCCGCGCCGATTCCTGCGCCACCGCCTCCGCCGGGAGCCAGAGCAGAGCAACAGTCAAAATCGCCGGCGCAATAACTCCAGCCCGCCGGTATTGGAGCCATCCGACTTGGCGGAAGCCACGGCGCCAATCACGCAGCGGCTGTATGCACATGTTCTGAACCTGTGTATCGAGCTTTCCAAATGCCGCTTCCACTCCGGCCAATGCCATAGTCGCCCTTTCCAGACAATTCCTACCGAGGATTTAGCCGAGCACGTTATCTGTTTAACCCCGCCTCTGTCAACTTCTGGATCGTTCCAGCAGTCCCTGGTCCGGCCCGGCAGGCGCCCCGTCCGCCTTTTCGCTTGACTCCGGGCAGGCGCCCCGCCTAAAATAGTGTCATTTAGGAGAAGTGTTTCTCAGAGCGGTGAAAGAATGGTGAAAGCGATGGCTGTTTCGTTCCGCAAAGGTTGCTGGCTTCTTTCGTTTGTGCTGATGCTGGGCCTGGCGATAGGCCTTTCGGCGCAGGATAAGTCCAAGCAAGCCAAGCCCGCCAAGGACGGCGAGGCGCCGGGCATCACCAAGGGGGAGCAGAAGCGGCGCGAGGAATCGCTCAAGATAGAGCTTTCCGGCGCGTTCAAGAAGTGGCTCGAAGAGGACGTCGGCTATATCATCACCGACGAAGAACGGGCCGTCTTCAAGAAGCTTTCGAACGACGAGGAGCGCGAGCAGTTCATCGAGCAGTTTTGGCTGCGCCGCAATCCCGACCCGGAATCGCTCGCTAACGACTACAAGGAAGAGCATTACCGCCGCATCGCGTATGCCAACCAGCATTTCGCCTCGGGGATTCCCGGCTGGAAGACCGACCGCGGGCGCATCTATATCATGTACGGGCCGGCCGATGAGATCGAGGCGCATCCCTCCGGCGGACACTACGAGCGGCCCATCGAAGAAGGCGGCGGGTCCACCTCCACCTACCCCTTCGAGCAGTGGCGCTATCGTTATATCGAGGGCGTGGGACAAAACATCGTTCTCGAGTTCGTCGATCCCACCATGACTGGCGAGTATAGGATGTCGATGGACCCCTCCGAGAAGGACGCTCTTCTTTATGTCCCCGGAGCCGGACTTTCGCTCATGGAGGAAATGGGGCTCTCCAGCAAGGTGGACCGCTTCACGCGGACCGACGGCACTCACCTGCCCAAGCGCATGATCGACAGTTCGCCCGGCGCCGGTTACGAAAGCAACAACAGCACCGAGTTCGGGCGCCTGGCTCTGTTCGCCAATATCCAAAAGCCTCCCGTCGTCAAGTTCAAGGACCTGGAAGAGGTGGTCAACACCAGCATCCGTTACAACCTGCTGCCGTTCCAGGTTCGCACCGATTACGTGAAGGTTACCGACGATACCGTGCTCGCCGGCGTGACCGTATCGTTGAAGAACAGCAACCTCACTTTCCAGAACACCAAGGGCGTGCAGCACGCCGTGGTGAACATCTTTGGGCGGGTTACCACGATCACGCGGCGCGTGGTGCAGACCTTCGAGGACACCATCTCGCTCGACATTCCGCAATCGCTCCTGGAACAGAGCTTGCAAAAACCTTCCGTCTACTGGAAATCGCTGCCGCTGCGCTCGGGCGCTTACCGTCTGAGCCTCGCCGTCAAGGACGTGAACAGCGGAAACATGGGGACGCTGGAGCTGCGGATGGAAGTCCCCCGCTACGAAGAAGACCAGCTCGCGACCAGCTCGCTGATTCTGGCCGACCTGATCGAAAAAGTTCCCAGCAAGAACATCGGCTCCGGACCGTTCGTCATCGGCGGCACCAAGGTGCGTCCGGTGGTGGGCGAGCTCTTCAAGCGCGATCAGAAGCTCGGAATCTATCTGGAAGTCTATAACCTGAAGCCGGACCCGCTGGGCCGCAAGCCGGCGGCGACCATCCATTACAGCCTGATGAAAAACAACCAGTCGGTGATGGAACTGGAGGAGGACGCTGCCAAGCTTCCCGACGCCTCTCCCAACCAGACCATCCTCGAAAAGACCATGTCGCTGGCGTCGCTCGATCCGGGCCGGTACACGATGAAGGTGACCGTAACCGATAGCATCTCGAAAAAGACGATCGCGCCCACTGCCGACTTCATTGTCGAGTAGCGCGATCCATTCGAACTCATGGCCGTGCGAAACAAATTTCTGCTTGCGATGTGCCTGATCCTCTCGGTGGCGGGGTCTGTCTCCGCTTGGGCGCAAAGTAGCGCGCCCAATGCGCCGGCTCCATCGGGTGTGGCGGCCCGTTTCGGCGCCATCTCGGGCCGGATCGACGATAGCCGCGGCATCGCGCAACCGGGTGTCCCGGTCACCATCACCCGGCAGGACGGACTGTTCATCCGCAAGGTTTTTACCAGCCGCAACGGCCGCTTCGAGCTCAGTCGCCTCAGTCCCGGACTCTATGCCGTCGAAGTAATTCTTCCGAGTTTCCTTCCTTTTTCCAAGGCTCCTCTCTCGATCAAGACCGGCTCCAACGTGGTCGTCGATATCAGCCTGCGGACGCTGGCCGAGTCCGTCGAGATCGGTCTGCCGTTGGATGCGGCTCAGGCGCGCGACGATTGGAAGTCGGCATTGCGCGCTGCCTCGCCCGAGCGTTCCATCCTGCATTTCCAGGAGCAAACGGCGGGAAATCGCACCTTGGATTGGTCGAGCTCCCATGACCGGCCCCTGCGAGGAACCGTGCTGTTTTCGGCCGGGAACGAGTCTCACAGTTTCGGTTCCGACCCCGGCCTCCGAACCATTTTCGACGTAGTCTACGACTGGTCCAGCAGCACAGCGCTGGACATGGCGGGATCGGCCGGCTGGGAGCGAGCCACTCCGGCGGCGAGCCTGCGCGCCTCCTGGAATCACCGCTCCGAGAACGATTCGACCTCCACGCTTTCGGCGGCCGTGCGGCAGATGTTTCTTCCCGACGCCTATCGCTCCGAATTCACCGGCACGGAACGTCCCTTGCGCCACCGGCTCCAGACGTTCAGCGGCCGGTATGAAAATGAGATGCCGTTCGGGAAGTATTGGGCCTTGCGCTACGGCGCTCTCTTCGAAAGCGTGACCTTGCGGAGGACCGTCAGCCAGTGGAGTCCTTATGGACAACTGACGTTTACTCCGGACAGCCGGACGCGGTGGACCTTCGCCTACTCCGCCGAAGCCCCCCGGCAAATGCCTTCCGGTCCCGCCAGCTCCAATCACACGGAAGAATTCCTGGCGACTCCCCAGATCAGCAGCGACATCCAAGGCGGCTCGATCAGCCGCACGGCGATCGAAACGGGCAGGCACCTGGAAGCGGCTTGGCAGCACAAGTTCGGCGGACGCTACCGCCTGGAGGCCGCCACGTTTTTCGATTCCTTCTCGGACGTGGCCGTTTCAATCTCTTCCTCCGAAGACTTTCTTGGCTCGATTCTGCTGCGCGATCCCTTTTCCAATACCCACTTCCTGGATGGCGGGAAGTATTCCTCGCCCGGCGCCCGAGCAACCATCGGGACCCGGCTGTCTCAAGGTTCGGAACTGATCGTGAGCTACAGCTATGGAAGCGAATTGCGGGCTCTTTCGAATGACTGGAAAGACAAAGACGTTCGCACGTTGCGCGACCTCCTTCGCAGCCAGAGGGGAAACTCCTTTGTCGTCAAAGTTCGCTCCACGTTGCCGCATAGTCACACGGAAGTCATCACCTCCTATAAATGGCTGCCGCATAATGCCGTGGTGCCGGGCGATCCCTATGACGCCGGAATCGGGCGCTCCGAGCCTTATCTCAACTTGGGTTTGGTCCAACCGCTGCCGTCTCCCGAGATATTCCAGGGCCAATTCCAGGCTATCGCCGAATTCAGCAACCTGCTGGCCCAAGGGTACCTCCCGATCCACGGCCCCGAGGGCGGCTTGAGTTACTTTTTCCCGTCGGCTCGTTCCTTCCGTGGCGGCTTCAGTTTTGTTTTTTAGAATTTCGAGTCGGTCGCCGAATCCCTTGCAATATGAAGCGTTAGCGATGGCTCCAAAGAGCGTTCGGATGGATACTATTTTTTATAGAGAATCTACCGCTTCTTGAATAATGCGTCGCTGCCTCGCTGCCAGGGTTTATAATTAGCTGTGAAGTCAATGAGTTATGATTAGGCTATGGCGATTGATGCTGGCAATGAACGTGCTTAGCTTCATGTGGGAGAGTGTCTCCTGAGGCATTGCGGCAGGCACTAAAAGGTCACGTCACTTTCATGCGGTCCCTACGGCTCGAATTTCGGCTCATTGCGCTGGCACTGCTGGCAGTGGCGGTAGTGTCGGTCGGCGCGATCAATCTCCGCGAACAGCATCGCTACCAGTTGCCCGACGACGGCGTTTTCTGGGTGGAGACCGCCAGCGGCGTTCAAGCCAGGGACGTTGAGCCGGAAGGTGCAGCCGGACGCGCCGGGTTGAAGCCCGGCGACGTTCTCGTGGGAATCAATGGCCGCCGCGTGACCTCTTCATTGGATGCCAGCCGCCAAGTCTTCCGGCTGGGCATCGGAGCCCAAGCTCGCTACCAGATTTTGCGGGAAGGATCGCCGACGGATCTCGGCCTGGTTCTACAAGCCCAGGCACGGCCCCAAGCGGTTCACGGGGCCTTGCGGCTTGTGGGATTGCTCTACCTGATCATCGGCATGTTCGTCCTGCTGCGTCGGTTTACGGCTCGTCGCGCCACTCACTTTTTCCTCTTTTGCCTGGCATCGTTCGTGCTGTTTGTTTTCTCCTTCACCGGCAAATTAAACAACTTCGATTGGGTGGTCTATTGGACGAGCGCCGCGGCCCTGTTATTGCAGCCGGCCTTGTTCGCTCATTTCTGCCTGTCGTATCCGCGCGCTGAAGATAACGAACGCACGGAGAGCGACAGCGGCCCGAACCGAACTTTGCTGCTAACCATCATTTACGGGTCGGCCGCCGCCATCGGAACGATGCACGTCGCGGTGGCGCTGGGAGTGCTGCGCTTCGCCGTGCCTCTGATCGAGCTGCGATGGATTCTCGACCGTCTCGAAATCGGGTACCTGGTGGGAATGTTTTTGCTCGGCATCGGCCTGCTCGCCGTCGCTCTTCGCCGCACGCAGTCGTACTTCATGCGCAAGCAAGTGCTCTGGGTCATGGCGGGATCGATCATGGCCGTGGTTCCCTTTGCGTCCTTTTACGGCGTGCCGTATCTGGTGGGAGTGACGCCGGGGCCTTGGATGAACCTCTCGGCTCTGTCGCTCATCGTGCTGCCCGTTACCATTTGCTACGCAATTGTTCGTTACCGTCTGCTCGATATTGAGATTGTGCTGGAGCGCGGCGCCGCCTATACGCTGGCGACGGCAGTGCTGGCGGGAGCTTATTTCGGTGTGGCCGCGCTGGCAGGCGATTTCTTCCGGACGAATTTTCCGGCTGGCGGCACGGCCGGGCTTGTGCTCGCGGTCATCGCCACCGGCGTTCTGTTCCAGCCGCTCGAACGATGGATTCAGACCCGGCTCGAACGTTACCTCCTGCCGCGCCGTTACGACTACCGCGATGCGCTGGTCGCTTTCGGACGCGAGCTAGGCTCGCAGACCGACCTCGACCGCATGGTCCAATCCCTCTTCGACCAACTGGCGCGCACCTTGCGGATCAAGAAAGCGGCGGTCTTTTTGGCTTCGGAGACGGACGGAAATTCATTTGCGCTGCGGGGAAGCGTAGGGATTGAAGATCCCGCCTCAACGGGAACCGGCTCTGAAGACGGGTGCGACTATGGTTTTCTTGCGCGACTGCTCAGCGACGATGCGGCGGGCGCGGGACAGAAAGATTACCTGTTCATTGGAGCCTCGGGCGAAAAGATCGATGAAGAAACGGTGCAGCCTGGAATCGAGAACCCCTCCTTTCCGCGCTCCTGGCGCTCGACTATCTCGAAGTTGGGACTCCACTATTACTTCCCCTGCCGCTCCCGGAATCGCGTGGTCGCGGTGCTGGGAGTGGGTATAACAGCCGACGGCGAGTTCCTGTGGGAAGAGGATGCGGCGCTGATTGAGACGCTTGCCGGTTACCTCGCCATCGCCGTTGAAAACGCCGGCCTGCTCGAATCGCTGGTTTCGAAAGCTACCCAGTTCGAGCGGCTCCAGGAGTTCAGCCAGAATATTCTGGAATCGATCAACGTCGGCCTGCTGGCGGTCGATCTCGATGACCGCATCGAGGCCATCAACACGCCATTGCGGTCGATGTCCGTGATCCGCGCGAAGGCTCCCATTGACGAACTGCGCGGCAGGACGCTCTCCGGTGTATTGCCCCCCGATCTCGCCGAAGAATTGGACCGGCTGCGGGACGACGGCGGCATTCACAACATCTATCGCTATCGCGCCACCAGCGGAGGCGGCGAGGAGCGCATGTTGAATATCGCGGTCGCGCCGCTGCTCTCCAAAGATTGCGACCTGATTGGGCGGCTCATCGTTTTCGACGATGTAACCGACCGCGTCGGACTCGAATCGCAACTGGCGCAGGCCGAGAAGCTTTCCTCCATCGGACTGCTGGCCGCGGGCGTGGCGCACGAGGTCAATACTCCGCTCGCCGTCATTTCGACGCAGGCGCAGATGCTCTCGAAGACGCTCTCGAAGACGCTGCCGCCCGGCGATCAGAACCTGAAGGCGATGGAAAAAATCATCGGCCAGACCTTCCGCGCCTCCGAGATCGTCAATAGCTTGCTGAATTTCTCGCGCACCAAGGGCGCGGCGTTTGCGCCGCTCGACATCAACAAGATTGTCTCGGAAACGCTGCTGCTGCTCGACCACCAGCTCAAAGCGACGCGGATTCAACTCGAGTGTAATCTCGATCGCGCTCTGCCCACGGTCTCCGGCAACAGCGACAAGCTCCAGCAGGTGTTCCTGAATCTTTTCCTCAACGCCAAGGACGCCATGCCCCAGGGCGGGCGGTTGCTAGTCAAGACGCGGGCCGAGAACGCCCACATCGAAATCGAGATCAGCGATACGGGCGTCGGCATTGCACCCGAGAACCTGCACCGCATCTACGATCCGTTCTTCACCACCAAAGGCTCCGGGCGGGGAACGGGCCTGGGCCTGGCGGTCTCCTACGGCATCATTCACGAACACTCCGGAACCATCAACGTGGAAAGCGTCCCCGGACACGGCACCCGCTTCCGGCTGGAGTTTCCCGCGATGAAGAAGGAAGTCCATGCCTGAGCCGTCGGCGGAGCTTTCACCGGAAACGCGAGGCTCGGTTCTGGTGATCGACGACGAACCGGAGTTGCGTGAGAGCCTGGAAACATTGCTTCGTATGGAAGGCTTTGAGGTTTCGTCGGCCGCCACGGCGGAGGCCGGCCTCGCGCGGCTCTCCAAAAAGCCCTTTGACCTTCTCCTGCTAGACGTGGCCCTCCCCGACCGCAGCGGCCTGGACCTGCTCCGCGAAATTCGCGCCAACGATGCCGCGCTCCCCGTGCTGATGATTACGGCCTACGGGTCGGTCGAGAACGCCGTCGATGCCATGCGCAACGGCGCCACGAATTACATCACCAAGCCCTGGGACAACGAGCGGCTTCTGGCTGAGATCGGCAGCCTCATCCACGGGCGCCGCCTGGCGGAAGAAAACCGCGAGCTGAAACGGACCCTCAAGCAGCGCTACAGCTTCTCCCAGATCATCGGAAAAAGCGAGCCGATGCTGAAAATATTCGACCTGATCGCGCAGGTCGCTCCCAGCCGCGCCACCATCCTGATTCAAGGCGAGAGCGGCACCGGCAAGGAGCTGATCGCCAAGGCGATTCACGCCAACAGTCCGCGAGCCGAGCAATTGTTTGTGCCGGTGAATACAGGCAGCATGCCGGTCGATCTGCTGGAAAGCACGCTCTTCGGCCATGTGCGCGGCGCTTTCACCAGCGCCGTTAGCTCGAAAAAGGGCCTGTTTGAAGTGGCCGACCGCGGCACCATTTTCTTCGACGAAATCGGCACCGTCGGACTGGAGACGCAGACCAAGCTTCTGCGTGTCATCCAGGAGCGCGAGTTCATGCACCTGGGCGGCACCGATACGATCAAGGTGGACGTGCGAATTCTCGCCGCCACCAACTCCGACCTGCTCCGCCACGTCCAGGAGGGCAAGTTTCGCGAGGACCTCTATTACCGCCTCAACGTCATCGCCATCCACCTTCCGCCGCTGCGCGAGCGCAAGGAAGATATTCCGCTTCTCGTCGAGCATTTCTTCCAAAAATACTGCGCGGAAAACTCGAAGCCGCCGCGGCGATTTTCTCCGGAGGCCATGCAGCTCCTGCTCGACTACGACTGGCCCGGCAACGTGCGGGAGCTGGAAAACACGGTGGAGCGTGCCGTGATCCTGGCGCCTGCGGCCGACGTGGGACCCGACCTGCTGCCCGAAAACGTCTTGCGCGAAGGGAAAAAATACTGGCGCTTCTTTCCCGCGCCCAACGGCCAAACACAAGCCTCGCTCTTCGAAATCCTCGACGAATGCGAGCGCCGAATCATCAGCGATATGCTGGAGCGCACCCGCGGCAACCAGACCGACGCCGCCGAGCGCTTCCAGGTCCCGCTCTCCACTCTGAATCAAAAAATCAAGCGGTTGAATATCGAAGTGAAAAAGAAACGGGAAGGGAACAGCCACTAGGGGGCGTTTTCGGGGTTGCCGTAAAGTCGCATACGGCGTCATCCCGAACGAAGTGAGGGATCTGCGTTCTTTCTGCGAGCCGGACACTAACGCCGAAAAAGCAATCATTTTAGCAATAGGGGTTTTCCTGCGAGAGAAAGAGAACGCAGTGCAGATCCCTCACTTCGTTCGGGATGACAGCGTTGTGGTTCGATGTAACGGAGTTGTGCAGGGAGGAAAACGGGACAGAACTTCTTGAAAACCGGGATAGAGCAGAACGGGAAAAGGCAAATCCCTCCCAATGTCGTCATCCCGAGCGCAGCGAGGGATCTGCACGTTCTTGTGTTGCGCTTTGGTTTGGCCCGGCTTCATACCAGCGGGCGGCCAAGTCGTCCCAGGCCGGATTCATCGACTGAATCAGCGCGACCCGCTTGGCACGGGTCCATGCCTTGATCTGCTTTTCTCTTGCGATGGCCGAACGCACAGATTCGAAGCATTCGGAGTAAACCAGACGTTGAATCCGATAGCGGCTGGTGAACTCGGACCCGCGACCCTGACGGTGCTGCCACACTCTGCGGTGAATGTTGTTGGTCACGCCGGTGTATAGGTTCCGGGAGCGGCTGGACAGGACGTAAACGTAGTACGGCATGCGGAAGTAAGATTACGTGCAGATCCGTCGCTCCGCTCGGGATGACAGTTCGGGATCGATGAGATGAATATGCCGCGCCAGTCGGCCGCCCTACCCCTTCCGCAGCTCCGCGAGCACCAGCTTTGAAATTTCTTTCAGCGTCTCGAAGACTCCGACGCCTTTGAAGGCGACGGCTTCGACGACGGGCTCGTCCTTCTTGCAGAGTTCTTTTTTCAGGGTCTCGACGGGCAGGACATTGGGCAGGTCGCGTTTGTTGAGCTGGAGGACGTAGGGAATTTTCAGCAAGTCGTAGCCGTGCTCTTTGAGGTTTTCTTCCAGGTTCTCGATGCTTTCCAGGTTCGCGTCCATGCGCTCTTCCTGCGAGTCGGCGACGAAGACCACGCCATCAACGCCGCGCAGGATCAGCTTGCGGCTGGCATCGTAGAAGACCTGGCCGGGGACGGTATAGAGATGGAAGCGCGTTTTGAAGCCGCGTACCGTGCCGAGATCGAGCGGAAGGAAGTCGAAGAACAGCGTGCGGTCGGTTTCGGTGGCGAGCGAGATCATCTTCCCCTTGTTGGGAGCCATCTCGAAGACCTTCTCGAGGTTCGTCGTCTTGCCCCCGAGTCCGGCGCCATAGTAGACCAGCTTGCAGTTGATTTCTCTTGCGGCGAAGTTAATGAAACTCAACGAACCCCCCAACCAACGGACACGAGCTTCGAAGCGCTGTTTCCGGACAGGCACTCCCTGGGCGGCGAACGCCGCTATTGTCTATGGTTTCTGTAATTGCTTATAGCACGGGAGGCACGCCTGGGACAAGAGCGCCATGTTCAAAAAGCGAAACAATCAGACCATTCTTGCCTTGGCGTTTCCGTCCGCGCACGGCCTTCCGCCCCCATTCCCGGCATATTCCCGATATGTCTCCACAGCACCCCGAAGTTCAACGTAGGTCCCATCAGGGCCAGCGCCTCTCTCACGAATATCCCGCCCGCCGGCCTAATCGAAAAAGCAGCGGCGATCTGAAGTCTCCGAAGCAAAAAAAAGGCGAACAGGTCTATAAGCCGGATTCTGTGCCCCACCGAAGCGGGACGGCGATCATTCATCTGGGCCGGAAATTACTTTCCGGCTCAAGCGACCTACCCGGGAGTCATCTTCGCCCCGCCGAGGCGGGACGAGTGCGGAGCGAGCCGCTCCTCCTCCCCTATTTGGTCTTGCTCCGTGTGGGGTTTTCCCTGCCCCGGACGTCGCCATCCGGGCGGTGCGCTCTTACATTAAGCCCCGCTAACGCAGGGCCGCACCTTTTCACCCTTACCCCGGCTCACATCTTACCTAGCCAGGGCGGTATATTTTCTGTGGCACTTTCCGTACCTGCCCGACCCAACCTGCCATGACAGCAAGAGAGGCCCGGCAAATCCTGGCCGTTAGCCAGCACACCGCTCTGTGGAGTCCGGACTTTCCTCTCCGGCGAACCGGAGCGATCACCCGACCTGCTCGCCAAGTAATAGTATGGGGGATTCAGGTTGCGAGTTCAATGCGGGCGAGGGGAGGATGAACGACGCGGTCTCAGCAGCGTGGCGGCATACCGCATTGCATTCTTGTGCCTTTTCGCGCGTTCTTCCGGTTCGAGTTTTAACAGGAAATCCTCCAGCATGGAATTCAACTTTCGTGCCGCAGCGTTAATTTGTTTTTGCTTTTGGGTCATCACCTGAAAGTATAAGCTGTAACCGCGATCCTGGCGCATCCAACCCCAGCGGCTTTTCCGGATCAATCACCAGCCACATCGCGGCGCTCATGAAGTAGCATCCGGCGGTCACGAGCAGGGGGACGTTCCACGAGCCCCAGCGCTGGACAGTCCATCCAAACAAGATCGGCGACAACATACCGCCGATCTGGCCGAAGCTGTTCATGCAGCCTGTGACGGTCCCTGCCTGCTCTTTGCCGATGTCGAGGCAGGTAGCCCAGGCCGGACCCAGGATCACGTCGGCGCAGGCAAAGCTGGCGACCATGGCGATCAAGGCTGCGACGGGATTTTGAAGCGCGAGTGAAACGAGCAGCAGAATCGCGGAGAACAACAATCCGAGGCCAGGTGGCAGGCATCGTCCCCAGCGCAGACCGGCTCGGCGCGCCAAGGCATCGGAGACGAATCCGCCGAAAACGTTGCTCCCGGCTCCGACCAGCAGCGGAAGCCCGGCCCAGAAACCAATGCCCGCAAGCGACACTCCCCGCGCTTTCAGGAGATAGGTTGGCAGCCACGTAAGATAAAAATACAGACCGAAAGAGTAGCCGCTGTACATCGTGCAGATGGCCAAAAGATTTCGGCTGCGCAGCAAAGCGCGCCAGTCGACGGGTAATGAGCGCGCCGGCGCGACGGGCTGGTTCTCACGGATTTCCGCTAGTTCTTCCGCGTGGACGGCGCGATGCTCCTTCGGAGTGTTTCTGTACCACCAATACCAGATCACGGCCCACACGGCACCCAAGCCCGCAAATACCGTGAAGACCTGCCGCCATCCGAGCCATCCCATCAGGAGAACCACCAAGCCGGGAGCCAGTGCGCCTCCCACGCGCGTGCCGGTCAAAAGAGTCCCCTGTGCGCGGGCTCGCTCCGTCGGCGGAAACCAGCGGGCAATGGAGGAGGCGCAGTTCGGAAACGCGCCCGCCTCGCCCATCCCAAAGAGCAACCGGATCACGAGCAGCGACGCGAAGCTCCAGGCGAAGGCCGTGGCGGCGGTGAAGAACGACCACCACAGCACGATCCGCGTCAGCACGGAGCGCGCTCCCCAGTGGTCGCCCATCCATCCTCCGGGGATCTCAAACAGCGCGTAACCGAAGATGAAGATGCTAAAGACCCAGCCCATCTGGGTCGGCGAGAGTCCCAAGTCCTGCATCATCGCCGGGGCGGTCGTCGAAATGCAGACGCGGTCGAGGTAGGTGACCATCGAGAGAAAGAACAGCATCACGAGGACGCGCCAGCGAACACGTTTGATTTTCCGATTCGTCATGATTGGTCCCGGCCAAAAGATAGGGCACTTTATTCTACTCCCGCTGGCAGCTTGCGCCGAGGTGGAAAGCAGCCCTAAATGGGCGTTTGAATATCCGGCGAATCCGGCGAATCGGATTGACTTATTCAAACCAACTCCGCTAGAATCAGGACTCCCGCGATGGATGCCGGTAGGAATTACCGACCTTTTGATGAAACCGCCCCTGCACCCTCGGTAAGGAATCTCCCCCCCCAAGATAATAGATAAAGGAGAACTCTAGGCATGAAGCAACTCGGCATATTGATGGTGTTCTTGTTCATGACGACCGCTGGATTTGCCCAGGCGCCCACTGTGGGAGCCGTGGCAAATGCGGGAAGCAACGTGATCGCCGGCCTGCCCAACGCGCCACTCGCGCAGGGCTCCATGTTCGTATTATTTGGCGCCAACCTGGGACCGGCAACTCTCCAGTCGGCCTCTTCCTACCCTTTGCAGACCGCTTTGGGTGGAACTTCCATCAACATAACGGTGAGTGGGACGACCACTCAGGCCCTGATGGTCTACACTTCCGCGGGTCAAGTGGCGGCGATCCTGCCTTCCAGGACCCCGGTCGGGACGGGAACGCTGACGGTCAGCTTCAACGGCCAGACCAGCGCCGCCTTTTCGATCCAGGTTGTTCAGAATAACTTTGGGATTTTCACGTTAAACAGTCAGGGAAGCGGCGCGGCCATCGTTCTTGACGGAAGTTTCCAACTGATCACAGCGCTGAAACCGGCCACACCCAATCAGACCGTGGCTGTGTGGGGTACCGGCCTGGGACCGATCACGGGCGACGAGACGGGACCGCCGGCGCAAACGGACATGACAAACGTTGCGGTGGAGGTCTATGTCGGCACCGCGAAAGCCACCGTCGTTTACCGGGGACGCACCAGCTATCCCGGAATCGACCAAGTCAATTTTACGATTCCGTCCGGTCAGCTCGGCTGCAACGTTTCCGTGGTTGTAAAGATCGGATCTTTGGTCAGCAACTCCACGACAATTGCGTTAGCCAATTCCAACAGCACCCCCTGCTCGGATCCCAACGGCCTATCCGCCACCGCTCTGGAGCAGCTCTCCAGCCGCGGCAACATTGCCATCGGCAACGTGGTGCTTTCCAAGAACACGACGCAACTTGACATCTCTACGAGCCTTCCGCCGGGAGTCACTCTTCCACCGGGATTTACTCTTCCCGGCTCGTCCACCACGACGGAAACCGGCGGCGCCACGTTTGCGCGTTATAACCGCGATGCGTTTCTGGCATCGGCCGGATCGTTCAGTTCGGTGTCCGTGGGTGGGTGCGCGGTCTCCACATTCCACGGGCAATCCGCTGCCGCCGCTCTGGGAAACTTTACCGTGCTGGACGCGGGCTCATCGATCGGCGTCACCGGTCCAAATGGAAACCGCCAGCTCAACAAGAGCGCTCAGACCGTCGGCATTTACTTTGCGCAATTGAGCGACATTAATCAGCCCGGCTATCTGGTCCCTGGGAGCTACTCGGTCAATGGGCCGGGAGGAGCCGACGTAGGAGCTTTCCAGACTTCAATCACCGCCAGCTCCTCCTTGAACTGGCTGAACCAAAGCAGCATCTCCACGGTGAACCGCTCCCAGGACCTGAACATCTCTTGGAGCGGGGCAGGAAACGGCCAAGTACTCATTACCGGCACTTCCGTTACCGGTAGCGCAACTGCAACCATCGGAGCGACATTTGTTTGCCTCGCGCCCGCTGCTGCAGGCCAGTTCACCGTACCTGCGGCCGTGCTCCTGGCGCTGCCTCCGTCTTCGTCAGCGGGAACGGGTGGGGTCTCCGTGCCGACGGGATTCCTCTTCGTGGGCACCTCGACAACCACGCCGTTTACGGCGCCGGGCCTCGACCAGGGATTTGCTGTCTACTCGGATAGCACCGGAAAAGGCGTCACCTTTCAGTAAATCCGGCAGGTGCCAAGGGCTGGTAAAGCGAGCGAATCGAAGCTCGCCAGCCAGCCCTTGGAGCGCCGGCTCCGCTCGCACTTCGGTGCTTCCCGCCGCGCACATCCGGAATCCAGTGCACAACCTTATCTTGACGCCATTATCCGGCCAGACAGCCACCCTTCGGCACGCAGCAACCACTGAAACTTTGTATGGCGGGCCGGGAATGGTCTACCATAAGGTTGGTATGTCGCTCTTACGTTCTCGCATCACCTCCGCGCTGTTCCGTGTCGGCTTCGACTGGATGGGAAAGGTTTGGCAGACGCTTCGCCAGCTCTTTCACGAAACCACCGGCTCGCTCTACATCTGCATGGGAGCGCTGGCAGCGCCTTCGGCCTGGAAAGAATTGCGTCTTTACCAGCACGGCGGACCGTTGTGGCGTCCGCTGATTGTTCTGTTATTCATGACGCTGACCATCGGCTTTGGGATCACTTCGTTTGTCAGAGCGCGGCGAATTCGCTAGGCGGATGAACTCGATGCCACGAAACTTGATGCCAAAAAACAGGGCCGACACCCCCGAAAATGCTTCCGGCGATTCGCAAAAAAATATCCAAACCTCTTCCGGCATCGAGATCCAGGCTTCCTACAATCCGCGAGACCTCGATGGCATCTCGGACGAACGCGACCTGGGCCGGCCCGGCGAATATCCGTTTACACGCGGCGTCTACCCCACCATGTATCGCGGCCGCTTGTGGACCATGCGCCAGTACGCGGGTTTCGGCTCCGCCGCGGAATCGAACCAGCGATACAAATATCTGCTGAGCCAGGGACAGAA
>Ga0209726_10005249_pt1 | contig 15836 bp, 11 predicted proteins | sample Subgrocontami54m_FD_187453 | JGI IMG/M metagenome (GOLD analysis project Ga0209726, IMG submission 187453) | Subsurface groundwater microbial communities from S. Glens Falls, New York, USA - GMW46 contaminated, 5.4 m (SPAdes) (version 3) | ecosystem: Environmental > Aquatic > Deep subsurface >... | reverse complement strand
CAAAGCCGGTCCGTTGTGTTTAGCGTAACCAGGGCTGGTGAATACGCGTATTATTGCTCCGTGCCCGGCCACCGTGAGACTGGAATGGAAGGCAAGCTGGTCATTGAGGCGTAACCGTCCGCTCAATAACCGAACAAACGACTCGGCGCATTTCGACGCAGGAGGGCCGCGAAACGGTCTCCTGCGTTCCTGTATAATGGCGGTACGACGCCGAGGTGGCGGAACTGGTAGACGCGGAGGACTTAAAATCCTCGGGACCTCCGTCCGTGCGGGTTCGAGTCCCGCCCTCGGCACCACTGTGGCCCGACCCTATGCGAACCGACCCGCGCGAGCAAGGCCTCTATGACTCCACCGAACGACATAGACCCCGAAGTTCGCCCGGCGGTTGATTCCCTGAACCTCCTCCGCAGCCTTAACGCCGGGGCTCGGAATGCCCTCATGCAAAGCGCGTGCATCACGCGCGGACATGGCTGACCAAGCTCCTGTAAAGACGCGCCGCTCTCTACGACATGGAGGGGAGCCAGGGAGTCCCCCACGGTCCGGACGACCGTGCAGGGCGAGGCAGGCGCGGCCCCGCGGGAAAGCAGGACACATGGCGAACCACGACGGCGACATCCTTGACGGCTACTCGCAAGCGGTGACGCAGGCGGTGGACAAGGCGGCGCCCGCGGTGGTGAAGGTGAGCGTCGCGCGCGGGCGGCGAGACGGCGGCACGGGCTCCGGCTTCATTATCGCGCCGGACGGCCTTGTGCTCACCAACAGCCACGTCGTCCACGGCGCCAACGCCCTTGAGGTGACCTGCTCCGATGGCCGCACCTACCCGGCCCAGCTCGTCGGCGAGGACCCGGACACGGACCTGGCGGTCCTGCGCATCCCCGGCCAGGGGCTTCCGACGGCGGAGCTCGGCGACTCCGACGCGCTGCGCGTCGGGCAGCTCGTCATTGCGCTGGGCAATCCGCTGGGATTCCAGGCCACGGTCACCGCGGGCATCGTCAGCGGCGTGGGGCGCGCCCTGCGCAGCTATGCGGGACGACTGATAGAAAACGTCATCCAGACGGACGCCGCGCTGAACCCGGGGAACAGCGGCGGGCCGCTCGTGGACTCGCGCGGGCGCGTCGTGGGCGTCGCGACAGCCATCATCGCGTTCGCCCAGGGCATCTGCTTCGCCATTCCCATCAACACCGCCAAGTGGGTATCCGCGACTCTCATCCGGGAGGGCCACATTGTGCGCGGCTTCCTGGGAATTCAAGGGCAGCGCGTGACCCTCCAGCCGGAGGCGGCCGCCACGATGGGCGTCCACCAGGAGGCCGGCGTCCTGATCATGGGAGTCGCGGCGGACAGCCCGGCCCAGCAGGCGGGCGTGCGCCTCGGCGACGTGATCGTGGCCCTGGCGGGAAAGGCGGTGGCCAGCGTGGACACCATCCACAAGATACTGACGCGGGACAGTATCTCCCTGGACCTGCCTCTGGTCGTTCTTCGGGAAGGGCGCCTGACCGAACTGCGCGTGCGTCCGGCTCCAAGCCCGGTCATGGGCTGAGCCAGCATGGCGACACCGACCTACAGCCGAGGGGCCTCGGAGAAAAGGGCTGCGAAGAGCGCGCGCATCTCCTGGTATTTGCGTCTGGACAACGCTCTGCCCATTTTCACGAAGGTCATGAGCCTAGTCGTCGTATTGACTCTCATTCAGACGATTGTTCTGGTCGCCATCATCCTCAGCGTGGAGCATGACGCTATCCAAGCCCTTTACCAGGAGCGGGCGATGGCGATGTCCCGGCTGGTCGGCTCTGTCGTTCTGAACGGAGACCAACTTGAGGACCAGCCCCAGGCCCAGCGAGATGTTGCGGAGCTTGTCCAGATCAACCCCGGGCTGCTGAGAGTGAACGTCTACACCGCCGAAGCAGGACAGACGCGCGTGTGGGTCAGCTCCACGCCCGACCACGTTGGAAAGGCGGGGGATGCGGAGGATGCCGCCCCCCTTCTCACGAGCCTATCTTCCGCCAGAGACACGCACATTGATGGACAGCCTGCCCTCGAGGTCCTGGCGCCGGTGGTCAATACCAGGGGACAAATCCTGGCCTCGGTGGGCGTGTATATGTCCACCGCTCCCCGCGAGGCCGCTCTCCAGACGCTGGCCGGACGGGTGTACCTTATCACGGGCATGGGCCTCATCGCTGTCGGCATCGCGTTCTACTACCTTCCCTACAGGCGCGGCCTCAAGCGGATTGAACGGATTACCCGCGCCGTCCGACAGATGGCCCGCGGCAAGCTTGACACACGTATAAACGAGCCTGCATCTCCCGGCACGCGCGACGAAATCACAATCCTTGCGGCCGGATTCGACCGGATGGCCAGCGCCATCCAGGAACTGCAGGAGAAGACGGAGCAGCTCGCCACCACGGATGCCCTCACTGGCGTCCACAACCGCCGCTACTTCGACGAGGCGCTTCAACGTGAAATCCAGCGCGCGCGCCGCCTCAATTACCCTTTGACCCTTCTGTTCGTGGACATTGACAAGTTCAAGGACTTCAACGATCGGTACGGACACATGGCGGGAGACGTCGCGCTGCAGAACGTCGCGACCGTCCTGCGCCGGGTCGTGCGCGAGGTGGACGTGGTGGCGCGCTACGGGGGCGAGGAGTTCACCGTCGTCATGCCGGGCTGCGCCTATGACGCCGCGGAGAATGTGGCCGAGAAGCTCCGCGCCGCCGTGGAGCAGGCCAGGTTCGCCATCCGTGAGAAGGAGACGGAGGCGAGCGTCACCGTGAGCGTCGGCGCGGCGACGTACCCGGACACGACCACGAGCGCGTGGGACCTGGTCTCCGCGGCGGACGCGGCCATGTACCAGGCCAAGCAGGCGGGGCGCAACCGCGTGCGCGTGGCGCAGCCGCCGGGCCGCGCCAGCCCCTCGACTTGACGCTCGGCAAGGGGCATGTTACCGTTATCGTCACAAAGGCTGTGACGGAGACACGCCGGAGGACAACACAGTCCGCCCCAGCGAGTCCGGAGAGTGCAAGCGGACGCGGACGCCCCTCTGGACATCCCTCCCGAGCTGCCCGCCGAACTCGCCGACCGGACGCGCTCCGGCGACGAAAGTAGACCGGGCCGGAGCCGTCCCCCGTTAGCCGGGACGCGGGCATATCCTTCCACGGCAGGACGCGCCTGAACGAGTCGCCCCGCAATGGCCGGGGAACAAGGGTGGCACCGCGGGCTATCGCCCGTCCCTTATTGGGATGGGCGTTTTTGTTTGGAAGGAGGTGGGGCCTCACCCCCTCGGTCCCCCTCTCCTGATAGGAGAGGGGGAAGAAAAGAATGCATTCGGGAGGACACCTCCCGAACCTTCCGGCAGGGAACCGCGGTTCCCTGCACCTTCCTGTATGGAAGGCAACGCAGACAGCACAAGGAGACGCTATGGGCTTCAGGCAGGTCAGCAGCAAAGTGGACTTCCCCCGTCAGGAGGAGGCCGTCCTCCAATTCTGGAAGGAGCGCCGCGTTTTCGAGCGCAGCGTGGAGGGACGCAAGGACGGGCCGCGCTTTGTCCTGTATGAAGGCCCCCCTACCGCCAACGGAAAGCCCGGCATCCATCACGTCCTCTCGCGCGTGTTCAAGGACGTTGTGCCCCGCTACAAAGCCATGCGCGGCTACTACACCCCGCGCAAGGGCGGCTGGGACACTCACGGACTGCCCGTGGAGCTGGAGGTGGAGAAGGAGCTTGGCATCTCCACCAAGCCGGAGATCGAAAAGTACGGCATCGCGCCGTTCAACGCAAAGTGCAAGGACAGCGTCTTCCGTTATGTCAAAGAATGGGAGCGCCTGACCGACCGCGTCGCGTTCTGGGTGGACATGGACAGCGCCTATGTCACCTTCGCCAGCGGCTACGTGGAGACCGGCTGGTGGGCCATCAAGCAGCTCTGGGACAGGGGCCTGGTCTATCAGGGCATGCGCGTCACGCCCCACTGCCCGCGCTGCGTCACGACCCTCAGCTCCCACGAGGTCGCCCTGGGCTACAAGGACGACACGAAGGACCCCTCCGTCTATGTGAAGTTCGAGGTGGACCGCGACCATCCTGACGCGAAGCCCGCCGCTCAAGCCTTGCTCGCCATGTCCGAGGGGATGCCGCTGCACCTGCTGGCGTGGACGACCACGCCGTGGACGCTGCCGGGCAACACGGCCCTCGCCATCAAGGCGGACGCCGACTACGCGCTCGTGGAGCTGCCGCCGGACGAGAAGTCGGGCCGGCGTGCGGAGCGCCTCATCATGGCGCAGGCGCTTCTGAGCACGGCGCTGAAGGGCGCGCACCGCGTCGTGACGACGGTCAGGGGCGCGGACCTGGTCGGCCTGCGCTACAAGCCGTTGTACAACCCCTTCGACTACGGGGTGGAGGTCCGCCGCTTTGCGCCCGACCTCACGCTCCAGACGGTCAGGGAGCGCCCGGCAGGGTATGGATACGCTGTCATCGCTGGCGACTTCGTCTCGCTGGAGGACGGCACGGGCATCGTCCACATCGCGCCCGCTTTCGGCGAGGACGACTACAACGTCGGCAAGGAGAACGGCCTCTACTTCGTGCAGCAGGTGGACGTGCAGGGGAAGCTCGTCGGCTCGTACCCGTTCGCGGGAAAGTTCGTCAAGGACGCGGACCCGCTCGTCATGGACGACCTCAAGAAGCGCGGCCTGCTGTTCCGTCGGGAGACCATCGCGCACACCTACCCGTTCTGCTGGCGCTGCAACGCGCCGCTTCTCTACTACGCCAAAAGCTCCTGGTACATTCGCACCACGGCTGTGAAAGACCGGCTGGTGAGCGCCAACAAGGAGATCAACTGGTACCCGGAGCACATCAAGGACGGGCGCTTCGGCGAGTGGCTCCGCAACAACGTGGACTGGGCGCTCTCCCGCGAGCGGTACTGGGGCACGCCCCTGCCCGTGTGGGAGTGCAAGAGTAGCGGCTGTGGTCATCGCGAGTGCGTCGGCGGCGTCGCCGACCTGCGCGCGCGGCCCGGCCTGAAGACGCTCGACACGTCGGTGCTGCCGGACGCGACGCTGCGCGGCGGCGACCTGGACCCGCACCGGCCCGTCGTTGACGCCATCGCCTTCGCTTGCCCCAAGTGCGGCGGGACGATGCAGCGCGTGCCGGAGGTCATAGACTGCTGGTTCGACTCAGGGATGATGCCCTTCGCCCAGTGGCACTACCCGTTCGAGAGGCCGGACTTCATTGACAAGGGCCTGTGGTTCCCCGCCGACTACATCTGCGAGGCGGTGGACCAGACCCGCGGCTGGTTCTACAGTCTCCACGCCCTGTCGGTGCTGCTCAAAGACACGCCCTGCTACAGAAACGTCATCTGCCTGGGGCACATCCTGGACAGCAAGGGCGAGAAGATGAGCAAGAGCAAGGGCAACGTGGTGGACCCGTGGTCCGTCATCAACACCCACGGCGCCGACGCCGTGCGCTGGTACCTCTACACCGCCACGCCGCCGGGCAACTCGCGCCGCTTCTCCGCGGAGCTTGTCGGCGAGGGCGTGCGCCAGTTCCTGCTGCCCCTGTGGAACACGTACGCCTTCTTCACCACCTACGCCATCATTGATGGCTTCGACCCGTCGAAGGCGAAGGACCCGGGCCCGCAGACCGACCTCGATCGGTGGGCGCTCTCCGAGGTGAACCGCCTGACGCGGGACGTGACCGCGCTCATGGACGCCTACAACCCCACCGACGCGGGCCGCCGCATCCAGTCCTTCGTGGACGACCTGTCCAACTGGTACGTCCGGCGCAGTCGCCGCCGCTTCTGGAAAAGCGAGAGCGACGTGGACAAGCTGGCGGCCCATTGGACGCTCTACAAGTGCCTGACAACCCTGTCGAAGCTGCTCGCGCCCTTTACCCCGTTTGTCGCGGAGGAGATGTACCGCAACCTGGTCGTCCTTCCGCGGAAGGACGGCGCGCCGGAGAGCGTGCACCTGGCCGACTGGCCCGCGGTGGACGAGCGCGCCATAGACGACAGGCTGGACGCGTCCACGCGGCTGGTCATGCGCGTGTCCAGCCTGGGCCGCGCCGCCCGGCAGAAGGCCAAAATCAAGGTGCGCCAGCCCATCGCGCAGGCGCTCGTGAAGGTGCGTGCGCCGGAGGAGCGTGACGTGCTGCTACGCCTCGCCCCGCAGGTGCAGGACGAGCTGAACGTCAAGGAGGTCAAGCTCCTGTCGGACGAGGCCGCCGTCCAGGAGTTCCAGGTCAAGCCGAACCTGCCCGTGCTCGGCCCGCGCTACGGCAAGGAGATGGGCAGGGTCGCGGCGGCGCTCGCGAAGGCCCCCGCCGCGGACGTGGCGGCGAAGGCGCGGGCAGGCCTCGATGTCGCGGTCGGCGACTACACGCTGAAGCCGGATGAGCTGCTTGTCACCGCGTCAGACAGGCCGGGCTACGCGACGGCGTCCGAGGGAGGCTACGTGGTGGCCGTGACGACGCAGGTCACGCCGGAACTGGCCGACGAGGGGCTTGCCCGCGAGCTGGTGCACCGCATCCAGACCATGCGCAAGTCGGCGGGCTTCGACATCGCCGACCACATCGTGACGCACTACCAGGGCGGCGAGGCCGTGCAGCGCGTCATGCGAACGCACAGCGACTACATCCGCCAGGAGACGCTGTCGCGGGAGCTGGCGAGTCAGATAAAAGAGGTCAACAACCTTAGTCCTCAATTTGTCTGGAAAGCTACGGATGTCAGCGACAAGGTCTCTGTGGAAAGAGTCGCTTTGGAGGTAAGTACTGACCCGCAGTTCCTAAAAGCTAAAACCCGCCGGGTGGAATTTGATATGTTCGCCACCGCGTGGATGCCGGATGCCCCCCTAGGTGCTAACACCACCTACTTTTGGCGCGTTCAAGGGGGAACCGTACAAGACAACAAGATGGTATGGGGGGCTTTCAGCAAGACGTTCTCTTTCCGCACGCCGCCAGGTGCGGCGTCGCCGACAACTATGCCTCTGCCTGCCGACTGGTACAGCGAGGAGCACGACGTGGAGGGGGAGAAGGTGACGCTGGCGGTAAGGAAAGCGGAGTAATCCCACCTCACCTCAGCTTTACACCAACGCCGTCTGAGGAACCGCTGTCACCCTGAGCAAAGCGAAGGGTTTACGCCGGTGCAAGACAAACGTAGATTCTTCGCTGCGCTCAGAATGACATCAGTATCGTGTCACCCTGAACGAAGTGAAGGGTCTGGGTGGGTTCAAGACAAGTGTAGATTCTTCGCAGAGTTTACCCTGAGCGCAGCCGAAGGGCTCAGAATGACACTGCGGGCGCGCCGCCTACAGGCGCAGCGGCTTGATGGGCGCCATGACGGCCTCCGGGCGCTCCTTCCACACGGGCGGCTGGACGTCAATGTACAGCTCAATCTCGTTGCCGTCGGGGTCGAGGATGTAGAGACTGTGCGTCACCGTGTGGTCGGACATACCCACAATGGGTACCTCGGCTGCCGTGAGACGGGCCAGCGCCTCGCGCAGCTCATCATCGCTCTCCCCCACCTTCAGCCCGAAGTGGTACATGCCCACGCGCCGTCCCGTGGGGATGGGCTGAGCGTCCTTGCCCACCTCTATCAGGAGCAGCTCGTGATGCGTCCGGCCGGACGAGAACGCGACGCCCCAGCGTCCGATGCGCGCGACCTCGCGCCACCCCAGCACGTCCTTGTAGAACCGGATTGAGCGCTCCATGTCACTCACGTACAGGACTACGTGGCCCAGCTCCTTGACTTCCATGCCGCCCTCCCCGCGAAGGGGCACGCCAGACCAGTGCCCGCGCGCCCCCTTGCTCTATTCGCTATAATCTATTCTGTACATTTCTCTCCATCCTGGCAAGGAGGCGCGCATGACCGTCTATGACCGCCGGGACACCTTCGGTCGCTACTTCGAGCAGTTCGTCGAGGGCGACATCTACAAGCACTGGCCCGGCATCACCATCACCGAGCAGATGAATACGGAGTTCTGCCTTCTCACCATGAACCACATGCCGCTGCACCTTGACGCGCACTACGCGGAGCAGAGCCAGCACGGCAAGCGCATCGTCGTCGGCACGCTGGTCATCAGCCTGGCGGTGGGCATGACTGTGGAGGAGACCAGCGGCAAGACCATCGCGAACCTGGACTATCAGGATGTGCGCCACGTGGGGCCCGTATGGATCGGCGACACCATCTACGCCGAGACGAAGGTGCTGGACAAGAAGGAAAGCTCGAACAAGACCGACAGGGGCGTGGTGCACGTCATCACCAACGTGACCAACCAGCGCGGCGAGCAGGTGCTGACGTTCCGCCGCCACTTCCTCGTGCCGAAGAAGCCCGCCAAAGGATAACAAGCCATGCCCGAATTGCTGAAGCACAGGCAGAAGCTCATCGTCACGCTGCAAAAAGGCGAGGATAACTGGATTGTCGCCGAGTGCCCGTCCATCCCTGGCTGCATGTCGCAGGGCAAGACCGAGGCCGCGGCGCTGCGCAACATCCGCTCGGCGATCCGCGTCTGCCTGAAAGTACGCAAGGAACAGGGCTTGCCTCCCACTATCGAAATCCGCGAGGTCGAGATAGCGGTCTAGTGGCTGAGTTACCTGTCATCTCAGGAAGGGAAGCAGCTCGCGCGTTTGAAAGAACCGGATGGAGAATCGCGCGCCGGGAGAGCAGCCATATCGTCATGACAAAAGCTGGCTCGGTATTGACGCTCTCAATTCCGGACCACAGAGAGCTTGATCGGGGTCTCCTGCGCTCACAGATTCGCAAAGCGGGAATAACAGTAGACGAGTTCGTGGAGTTGCTGAAACGAAAATGAAGCCCACTCGCTCGCGGCTCAGCAAGCCGATGGCCCCGGCGGTGCGCGATTACACCGCCTCCGTCCACTATGACCGCCGCCTCGCGCCGCACGACATCGCGGGGAGCATGGCGTGGGCGCGCGCGCTCCACAACGGCGGCGCGCTCAGCGACAAGGAGGCCGAGCTTGTGCTCATGGGCCTGACGACCATCCGCGACGAGATCGAGCGGGGCACGTTCCAGTGGAAGGCCGACCTCGAAGACGTGCACATGAACATCGAGGCGCGGCTCGTCGAGCTGGCGGGCGACGCCGGGCGCAAGCTGCACACGGGCCGCTCGCGCAACGACCAGGTGGCCGTGGACATGCGCCTGTACGTGAAGGAGGCGTGCGACCAGACCGTCGTGCGCGTCCGCACCCTGCAACGCGCGCTGCTGGACCAGGCGGAGGCGCACCGGGACGCCATCCTGCCCGGTTACACGCACATGCAGCGCGCGCAGCCCGTCCTGCTGGCGCACCACCTGCTCGCGTACGTCGAGATGCTGGAGCGGGACGCCTCCCGCTTCCGCGACGCCCGCGCCCGCGCCGACGTCCTGCCGCTGGGCAGCGGCGCCCTCGCGGGCACGCCCTACGCCGTTGACCGGCGGGCGCTCGCCCACGCGCTGGGCTTCGGCAACGTCAGCCGCAACAGCATGGACGCCGTCAGCGACCGCGACTTCGTCGTCGAGTACGAGGCGGCGGCGAGCCTTGCCATGACGCACATCTCGCGGCTGGCGGAGGAGCTTGTGCTGTGGTCGGGCGAGGAGTTCGGCTTCGTGGAGCTTGACGACGCCTACGCCACCGGCTCCAGTCTGATGCCGCAGAAGAAGAACCCGGACGTGGCCGAGCTTGCGCGCGGCAAGACGGGGCGCGTGTACGGCCACCTGATGGCGATGCTCGCCGTGCTGAAGGGCCTGCCGCTCACGTACAACCGCGACCTGCAGGAAGACAAGGAGGGGCTGTTCGACACGGTGGACACCCTGAATGCGACGTTGGACGTGTTCGCGGGCATGGTCGGCACGATGCGGCTCAACACCGCCCGCATGCGCGCGACGGCGGAGCAGGGCTACCTGCTCGCCACGGACATCGCCGACTACCTGGTCAGGAAGGGCGTGCCCTTCCGCGAGGCGCACCGCGTCGTCGGCGAGCTGGTGCAGCACGCGGTCGCCGCGCGCAAGGGGCTGCGGGAGCTGACGCTGGAGGAGTACCGCCGCTTCTCGCCAAAGTTCGCGGAGGACGTGCGCGCCATCAGCGTCGAAAGCTCCGTGCGGGCGCGCAACGTCGAGGGCGGCACGTCGCCGGAGCGGGTCGCGCGGGCGCTCGCGGAGGCGCGCAAAATGGTGGAGGCAAAAGATGCCTAGCGCTGGCGGAGTGAAGCTGGCCCCGTCCATCCTTTCGGCGGACTTCGCACGGCTCGGCGAGCAGGTCGTCGAGGCCGCGCGCGCAGGCGCCGACTACATCCACGTGGACGTGATGGACGGGCGCTTCGTGCCCAACCTCACCATCGGGCCGCTGGTGGTGCAGGCCATCCGGCCCCACACGACGCTGCCGCTGGACGTGCACCTGATGATCGTGGAGCCGGAACGGCTCATTCCTGAGTTCGTGGAGGCGGGCGCGAACATCGTGTCCGTGCACGTGGAGGCGTGCCCGCACCTGCACCGCGTCGTGGAGCAGATTCACAAGCTCGGCGCGAAGGCGAGCGTGGCGCTCAATCCGGCCACGCCGCTTTCAGCCATCGAAGAGGTCCTGCCGGAGGTGGAGCAGGTGCTCGTGATGAGCGTGAACCCGGGCTTCCCCGCGCAGACGTTCATCGAGAGCACCGTGGACAAGGTGCGGCGACTGCGGCGGATGCTCGACGAGCGCGGCCTGTCGGCGGAGATCGAGGTGGACGGCGGCGTCAACGCGGAGACGGCGCTGCGCGTGGTGGAGGCGGGAGCGCGGGTGCTGGTGGCGGGCTCGGCAGTGTACAGCAAGCGGGAGGACGTGGCCGCGGCCATCGCGCGGCTCCGGGCCAGCCTTGCGAAGGCGGCGCGCCCCGCGACCTAGCGCGGCTGCCACACAGGCAAACGAAAAACCCTCGTGCTCTGATGCACGAGGGTTTTTTTACTTCTGGCGTGGTGGAGCTGAGGGGGATCGAACCCCTGACCCCCTGCATGCCATGCAGCCTACGGCTATCTGTTTGTTGCCGCGTCGCCTATAAATCCTCTGTCGCCCCACTGGTAACGGGCGACTTCCTGTATTCTACTACAAAAGCAGCTATAAGTCCATATCTGGCGGCCCGTGTTCCCCATGAAACCGTGCGCGGGGGACTTGGGCATTCTGAAAAGGGTTCCCTCGGAGCGCCTTCCACTGAAAACCGTTGTCACCCCTGGCATGTCTATGACGTAAACAGCTAGGGGCGGAATAATAATCAGGCGAAATCCAGGAGTTTGTATCCGGCGCGATTCGCTTTTGCCGGACAGAAATCTAGGGTTAGCTATGCGTCAGCTTTGGTTGTTTTCCGCGAAAGTCAAGGGAATCAAACGGGGGAATGGCTGATTGACCGGCGTGGTACACTGGACGCGGTTGTCATGTGTGCCAGCTTCTGCAAAGGAGGCATACCATGCAGATGCGCGCTGTAGTCTCCGCACTCCTTCTCGCAATGACCATGCTGACAGCGTGCGACTTCGTAGTCGTCGCTCCACCTCCCACTCCTGTTCCGCCGCCTGCACCCACGCGAGATGTACCCCGCTTTGCGACAGGGGAAGCAACTGCCGTAGTGAAGACTTGGCTTGGTCGGCTGAGCGTGCCTTCTACACCACCACGAAGCTGCCTGAGTTACTACGATTTGAATAAGTCTGTGTGGGCGGAAGACTACCTTGGCAATGGAGTGTGGCGTGTCACCGCTTCGTATTCCTTTCGTGATAGTAGTAGTGGCAATTTCGTTGATAAAAGGGGAGAATGGCGCGTTTACGAGAATTCGCTAGCGGTTGACTCTGTTCAGAAGACAATAGGTGTTCTTTGCTAGGGGCAACTCAGCGGGGGATGCGATGAGAACGGCAGCACAAGTTGTTGGATGGCTCTGGATTGCTTTCATGGTGACGGCCTTGCTGCATGCCCACCAAGGGATAAAACCAGGAAAACCGGATTCTTCACTCTTTTCCTGGAAGCGAATGGTGCTCTGAAGGATAGCCTACTTGGGCGAAAAGGCAGGAGGCGTGCGAATGAACAGCGAAGAAGAGGTAGCGCGTTGGTTAGTGTGGGGAATGGGAACGCTGTACGGGCTGGCGATGGCATCGTGCTATTTCGTGTCCCGCACGAAAAACAGACGCCAGTGGTTATGGACGCTTTTGGGCATTCTGGGTGGTGTCCTCACATGGATTGCCCTGTCTATCGCGCAGCCGCTACAACGTTGTCCTCATTGCGCGGAGGGTATCCGCATTGATGCAACAACTTGCAAGTACTGCCACAAGACGGTGCAACTGAGCGAGGACGGAACTAACGAACCTGGCTCTCAGAATGCTGTTCACGGCTAGAGCATGTATTGCCGGTATTCGCGCTCTTGACCCGAAGCCCAAGAGGGGATGAAACCAGGACACCTAAAACTATAGTCTTTTCATCCCATGAATACACTATAGATAAAAGGCCCCCAGCTTCATCCCCCCAATCCTTCTTCACTAAATGTTACCCCACATGAACACTAGGGGTGACATTTCGTGAAGACTGCCTCTAGCCTTTAGTTGGGTTTTGGACCGAAACTCTCCCACATGGGCTTCCAGACACCGCCCCTTGTTCGGGCTACCACGCCCAGGGCTAGAAGGTCTTCAAGGGCATACTGGGCCGTTGCAGATGGCAAAGAGAGGCGTTCGGCTACTTCCGCAGTCGTGCATCCATCCTCGGATGCAAATAGCGCCCCTAACACCTTGGCCCGAATGGAAGGCAGGCAGTCTTGGCCCAGTCGTTCAAGATAGGGACGATAGTTCTCTATTCCCAGTAAGACCAGCCCTTTGGCAACGCGGCTGAAGTCCTGCGCCAAGGATGTGGGGGCTTCTGGCATAGGCTCGTAGGCTATGTTTTTTGTGTAGCTGTCCCGTGCCACGGGCGTTCGTGCGACCGCAATCCGGTCTGCAAGCGTGGCAATCCACTTGTCGTCGGGGTCGCTGTCTAAGATTGGGGCAGCCTTCTTCGCGGAATCCAGCAACCCGTGGGCCGCTTTTGAGACCTCGACTCTGATCTCCGGCATTTGCCTAGCGTTACCCTGGGCCTTCAACGCGGCTTCAATCCTCGGCCCACCACGCCAACGCAAGTCTATGAACCGTTCGCCCAGTTGACCTTCAATCGCTCGCTGGCGTTCGACGGCGGGGGTTGCTCCAATCAACCAGTCGAATTTGCCCTTTATCTCCACTCTGCCTGCTTCGCTTCCGTAGTCGGCGGTTAGCTCACCATCCTTTAGGCCGCGAAGAAGACCAAGAACCTCAGTCCTTTTGTCCCTGGGAGCCGTGGAGAGCGCGGCTATGTCCTTCGTGATGACAAGTTTCCCATTTATGCGTGCGACAACCAAGGTTGCACCCTTTAGCCCACCTCGAATGGAGGCGGGAGTGAAAACCTCCATCTTTTCCACGTCCGCGTGTCCCGTGTAGCTGGAAAGTATCTCCGTCTTTCCTGAACGGGAACCGCCTATCACTCTCACCCATAGGGGTTCCCCTGGGATGTAGTGGGCCACGGCGCTGGCAGCTACGATGTCAACCGCTTGCCAGTCGTCAATGCAATAGTGCTCACCGAGGATGGCTTTGTAGTCGCCGAACGCTTCCCGCACCGATGCAAGGGCAAGGCTTCGCTCTGACTTGGTCTCTGCCTTTGATACCTTGTTCACGTCCTTTGTCCTTTCGTTCAACTTTCTGACCATTCGATTGCTCGCCATATTCACTTCTCAATCCATCTCACGCTTTGGCGTCATGTCATGGTCACACCCCCTTTCGCGGGCAAAATAAAAAGCCCTCCGCGTTGAACGGAGAGCCTTTTGACCTGGTGTCGTCCGTTCACTGCCAATGCGTGTCCGCATTGATAGTGCACATCGTTCCCTTTCGGGCTGGCTTTACCACCTTGCGGAAGCAGGTATGGTGGCGGTCATCGGGCCAGAACCCTCGCGCCGTCTTGATGTTATTCAGTTGTCGGGCGCTGCTCTAACAGCAGATATGTCATTATAGCATTTTGGGGAGGTTCGTGTCAACCCCAGCCAGATACAGCGATTGAACAGGGGAAGTCCCTAGGGTCGCAATTCTCTACTCCCTCTACTAGCTAAACACCGCCAGATAGGATTTCCTATCTGGCCTTGCGCGGGCGGTTGCTGCATTACGCCCGACTGTGCTGCTCCCTTCCAATTATTTGGCCCCTCTACTTACTAAAGTAACTCAGATAGGGATTTGTAGCTGACTTGACCGCCCGCTGGCAAGATGGGCAAAGAGCTAGGCCGCGCCTAGAGTTGCGATTGGTGACGTTCGCAAGGCCGCGACATTCGCCGACTTGGACAGCGCGAAGGCGCTATAGTGGCGCGTCATGACGGGCGAGCTATGCCCCAGGAAGGTCTGCAAATCCCCCTCGCTCATTCCGGCCATCCGGCGCATCGTGGCCGACGTGTGGCGTAGGGTGTGGGCCGACAGCCGGACTCCCTGGAAGGCCGTGGGCGCTGCCTTCTTCCACCTGTGAAACAGGCTCTTGATAGCGTCATAGGCTAGTTGCTTCCCGTCCTCGGCCACAAAGAGGTACAGCGCGGCATCCTGGCGCAATGCGAGGTATTCCTGAACGGCGGCCAGGGTTCGCGGCGACAAGGCGACCTCGCGTTCCTTCGCTCCCTTGCCAAACACACGCAACGTCCCGTCCGGCGCCAGATGCACCTTTAGGGCGTTCAGTAGCTCGCCGATGCGAAGCGCCCCGTCCACAAGGGCGTAGAGCATCGCCTTGTTGCGGGCTTTCAGGATGGGTGTGAAGGTCGTCGCCTCAGCGATTGCCAGAAGCGTTTCGACCTGGGCATGAGACAGCGGGTGAATGACAACCTGGGGCTGTTTGCATCGAAGGCCACGGACAGGGTTGCGCCAGTCGTCGGGGGCCAGGTTCTTCTCAACAAAGTTGACGAACGCCCGAACGTCCTTGGTAAACCCGAAGACGCTCGCCGGACTGAGCGGACGGCCTCGGTGTCCTCGCGCAATGTCAGACAGGAAGCTCTCGACGTGGCCGCGGGTGATGGCTAGGGGGTCTTGGACTCCCTGTGCTGCAAGGCTGTCCACAAAGGGGGCCAGTCTCTCCCTCAGCGTCTCCGTAGTCCTGGGGGACTTGTGGGCGCTGCTACGGATGAAGCCCTCTAGCGCCTCTGACAGCGTTGCGGACGGCTTGGCTTTGAGGAAGCGTTCGATGCGCTTCTCAACGTCCTCGGAGAGTGTGCGCCTCCCTTGGTACAGCAAGAGAAGCAGGGTGTGAGATACGTCCAACCCCCGCGCCAACGCTCTGAGGCTGAGACCTTGCTCCCGTTGATGCGCCTGTAGGGTGTCCAGAAGGTGTTCCGCCGCCATGTGACCCTTCCTTCTGGCGACGGGGCAACAAAAACGCTGCCACCTACACTGGTTACAGCTTTGGCAACAGCGTCGTATCTGTATGGTGGTGGAGCTGAGGGGGATCGAACCCCTGACCCCCTGCATGCCATGCAGGTGCTCTCCCAGCTGAGCTACAGCCCCACGAAATGACAGGCCGAAGGTCATCTTACCAGACCGCGACCAGCTACGCAAGGCACTCATCGTACACTTATCGCACGCCCATCGCTCAGGGCAATCGCGCTTTATTCCTCTGAAGGAATGTTCCGTGCGGAGAAGGGAGCCTCCGTGCTGCGGGACTTGCGTTGTGAGCTTTGCTCATCAGACGACCGTATCAAGACTGATGCGAGACGTATCAACAAAACGTGATTGCCCTGGCTCACCGCACCTTACTTAAGTGGAACCCTCTTGACAATCACTTCAAAACCCGCATAATAGTGCATTGTGTGGTTCCCTAGCTTGCATCGGCAGGGGCGC